>Ga0272446_1001384_pt1 | contig 35210 bp, 21 predicted proteins | sample YNPCB0061_FD_194587 | JGI IMG/M metagenome (GOLD analysis project Ga0272446, IMG submission 194587) | Hot spring microbial mat communities from Yellowstone National Park, WY, United States - YNP-CB-006-1 | ecosystem: Environmental > Aquatic > Thermal springs > Hot (42-90C) > Sediment | place...
TTCATGAACTCCGGCACGACCATCAGTGGCCGGCCGGCCATGGGAGCGTGGGCTTGGTACGGCCTGGGTTGCGAAAGTCACAACTTGCCCGGCTTCGTCGTCTTGACTAGCACTGGGCGTTACGGCCAATCGCAACCGATCGCGGCACGCCAATGGCACTCGGGCTTTCTGCCCAGCCGCTTCCAGGGAGTGCATTTCCGCGGCACGGGCGATGCGGTGTTGTATCTGAATCGGCCCAAAGGGGTCGATGAAAGCAAGCAGCGCGACGTGATTGATGTCATCAACGCACTCAATCAGCAGCATGATGCCCTGGTCGATGACCCGGAGATCCGCACCCGTGTCACGCAATACGAGATGGCCTTCCGCATGCAAACCAGCGTGCCGGAACTCATGGATGTCAGCAAAGAGCCACGCAAAATTCTGGAGATGTACGGCACCAAGGGGGGGGACGGCACGTTCGCGGCCAACTGCCTGCTAGCGCGTCGCCTGGCCGAGCGGGGGGTACGTTTCATTCAGTTGTACCATCGCGACTGGGACCATCACGGCGGCATCAAGGACCAGATCAAAGGCTCCGCCTCGGAGGTCGATCAGGCGACGACTGCCCTAATCATTGACCTGAAGCAGCGTGACCTGCTCAAGGACACCCTCGTTCTCTTTACCACCGAGTTTGGCCGCACTCCCATGGCCCAGGGCAACGGCCGCGACCACCACATCAAGGGGTTTAGCATGTGGCTAGCCGGTGGCGGCATTAAGGGGGGCCTGACCTACGGCGCGACCGATGAACTGGGCTACAATGCCGTGGAAAACGTGGTCGAGGTCCACGATCTGCACGCGACCATGTTGTATCTGTTGGGCATCGATCACAAAAAGCTCACCTACCGGTTCCAGGGACGCGACTTCCGCCTCACCGATGTGCATGGCAAGGTGGTCAAGGAAATCCTCGCTTGAGCGGAGGTCGTCGCCCTCCGCTTCGGGCCTGAAATTGGGCCTACCGAGAAACCAAACCTTCGGCCAACCTGATTCGTCCTAGTTGGCAGGAGGATGTCGCATGCGCTATGTGCTGCTGGGCTGGTCGCTCGTGGCGTCGCTTCAGGCCGGTGAGATTTATCGAGCGGCCGCCGTATCTCCCGACGGGAAAACGCTCGTCGTCGCTACGCCTACGGCCCTGCACTGGCTGGAGCCTCTCTCGGGAAAATCGCTGCGTTCCCTCGAGCGCAGCGGCGTGCGCTCTTTGGCCCTGTCGCCCGATGGCAAGCTCCTAGCCGTGGGCGAACGGACCATCTTTCTCTGCGAGGCCGCCACGGGCAAAGCTATCGGCAAGCTGTTTGGTCACACGGCGGCCGTTCACTCGCTGGTTTTTCTGCCAGAGGGGCAACGCTTGCTCTCAGCCGATCAGACCGGACAAGTGCGGTTGTGGGAATTGTCCAGCCAAAAGGCAATCCGAGCGGCGACGACGCATCAGCGCTGGGCGATGCAATTAGTAGTCGATTCGCAGGGCGAAACCGTCGCCGTCGCCACTCCGCAGGGCGTGCAGCTGTTCGAGGCCCAGACGCTCTTGCATCGGGGCACCCTGCGTCTGCCTGGCAGCGACCAAGCCACCAGTGCCCTCGCCTTTAGCCCCGATGGCCGATCCTTGGCCGCGTTGTATGCCGATCATCGCCTGGTGATCTGGGAGTTGCTCACCGCCCAGCCGCGCCTCAGCCGACCAGCCAGCCGCGAACTCTTTCGCATGGTTGCTTTCACACTGGATGGCCGTAGGCTGTTGGTGGGGGGAGAACACACATCGGTTTGGGATTTACGCACCGATCGGCTGTTACCGATTGGTGAACGAACCAATCCAGACTTGCGTGCCTTGTTTCCGCTACGGACCGGTTTGCTTGCTGTCACGGAGCAAGAAATCTTTATGGAAAAGAGCATGCCCAGCTGGCCCGCCTTTTCCCCTCTGCCGATTGCCGAGGCCTGGGAAGCGCTGGATCAGCCCGATGCAGTTCGCGCCTATCGGGGGCTGTGGTCGCTACTGCATTCCAAAGAGGGGGTGGCTTACGTGCTGGACCGCTTGAGCGATGTTTCGGGCGAAATCCGCGCGCGGCGTCAAAAAATTCAGCAACTCATCGCCGATCTCGATCACGAGGATTTCCCCGTCCGCGAAAAAGCCTCGGCCGCCTTGGCCAAGCTCGGTCCCGAGGTCTACGACGACCTCGAATCCGCCTTGAAATCCGGGCTGCCCCTGGAACCTCAGCGTCGTATCGAACGGCTGTTGCGCAGCATGAAACGGCCCAGCCAACCCTTAGCACCGGGGTTACTCCGTCACCTGCGAGGCGTGGAAGTGTTGGAATATGCCGGTACGCCCGAGGTCTGGGCGGTGCTCGAAAAACTCAGCGCCTGCGACGAGCCGCGACTGGCCGCTTCCGCGAAAGCGGCTCTGAGCCGACGCAAGAAAGCGCCCCTTCGTAGAGCAGACGGGTGAGCAAGCATGACATCCCGCTAGATGTACACAAGCCATCACTGCATTGCCCTTACTTGCGATAGATGGTATTGAGATAATCAATGGAATTTGTTTTGAAATCAACGATACCAACGGCCGTGCCGATCGCTTCTCCTTCACGGATGCTCACTGTCCCGTCGCTATTGGTCCACATGCGTAATTGATATTCGCCGGTGGCGATGACTCGGCCGTTGATGCTGAAGTGAAGGCATCCCTCCCACACGCCGTTGCCGACGAACCGAGCCGGGCCAAAGGTGTAGGCTACCACTCCGGGACAGGGCAGCGGTGCTTGCCATGTACCTTCGAGACAGGGATGAGCTTGAAGAGCGGCCGGACCGACCAGACCGATGAGCAGTACAACAGCGAAGCGAAGAAGCAAGCGACGCATGGCGGGATCGTCCTCACGGAGTAGAGTTCAAGGCATCCAAAAGTTTCATCGGCCTAATCACGCGTTTGCCTTGAGTCAAGCGGCTAACCATTGCCGTGTTGTCCCAAAGACAGCGCGTTCTTCATCAAATTCTCACCTCACTGCTCGTCCAACTTTCTATGATGGATTTCAACTGGTCACGCCGTTTGTGCGGGGGGGTGGACAATGCGATGGCGGCTTGGAGGCGCGCTGGCTACGGTTGTTCTGCTTGGCTTGGGCTTCGGACTGTTGGCTAGCCAGCAGTCCAGCCCACGCAAGCGACCGAAACTGGCTATTTTGCTGATCTTTGATCAAATGCGCGGCGATTTTCTCGACCGCTGGCGCGATCTGTATGGCAAAGACGGCCTGCGCCGGCTCACCGACGAGGGAGCCTGGTTTAACAATTGTCATTACCCCTTTGCCATGACCATGACCGGCCCCGGCCATGCTACCTGTGCGACCGGCTGTTCGCCGGATGTTCACGGCATCGCTGCCAACGAGTGGTACGATCGGGATGCGGGACGCGAGCAATACTGTGTCAGCGCAGTACGTTACACGCAGGTGCCGCCCGCGCTGTCGGGTGGTTCCAGCGAGAAAGGCAAACTGCCTAGCGGCAAACTGCGGGGCATCTCCCCAGAAACGCTCTTGGCCCCCACCCTGGGCGATGCCCTCAAGCAGGCCAGCAACGGCAAGGGCAAAGTGGTGGCGTTGTCGTTGAAGGATCGTGGGGCGGTGCTGCCTGCGGGCAAAAAGCCTGACGCCGTTTATTGGGTCGACAGCCAAGGGCGCTTGGTCACTTCGACCTACTATCGCGATCGGGTGCATCCCTGGGTCGAGGAGATCAACCAATCCACACTGGCATTGACTTGGCTCAACAGCCGCTGGGACAAGCTGCGCCCCGATCTCGACTACGAAAAATACAGCGGACCCGACGACGCCCAAGGCGAAGGCAAAGGCTACTTCCAGGGCGTGACGTTCCCTCATCTCTTCGATGGTGGACCGAAAAAACTCTTGTCTGCTTATTATGCGGCTTTGGCTAATTCTCCGCAAGGTAACGAATATTTACTTGAGGTGACCAAGCGTGCGATCGTCGCTGAAAAGCTCGGGCAACGCGACGAGCCGGACTTGCTGTCCGTGAGTTTTTCCTCCAACGACCTCGTGGGCCACTGCTGGGGGCCAGATAGCCAAGAGGTGCTAGACATCACCTTGCGCTCGGATCTGATCGTGCGGGATCTGCTTGTCTTTCTCGATAAAACAGTCGGCAAAGATAATTATGTGATCGCGCTCTCAGCGGATCATGGCATTTGCCCGTTGCCTGAGGTGGCCCGCGCGGCAGGGAAAAAGGCCGCTCGCGTCAGCCCGCAAAAATTTTTCACCGCCCTCGAAGAGCATCTCAACGCTCACTTTCCCTCCCCAATCCCCCCGGCCGACGAGCAACGGCCCACCAAGGGGTGGATCGAAGCGGCCGTTTCCAACATGATTTACTTGAATCGCAAACGCGCAGCCGATCGCAAAGTGAGTGTGACACAGGTGGCCGACGAAGTGGTTCGTTGGTTGCGTAAGCAACCAGAGGTGATGGAGGCCTTCACGTACGAACAGCTTCGCCAAGCAGAAGTCAAATCTCCGCTGGGGCAACGCGTGCTACGCTCGTTTCATCCGGAGCGTTCTGGCGAAGTGACCGTGGTTTTGCAACCCTACCACTTCTTCTCGTCGCAATGGAGCGGTACGACGCACGGCTCGCCGCACGACTACGATACGCATGTGCCACTGGTGATTTATGGCCCACAGGTGCGGCCGGGCCTACGCAAACAACGCGTCAGTCCCGAGGCTGCCGCTGTCATCCTGGCCGAGGCCCTTGGCATCCCTGGGCCGGCGAAAGCGGCCGTCGGGGTGCCCGCGGGGCTGTGGCGCTGAAGCAAACCGTTGCTTAAGCTTTGACTAAACCTAAGGTCAGTTCTTTGCCTTCGACCTTTGCCAACTTGGCACCGGCGGGCGCGGTGGTCGCCCGTGCGGTCGCCAAGGTCTCGCCGGCTATGGTAGCCCAGTGCGTGTCGATGGCCGATTGCAGCTCGGCCACGGGACTAGCCAAGTAGAGGGTGATCCGGTCCTCGATCTCCAGACCACTGCTTTTGCGTAATTCCTGTACCAGCCGCACCACATCCCGGGCCATGCCCTCGGCGGCTAGTTCCGGCGAGATGCGAGTATCCAAAGCTACCTGAGTCTGGCGATCGGCGGCTCCGACAAACCCCTCGGGAGCGGTCAGATGGCAAGCGACATCGGCCGGCTCCAGCAGAAACTCGCCCAACGAGACAGGCTCCCCTTTGCTCAGCAGGTTGGCCAACGACTCCGGGTCAGCGGCGGCCAAAGCAGCGGCAACCTCGGGCAGGCGTGGGCCGAATTTGCCCTGACCGCGGGGCGTCAGTTTGATCTCGGTCTTGAGCAAGTTCTGCTCGCAAAGGGTCACGGACTTGACGTTTAATTCCTCTTTGATCTGATCGACAAAACGCTCGATCGCGCGGCGATCCGCGTCCTGACCGGGGCGCACCCGCAACTCTGCGAGCGGTTGGCGTACCTTGATCTTGGCGGCATTTCGGGCCGAGAGACCAAGAGTCACTAGATTTAAAAGCGCTTGCATGTCCGCCACCAGGGCCTCGTCGAGCAACGACTCGTCCACCTCGGGATAATCGCAATGATGCACACTGGCCGGCATGCTTCCCGCTGGATGCGTCGCCACCACCAAATTTTGATACATGGCCTCGCTGAGAAATGGCATCACGGGCGCGATCAGCTTGGCCAGTGTCGTCAACACGCGATACAGGGTCTGATACGCCCCGAGCTTTTCCGCATCCTGTTCGGCTTTCTGGAAGGGACGTTTGTTGCGTCGCACATACCAGTTGCTCAGTTTATCATCGACGAAGCGTTCCGCTTCGAGGCAGAAATTCATCACTTCATATTTTGTAAAGGCTTCGCGTGCCGTGGCGATGAGCATTTGCAGGTTGGCGAGAATCCAGCGATCCAGATCACTCCGCTGGGCTAGGGGTATTTCCGGTGCCGTGGGATCAAAATGATCTAGCCGGGCATAATTGCTGAAAAACGCATAGCTGTTCCATAGCTTCAGCACAAAACGCGACCGCAACTCGTCCGCGGGGCCTGGCCCCAGGTTGATGTTCGCCGCCGGGGCTTGGCGGCAAAACAGCCAGCGGATCACGTCCGCGCCCATGGGCTTGTATTTGCCGATCAGTGCGGAGATGGGTTTGCCCTCGATGATGCGTTGGCCCTCGTACAACTCGACGTAACCAGCCGGCAGGCCCCCTTTGTCGGCAGCTTGCTTGGCCTGGACCTCGGGCGGCAGCTTAGGATTGCGCTCGACGAAGAGTTCATAGCCGCTGTCAGCCGCCCCGTTGAACTCGATGGAGTTGCCCTTGGATTTGTGCATCTCCTGGCCGTTCTGGTCGCGTACCAGGCCGTGACCCAGCAGCACTTTAAACGGCGGGCGATTCTCCATCATGGTACTCATGGCCAGGATGGCGTAGAACCAGTTGCGGAACTGACCGGGGAAGCACTCGGTGATGAAGTCGGCGGGAAACCATTTTTCCCATTCGGCCCGATGGTGATTGTAACCGAGCGTCGAGAAGGGCACGATCCCCGCATCGAGCCAGGGGTTTCCCACATCGGGGATGCGGCTCATGAGATGGCCCGTCGTGGGGTTGCGAATTTTAACCTTATCGACATAAGGGCGATGGGGCGTGTGTCCCTCGAATTGCTCCCAGCCCTCGACAGCACGTTCTTTCAGTTCTTCATAACTGCCGATTACCTCAAAGTCGCCAGTGACCTCGTCAACCCAGATGGGCAGGGCCAAGCCCCAGTAGCGTTTCTTGGAGATCATCCAATCGCCCATGTTCCACAGCCAGTCGCGTTCGCGCGCTCGGCCGTTGATGCTCTCGGGCAGGAAGGTGACCTGATCGACGATCTTCATAATCGCGCCGCGGAAGCCCTGCTCGGAGTGACGCGGCCCCATGTGGATAAACCACTCATCGACCAGACGGTAGAGCAACTCGGTCTTGCACCGCCAGCAATGCGGATAGCGATGCACATAACGCTCGATGGCGAACAGTCGCCCCCGTGTCTTGAGATACTCGAAGACCAAGTCGGCCGTCGCCGGATCGACGGCGTTTTTACCACTCAGCGAGCCGAAGCCGTCCAGGAAAACGCCCGACTCGTCGAGCGGCGCGACGGGCGGCAGGCCGTTCTCCTTGCCCCAGACAAAGTCAATCTGGCCGCAGCCCGGCGCGGTGTGGACGATGCCGGTGCCTTCGCCCTCGCTGACTTCGTCGCCCCCACTGATCACGCGATGAGCCGCGGCCGGGCTAATGGCCGCGTTCCAGCCGCGTTGCTGAGCGACACGCGCGACCAGATCGGGGTAGCCTCCCGGATGCTGCTGGGCGGGCAGCTCGTCAAATGGACCGAGGTAACGCCGTCCGATTAACTCTTGGCCAAGTACCTCGCCGACAATGGTGTAGCCTTCTTTGCCGGCTTTTTCCTTGAAGATTTGCTCAATGGATTTGAGATGAGGCACGCCCTCGATCCAGGGACGTTTGCCTTTTTTGGCAGTGGGATCAACTCCCGATTCCGCCTCCTCGTTGGCCGCCCCGCCCTCCATGCGATTGAGTTTGAAGGCACCTTTGGCAACGTAATAGATTTCGTCCTTGAGGCGCACCCGCAAATAGGTCAGCTTGGGGTTGACGGCCGCACCAACGTTGCTCGAAAGCGTCCAGGGGGTAGTGGTCCAAACGAGCAGATTTTCAGCGGGACGATCGAGCAACGGAAATGTGACAAAAACAGCCCGATGCTCGATCTCTTTATAACCTTCTTTGATTTCTTGTTCCGAGATGCCTACCCCACACCGCCCGCACCAGGGCATGGCATCGTAGCCACGATAGATCAAGCCCTGCTGATGACATTTTTGGAGAAACTTCCAAATGGTGTAATTATTTTCCTCGGACATGGTGAAGTAGGACTTGCGTTGGCCGGCCGGTTTGGCCCAGTCGGCGTCGCTGCGGTCCCAGTTCATCCAATAGCCCAGGCGGATGGACTGCTCGGTCTGCACGCGGGCGAAGCGATCAACGCGATCTTTGCACGCTTGCACAAACTTGGCGATGCTAGCGTCGCGATCGCCGGGCACTAGGTTCTCGATGTCCCGCTTGGTCTTTAGCTTTAGTTCCTTCTCCACCTCCACCTCGACCCACAATCCTTGGCAATCAAAGCCGTTCTGATAACGCAGCCGATGCCCAAGCATGGCGTGAAAGCGTTGGTAGGCATCCTTGTAGGTGCGGCCCCAGGCGTGGTGAACCCCCATGGGATTGTTGGCGGTGATGGGACCATCCAGAAAAGACCAGATCGGGCCGTTCTTGTTTTTCTCAACCAGTTTGGCAAAGGCGTCGCTGCGATCCCAGAAGGCGAGGACTTCCCGTTCCAACGCGGGAAAATCGACTTGTGTTTCTACTTTGGCAAAAGGCATCGTTTCCACCTCACGGAGCTTGTGTGCCTATTGTAGCAAGACACCTCCGCTCAGTCAGGCAGTTCGCCGGGCTTGACGATACCCGGGAGTTCCTTCTCCTTGCCGACGGGTGCAAACAGATCCTGGAAATCCTTTCGCTCGTACAGCAGCTTCAGCTGCGGATCACGTCGCAGATTGGCCTTGGACTCGTCTCGATCTTTCAGGCTCTGCTGCAAATAGTTCACGGCTTGGGCGAGCAACTTCTCGCGTTCGACTTTGTCCTCGCTGCGCTGGGCCAACTGGATCAGAACGACGGCAGCCTCGTAGCCACTGCGCTTTCGCGGGTCCTCACCCTGGGTCATCTCCGCCGCAAGACGAATCACCTCGTCCCGCCGGTTTTGTAACAGTGCGATCATCGCTCGGCACGATAGCATCTGGAAGCCGTTCTCCTGCCAGTTGGGGTAGTCCTTGGCGAAGGCCTGCCACGACTTGTAAGCCCTCTGAAAGGCAGACAGGGCCGGCAATCGTTTCTCTTGCTGCAGCAGAGTCTCGGCCAGATGCACCCGGGTGTTGGCCAGATCGCGGCGATAGTGCCGCACTCGCGGGTAACTCTCGACCAGCTCTTCCAACAGTTGCTCCGCCTTGCGATACTGCAACTCGGCCGTCAGGGGCCGATCCAAATAGAGAAGCAAGAATTTGGCATGGTTATGGAGGATCGCAGACAGATCGTAACGCGAGATGGCCTGTTTCGGGTCTTGGCGTAGGCGAGAACGTGTCAGCTCCAGAGCTTCCTCATAGGCGGCATCGGCCTCGGCCAGCTTTCCCATGCGGGCATACAAACTGGCGGCAAGGCTGAGGACTTCGGCGTAATGTCGCCCGAGAAACGCCCCGTTGGGTTCCGCCTTCAACCCGCTACGCAGAAGCTCCAGGGCTTGGGTGATCGCCTGCGTCGCCTTGGCCGGTTCATCCCCCAAGACATGATGTCCTGCTAAATCGATGTAGGAGTTGGCCAGATCGTGAATCAGGTTGGCACTGGGGTTGATGTCGATCAGTGGTGTCAGCAGATCAATCGAGCGTTGAAAACTAGTCAGGGCCAGCTCATGCTCTTGAGTACTGCTATACAGCGAAGCACGATTGTGATACACACTTGCCAGACTGTATCGGATACTGGGATGATCGCGGTGGCGTTTAAGGGCTTGTTCGCCGTACTCCACCCCGTCGGCAAAGACCTTTTTGGCTCGAGCTTCGTCTAACGCACCTTTATAAGTGCATGCTAAGCCATTGTAAGCAAGCACCAGATCGGCCTCTTTCTCCGCACGGGGGTCCAGACGGTGGGCCTGCTGGGATAACTCCAGACCGCGTTGCGCGTGTTTGAGTGCCTCTTTTTCATAGCCCAACTCTTCTAGAACGTTGCTGTAAGTCATCAAAGTATTAGCATAGTCCCGGATATAGTTGGCATCTTTGGGAGAGCGGCGTACCAACTGTTCATAGATGCCCAGGCAGCGCTCCAAATGAGGCCGGGCCATCTCGTGGCGGTACTCCTCGCCCATCTTCTTGGCAAGGTTGAAAATGGTAGACGCTAGATTGTAAATTATGTCGGGGTCTTCGTTTTGGAGCCGGGCTGCCCGTTCGAGATGAAACTGTGCCTTGTACCACTGCTGATTGTCGTAGGCTTGTCGGGCTTCGGACGCATGCCAGCTATCGGCATAGGTCAAGCGTGCGGCCAAATGCCTTTGTTCCTGCTGGTCCGGCAGGCGAATCAAGTGGTGCCGTTGATCGCGTAAGAGGTTGCGGGTCAATCCCTCGGCCAAGTTGGTGATCCGTGTGTTGTCCCCGTTCCAAGTGAGTTCCGATTGCAGCGCAGCCGTCCGCGCCGGAGGCAACGCTTGGCCGGTGGCGGTATCCCATAGACGGTAGCCGACGACTTCGTTGGTGAGCGGTTGAGCATTCTTCAGGGCGATCTGGGAGAGGTCGTGCGAAAACCAGGGGCGTTCGTTGTTCACGGTGAACTTTTCGAGTACGACATGAGAGAGCAGTTTGCCCGTTTCCACGTCCCAGATCGAGACAGTGGCTTGCGATTTCAAAATCGTCCACTGCCCGCCACTGACACACCCCAGACGCTTGCCATCACTTGAGTAGGCCAACGCGTAGATCGGCCCGGCCAGATGCGGCCGGGCGTCGTACTGGCGCAGTGTTTTGCCCGAGGGCACCTCGATCTCTGCCAGATTATAACCCATGCCCAAGGCCAGGCGTCGGCGATCGAGATGATACGCACAACTCGTGGTTGGAGTGAGAGAGGACGAGGCCGATTGCCAAAGCAGCTTGCCCTCCGCCGAGCGGCACTCGATCCGCGGACCCGGGCCGCGACCCAGATACCACTTCTGCTGCGGCTCGCTCACCAGCCACGATGTACGATGCCCTTGGTCCGCCTTCATCTGCGCCAACTCGGGAACGGGTCGGCCATCGTAGATTTGCACGCCCTGGGCACTGCCGACAACGAGGTAATGGCCATCGGGACTAAAGCGGACCACTACCGGTTGGAGATGAGGATCTCGTTTAAAGGGCTGAGCAAACCCTGCTTGGAGGTTCAATAGCTGCTGTGTGGTAAATCGATCCCACAATTGCACATTCCCCGTTTCATCGGAACTGACGATCCGCGTCTGCGAGGGATGCCAGTCGGCCGAGTAAACCACGCTCCGCAGGCCCGAGAGCAAGAATAGGGAACGGTTATTTTGATCACGCACGGCAATTTCATCGGAGATCTGTTTGCGGTTGGCCGCTCCAAACGAAAGCCAAAGCTCCTGTGTGGCAGCGATGCTCCAGCCATGGGTTTGCCCTTCGTGCAGGGCGAGCGAAGGCAGGCGATTACCCGTTTTGCGGTCGTAACGAGCCACATGAGGGGTTTCGGATTCGAGAGTCCAGACGGTGTCCTTCTGGGGGTTCAGTGCGATCTCGCGGACCAGCCCCGAGGCGACGCTCCAGACCGCTTTGCCCTGCTCCACTTGCAACAACGTGACCTTGCCTTGACGCCTAGCCACATCCACACGTGAACCGACAAGCAACTGTTTGCTATCGGGCGAAAAGGCCAATGCTGTCCCCGGCAACTCCTTGTTCCGCCAGACCAGTTGGCCCGTTGCCGCCTCATACAGCCGCAGGTTGAATTCGGCATCGCCATCTTCGTCGTAGTTGCCCGTCGCGATCCAGCGACCATCCGGCGACCAAGCCGCCACCCGCGCCGGTGCCAAGGTGCGAATCAGCTTGCCACTGCTCAGTTCCCAAACCAGTGCTTGCCCCTTTCCCGCCGTCAGGAGATAACGCGAGTCCGGCGAGAACGACAGATGACGTGGCCCATGACCTGCTAGTTGCAGCCAACGGGCTTCAGGGCGTGGCTTGATGCTCCAAAAGTTGGCACACAGCGGTTGCTCCTGCGGGCAAACCACCACGTATTGGCCATCGGCGGTGAAGCTGTAGCTCCCCGCCTGCAAGGCCAACGGAATGCGAAAGGCCGTTTGGCCACTGTCCGCTGTGAGGAAGGTGAGGCCATCGGCATCACGCAAAGCCCAATATTGCCCATCGGGGGTGACCTGGACGATGCCTCGGGCACTGCTTTGGACGGCGAGATCGGGACCGGCCGGTTTCCCCGTGCGGGGCGCGACGAGCTGGTAGGTCTCGGTACCAACCAGAAAGAGTTCATCGCGTTGGGGATGCAAAGCCAAGGAATAATAACGCTGTTTTTGCTCTTGGGGCCAAGCCCGCGCCTGACCGCTGCTGGTCTCCCAGATGCGTAGCTGTCCTCCTTGGAGAGGATTGGCCGAACCCCCCAGCCAAACCAACAACTGACTCTCGCGATCAAATTCCAGAGCCAGGCTTCGGGCGGCTTGCACCTCCCAATGGTGCAATTTTTTCCCCTCGGCCGACCAGAGGCGCACGCCCAAGGGACCCGCCGCCGCGTAGCTTTTGCCATCGGACGCAAAAGCAACCTGCTGCACGGGGAAGTTGGCGTCCTCGACGGCAGGCAACAGCTTGCCTGTGGGAAACTCCCAGCGGAGTAAGCCCTTGGGGCCACCCGCGAGCAGCATTTGACCATCAGGACTAAATCGCGCTCGCAGATCCAGAGCGACTTCGCCTTGCAGCAGGATCGGCTTATCGATCTGGCGCAGATCCACTAGGGCGAATTGCCCGGGGCGAATGAACCCCGCGACGTGGGTTCCGTTGGGATGAAACGCCAACCAGCCTCCTAAGCCATGTAGTTGCGTATGTCCGCCAAGCATCAGTCGGCGCAAGTAATGCCATTCCCAGTGCCGTAGATCGGGCGGCACCCCGTCGAGCAGCTCGCAGGCCGCTCGCTGGTTGGTCTGCTTCCAGGCCTCGAAAGCTCGCGTGAGGAGGTTGGCAGCCAAGGCACGCCGGGTCTCCCGTTCCGAGCGTTCAGCCTGTTGCTGGGCCAATGCGGCTGTGGCCTGCGCTGCCTTGGCCTTGGACTCCTCGGCCTTGGCCCGGGCTTCTTCCTGCTCGGCCTGGGCCTGTGCCTTCTTGGCTGCCTCGGCTGAACGTTCCGCTACCATCTTTTGATAGCTAGCCTGCTGGGCCTCACGTTCGGCTCGCAGGCGTTGCTGGGCCTCTTTCTTTTGAGCCTCGGTGGCTTTGTCGCGCTCCATACGAGCCAGGCGACGTTGCTCTTCGGCTAGCTCGCGTTCTTTGGTTGCAAGGTCGCGTTGCTGATTGGCCCGGATCGACTCCTTGCGGGCGTTGTCGGCCTGATGCTCGGCCCGCAACCATAGAGCCGTCACTAGGATGGAACCGACCAGAAACAAACTCAGCGCCAAGCTGCTCAGCCCCGCCACCACCGGGTTACGCTTGGCCGATTTCAAGCCGCGTCCGAGCACTCCGAGCGGCCGGGCCACGATCGGCTCGCCGTTGAGATAGCGCTGAAGGTCGTCGGCCAACTCTTGGGCCGAGCCGTAACGCCGAGCGGGGTCTTTTTCGAGGCATTTGAGGGTGATGGTATTGAGATCGATGGGAATCGTGGGAACCAGGCGATTAGGGGGCACGGGATCGACATTCAACACTTGATGCAGGGTTTCACGGGTGCTGGCTCCCTGAAACGGGGCACGCCCCGTCAGGCACTTGTACAAGATCGCCCCCAGGGCATAAACATCGGCGAGCGGCCCCATCTCATGGACCCGTCCTGCGGCCTGTTCAGGAGCCATGTACGAGGGCGTGCCCATCACCTGGCCAGTGACGGTTTGGCCTTGGTCGTCGTCGAGTTGCTTGGCCAAACCAAAGTCGGTGATCTTGGCGATGCGGCTCCAGTCGTTTCGACCGGGCACGGACCGATTGGTCTGACTCTCGCCGGTGGGCCTTGAATCCCGCGTGCGATCGCGCCGAGGGGTGGCTTTTTTGTCCTCACGGTACAGCCCTTGCAGCAGCACGTTGGCTGGCTTCAGATCGCGATGGATGATCTGGCGTGCATGGGCGTAGTGCATCGCCCGAGCCAGCACTTCGACCAGAGCCGCTGCCTCGCCTGCGGGTTGCGGTTCCCCGCCTAGGTATTGCGAGAGATTGGTCCCCTCGACAAATTCCAACGAGAAGTACGGCATGCCGTCCTGTTCGCCGATCTCGTAGAGCGTCACGATATTGGGATGTTGCAGGCGTGCGGCCGACTGGGCCTCGGCTCGGAACCGCGCCAATTCTTCCTCGCCAGCCAGGTTGGCCGAGCGGATCATCTTCAACGCGACCAGACGGTTGAGGGCGGGTTGGCGCGCCTTGTAGACCACGCCCATGCCTCCACGCCCTAGTTCGCCTAGCACCTCATACGAGCCGATCTTGTTACCCACGGGGCCGCTGCCGTTGGGCACCGCCAGTGCAGCTTCGTGGGCTTGGCCGACATACGGATCGGTACGATCCACCTCGGGGGTGGTGGCCTGTTGGCTCGCGTCAGGCTCAGGAGTGGTGACGGGTTGGTTGGCGTTAGCCTTAGGAGAAACGCCGGGGCCAAGGGGCGCGGGATCTGGAGTCACAGCGAGTCCTCCGAAGGGCTGACTTGATTATCGTTTGCCACACCGGAGGGGTCAAGCACCAGTCCAAGAAGTTTACGAGGCTGACTCCTCGCTGTCGTCGCCAGCCTTTTTGGGTTTGAGCGCCTTGGGGTTGGCGGTGGGAGGGGTGCCGCGTGCCTCGCTGCGCAATTTTTTGCGGGCCCGCGACAAGATCGGGCCAATGGAGTTCACCGGGATGTTGAGCTCCATGCTAATTTCTTCATATGATCGTCCTTCGATGTAATGTAGCCGCACCACTTCCCTCTCACGGCCAGGCAGCTTCGAGAGCAGTCGTTCCACTTCTTCCAGCCGCTCCAGCCCTGTAGAGGTCGGCTCGTCCTCGGCTGGCTCGGGAGCTTCGGCCGACGCTTGCACTTCCTTGGCGGCGGCTCGGCGGGCTAACTCATGCACACAAATGCGCCGTGCGATCACCGTCAGGTAGACCGACAGACTGGCTTCACCGCGAAACTGCCTGAGGACGGCATAATCGTTGGCGATGATCTGCGTCAGAATCTGTGCGGCCAAGTCTTCGACATCTTCGGGCTGCAACACGACTGAGCGCAGATGGGCGGTGTGCTGGACGACGTGATAAATCAGGCCCAGGAACCGATCGACAAAGTCGTTCCAGGCTCCGGGTTTCTTAGCCAGGCAGCGATTGAGCAGATCACGATCTAACGGAGTCAGAGCCACGACGCTACCTCGCAGACATGGGGGACAATTGTTCCACTTGGCGTCATTCTATGCTGGACCTTTCCTCGACGCCAGCGGGGGCCTCTGTTTTTCGATCGATCACTCCTCAGCACTTTCGCTACAACGAACACTCTTTGGCTGTGCCCCCACTGGGCCCTAGCTCCGCTCCGTGGCTCGGGCTTTCGTTTCCGCTTTCGCGACATTCGGCTACCATGAGAATTCGGCTACCATGAGAATAAAGAGACTTCCATAGACGCAGAGAGAGTCCATCTTTGCCAGCGCTTCCGTCTGAGCTGAATTTGCCCGATGGGCCACTTGATTTGAGCCTCTTCTCCGGACATTGGCCGGAGGACCTGCTGCCGCGTTGGCTGCAGCGAACGCAGGGCTGGGTCCGGCTGTATGCTCTGTCACCGGAACAATACGACAACCTTCGCGAAGAACTACACGAACGGCAAGCGACGCATTTGCCCTTTTTACCGCCGGTCCACCTCCACCAATATCAGGGCGGCGCGCTGGTTTGGGCGGAATCGGCTGCACCCGAGCAACGCCTGGCTTTGCCGGACGTACACCAGGACGAAAGCGTGTTGTTGAGTCGGCTGCTGACGCTCGGCACACGCTTGGCCGACTTGCTCTCGGGCCTGCACCGAGCGGGCTTTCTGTGGACGAGTTTTGATCCGTCGGCGCTTGAGAGTACCGCGCAGGGCTTGCGCATTCGCAACCTCGATTTGTTGCTACCGCGGGTTGGTCGGCCTTTGCATCATCTGGATGCCGTGGCCGCGTATGCGGCCCCCGAGCGGATGGCGTTCGCACACGAACGGCTGTGTCCTGCCACGGATGTTTTTTCATTAGCTGTGTTGATCTATTATTTGCTGATGGGCCGACCGGAGGGTTTTCCCGGTCAGGGACCCGCAGCGTTTGATTATGATTTTCCGCCGCTGCGGATTTATCGTCCTCGGTTACCTTTGGGCATTGAACCGGTGCTTCGTCGCGCCTTGCATCCTGATCCGCTGCTGCGTTATCCCACGCCTACCGCCTTCCTTCGCGCTTTTCAAAATGCCCTGGCCCAGATTTCCACCCGCCAACAGGTCTCCATCCCCGTTGCCCTGGATGTGGCTGGGGACAGCCGCATCGGTCGCTTTCATCAGGTTACCAATACCCCCAATCAGGACCGCTTTTTGATCCTGCCCCTGGGCGAACAACTGGTTTTGGCTGTGGCCGATGGCGTGACACATGCGTTGATCGGAAGCGGCGATCTAGCCAGCGAGACGGCCATCGCATCCTTCACTCAGACATTTCAGCAACACTTGGCAAGCGGAACCGAAATGCGGTCCTCCCAGGCACGAACCGCTCTACTGACCCAAGCTTTTGAACAGGCCAGCCGAGACATCTTTCAGCGAGCCTTGGCCGAGCCTCTGGGTCGTTTTGCGACCGATCCCTGCGATTTGATGAGCAGTACGGCTTTGGTGGGCTGGCTCCAAGGCCGGCATCTGATCCTGGGAAATCTCGGAGACTCCCGGGCTTATCTGGTGCGTCATGGCATGGTCGAACAACTGACGGTCGACGGCGATTTACGCACGTTGTACCTCAGTCAGGGCATCGCCCCGGAGGAGGTCAACGCCCTGGGGCCGATGGTCGCCAGCTTGTATCGCTGCCTGGGAGTGGCCTACGCCACGAAAGATGCTCAGTTGGCACTGGACCTGCAGCGCTGCGTGCCGGACCTTTCGGAGTGGTTTTTGTTGCCCGGCGATACCGTGATCCTGTGCAGCGATGGCTTGGTCGAAGAGGGAGTGTTTCTCTCCGCAGAGCATTTGCCTGCCTTGGTCCAGGGAGGGACCGCGGCCGAGGCTGTCCAACGTCTCATCGAGGCCGCCTGTGCCTTGCATCGCGATCCCAGCCCTGCCGAGCCAGAGGGGTGCGGTGACGATGTCACCTGCATCGTGATTCGCGTCTTGCCTGCCGACGCCACTCCGCTATAGAGTAACTTGGCCCAGATGTGCTTTGAGACAGGTCGCGCGATGCGCATATTGTTTATCGGCGACATCGTCGGAAATCCCGGCGTGAATATAGTCCGCCGGGCTTTACCCTTCCTGATTGCTCGTGAACGTCTGGATTTGGTCATTGCCAACGCCGAAAACGCTGCCGCTGGCTCGGGCATCACGCAACGGCTGTATCGGCGGTTACAGGAAGCAGGCGTGGACTTGTTCACGCTCGGCGACCACATCTACAAAAAATCGGAAATCATCGAAACGCTTCGTAGTGATCAACGGGTGTGCAAGCCAGCCAATTTTCCGGCGCAAGCACCGGGCCGGCTGTTTGCCCATACCCAGGCACGCAACGGCGTGGAGGTGGCGGTGTTCACCGTCCTGGGCCGTACCTTCATGCGGGCCGTCGATTGTCCGTTTACGGCGTGTGACGTGGTCTTGGCCCAGCTTCAAGGCCGTTTCCCTGTCATCCTCTGTGACATCCATGCCGAAGCCACCGCAGATAAGTATCTCTTGGCCCACCATCTACGCGGCCGAGTCAGTGCCGTTCTCGGTACCCACACGCACGTGCCCACGGCCGATGAGCAGATCTTGTCACCCGGGACCGCGTTTATCTGCGATGTGGGCATGACAGGGCCGTATGATAGTGTGCTGGGCCGCAGGGTCGATCGAGTTTTGCACACCTCGATCACTTTTGAACCCACGGCATTCGAGGTGGCCGAGGGCGACGTGCGACTATGTGGGGCGATCCTCGAAGTGGAGGAAGCGACGGGCCGTGCCACCCACATCGAACGTTTCCGCTTCGATGAGAGCGACCTACCCCCTTCCTAGTCCAGCCATCGTCCGCAGGCCTCTCTCCCCTAGCCCAGCCCAACCCTGTCGTACCCTGCATCAACGCAATTTGCGCAACACCGGGGGGTGCATCTCGTGCTGATACGCCTCCATCCGGGCACGTTCTTGCTCGATCAATTGCGGCGGCAGGCGTGCCCCAAGCTGCTCTAACCGGTCAAACCGCCGCTTCATTTCCTCGTAAACCGCAGCCAGCGCTCGACGCTCTTTTTCCGGAGTTTGGCCGGTCATCATCTCGGTGAGCGTCGCTTCCAGTAGCCGTACTTTCTCCGGCTCAACTCCCTCCAAGATAATCCGAACCCGACGCTCGCCTACCTTCTCGCCGCGAAATCGCCCCTGCACCGTGTCCCGGTAGCCGCGTTCGTTGGCCAGACGCTGCAGTATTTCCAGAAAAGGTTGACTTTTCAACCGCTTCAGAGCGATGGCGGCCTCCTCGGGCGTCTTAGCCTCGAAGAGTGGTTTGCCCGGCGGGCTAAGAGTGGCCGGCACCGGAGCTGCTTGGGCCAGCAGCGGCACAGCGACAACAAACAGGCAGTAGAGAGAACGCATCACGAAGCCTCTTGAGGAGTCATTGGGAGGACCATCTCGAAACCCTTCGACCGCACACGCTCAGGGACACACGCGGCCGCTCGACACTCCATTCCTAGCTTAGTTGCCAGGATCGATTACTTCCTCTCGACGATCCAGATGTTGCGGAATTGCAACGGATTGCCGTGCCCCTGCAGTTGAATCGGGCCAGGGGTGCCCTCGGGATCGGGACGCGCCCCGCCGGTCTTGCCGTCGATCTCCTTGTCGTCGTGAATGACTACTCCATTGTGTTTCAAAGTGATGCGGGCGTTCTTGACTTTCTTGCTGCCCTCCGCGACGGCGTTGGTAAACTCGACATCATACGTTTGCCAAACCAAGGGTGGCAAGCACATGTTCACGCTCGGGTTTAGCTTCGTATAAACCCCTCCACACTCGTTATTCTTCCCATCCAATCCAAAACTGTCGAGAATCTGCACCTCGTACATATCCACTTGATAAAAACCGCTGTTGCCTCGGGCCTGGCCGCGCGCCTTGGGTCGAAACGGCAGCAAAAACTCCACGTGCATCGTGTAGTTGTTGAACTTTTGCTTGGTGCGGATGTCCCGGCCGTCGGTGTTGAGCAGCTTGGTCCTCTCGTCGAGACGACCGCCGACCCAGGCGTCCTTGTTGCTACCATCGAACAAGACGAGGGCTCCTTCGGGTGGTTTCGCTCCCATCGTCGGACTGACTCGGACGGTCTTTTTCAGCGTGATCGGCTTGGCGTCCGCGTTGCTTTGTATGGTCAGGGTGTCGCCCTCGATGCTGCCACTGTAGCTCAGATGACCCGGCGGCGGAAATTGGCTAGTGGCGCTAAACTTGTCAGCGGGACCGGCCAGATAGTTTCGTTTTTCCTTGGCGTCGATGGGACTCAGCTCGACGCGTTTGCCTTGGAGCTTGCCGTGGATCAGGCTCTTGGTCTTGCCATCCCAACCCGCTCCGGGCAAACCGCCGTTGAGTAGCACGGCCTGGAATTGGCCCTCGCCCAAAGCGATGACCTGAACCCCTACTTTGTCGCCTACATATTCGCCCTGGAAGGAAAAATCGATTGGCAGAGTGGGATCATTCGCATCGGTCCAGACTTCCTTGCTCTTGGGTTGGGCAGCCAGCGGCAAGCTACAAGCCAACACTCCTAGACCGATTACCACGAGGAGCATGCGACGCATCGGAGAGACTCCTGTAAAGGAAACCATATGGCTGATTGATTAGCCTACTATTCCCTTGTCCCTTGACCAGAGGGCCGGCCGATTCCCATGACCAGAGGGCCGGCCGAAGGGAGGCCTCAGAAATAAAACGAGCCAAAACCCTTGGCGAGGGGGAGAGAGGATGCAGCAGGTACTTTTGCAATCGCAGGTGCCGGGCCTGCCGTGTCGGCGTGGCAAGGTCCGCGATATCTACGACCTGGGCGAACGCTTGGTTTTGGTCGCCACCGATCGCCTCAGTGCTTTTGATGTGATTTTACCCAACGGCATCCCGGACAAGGGCCGCATCTTGACCGCCCTGACGCTTTTTTGGCTGGAGTTTCTGGGCATCGAAAACCATCTACTCAGCACCGAGCCGCCCCCGGGCTTCGAGGCGCTGGCCGGCCGGCTCTGTGTCGTGCGAAAAACCCAGGTGGTGCCGATCGAATGCGTGGTGCGCGGCTATCTGGTCGGCAGCGGCTGGAAAGAGTACCAACGCTGCCAGAGCGTCTGTGGTGTGGCCTTGCCTGCTGGGCTTCGTCAAGCGAGCCGTTTGCCCGAACCGATCTTCACCCCCACCACCAAAGCCGAACACGGTCACGACCAACCTCTGACTTATGAACAAGTCTGCCAGATGGTCGGTGATCCCTTGGCCGCACAACTGCGCGATCGCAGTTTGGACCTCTTTCGCCGCGCCGCCGACCATGCCGCCCGCGTGGGACTGCTCTTGGCCGATACCAAACTGGAGTGGGGCCTGCTGCCCGAGGGCCGGCTGATTCTCATCGACGAGGTGTTGACCCCCGACAGCTCGCGATTTTGGCCGGCCGATGCCTACCAAGAGGGCAGCAATCCACCGTCGTTTGACAAACAGTATGTACGCGACTGGCTGGAACAGCACTGGGACCGACAGAGTCCGCCGCCAGAATTGCCCCCCGAAGTCGTGCTTCGCACCCGCGAAAAATATGTCGAAGCCTACGAACGGCTCACGGGCCGACGCTGGGAGTGACTCAATCTTCTTCGGGGTCGTTGCGCCGTGCGTCGGTTGTCGAGGTCTCGCGGCCGAGTTGCCGCCAGGCCAACGTGCTACTAATCAGCAAGCCGATGGATAGGGCCAGAGAGACGGCATTGAGGTAAAACAGAATCTCTGGCTCGCCCCGCTCCAGTACATTTTTGAGCATCATCACGAGTCGAACCGAACCGAATAAATATTCAAACTGCACCAGCGCTAATCCAAAGCGAAATGGACCTCGATTACTCGTGGAACTGGAAAGTGTATGGCTGGTAATCATAACGATGAGATAGACCACCAGCGGCACAAAGTAGAGCAGAAAAGCCAGCAAGATCAGAAACTCCTGAGCCTCGGGCAGCAGACCGCCCAGCGAAAACAACCCGCCGCACCCGCAGGTGGCATTCCACAAAAACGACACCAGAGCCAGACCAAACACCCAGTTGGCTAAGCTGCCCAGGGAACGACTGACAGGAGACCGGTGAGAAGTGTCGCGGGGGGGCCGGAACTCGAGCGTAGCCTCTAGCTCGGGAGCCGACGACGCCGACGGTCGCCACGGTTGGCTCGGTTCCGGCACGGGAAGCCGTGGCGGAGGAGAGACCGACTCCTCTGAAAACTCCGGCGCGGTGAAGACCTGCTGACAGATGGGGCATTGCACCGACTTGCCTTGTGCCGCTTGGGGTAAATGTAACCAACGGGAACAACTCGGACAGCGGGCGCGGCTCATCGCTTAACCGGCTCCCAAGCGAGACAGGGCCTCGCGAGCCTCGGCGGCAACGGGGTTGCCCTCATAAGCGGCGGCCTGAGAGTAGCATTTTTTGGCGCGTTGCAGATCGAGCATGGCTTCGAAGGCCTGGCCCAAACGCAGCCAAGTCCGGGCACCGCTCTTGGGCGACTGACGAAATACGTTGAGGCATGCCACCGCTTTGGCTGCTTCGCCCTTTTCCAGATACAGATCGCCGAGCAGTTGATGTGCGGCGTACCACATATCTTGATCCCCTCCTCGTAACGTCGAAGGCATCTCGACGCTGCGTACCTGCTCCAGCAGGGCGATGGCTTCGTCACGCTCCCCTAGTCGTAGCCGTACCCGCGCTCTCGTCACTAAAACATCTAGTTGGTTGGGCTGAACGATCAGGGCCAACTTGCTGAGATGATCGGCGACTTCGAGCCACTCTAGATCGTTGTATTTTTCCAGGATGTGGGCACTCTCGCGCAGGCAATAAGCGACATCGAACCCCGGCCCGTATTGCTCCAGACGGGCTTGGAGCTGCTCCGGGTCGATCGAAAAATAATACTTGGCCTTGCGTGCCAGCAGGTCCGGGTCGCTGGCGTTGTACTGTAACGCCCGGTCGGTCGTGCGCGCCGCCGCCAAGGCATCGCCCTTCTTTTCATACAAATCCGCCAGCGTGCGAAGCGTACTCAGACCGGCATATTCCGATTCTTGATAGAGGCGAAAGTTGTCGATGGCAGCGTCGAGATCGCCCGCTGCTAGGGCTTCCTCGCCCAGCAGTTTGAGCGTGGAAAAATAGGCCTGGCGTTCGGTCTCGGCCAGGTTGGCGGGGCCCACCGCTAGACCGGCACGCTTGGCCAACTCATAGTTGTGCCGCGCTTCGGCTTCGAGGCCAACGCGTCGCTGCGCTTGAGCAATCTGCACAAACAGGGTCGGACCCAACGCCGGCAAGCCCCGCGCGGCAATGCGTAAATACTCGCCGCCACGCTGCCAGGTCTCCTGTTTGTCGATCAGCGACATCCCCAGATGTTGCGCATAGTGATGGTCGAAGTGTGAGGCCATCAACCCCTTGGGAGCGGCACTGTCGTAGTCGGCCTCGGTCAGATCCCGATAGAGTACCTTTTTCAAGGCGATGGCATCGGGGTCGTCGGGCACTTCGGCTAGGCGACGTTCCACACAGGCGATAGCCTCCATACGCCGACCGGGCCGCTGGAGCAGGGGCAAGCCGACACGCTCCCGCAAACCCGGATGCAACAGCAACGCCAGTTGCCAGGCCGGCAGCAGCACCGCCGCTCGCACCGCATCCTGCGATCCATAATGGCTCGGATCGAGCAGACGCTCCAGCAGCGCAGCAGCACGATCGATCTCGCCGGCATGGGTGGCCGCCACGGCACGCCAGTAGTCGGCCTGGGGTTCGCGGTCGGGTTGCAGTCGGACCACTAGATCGAGCAAACGATTGGCCTCGGTGCGTTGACTGGGAGTAGGCTTTTCCAACAGCAGACTGCCCGCCCGATCCAGGCAAAGGTCCAGATCGACCAAACGCAGCGTTTGCGGATCGTTGGCCAGCGAATCCAGATCGAGTGAACGATGCACCTCCCAGAAGCCCTCCCGTGCCAGGCTATTGTTCGGGTCCAAATACAACGCCCGTCGAAACGCTAACAAAGCCAAGCGATGCTGGCCGCTTCGTGCAAATCCCAGGCCGCGAAAGGCATGCTTGAGTACCCGCAGGCCCGGCAAAATCCGCAGCGTGTACAGGATGTATAACACCAACGGCACCAAAAACGCCGCCGAGGCATACGGCCGCTGGCCCAGGAAAAAAATCGCCAACGCCAAGCCCAACAGTCCGCAGATGATGCCGATCTCGATCTCCGACTCTTCCTCATAACCGGAGAACGTCAGCAAATAAAACGCGGGGATCCCCACCAGCAGAACTGCCGCCAACGCGGTCGGCTGCTCCAGGGGGTACGGTTTCAGACCGAGCCACGGGGCATCGAGCAACCCCAGCCAGGCCATGCCGATGGTCAACAAAGCACCGGCCAAAGTCAGTACCAAAGCCATCCGTGCCAGACGATGCTGAACCTGACGCAACCAACCAAACAGCAGCCCAGCCAGGGCCGAGCTTCCCACGACCGGCAGCAGCAACCGGCGTAATTCCTCTTGGCGATCCTCGGGAACTAGCAAGCCGACGCTATACAACCCACCGATCGCGCCGGCGACCAGGCCGACATACACCAGCATCGAGCTATCCAGTAGCAAAAAAAGCAAGAAAGAGAGAGGACGACCGGCGATGCGGATGCCCTGGCGTAGTTTGAGCAAACTCGCCACCACTACAGCCGCTCCCAGACCGGCATACAGGCTCAGAGCAAATCGTACCAACCCACCTGTCCAGGAGCTGTCCGCCGGTAATCCGGCTAGGATCATGCCGGCGTAGAAAATCAGGCCGAGGAAGACACCCTTGACAAGATATTCGGTTTGAAAGAGGCGCATGGGACTTGAGTCCGGCAGGGCAGCAGCGGGGCGCACTGGAGGGAACCCCACGGCAGTGGGGGCAGAGCGAGCAGAGGAGACCCTTGACGATGGAATTGTCGGCAAGGAACGACTTAGCAGCAACAACCATTGCAACAGTCGTAACACGCCCGATCTCCTCCTCGATGATAATGTACAGAGTATGTGCCGCGCTGAACATGGCCTGAGAAGAGAGAGGCGAGGAGCAAATCCGATCGCGAGCCGGTTTTCCCCCGAGATGGACTGGAAATCGTTGACGAGTGCTGTAAGATTACTAATATAGTATTGCCAGGAGGGCGATGCGAACCACGCTAGCTTCTTTCTTTTCTAGCAACCCCGTGAGTACTGTTTGCATGGGGATTCTCTGAAGTCTGCACAGGAAACAAATACCAAACCCAGATGATGTAATTAAGTGGATGTTCCGTCAGAGTCGATCCTTTCAGGACGAGGGGAATCGCACTCGTATTTTCTTTTAATCCGGAGAGAAAATTATGACCGTCGCTCGTAGCGACGAAGGTAACACCGGTAGCCCGGTGCGCCGACGCTTTGTTCGTAAAACCTCTGCCTCTTCTCCCACCGAAGCCCCCCCAGCAGCCGCTGCCGCCCCTGCCGCTGCTGCTGCTCCTGTCGCTGCTGCACCTCCGGCGACCAACGCGGCTACTGCGGCAGTGGCTTCATCCGGTACGGCTAGCCGAACGGCCCCTCCAGGGCCGCGTCTGGATGACCTGTACCGCCTGCCCATGCCCAAGTTGTTCGCTCTGGCCGAAAAAGAGGGCATCCTCGAACATGCCGGCATGACCCGCGTCCAACTCATCGTGGCCATCGTCCGCGAACAGGTCAAACGCGGTGAGGTGGTGCGTGGCACGGGTACTCTAGAAGTCCTGCCCGATGGGTACGGGTTTTTGCGAAGTGCGGCCCACAACTATCTCGCTTCGCCGGAAGATATTTATGTCTCGCCCTCGCAGATCCGTCGCCTCGGCCTGCGCACGGGTTTAGTGGTCGAAGGGCCGATCCGTCTGCCCATCGAGGGCCAGGAAAACTTCGCCCTCATGCAGGTCGAGAGTGTCAATGGTCATTCGCCCGAAGAGAAAATCCGGCCGACGACCTTTGACGATTTGACGGCCCTGCATCCGAACAAGCGGCTGCTGTTGGAGACAACGGCCGAGGAAACAACGACGCGGGTCGTAGACCTGTTCACGCCGATCGGCAAAGGGCAACGCGGTCTGATCGTCTCGCCGCCGCGAACCGGCAAGACGGTGATGCTGCAAAAACTGGCGTTAGCGATCAAGAAAAACCACCCCGAATGCTACCTCATCGTGCTGCTGATTGATGAGCGGCCCGAGGAAGTCACCGACATGGTCCGCACGGTGGCCGGTCCCGGAGCCGAGGTCGTCGCCAGCACCTTCGACGAGCCGGCCAGTCAGCATGTCCACGTCAGCGAGATCGCCCTGGAAAAGGCGAAACGCCTGGTGGAAGACGGCCGCGATGTCGTCATTCTGCTCGATAGCATCACCCGGCTAGCGCGGGCCCACAACACGGAAGCTCCCAGTGGCGGTCGGCTGCTGTCGGGTGGTCTAGACAGCAACGCCATGCAGAAACCCAAACGTTTCTTCGGGGCCGCCCGCAACGTCGAAGAAGGCGGCAGCCTGACCATCTTGGCCACCGCCCTTATCGACACTGGTAGCCGCATGGACGAAGTCATCTTCGAGGAGTTCAAAGGGACCGGCAACATGGAGGTGCATCTCGACCGCCGCCTCGTCGATAAACGCATCTGGCCAGCCATCGACATCATCAAGAGCGGCACGCGCAAGGAAGAGTTGCTAGTTCATCCCGAAGAACTCGAACGTACACGGGCCTTGCGACGGGTCATTGCGGAAATGCACCCCGCCGAGGCGATGGAGCTGGTCCTCAATCGCATGCGCAAGACCCGCAACAATGCCGAGTTCTTGCTCAGCATGAACATCAACTAACGCCGGAGGCGTCAGCACTCCAGCACCGCTGCCACGAGAGTACCCAAGCCGGCTGTGGTTCTCTCTGGCAACGGTGGCTTGCTGCTGCGACTTGGCAACGGCTGTTTGGTCGGAACAGCTTATTTGCCCACGCAGTAGAGCTTGTTGTCCGAACGCAAATAGATCGCGCCGTTCGCGACGGCCGGCGTCGCCTGAATTTTGTCGTCCAGGTCGTTCTTGGCCAGGATTTTCGGCTTGTCGCCACGGATGTCCAGCACGAAGCCACGCCCCTTCTCGTTGATGGCATACAGCTTGCCATCGGCGATGATGGGACTCGCGCTAAATTTGCCCTCGACACGCTGCTTCCAGAGTTCGGTGCCGCTTTTCAGGTCGGTGCAGGTGACGGCGACGTCCGTCAGGCCGTACAACTTGCCCTGGTAGACCACCGGCGAGGGATAACCCGCTAGCACATTTTCGGCTTTGAACAGCTCTTCACTCTTGCCATCGGGTTGGGGTTTGACAGCGAGGACTGCCCCACGTCCACTGGTCAGGTACAGCACCCCCTCGGCATAGGTGGGCGAGGGAATGGTCGATAGACCAGGCGAGGCAAAGCTCCAGATCACTTTGCCCGTTTGCACATCCAGAGCCTCGGCCAGGTCACTGGCTTGGAACAGTACCGCGGTGCGTTCGCCCAACGGAAAGGTGACCGGCGTCACCCAGTTGAGCTGGGCTTTGCGTTTATGCTTCCACAGGTTTTGGCCTGTGGCCGCATCCAGCCCCGCGAGAAAGGCATCGCCCACGTTGTCCATCGGGATGCACAGCACACCCTTGGCCAAGACCGGCGAGGAGGCCATCCCCACCTGATTGGTGATCTCGGGATAATCGCCCACCAGCGAGCGATACCACAGTAGGTTGCCCTGAGCATCCAACGCGGCCAGATCCCCCGTGGCAAATAGGGCGTAAACTGCCTTACCATCGGTCACTGGAGTGGGTGCGGCCATGTTGGTGACCGGATGACACGCCGTGCTGCCCGTGGCCGTGAACTGCCGCTCCCACAGCTTTTTGCCAGTTTTTTCCTCGAAGCACAACACATGCAAACGACGCTGCCGATAACCCGAACAGGCTGTCACATACACCTTGCCGGCGGCGAGGACCGGATTGGACAGGCCGCGTCCGGGCAACTCGACGCTCCAGCGTAGCCCTTCGCTTTTGCTCCAGTGCGTCGGCAACTCTTTTTCGGCTGAGATGCCGCTGCCCCCCGGGCCGCGAAATTGCGTCCAGTCGCCGGCCTGCAGCAGACCCCAGCCTGCGAATACGAGGGCTAGTCCCACGATTCGCCTCACGATTCGCCTCATTACTTGGCCTCCTTCTGGCTAAAGGGGATGGCGGCTCCGACCGAATCGGTCAAGCGCAACTGGAAGGCCCAGCGTTGCGCCCAGGGTTCTTTCTGTTCGTTCTGCGCCACCTTCAACAAGATGCGGTTGCTACCTTTTTTGAGTTTGCCCTTGACGATGTATTGATCGATACTCATGCCATGATGATACTCTTGTTTGGCAAAAATTAGCTCGCCGTTGACAAATATCTTTAATCCGTTGATGCTGCCGGCCCGGAACTCGATCGACTGCTCCTCGGGCGATTGCACCTCGGCATAGGCGTAGCAGATCGCTCCTTTGTAGGGCTTGATGGCTTTGTTGATGTCCACCAGCCCTTGGGCGTCCCGCGTGCGGACGGGTAACCAGCGAACCACAAGCTTCTCCTTGCCCTCGTAGGTCGCTTGGAGATCGACTCCTTTTTCGGGGGCGTAGGCAACCTCCCAGCCGCTGCCGCCGGCATGCTCAAAAGGAGCGGCCAAATACCACTGGTGAACCACGCCGAAATGCTTTTGCAGATCGACGGAGACGCCCCATTTTTTCAGGGCGTCGGCGATGGTTTCCACTTGATCGGGATCGCACGCCCCCTGTAATGCTTTCTCATAGACAAACTTGGCCGACTCTTTTTCCCCGGCCTGGAGCAGTTTTTGCGCGTTGTCGAGCAACAGGGCGACCGCATCGCGCCGCAGCTCGGGGCTGGGATCGTGAAGCATCCCTGGCAGATACTTTTCCGCTGTTCGGGGGTCGGCCTGGAGCAGGGCTTCATAGGCCAGCCGTCGCGCCGCGGGGTGGTTTTTGATGTCCTGCACAAAGCGGGTCAGTTCTTCCGTCGGTAGCTTCTTGGTTCGCAACGCTTCTTCGGCCAAGGCGTTGAAGGCCGGCCGCAGCCAATTGGCTCCGACGGGCGAGCGTTCCGGGTCGAAGCCACGCAAGATCGGCAGCAGCCCCTCGGGGCCGGCTTGCGTCAATTTCTTCCAGGCTGCCGCTCCTTCGCGGTTGCCCTGCCCTTCACGGCCGATTTTGTTGAGGCGTTCGACCAAGGCAGCAGGAGAGTCGGCCGGCTCGGCTCCCAGGCCGTATGGCAGGGTGGCCAGCAACCACGCCAGGCCGAGTAGGGGTCGTTCACGAGACATTCACCATCCTCCAAATCCAAGACCGCATGCGCACAGGCAACTACCTGAGCCGTGCGTCTGTGCCATAGAGGATTGTCGCGATGAGGGCCAATTCGACCAGCGCTAGTTAGTTCGGAGAGGGAGATTGAGCCGAGCGGAAGCGATGACGGGTGGACGAGCCAGGCTGTTTCGAGGGCAACGGTTGGACTTTGATGAACCAGGCTTCCTGGGCGTTTTCTAGCACATAGATCTCACCTAGCCGGCTGAAGGTGCGTCGCAACCCCGCAGCCACGGCTCGTGGACTGGCTTCTAGGGCGGCGATCTCGGGTCGAGGATGTCCCTGTTGCAGCAACATGGCTACCCGTCGTCGTCCCACGGCCCGAACATAAGCGCGAGCGGCGGCTTGACGCAGCGACCCCGCACGGACACGAATGGTCGCTGCGGGTAGGGACCAACTCGGTTCGCTGCCCACGATGGCCACGCGATCTGCATCAAACGACTGAGGGAAGAGGCTGCAATCGTAAAGCATGGTTCAAACTCCACTACCACGGAACCTGGGGCGACCATCCCTTAGACACGCCGAAAGCATGTACAGGTTCACCCTAGCGGCGGAGAACTGCGAACCTCTCCCGCCCCTCCTCTGCCCGTTTTACCGGTGTTGGGGGGATGGTCGAGTTGTTGGGGTTGGGCAGTGATTATTCAGCTTGCTTGTTTGGCTCCATCAGAACGGCCCCTTCTGCCACGGGCCGGTGATCGCAAGCGTGATACCGGGCGTCTGCAGGTTGGCGAACAGCCATTTGCCGTCGGGACTGAAGCAGACGCCGGCCCATTCGGTCGCCCGGAAATCGCCCACAAAGCCGTTCTTCTGCCCTTGCAGCTGCAAGTTGTTCTGGGCAAAGGGGAAGATGCGGCCATCGGGGGTTATGCCTTGAAGGCGTTGGCCGACGCGCTCGCCGTCTTCGCACAACAGCAAGCAGCCCTGGGGGCTGACGCATAGATTGTCCGGCATGTTGAGTACCTCGATCGATGGCGACTCAAACACTAGCCGCAACTTCTCCTCGCCGGGCGTGTATTCCCACACTTGGCCCTGGTTGGCTTCGCCGCCCGAAGTGGCCGTTAAGTAGATCCGGCCGGCAGCGTAGAAGATGCCTTCGAGTCGAGCGAAGGAAGCGCCGCCCTGCTGGGCACCTTGGTGGAAAACCCCTTTGCCATCGCTGCTGCCGGGAGTGTGGGCGCGAGTCGGTTCGTCGATCGGCACCCAGCGAACGCGATATTCGGCGTGGGCCGGCACTCCTTTTCGTAAATCCGAGCGGCCCTGCACAGCAAGCATTTCCAACGTGCCGCCCCGATGCAGCTGGCCGGGCACCTCGGGTGTATAGCGATACAGGCCAGCAGGGTTGGCGTCTTCGGTGAGGTAGACGATGCCTGTCAGCGGATCGACGCACACCGCCTCATGCACGAAACGCCCCATGGCTGGGATCGGCTTCGGCTCGGCCAGGCCAGTTGCGGGTACCTCAAAGACCCAGCCATGCTCTTGTTTGAGGTCCAGCCGTTCGTCTTTTTTGCCACGCGATTCCGGCCCGACGACAGTCTCTTCGCAGCTCAGCCAGGTACCCCAGGGCGTCAAGCCCCCGGCGCAGTTGTTGTACGTGCCCGCTAGGCTGACACGCGCTTCGAGCAATTCTTCCCGGGCTGTGTCAAACACCAGTGCCGTGCAGCCTCCCGCCCCGTTGGGGTCAAAGCGGTCTGCTTCGCGGCCCATGGGCGTCGCTCGGCCGCTGCGTTCGTGATTGCGAATCAGCGTCAGCCGCGTACCCTCTTGACGCACCACGGCCATGCCGTCGTGGCTGCTGGGGGTCGGGCTGCCATCGACCAAGGAGTCTTTGGTCCAGCCGAAAGAGGTGTAGCGGAACCCCTTGGGCAGGCAGATCAGCTCCAGCCCGGTCGCTTCATCGCGTGTGGGGTAGAGCGGACCGTAGCCCGGCGAGAACGGCCAACCACCTGTCAGGCGTTGCCGAAAGAAGTACAGACCGGCCGCGGCTCCAAAAACGCCTGCAGTGCCGATGAGAAACGAACGGCGCGAGGGGAGGCTCATCAGTGGCAAACTCCTGTAACGGGACAAACCACTTTTTCCTAGCACAGGTCTGAGAAGGGCCAGTGAAGAATGGATAAAGATTGGTACAAAAGCATGACGACTGCTTGCTTTTCGTTCAGATTACTCCCGCGGCACGCAGTTGAGCAATCTCTTGCTCACGGAGTCCGGCCAATTCGCGTAACAATTCGTCACTATGTTCGCCGAGAGCCGGCGGATAGCGGACCTCGGGCGTGCTTGCGTTGATGTGAATGGGGCTGCCCAGCAACTCGACGGGTCGCCCCTGCGGATCATGCACCCGCACCCGCATCCCTCGCGCCTGCAATGGTTCGGCTTGCCAGAGTTCCGCATAATTCCATACCGGGGCACACGGCACCTGGGCCTGATCGAATCGCTTCAGCCAGTACCCGGTCGGCTGCTGCCGCAATTTCTGGGCAATGCGAGGCACCAGCTCTGCCCGTGCTTGCACCCGCTGCGGATTGGTGGCATATTCGGGCACGTCGAGTTCTGGCGCGGCCACTTGGCAGAAGCGTTGCCACTGACGATCGTTGCCCACGGCCAACACCATGCCGCTGTCGGCCGTCGCAAAATATTGATACGGGACAATCTGGGCATGGGCGTTGCCCTGAAGCCCGGGGGCAGCCTGGTCCGGGGCGACGCCTTGTGCCACCTTTGTCAGATAGGCTTGCATCAAGTTCACTTGAGCCGCCACCGTACAATCGAGCAACGCCAAATCGATGGCATAGCCGTGACCGCTTTGCCCCCGCGCAAGCAAGCAGGCCAAGATGGCGTTGGCGGCGTACAGCCCCGTCAGGACGTCGGCGATGGCCACGCCCACTTTGGTTGGTTCGCCGCCGGGTTGACCGGTGATGCTCATCAACCCGCTCATCGCTTGGATGGCCAGATCGTAGCCGGGCTGATCGGCCAGGGGGCCGGTGCGTCCAAAACCACTTAGAGAGCAGACGATCAAGCGCGGCTGAACGGCCCATAGTTGTTCGGGCAAGAGCCCCAGCTTGGCGGCACTGCTGGGCAGATAGTTTTCCACCAGCACATCGAAATGCGGCAGCAGCTGTTGCAGCAGGCGTTGGCCCTCGGGATGGGACAGATCGAGCGTCAGACCGCGTTTGTTGCGGTTGCACGACAGATAATAGGCGCTGGTCTGCTCATCGACGAAGGGTGGCCCCCAAGTCCGCGTATCATCCCCTGCTCCGGGCCGCTCCAGCTTTACCACGTCGGCCCCGAGATCCCCCAGCAGTTGGGCGGCGAACGGCCCGGCGAGAATGCGGGAAGCGTCGAGGATGCGGACCTTGGCTAGCAAACCGGGGAAACCCATCTCGTCCTCAAACGATTCATGTCTTGAGTTCGCAAACGCAATTGTTATCCTAGCGGAAAGAACATCGCTGGCATCCAGAGGATAGGCACATGGCAGCGGCTCCCCCGAGTTTTGAGTTGTATCGCGAGTTGGCCGACGCTTATGAACGGCTAGGACAGGCGACCATGCGTGACCGCTTCCTGATGTTAGCCGCCGACGCCGCCCTTCAGGCAGGGCAAACTAGCGAGGCGGAGCGGCTGCGGCAACGCTTGCTCAGTGGTAGCCGACATCACATGCTCAAACCTTATAGCTCCTTTGCAGAAGCGGCCAACGCACCGGATGTACAGACCTATCTGCGTGATCTGCGGCTGAATTATCCGCCGGAAGTAGCGCGACAGATGCTGGCGAGTTTGCAGTCAAGCCCCGAACCGGCACCTGCCGCTGCCCCAACCGCTCCTGCTCCAACTGCACCCCCGGCCTCGGCTCGGGCCGTCCCCGCGACGGCTCCCTTCGTGGACGTATCGGCCCCTGCAGCCAAGCGAGCCGCTGCCAAGCCCGTGCTTCCCGAGACGACCTATCCGTTGGCCCCGGAAGTGCCGGTCAAACCAGTAGCTAAGCCGGCCGCAGCTGCAGCAGGGGCACCGCCCCGGGCTGCTCCCAAGCCAGCCCCCGTACCAGCACCGGCAGCGCCTCGACGCCCTGCTCCTGCTCCGGCACCGGTTGCATCTGCTGCCCCGTTGCGAGTGGATAAGATTCCAGCTCCGAGACGTTCCCTGCGCAATGGCGCGGCCTGGTTCAGTGGCTTGCTCGCTTTGGTGGTTTTCGTGGCTGGTGTGGCTGTCGCCGCTTTGACATTGGGTCGGCCGTACTTGCCGGACGTGTTATTCCGCTAAGGAACGGCAGGCCCGGGCGGGCGGTTTTGGGGCCAGTCCCCCGCCGCAGGTTGCATTCACTGCAACAAGCTGCGTTCGAGCACCGCCTTGGCCCGGTCGAATTCCGGTGCCCAAGTGATCTCGGGCTGCCCGGTTCTCAGGCAATTGCGCAGCTTTTCCAGGGTGTTCAACGCCATGTGCGGGCACTTGTTGCAGGCGCAGGTGATGCCCGGCACCGGATGATACCGATGCTGGGGAGAGGCCTGCTCTAGACGCCACATCATGTTGGCCTCGGTCGCTACCAGGAAATCGGTCGGCTCCTGGTGCTGGGCCACGAACCGCATCATGGCCTCGGTACCGCCGACGAACTCGGCATGTTCGCGGATGTTGGCGGGGCACTCGGGGTGGGCGATGGTGATGCTGCCGGGCAGCTTGCGCTTGAGTGCCAGTAGGTCGCCGACGCTGAAGATCTCATGCACGATGCACGCCCCATCCCACAGGATCATCTTCCGACCCGTCACCTCCGCCAAATATTGCCCCAAGTGCCGATCCGGCACGAACAATATCTCTTGGTCGGCCGGCACCCGCGCGAGGATGCTCTCGGCGTTGCCGCTGGTCACCACCCAGTCCGAGAGCGCCTTGACGGCGGCGGTCGAGTTGATGTAGGTCACGGTTTGAAACATGCGGCCATTAGCCCGGAGCATTTCTTGAAAGCGATGGAGTTTGTCTGCCGGGGCCGCGTCGGCCAAAGAGCAGCCGGCCTTGAGATCCGGCAAGAGCACCTTTTTGGTCGGGTTGAGGATCTTGGCGGTCTCGGCCATGAAATGCACGCCACAAAAAACGATCGTGCTGGTGTCCACCTTGGTGGCGGCACGAGCCAGATTCAGGCTGTCGCCGACCACGTCGGCCAGTTCTTGGATTTCGCCCTCTTGGTAGTAGTGGGCCAGGATGGTGGCATCTTTTTCTTTTTTCAGAGCGAGAATCTCTTGACGCAGATCGGTGAGCGAAGAGAGAGATTGTGTGGCGGTCATGGTCGAAACCCCTTGTTTTTAGCGTGGCGCAGGGAGAACCCACATCCATTAACTTTATTCTACCCGAGACAAAGGAGTTTTTTCTGCCTCGGCTAGGAAAATCGTCTCGCCCTGCTGACCTTGCATCAACCGCGCTGGATCGTCATCCTTATTGCCCACAACGGATTTGGGGCAGACGATGTCCGAGGACCAACTACTACAAACCATCTCCACCGTGTGGGGCTTCCGTTCTTTGCGGCCGTTGCAGCGTGAGGCGATGGAGGCGTTTCTCGCGGGGCGAGACTCGTTGGTGGTGCTACCGACAGGAGGTGGCAAATCGCTGTGCTATCAGGCACCGGCAGTGCTGCGGGGAGGCACCACGGTGGTGGTTTCGCCACTGATCGCCTTGATGAAAGATCAGGTCGATAGCCTGCGGGCTTGCGGCATCGCCGCCTGCCAACTCGATAGCACTCAGAGCGCCGCCCAACGCAAGAGCAATCTGACCGAGCTGATGCAAGGTCGAATCCGGCTGCTGTATGTTTCGCCGGAGAAGCTGGTCGGCACCGACTTGCCACGCTTCCTACAGCAGATCGGTGTGCGGCGCTTTGCTATCGACGAGGCCCACTGTATCAGCCATTGGGGCCACGACTTTCGCCCAGAATATCGGCAACTGGCTCAATTGCGGGAACTGGTTCCCGGTGCGAGTGTTCATGCCTTCACGGCTACCGCCACTGAAAAAGTACGTCAAGATATTTGCAAGCAATTGGGTCTGATCGATCCCGAGGTGATTGTTGGCTATTTCGATCGGCCGAATCTCACCTATCGCGTTTGGCCACGTCAGCAGATGGAACGGCAGGTGTTGGAGGTTTTGGAGCGTCATCCCGAGGAGGCGGGCATCATTTACGCCATGACCCGCAAACAGGTTGACGATTTAGCGACCAAGTTGAGGTCACACGGCATTCGCGTGGTGGCTTATCATGCGGGTCTCACTCAGGCCGAACGTCAGGCCGCTCAGGAGGCCTTTGCCAAAGAAGAGATCGACGTGGTGGTGGCGACCATCGCTTTTGGGATGGGCATCGACCGTTCCGATGTTCGCTTCGTTTTGCACGTCTCTTTGCCCAAATCGCTGGAACATTATCAACAAGAGACCGGCCGGGCTGGTCGCGATGGTCTGGGGGCCGAGTGCGTGCTGCTGTACTCAGGCAGTGACGTTCTCCGCTTGAAAAGCCTCATCGAAAAAAGTGCTGCAGAAGCCCATGATCCCTCCTTCTTGCCCGGAGTGATCCGCCATTTGGAAGAGATGGATCGCTTTGCCCGTGGGGCCGTCTGTCGCCATAAACAACTGGTCAACTATTTCGGTCAGGAATATACACCGCCCAACTGTGGTGCGTGTGATCTGTGCTTGGGCGATTTCGAGGCCGTCCCCGATGCCTTGGTCACCGCGCAGAAGATCCTCTCGGCAGTGGCTCGGGTGCGGGAACGGTTTGGGATCGGCCACATTGTCAAGATCTTACGCGGACGCAGCGACGACCAGGTGCGTCGCTATGCCCATGACAAACT
>Ga0272446_1001385_pt1 | contig 35196 bp, 24 predicted proteins | sample YNPCB0061_FD_194587 | JGI IMG/M metagenome (GOLD analysis project Ga0272446, IMG submission 194587) | Hot spring microbial mat communities from Yellowstone National Park, WY, United States - YNP-CB-006-1 | ecosystem: Environmental > Aquatic > Thermal springs > Hot (42-90C) > Sediment | place...
ACGCGGGCCGTCGAGCGGCGAGCGACGCTGGCTGTCGTGGGAGGCACACGGAAGAGAGGGCACTGCGGTGCGGAGCATCGCAGCCCCTCAGGCATGGGAGGTACACCAGTGAGCGGCTGCGCCCGACGGCGCGCGCGAGGATCTCGAACAGCGCGCGCGGATCGATCGAGACGCCGAGCGGGATCACGGTGCGCCACCCGTCGCCGACGACGCGCACCTCCGAGGCGCGCACCACCGCGAAGGCGAGCAGGTAGCAGAAGCTCGCCGGCAGGCAGAGGAGCGCGACCAGATCGCCGAACGGCCCCCAGGCGCCGATCGCGCCGAGGAGCCCGAGGACGAGCGCCAGCATCGCCCCCGAGAGCAGCGCGTGGACCGCGACGCCGACGAGCTCGACGGCGCGCGGCGGCCCGGCGTGCCCCGTGCGGGTCGTCCCGAGCGGCGGCGAGGTGGCGAGCGCGTGCAGCACCTCGACCGGCAGCTCGGCGAGCGCGGCCGCCTCGTGTGGCTCGAGCGGGCGCGCCGGCTCGACGGGGAGCGCGCCGTCGACGAGCGACAGCAGCATCGCCGCGAAGCGCTGCGCACGCTGCCCGTCGTCGACGTAGAGCGCGAGGGTCACCGGCCCCGCCATCACCACCAGCGTCGCCCGCCCGACGCGCGACGGCGACGAGGCGTGCACGCGCACGCCCGGCCCGAGCGCCACCACGCGTCGCGTCGCGCTGAGGATCGATTGGTGCTCCTCGACGAGGCGATCGGGATAGAGCCGCCAGCTCGCGCGCCCGAGCCCGGTCTCACCGGTGACGTCGAGGAGAGGGCGGTCTCGCTGGAGCGGCGCGTGACGGAACGGCGAGTCCATGCGGGGAACATGGGGACCGACCGCGGCCGCGCCAGCCCGTCGCACCGGCGTGTGTTAAGAGAGACGCATGCGTCTGGGTCACACACTCTCCGGGGTCGCCCTCCTCTCCTCCGTCGCGATCGGCGGCGCCGGCTGCACGATCGAGCGCCGCCCCGAGGGGCAGGCCACGCGCGACGACTTCGAGCGCGCGGAGCTGGGGGACGACTGGCGCTCGACGGGCGGGCGCTACCGCATCGAGAAGGGCGAGGTGGTCATCGACCACGCGCTCAACCACCCGCTCTGGCTCCGGCGGCCGCTCCCGCGCGACGCGAAGATCGAGCTCGACGTGTGGTCGAACGCCGACGTCGGCGACATCAAGATCGAGGCCTGGGGCGACGGAAAGTCCTTCGCCACGACGACCTCCTACACGGCGACCAGCTACGTGTTCATCTTTGGCGGCTGGCAGAACCGCATCTCCGCGATCGCCCGCATGAACGAGCACGGAAACGATCGGCGCACGCGGCAGGACTTCAAGGTCGAAAAGGGCAAGCGCTACCACTGGACCATCACGCGCAAGGGCGGGCACATCGAGTGGCTCGTCGACGGCCAACCCTTCTTGACCTTCGACGACCCCAAGCCGCTCGACGGACCGGAGCACGCCTACCTCGCCCTCAACGACTGGGAGGCGGAGCTCCACTTCGACAACCTGGTGGTGACGCCGCTCTGAGCGAGCGGCCGGCGGTGGGCGACTACGCCGCGTCGAGCGCGGCGCGGAGCGGGATCGGCGCGAGGGCCTGGTCGGTGGAGCCGGTGCGCTCGCACTCGCGCGCCCACATGTAGAAGCAGGTCGAGTAGGCGATCTTGAACCAGCCCGAGAGCGACCAGTAGAGGTTCACGAAGGTGAAGAAGAGGATGCCGCCGACGGCCGGGTGGATGAGGACGCCGACGCGCAGCGCGCCGTAGGCGAGCGCATAGCAGACGATCGAGACCACCGTCGACACGAGGTACATGGCGACGATGCCGGCGCCGACGCCGGTCGGGTCCTGGTCCATCAGCGCCTTCGAGCGCTTGAAGGCGGCGCCGAAGGAGACGCCCTCGATGACGAGCGCCGGCATGATGACGTAGGTCGCCGTCGTCCAGATGGCGCGCAAGACGCGCAGGAGGATCTTCGCCGCGACGTCGTTGCGCTCGCGCGCGTAGGTCGAGGCGACGTCGAGGACCGCCGAGACCGCGGCGAAGGTCATGACGCCGGGGAGCGCCTTGGTCACGCGGGCGCGGGCGCGGCCCATGTCGGCCTGCCCCGTCGTCGCGTAGTCGAACATGAGCGACGCGGTGAAGGCGTTGCAGAGGTAGTCGGTGAAGTACAGGAGCGCGGTGCCGAGCGCGAGGACGCCGTAGAAGCCGCCGCGCGACGACACGAAGCCGAGCGCGATGCCGACGCCGATGTTGAGCGGCGTCGTGATGATGAGGTTCCAGAGGATCGGCTTGAGGAGCGCCTTGTTCGAGAAGGCGAGGCTCCACATCTGCTGCATGAAGGCGAAGGCGCGGCTGATGCTGCCGAAGGCGCCCTTGGTCGCGGGCGGCGTGTAGGCGGCGCCGCCGAAGGGCGCTCCCGGCGTCGGGGCGGCGGCGGGCGGCGGCAGCGGCTTCACCGGCGCCGTCGGGGCGTAGCCGGCGGGCTGCGGGACGGCCTGCGGCTGCGGGACGGCCTGCGGCTGCGGGACGGCCTGCGGCTGCGGCGGGAGGACCGGCGCTTCGAGCTGCATCGTGGCGCCGCCGGGCGGCATCGGCGACGGCATCGGCGCCACGAGGGGCTGCGGCGGGAGCTGCGGGTAGCCCGGCGGCGGCGCGGCGGGCGGCGCGGCGGGCGGCGCGATCTTCGAGAGGTCGGGCGCGGGCGCGAACAGCGTCGCTCCGCCGGCCGGCTGCGACGGCGTGGGCGCGGGCGCGGGCGGCGCGGCGGGCGCGGCGATCTTCGAGAGGTCGGGCGCGGGCGCGAACAGCGTCGCTCCGCCGGCCGGCTGCTGGGGCGCGGGGACTGGCGTCGCGGTGCGCGGGCGCGGCGGCAGATCCGACGACGACGGCGGCGGCATCGTCACCGCGAAGGCCGCGCGGTCGCGCGACTTCAGCGCGCTCTGCGCGTCGGCGGCGCGCTGGGCGACGGCGGCGCCGTCGTCGCGGTTCACGTCGTCGAACGACGGCGCGCCGATGGTGGTGTTCTCGTCGTCGACCGCCATCGAGCTCCACGGCTGCTGCGCGGCCGGCGCGGCCGGCGCGGCTGGCGCGGCCGGCGCCGTCGTCGTCGTCGGCACCGGGTTCGCCGCCAGCAGCGCCTCGATGGCGTTCGAGTCCATCTGCACGGTGCGGTTGTTCGTCGGCTCCGGCTCCGGCGCCCCGACGACGCGGTTCTCGGCCGCGCGCTGCGCCGCCATCGCCGCCACCACCTCGGGCGGCGGCCCGACGCCGATCAGGGTGCGCGCCGGCGCCGGGCGCTGCGGCGCCGCGGGCTTCGCCTGCGGCGGCACCGGCGACGCCGCCGGACGCAGGAGGCGGAAGTGCAGCACCACCGCCCCGACGCGGATCTCGTCCCCGTCGGTGAGCGGCTGCTGTCCGTAGACGAACTCGCCGTTGCGCTGCGTGCCGCCGTAGCTGTCGAGATCCTGGATCGCGTAGGTGCCGTTCGGGTTGACGATGACCCGCGCGTGACGCTCGGCCACGCCCTCTCCGTCGACGCGGATGGCGCAGAAGCCGCCACGCCCGATCACGTTCTCGCCCTGCACCAGATCGATCGGGGCGCGCTCGCCCCGCGGGAACTCCAACACCGGACGCGTCATGAGGCCCTCGCTTCGCGTCGCGCGCCCCCGCGCGCTCGCGCTGTGGAAGGACGCATCGCTTCGGTCGCGCGGCCTCGCGCCGCTCCGCTGGTCATGGCGGGAACTCTAGCGTGATTCGACGCGCCTGCCGAGCATCGCCGACGCGACGCGGATGCGCGCCCGCACCCGTCGCTCGACGATGGCCACGAGCGGCGGGACGAGGATCGTCAACGCCGTCGCCACGTAGACCACGCGCTCGATCCCCACCAGCCGCTCCTGCCCGTCGCTGCCGAGCATCTGCGACGACACGAACGCGCCCGCCGCCGCCGCCGCGTGCCCGACCGCCGACTGCAGCGACCCAAAGCGCGCGCGCTCCGACGCGTCGGGGACCTTGGTGACGAGCGTGTTGTAGGCGACGTTGCGCAGCCCCATCGCCAGCATGAACGCCACCATGAAGACGTGGAGGTCGAGCCCCGACGGCGCCAGGAAGAACTGCCACTGGGTCGCGATCACCAGCACCACCCCGACGGTGACGACGGTCAACGAGCCGACCCGATCGACGAGCCGCCCGCCGTAGCGCGTGGTCAGGAAGCTGGTCACGCCGCCGAGCGCGTAGACCTCCGACAGCCGCGCGCGATCGAAGCCGAGGTTGCGCTGCGCGTAGGCAGAGATGTTGGGGATGAGGAGGAACCCGCTCAGCATGACGAGCGCCGTCATCACGTACGAGAGCTGGGTGTCGCGCTTCCGCAGCAGCGACGAGAACGTCGACTCCGGATGCTCGCGCACCGCCTCGAGGTGGCCGACGAGCGGCGGCAGGAGCGCGAAGGTCGCCGCGGTGATGAGGAGCCCCAGCGCGCCGACGCCGAAGAAGGGGAGCCGCCAGCCGCCGAGGCGCGCAAGCTCGAGCCCGGCGACGAGGCCGAGGACGTTGGCGGCGGCGAAGGCGCCCATCACCGCGCCCATCGCGCGGCCGCGCCGCTCCGTCGGCACCACGTCGGCGATGATGGCGAACGAGAGCGACGTCGCCGGCCCGCCGAAGAGCCCGGCGAGGACGCGCGCCGCGAGGAGCTCGGCGAGCCCCGTGGCCATCCCGCCGAGCGCCGTCGCCACGCCGAGGCCGAGCATCGCCGCGGCGAGCGCGCGCCGCCGATCGAAGCGGTCGAGGAAGAAGGCGCCGGCGAGCCCCGCCACCGACGCTGCGGCGGTGTAGGAGCCGGCGATGTAGCCGAGGTGCGAGGTGGGGATCCCGAGGGGCTTCGCGAAGTCCGGCCCGAGCGGCATCACCATCACGAAGTCGAGGATGTTGATGAACTGAACGGCGCCGATGAGAAAGACGATCAGGCGCTCGGAGCGCTGCAGCATTTCTCCCTCGGCATAGCACGAGTGGTACGATCACGCGGGGAATGTCTGGGCGGGACACCGATCCGACCACGCGCATCGACGCGACGCTCGCGGACGCAGCGGCCTCGGCCGAGGGGCGCGAGGACCTCGAGGTGAACGGCCCGAGCGCGCCGATCGCGCTCGGCTCCGTCGTCGGGGGGCGCTACCGGATCGTCGCGCGCCTGGGCGGCGGCGCGATGGCGACGTCTACGAGGCGGAGAACGTCACCATCCGCCTGCGTGTCGCGGTGAAGGTCCTCAAGCCGACGCTCGCCAACGACCCCACCTTCCGCGAGCGCTTCTGCGAGGAGGCGCAGGCCATCGCCGCCATCGAGCACCCCGGCGTCATCCGCTTCCTCGATCTGGTCATCGGGACGCCGACGTTCCTCGTCATGGAGCACGTGCGCGGCCCGACGCTGTCGGAGCTGATCCGCGAGCGCCGCGTGGGGATGGGCGACGCGCTGCGGATCGCCGCGCGGCTGTGCGACGCGCTCGCGGCGGCGCACCAGGTGGGCGTCATCCACCGCGACCTCAAGCCGACCAACGTGCTCCTCGCGCGCGGCGCCGAGGGCGTGCAGCCGAAGCTGATCGACTTCGGGCTCGCCAAGGTGGCCTCGCGCGGCGATCGCACCGGGCTCACCCGCTCGGGGCAGGTGGTGGGGACGCCGCGCTACATGGCGCCCGAGCAGATCACCGGGGGCAACGTCGACGCGCGCACCGACCTCTATGCGCTGGGGTGCCTCCTCTACGAGCTGCTCTCGGGGAGCGCGCCCTTCGACGGCGACGAGGATCTGCAAGTGCTCTACCGGCAGGTGCACGAGGCGCCGCGCGCGCTCGAGCACGCGGTGCCCAACCTGCCGCCGGAGGTGGCGCGCGTGGTGGTGCGCCTCCTCGAGAAGGAGCCGCGCCATCGCTACGGCGACGCGGTCGAGGCGCGGCTGGCGCTCGAGGACGCGATGGCCGCGCTCGGCGACGGGCCGGAGCTCTACTCGCTCGACGACGAGATGAGCACCACCGCGCTGCGCGCGGGGCCGCCGCCGAACGCCGACACGACGGTCTACTCGCGCACCGCCGCGCGGTCGAGCGCCGCCCCCGTCGCCGCGGCCCCGTCGCCGGGCAGCTCGCAGTCGGGCCGCTCCTCGCGCCGTCGCCACCGCCCCTACGCCGCCGCCGCCGCCGCGCGCGCGCTCGACGCCGCCACCGCCTCGACCGCGACGGCCGCCGCGCCGCCGCCCACGCCCCGACCGCCGCGCCGCATCGGCCTCGTCGCCGTCGCCGCGCTGGGCCTCGGGGTCGTCGTCGGGATGGTGGCCCGCGGGCCGCTCTCGCTCGGCCGCGCGCCCGGTGAGGCGGCCGCGCAGGCGACGAGCGGCGCGGGGGCGCTCCTCGTGATCAGCGATCCGGCGGGCGCGCGCGTCCTCGTCGACGATCGCCCGCAGCCCGAGCGCACGCCGACGTGGGTGAGCGGGCTCGGCGCGGGCGCGCACCGCGTGCGCTTCGAGCGCGACGGCGTCGACCCCATCGAGCAGTCGGTGCAGCTCGCCGCCGGCGAGCGCGCGGTGGTGCAGGTGGCGCTGCCGGCGCCGCGTCGCCGCGTCGAGGTGCGCTCGGTGCCCGAGGGCGCGCAGGTCTACGTCGACGGGCGGCTGGTCCTCGGCGAGACGCCGGTGGCGATCACCATCACCCAGGACGACTTCCACGAGGTGCGGGTGGTGCGGTCGGGCTGGCAGACCGAGGTGCGCGGGCTCACCCCCGACGACACCGCGACGCAGCTGGTGGTCACCCTGCAGCGCGAGACGCAGCCGCGCGGGACGCTGTACGTCGACGCCAACGGCGCGGCCGAGGTCTGGATCGACGGCTACCCGACGGGGTACACGACGCCGTCCCTGGGCATCCAGGTCGGCGTGGGGCGCCACACCGTCGAGCTGCGCGACGGCGGCGGCGGGCGGAGCGCGCCGGCGGTGGTCACCGTCGGCCAGGGCGAGACGGTCCGCCTCTCGATGGGCGCGCTGGTCTCGGCGGGCGCGGCGGGCGAGTCGGGCGCAACGGCCGAGCCGGCGCCGAAGCCGTCGAAGGGCGGGGCGTCGTCGAAGCGGCGTTTGAGATAGACAACAATTGCAGCTCGGCCCAGAAGCCGGCCATGTCGACGCGGCGGCGCAGGGAGGCGGTGAAGCCGGCGGCGGCGGCGACGCGGGCGATCTCGTCGCCGCGCGGCACGATCCAGGCGATGCGCCCCGACGGCGCCAGCGTCCGCCGGGCGTGCTGAAGGAAGGCCTCGAAGAGCGCGCCGGTGCGGTGGCGATCGAGGACGCGCCGCCCCATCGGCGGGTTGGTCAGCACCACCGTCGGCGGCTCGGGCGGGCGCCACGCCGTCGCGTCGCCGCGCGCCAGGGTCACGCGCCCGTCGAGCGCCACCCCCGCCGCCTCGAGGTTGGCCCGCGCCGCCGCCAGCGCGCCGTCGTCGAGGTCGCTGCCGACGAGCGCGCGCCAGCTCCCCGCCAGGGCGCGCTCGACGAGCTCCGAGCCCGCGCCGCAGAAGGGATCCCAGACCACGTCGTCGTCGCGCACCCCGGCGACCTCGACGAGCGCCGCGGCGATCGTCGGGTGCGAGCTGGCCGGCACCTGCGCCGTCCGCCAGGCGAAGCGCGGATCGTCGAGCCCGCGCGGCCACACCGCGATCGCACCGTCGTCACGCGCCACCACCTCCCAGAGCGAGTCGGTGGGGTCGTTCTCCAGCTCGGGCGCCCGCGCCGCCACCTCGCGCGCCACGCGGAAGGTCAGCCCGCGACGGTGGCCCGCCCCCTCCCACTCCAGCCGCCAGCGCGGCCGCCCGTCGGTGAGCGCCGCCAACAGCGCCCGCGCGCCCGGCGCCGTCAGCGCCGCCACCACCGCCGCGCCCTCGGGCGGCAGCTCCGCCACCCGCGCGTCCGCTTTCACGTCTAGCGGAAACTCCATCCGCAGGAAGGTCCGGCAGGCCCACAGCGCGCTCAGCGCCCCGTCGAGCCGCAGCCCCACCCGCTCCCCGTCGAGCACCTTGACCTCGCGCGCCGCGCCGATGCGCTCGAGCGCCGCCGCGGTGATCTCCGCCAGCCCCTCGCGGCAGCGCAGCACCACCCGCGTCCCCGGCGGCGGCCGCTGCTCGCCCGCGACGCGCCCGCGCCCCGCCCCCGCGCGCCCCAGCGTCCGCCGCAGCTTGAGCCGCGCCTCGTCGAGGAGCCGCCCGAGCTCGGGGTCCTCGCTGCGCTCTCCGTCGAGCAGCGCCAGCGCCGCCTCGCCGCCGACCTTCCCCAGCGTCGCCGCCAGCGAGCGCCGCATCTCGACGCTCGGCTCGCGCCCCCAGGCGGCGACGAGCGCCGCCTCGACCACCGCCCGCTCCTCGTCGGTGGCCCGCCCCAGCGCCAGCACCGCGTTGCGCCGCGTCTTCGGGTCCTCGTCGCCCAGCCAGCGCACGACCTGCCCCGCCGTCCCCATCCGCCCCAGCAGCCGCACCAGCCGCCCGCGCGCCGGCGGCACCGCCTCGTCGAGCCGCCGCTCGATCTCCGGCACCAGCCCCGCCCCGAGCCGCGCCAGCGCCCGCTCGATGAGCTCGGCCTCGTCCCGGTCGGCGTCCGCCAGGGCCGCGAACAGCCCGGCGGCGTCCGCGCGCGCCGGCTGCCAGCCCTTGCCGCGCAGGCGCTCCTTCAGCTCGGAGACACGAAGAAACGACACCGAGGCACGGTACACTAGAGGGCCTGGACGCCTTCGGCAAATACCAGATCCTGCGCCGCCTCGGATCGGGCGGCATGGCCGAGGTGTTCCTCGCGCGCGAGCCGCTCGCGCAGGGCCTCGCCAAGATCCTCGTCATCAAGAAGATCCACCCGACGCTCGCCGAGACGCCGCAGTTCCGGCAGATGTTCGAGGACGAGGCCAAGGTCGCGGTCAACCTGAACCACCCCAACATCGTCCAGACCTTCGGCTACGGGCAGATCGGCCCGACGTTTTACCTCGCGATGGAGCACGTCGAGGGGATCGATCTCCTCCGGCTCCTCAACAGCGCCGTCGAGGCGAACCGGCGCATCCCCTACGGCCTCGTCGCCTACATCGCCCAACAAGTTGCCAAGGGGCTCGACTACGCGCACCGCAAGATGGACGAGTACGGCGAGCCGCTCGCCATCGTCCACCGCGACGTCTCGCCGCAGAACATCCTCGTGTCGTTCGACGGGTCGGTGAAGATCGTCGACTTCGGCATCGCGCGCGCCCGCGGCGTCAAAGAGGAAGAGGGCGTCGTCAAAGGCAAGTTCGCGTACATGTCGCCCGAGCAGGCGGCGGGGCAGCCGGTGGACCCGCGCTCGGACATCTTCTCGACGGGAATCGTGCTGTGGGAGATGACCTGCGGGCGGTCGCTCTTCGGCCACCTCAAGGGCCGCCAGGCGCTGAACGCGATCAAGGGCGCGCAGGTGACGCCGCCGCGCGACGTCGTCCCCGACTGCCCGCGCGAGCTCGAGGAGATCATCCTGAGGTCGCTGGCGCGCGACCCGGCGCAGCGCTTCCAGACGGCGCGCGATCTGCACCGCGCGCTCGGCGGCTTCTTTTTCGGTCTATCAGCAAAAGAGGGGCAGCTCTACGAGTCGGGGACGCTGGCGGCGTTCCTCGCGCAGGTGGTCCCGCGCGAGCACCCGGCGCGCCTCGCCGTCGCGCCGCCGCCGCCGACGCCGCTGCCCCACGCGGTCACGCCGCACGCGCACAAGTCGCACGTCTCCGGCGTCGCGTCGTCGTCGTCGTCATCGTCGTCGTCCGCGGCCTCGTCGCAGGGCGGCCTCGGGCACGCGCACGGCAACACCCCGGGGCCGCGCCCGACGCGCGGGCTCGACTCCCAGTCGGCGAACGGCGAGTCGACGCAGCTTCCCATCACCGAGCGCCGACACATCGTCGTCGTCGAGGGCGTGCTCGGCGGCATGACCGCGCTCCGCCACCAGGTGGGCGAGGCGCGGGCGCGCGCGGCGCTGCTCGACTTCCTGCGCGTCTCGGAGAACGTCGCCTACAAGCACGGCGCCCACGTCGACCGCGTCGACGAGCGCGGCTTCACCTACCTCGTCGGGCTGCCGGTCGCCGCCGAGGACGACCCCAGCCGGGCCATCCACCTCGCGGTCTCGCTCCTCGACGCGCTCGACGCCATCAGCCGCGAGCTCGACGGCTCGCTCGGCGGCGGCGCGGGCAGCGGCGCGGCGCGGCTCACCCTGCAGATCGGCGTGCAGCGCGGCCTCGCGCTCGTCGCCCGCAGCGCCAAGACCGAGACCACCGAGGAGCGCATCGCCTACGAGCTCACCGGCCGCACCACGCACATCGCCGAGCGCCTCGCGCGCGAGGCGATGGCGGGCGAGATCCTCGCCGGCGGCGGCGTCTTCCGCTCGGCGCGCGCCGACTGGCGCTTCGAGGAGCTGACGGCGATCGAGATCCCGCAGGATCCCGACGGCCCGCAGCCCGGCGACACCACCGACGGATACGAGCCGAGCGACCGCGGCACCCCGCGCGCCAAGGTCTATCGCCTCCTCGGGAAGCGCCAGCGCAAGGAGCGCCTCGCCTCCCCGCCCGCCGACGCCAGCCGCGCCATCGTCGGGCGCGCGCGCGAGCTCGCGGCGCTGGCCGAGGCGCACGCGCTCGTCGAGGGCGCGGGCGAGGCGCGCCACGTGATCCTCCTCGGCGACCCCGGCGTCGGCAAGCGCACCATCGTCGAGACCTTCCGCCGCGGCCTCGATCCGACGCGCCACCTGATCATCCGCGCCGTCGGACGCCCCTCGTTCCGCGACTCGGCCTTCTCGCTGCTCGCCGATCTGCACCGCGATCTCCTCGGCGTCGCCGAGGACAGCGAGCCGCGCGAGGTGCGCCGCCGCATCGACGCGCTCATCGAGCTGCTCTTCCGCCCCGACGAGGAGCGCGAGGCGCGCGCCACCCGCGACGCGCTCGGGTTGCTCCTCGGCGTGAAGGTCGCCGAGTCGGAGGAGCTCGATCCGGCCGAGCGCCGCCACCGCCTCGCGCAGGCGATGCGCCGCATCGAGGCGCGCCTGGCGACGGGGCGCACGCTGATCATCGAGTTCGACGATCTGCACTGGGCCGACGCGCAGTCGTTCGAGATCCTCCTCGCTCTCGCGCGCGAGCCGCTCAACCGCCCGGTCCTCGCCATCGTCACCGCGCGCCTCGACGCGGGCGCCGGCGCCGACGCGGCGAACGCGCCGGCGGCCAAGCTCGCCGAGATGACCAAGAACCCGCTGGTCACCACGCTCCACGTGGGCGAGCTCTCCGTCGACGAGCGCACCACGCTGGTCACGCAGCGCTTCGAGAACCCCGCCGATCCGCGCGTGGCGCGCCTCGCCCGCCGCGTCCTCGAGCGCGCCGGCGGCAACCCCTTCTTCATCCACGAGACCCTCGAGCTCCTCGTCGAGCGCGGCATCCTCGCCAGCGCCGACGCGCCCGCCGACGCGCCGGCCGACGGGGGCCAGCAGCACGACGCCGTCCGGCTGCGCTTCGTCGGCCGCGAGGAGGAGATCGCCGTCCCCACCACCGTCGAGGCCGTCGTCGCCTCGCGCATCGACCGCCTCCCCGACGACGAGCGCGAGGTCCTGCGCCGCGCCGCCCTCCTCGGCCGCCAGTTCCGCGTCGAGGATCTCGCCGCGGTCACCAGCGTCGATCCCGTCGCCCCAACGGCGCGCCTCGCCGCGCGCGGCCTCCTCGAGCCCTCGGCCGGCCCCGGCGACGTCTTCCGCAACGGCCCCGCCGCCTACGCCTTCCGCAACACCATCACGCGCGACGTCGCCTACGGCGGCCTCGCCCCCGACACGCGCGCGCTCCTCCACTCCATCGTCGCCGATCGCATCCGCCGCGCGCCTGGCTACCGTCGCGGCGCCGACGACGCGCGCCTGGCGATGCACCTCGAGCGCTCGGGCGATCGCCCCGCCGCGGGCCGCGCGCTGGCGTCGGCGGCGACGTGGGCGCGCGAGCACACCGGCCCCGGCGAGGCGTGGCGCCTCTTCACCCAGGCGCTGGCCCTGCTCCCGACGGAGGCGCACGACGAGCGCTACGCCATCCACGCCCAGCGCGAGGAGCTCCTGCGCTCGTGGGGCAGGCGCCCGGCGCAGCTCCGCGAGATCCACGCGATGCGCAAGCACGCCGTCGCGCTCGCCGATCGTCGACGGGAGGCCGACGCCGCCTGCCGCCTCGGGCTCCTCTACATCGACGCCGGCAAGCAGGCCGCCGCGCGCCGCGAGCTCGGGCGCGCGCTCCAGCTCGGGCGCGATCTCGCTGATCCGCTCGTCGAGGCCGAGGCGCTGCGCCTCGAGGCGCTGCTGCTCGCGACCATCGGCAAGAACGCCGAGGCCGAGGCGGTCGCGCTCGAGTCGATCAAGCTCCTCGAGGCGCGCGGCGCCGATCGCGCGGCGCTCCTCGGGCGCGCGCAGGCGCTCCACGCCGTCGGCAACGTGCGCGTGCACATGGGCCGCCTCGAGGGCGCGATCAGCGCCTACGCCGAGGCGCTGGTCATCTACCGCCGCCTCGGGTCGCGCCAGAAGGAGGCGGCGACGCTCAACAACATGGGCTGGGTCTTCGTCGGCCTCGGCGAGTACGAGGAGGCGCTCAGCCACTACAAGCGCAGCCTGCGCATCGCGCAGGAGATCGGCGATCGCGCGGGCATCGGCGTCAAGCTCGCAAACCTCGGGCAGACCTACGCCGACCTCGGCGATCTCGAGCGCGCCAAGAAGACGCTCGACAAGGCGCGCGAGCTCCACGAGGCCGTCGGCGACGCGCAGGGGCTGGCGGACACGCTGATCTCGATGGCGCAGGTCTGCCTGCGCGAGCGGGGCGAGGCGCTCGCGCAGGCGGCGCGCGATCTCGAGCGCGGCCTCGAGCTCGCGCAGAAGAGCGGCAACCGCTACCAGGAGATCCGCGCGCTGGTCTACCTGGCGTTCTGCAACCTCGAGCGTGGCGAATCGCCCGAGGGGGCGATCGATCTCGCGCGCTCGGCGACGCGGCTGGCGCGCGAGGCGAGCATCGCCAACGGCGAGGCGTACGGGCTCGCCGCCGAGGCGCTGGGGCTCGTCGCCTCCGGCCGCGCCGTCGAGGGCGAGGAGCTGGCGCGCGCGGCGGTGGCGCTCGTCGACAGCGGGCGCGACGTCGACAGCCCCGAGCAGATCCTCCACGCCTACGCCCGCGCCGCCGGACGCGCCGGCCACGTCGAGGCCGCGCGCGCCGCGCTCACGCGCGCCGTCGCCGAGGTGCAGCGCAAGGCGAAGCGGTTGCGCGATCCGTCGTGGCGCGCCCGCTTCCTCGAGGCGCAGCCGCAGCGGCAGATCCTCGAGGACGCACGCGCCGCCGGGGTCGATTCCGCGCCCGACGGCACCTGACGCTCCTTGGGCGGCGCACGCCTTGCACTCGGGTGACTTGCTCTCGCGCGAACCCGAGTTATCCCAGTAACGGAGGCCGTCCCATGCGTCACATCTGTCAGCCAGCCGCGACAAGACGCCGCGCGCCCGTCGTCCTCGCCGCGGCGATGTTGCTCGGCGCCGCCGCCTGCGGCCCCGAGTTCGCGGTCGTCCCGCGCGGCGGCGCACCCACGGTCAGCGCCGCGTCGCCGACCGGCATCACGATGACCGCGCTCGCCGAGCAGTGGGACGGCGATCCGCACGATCTCGCCGACTACGTCACGCCGATCGCCGTCGAGCTCTACAACGGCTCGAGCGAGGAGGTGCGCGTCTCGCTCGCCGACTTCGCGCTGAAGGACGAGGCCGGCACGCGCTACCCGGCGGTCAGCCCCTTCGTCCCGATGGATGAGGTTGGGCAGCTCGAGCTCCGCGACCTCACGCCGTTCATGCTCGCCGCCAACGTTGGCGGCGGCAGCGGCAACGTTGGCGGTGGGCGCGGCGGCGGGGGCGGCGGCGCGCGTGGCGGCGGCGGCGGCTATCACGGCGGCGGCGGTGGGTACCGGTCGAGCGGCGGCGGGCACTGGTCGGCGCCGCCGATGCGCAGCGGCCCGCCCCCGTCGTTCAGCGGCGCGCGCTCGTACGGCGCGCCGTCGGTGGGCATGCCCGGCCGCCCCTCCGTCGGTGTCGGCGGCTACGGCTATCGCGGCGGCTACGGCTACGGCGGCTACCGCGGCGGCTGGGGCGGACGGCCATACGTCGGTGTCCCGCCGGGATATCGCTACCCGCACACGCGCTGGGGCGCGGGCTACTGGCGCCCCGGCGGGTGGCACGGCTTCATGGCGGCGCCCGGGCTGCGCTCCTACTACGGCCCCGGCCTCTCGTACTGGGGCTTCGGCTGGGGGCCGTGGGGCCCCTACTACAGCGACTGGGTCTATTCCTGGGGCCCGGCCTACTACCCAAGCGGACCGTCGTACGACGTGATCGCCTTCGCGCTCCCCGAGGGCGTGATCCCGCCGGGCGGGCGCGTGAACGGCTTCGTCTATTTCAAGAAGGCGACCGATCGCGCGAAGACCCTGACGCTGACCTGGCAGATGCACACCGCGCGTGACGGGCGTGACCTCGGCTCGACGAACGTCGTCCTCGACGTCGTCGAGAACCGCTAGACAATATTTCGGGCAGGTTAACGAACGCGCAACCCAGCGGCGTTTACGCCGCAGTGCGCTATCCTGCGCCCATGATCATCGTCATGAAGGCCGACCTCTCGCCCGAGTCGGCCGAGCTCCGTCAGATCATCCAGCTCGCCGAGAGCTTCCCGTCGATCACGACGCAGGTGCACACCATCCAGGGCGCGACCCGCCGCCTCGTCGAGGTCCACCTCCTCGGTCCGACAGGCGTGATCCCGTCGAAGCCCTTCGAGGAGTTCGAGGGCGTCGAGAAGGTCGTCCGCATCACCGAGAAGTTCCGCACCATCGGCCGCCACGACGGGCAGGTCGAGGCGCTCGGCTTCGAATACAACGGCGTCACCATCTCGCAGGACACGCTGCACGTCTTCGCCGGCCTCTGCGCCGTCGACAACCGCGAGAACGTCGAGCGCACCTTCCAGGCGCTGAAGGAGCACGGCGTCGTCACCTCGCGCGCCGGCGCCTACAAGCCGCGCACGAGCCCCTACGACTTCCAGGGCCACGGCGCGACCTGCCTGCCGTACCTCTTCGAGCTCGCCGGCAAGTACGGGATCAAGATCATCGCGATGGAGATCACGCACGAGTCGCACCTCCACGAGATCCGTCGCGCCCTCGAGGAGAGTGGCCAGGCGACGGGCGTGATGCTCCAGATCGGCACGCGCAACGCGCAGAACTTCGAGCTCCTGAAGGCGGTCGGCTCGCAGACCGAGATGCCGGTGCTCTTCAAGCGCGGCTTCGGCATCGCGCTCGACGAGTCGCTCAACGCCTGCGAGTACGTCGCGTCGGCGGGGAACAAGAAGATCGTCTTCGGCCTGCGCGGCATGCGCACGCACCTCGGCGATCCGCACCGCAACTTCGTCGACTTCTCGCACGTCCCGGTGGTCAAGCGCCTCACGCGCCTCCCGGTGTGCGTCGATCCGTCGCACTCGGTGGGGCGGCGCTCGCGCTCGTCCGACGGGCTGCTCGACATCTTCCACGTGACGGCGCAGGGCGTGATCGCGGGCGCGAACATGATCCTCGTCGACTTCCACCCGCGCCCCGACGAGGCGCTCGTCGACGGGCCGCAGGCGCTGCGGCTCGAGGAGCTGCCGCACTTCCTCGAGGACGTGGCGATCGCGCGCCGCGCCTACGAAGAGCGCAAGAAGCTGCGCGAGCGCACCCCCGCGCCGCCGAAGTAACGGGGGTCACCGCACCTACTCGCCCCTACCCCGGGACTTGCCCGACGGTGGGGAAGTGATACGGTGGCCCTCATGCCGAATGGGCACGCCTCGGAGGAGGAGCAGCCTCCGAGCGCATTCGACCTCCGCAAGCACCTGCGCCTCCTCGAGGAGCGGGTCCGACAGAGCGGCAAGAAGCGCGCTCTCGTCCTGACGCACGACAACCCCGATCCCGACTCGCTGGCGGCGGCGCTCGGGATGAAGCGCCTCCTCGACGCGCACGGGATGGCGTCGACGATCGCGCTCGGCGGGATCATCGGGCGCGCCGAGAACCGCGCGATGGTGCGCGAGCTGAAGATCGAGCTCGTGCCCTTCGAGCGCGCGCCGCTCGACGACTTCGGCGCCTTCGTGCTGTGCGACTCGCAGCCGATGACCGGCAACAACTCGCTGCCGGCCGACCGTCGCTGCGACGTGGTCGTCGATCACCACCCGCTGCGGGCGACGACGCCGAGCGACATCCTGTGGCGCGACATCCGCCCCGAGTTCGGCGCGACCGCGACCATCGTCTACGACTACTTGAGGACCACGGGGTTGCCGCTAGACAAGAATCTGGCGACGGCGTTCCTCTACGCGCTGAAGAGCGAGACGCGCGACCTCGGGCGCGAGGCGGGCGCGGCGGAGCGCCAGGCCTACGTCGAGCTGATGCAGCTCGCCGACCTCGAGCAGCTCTACGCGATCACCAACCCCAAGGTGCCGCGCGAGCACTTCATCGCGCTCGACCGCGCGCTGCGCTCGGCGGTGGTGTGGGGCGAGCTCCTGGCGATCAACCTGGGCGCGCTCGACTACCCCGACCTCGTCGCCGAGGTGGCCGACCTCATGCTGCCGTACGAGAAGGCGCGCTGGGTGATCTGCGTCGGGCAGCACAACCGCAGCGTCTTCCTGTCGCTGCGCACCGATCAGGAGAACGTGTCGGCGGGCGCGCTCATCCGGCGCGTCGTCGGGCCGCGCGGCGCGGCGGGCGGGCACGGGATGGTCGCCGGCGGACGCATGTTCGCCGAGGTGCGCGACGAGGAGTCGATGAAGCGCGTCTACGACGAGCTCGTCGCCCGCGTCCGCGACGAGCTCAAGATCGCGGCGACGCCGTCTCCGCTGCTGTAGTTCCCCACCGCGCGGCGTAGACTGCGCGGATGATCGTCCTTGGGTTCTACGCGCCGCCAGTCGCCGCTCCCGTCGCCGAGTGCGTGCAGGCGCTCGCGCGGATGAGCGACGAGAGGGAGGCCGGGCTGGTGCGCTCGGCCTGCGCGCCGCTCTTTCGCGACGCCGAGTTCCGCCGCGGCTGGGACGCCACCGTCGGGGTGGCGCCGCTCGAGATCCTCTCGTCGCTGCTCGCGCAGGCGGCGATCGAGAGTTACTGCACGAAGTGGCCGGCGCCCCGCCCCGCCGCCTGCGGCGGCAAGGTCGTCCCGAAGGGCGCCGCCGCGCGCTGGCGCGCCCTCTTCGACAAGATCGTCGACACCGACGTCGCCGAGCCCGACCGCGCCGCCGTGCGCGCCGCCTTCGAGAAGCGCTGGGCCCTCCTCTTCGGCGGCTGATCACCCGCCGGAGCGACCGACCGCTTCTGGACGATCGAGCAAGCGTTCTGGCGCGCCGGTCATGGCCGCGGCCGTTGGCGGTCGTATTTTCTTGGGTGTCGAACTCAGCTATTTAGGAGCTCCGCATGTCCCCTCGGAACCGCACCGTGTCCCTGTCACCGGCCTCGCTGCCGAAGCGCCTCGGGGTGCTCGCCTACGGCGTCGCCGCCTATGCCCTCGGCGTCGCCGCGCTCGTCGCCTGGATCCTGACGATGCTCGGCGTCCTCGGCTTCAGCGGCGGGCCGCTCGGCGCGCTCGCCACCGGCCCCGCGCTCGCCGTCGACGTCGGCCTGCTCGTGGCGTTCGGGCTGCAGCACAGCGTGATGGCGCGCCCGACCTTCAAGGCCCGCTGGGTGCGCGTCGTCGGCCCGGCGCTCGAGCGGCCGACCTACATGCTGGCCACCGGCGTCGCGCTCTTGTGGGCGCTCTGGCTGTGGCAGCCGACACCGACGGTGATTTGGTCGCTGAAGCAGCCGGTGGCGATCGCGTCGGTGTATGCCGTCGCCCTCTCGGGATGGGCGTACCTGTTCCTCGCCAGCTTCGCGATCAACCACTTCGAGCTGTTCGGGCTGCAGCAGGTGTGGTCGTACTTCGTCGGGCGCCCCGTCGTCCCGGCGCCGTTCCGCGAGCGCTGGATGTATCGCTTCGATCGCCACCCGATCATGACCGGCGCGCTCATCGGGATGTGGGTCACGCCGACGATGACGCTCGGGCACCTGGTGTTCGCGATCGGGTTCTCGCTCTACATCGTCGTCGGGGTCTTCTTCGAGGAGCGGTCGATGCTCGCCCAGTGGGGCGACCGCTACGAGGACTACTGCGACCGCGTCGGGACGATCGTTCCCCGGCTGCGGCGTCGAGCGGTCCGGGCGCGCCGCGCCAAGCGCGTCGATCTGCAGGAGGTCTGACGATGCAGACGGAGACGCCGAACGACGACATCATCCGCTTCTGGAACGACATCGCGGCGCCGAAGTTCATCCGCTTCCGCACCGCCATGACGACGTCGCTGGCGGAGCACGGCCGGTTCGCGCTGGAGCGCTTTCCGCCTCGGGCCGGCGCGGCGATCCTCGACGTGGGCTGCGGCTTCGGCGATGCCGCGGCCGAGCTCGCCGAGCGGGCCGGCCCGTCGGGGACGGTGCTGGGGATCGACTGCGCGCGTCCCTTCATCGACCTCGCGCGCCGCGAGTTCGAGGAGCCGCCGCGCATCCGCTTCGAGGTCGCCGACGAGCAGACGCACAGGTTCGACGAGCGCTTCGACTACGTCTTCTCGCGGTTCGGGACGATGTTCTTCTCCAACCCGGTGCGCGCGCTCCGCAACCTGAGGGAGGCGACGCGGCCGGGCGGTCGTCTGGCGATGGTGGTGTGGCGCACGGTCGAGGAGAATCCGTGGGCGTACGCGCCGAAGCGGATCGCCCTCGCGCACCTGCCTCCGGTGACGGAGCCGGTCGAGAGCTGCGGCCCGGGGCCGTTCTCGATGGCCTCGCCGGCGCTGGTGACGCGGCTCCTGACCGCCGCCGGTTGGAGCGAGATCGAGGTCGCCCCCTGCGACGCCCCCTTCCGGCTCGGCACGCTCGACGAGGCGGTTCAGCTCTCGCTGGCGCTGGGGCCGGCGGGCGAGATCGTGCGCGAGGCGGGCGCGCGCGCCGTCGAGAAGCTCCCGCTCATCGTCGCCGACCTCGAGCGCCACTTCGCTGCGCACCGGGAGGGCGACTTCGTCGTGGCGAAGTCGGCGTCCCTCACCTTCACCGCGATCAATCCCGAAGACGGGTAATCGCTAGACGAAAATCGATCCGCTAGCGCGCCCCCTCGATGCAATAGATCGACTGGAGCTGATCGCAGGTGTAGCTGAGATCGCGCATCCACTTATCGGTGGCGTTGGTGTGGCCCGACGAGCCCCCCATACAGCTCTCCGGCGCGCCGGTGCCGTCCTTGAACAGGGCGCCATCGTTGCCCGAGCCGGTCCACACGAAGCGCGGCGTCGCGTCGCTGTAGATCTTGCCGTCTTCGAACATGTTGATGCGCGCGAGCGGGAGGGTCGTGGCAAGCGCGCCCACCGAGTCTGCGACCTTGGTGCGTCCGTCGACGAGATAGAGCGCGCCGTCGCGCGCCACGCGATCGATGGCGTTGACGCTGCCGGTGGAGAGCCACGCCTTCCAGACCCCGCCGAGGGACGCGCTGTCGGCGGCGGTCTGGCACTTGGCGTCGGCCGCGCTCAGGCCACCGAGATCACCGGTGAAGCGATTGCTGGTGACGAACACCCGCCGCACCGGCACGGCGAGGTCCGGCTGTGCGGGGAGGTCCGGCGGCGCTGCGAGGTCTGGGCGCGCGGGAGGTCGGGCGAGGTCGGGCGCGCCCTGCATCATGCCTTTGCTGTCGCGGGTGCACGCAGCGACAAGCGCGACGCACGCGAGAATCCAACGCGTTCTCATGACCGGGTCTCCTCAGCAGAGTGGGTGTGCGGATCGAGGCTCAAAACCGACGCCAGCTCGGCGCGCGAACAGACGCCGAGCTTGCGGTAGATGGACGAGAGCTGCCGCGCGACCGTCGAGCGCTTCCGCCGTCGCTGCGCGGCGATGTCGTCGTAGGAGCAGCCCTCGAAGAGCAGCGCCACGATCGCGCGCTCCGACGGCGTCAGCCGCTCGACTCCGCGGCGCGGCGGCGCACCGAAGAGTCGCACGAGCGCGACGCGCGACGTGACGCCGAGCTTGCGCAGGCCGCGCCCGAGCAGCGTCGCCACCGTCGAGAGCGACAGCTCCAGCTCGAAGGCGATCAGCTTGTTCGAGTGTCCTTGCGCCGCGGCGAGACAGACGGTGTGCTCGCGCGGGGAGAGCGTTGCGACGACCATGCGGGACGCCATAGCAGCCGCCGTTCCACGGCTAAGCCCTTGATTCGACTTTGCTCTCGCTGTCTCGTGGGCAACCGCGCCGCGCAACCGGTTGCTCGCGTGGCAACCGATGAGCTACTCGTGAGGATCGTGGCTGATGCCCCCAACGAGACGGAGGAGCAGCGCGCGCGTGACGAAGCGCCGCGTGCGTTCCGCCTCGACGTGATCGACGGCCCGGCGGCGGGCGCGCACTGGGTCGAGCTCGCGCCACGCTGCCAGATCGGCTCGCATCCACGCAGCGATCTGCGGATCGCCGATCCACGCGTCTCCCGGTTTCACTGCGAGGTGGCCATCGAGAAGGACGGCGCACACCTGCGCGACCTCGGCAGCCGCAACGGCACGCTCCTCGACGGCGTGGAGGTGCGCGATGCGCTCCTCCGTCCAGGCAGCCTGATCGTCGCCGGTCAGAGCACCATCCAGTTCTCGGTCGGCGAGGCGGCGATGGCGCGGCCTCTGTCGACGGAGCCGCGCTTCGGCGTGCTGGTCGGCCGCTCGATCGCGATGCGGGAGGCGTTCGCGCTGCTCGAGCGCGCGGCGGCGAGCAAGGCCACGCTGCTCCTCGAGGGCGAGACCGGAACTGGCAAGAGCGAGGCGGCCGAGGCGGTCCACGCCGCGAGCCCGTGGCGCGACGGACCGCTGGTGATCGTCGACTGCGGCGCGCTGGCGCCGACGCTGATCGAGTCCGAGCTGTTCGGCCACGAGCGCGGTGCGTTCACCGGCGCAGACTCGCGGCGCCTGGGCGCGTTCGAGCAGGCCAACGGCGGCACGCTGTTTCTCGACGAGATCGGCGAGCTTCCACTCGAGCTGCAGCCCAAGCTGCTGCGCGTCCTCGAGACCAAGCGGCTCCGTCGCCTCGGCGGCTCCAGCGATCAATCGGTCGACGTGCGCTTCGTGGCCGGCACGCACCGCGATCTGCGCAGCGACGTGAACGAGGGCGGGTTTCGCTCCGATCTCTATTTTCGCTTGGCGATCCTCCGCGTCCGGTTGCCGCCGCTGCGCGAGCGGCTCGATGACCTTCCCCTCCTCGCGAGGGCGCTGCTCGATCGGCTCTCCGCTCCCGCCGATTCGCCGCTGCGTTCGCCGGGGTTCGCGGCGTCGCTCGCCCGTCGCCCCTGGCCGGGGAACGTGCGCGAGCTGCGCAACTTCCTCGAGCGGACCTTCGTCTACGGCGAGCTCGGCCTCGCGCTCGTCGACGATCACGCCGCGCCCGCCGACGTCGCCGCGAGCTCGGCCCGGCTGCCCTTCTCCGAAGCCCGCGAGCGCGCCATCTTGCGCTTCGAGCGCGAGTATCTCGAAGGCTTGATGCAGGAGCATGGCGGCAAGGGAGGAGCCAGCGCGGCCGCCGCCGCGGGGATCAACCGCGTTTATCTCTATCGATTACTCCTGCGACACGGCCTTCAGCGCCCGGCGAAGTAACCGTGTAGACAAAGTGAGAATGTTCGAGCTGCCGTCGAATCCGCATTTTCGACGGGATGAAATCGAACGAAGCCCGCCAATCGACCGAGCGCACGGGCGCCGTCAGCGACGCCGACGAATCGGCGCTGGCGCACACGCGAATGCAGATCGCCCTCCGGCGCCGCGCCGCGCAGCGCGCCCAGGAGCGGAACCAATCGACGCAGGATCCCAATCAGTGTGGCGGTGATCCGACGTCGCGGCAGCCGGCGCTGGCGACCCCCGAGGAGCGGGACGCCGCCCGCGAAACGCTCGATCGCTGGCGATCGGTCGCCACCTCTGCGGTCCTCGAGACCGCGCAGTGGTTCTCCGACAACTACGGCGAGTTCGTGCGCAAGACGGGCTCGAACAATCGGCTCGGCTGGACGGACGGGCGGTTCTACGACGTGCTCGAGGGCGTTGGCGGATACGTGGCGAAGAAGCTGGTCACCGGGGTGGGAGGCGCGTTGGCTGGTGTGGAGACGGGCGGCGCGACGGCGTTGGCGTCCGTATTCTCCTGGGTGATGGAGAAGCTGGCGGAGAAGATCGTCAAGACCATCAGCGACGAGATCAAAGGGACGAAAGAGAAGAAATCGCAGGCGGTCGAGGAGGCCGTGGGCCGCTCCAACGACCTCGCCAATCACTTCTTCGAGCAGGCCGCCGAAGGCCAGGCGCAGATCGCGGCGACGTTCGATCAGCTGAAGAGCCAGCTCATCGACGTCGAGAGCGTCGAGCGGATCCAGCGCTGGGCGCAGCGCGAGCTGAGCCAGATCGGGGCGCCGCCCAAGGGGGACCGCTCCCTGTTCCATCGGATGTACTCCGATTGGGCGCTCGAGCACGCGGGCGATCGATCGTTGATCAGGCGCGAGATCGGCCCGGGGGAGAACGTCGATCCCAAGCAGTGGGAGGCGGCGGTCGACGCCGAGCATGGAGGCAAGATCACGAAGCGCTTCGATCTCTTCGCCTACCAGACGCGGGGGCAGCTCACCGAGGCGGGTCTCCCGACGGAGCAGGCCGACGCGCTCATCCAAGAGGCGCGGCGCACCCATCCGCTCGACGCCGATCGGTTCGACGGGCGGAAGCTCTCCTTCAAGGTCCCGAGAGAGAGCGCGCAGCTGCACGCGTTCCTCTGCAAGAACGGCGCGGCCAAGCGGGCGAACCTCGAGGACATCGAGAGCGGCGCCTTCACCATCACCTGCACGCTGCACACCGCCCTCGAGCGCGGCTTTTCGGGGGAAGGCGGGACCGAGTCCTTCTCGCTCGACAGCTGCAGCGCCAAGGAGTTCACCTGGAGCGCGTCGCTGCCGAACCGCTACGAGAGCGAGGACCCCGTCGACGCAGGCCTGCCCTCCTTCATCGACGGAGAACAGTGGAAGACGAGCACCTTCACCACCAAGCCGTGAGGCTCAGCGCCCGAGCGCGGACGATAGGAGGCGCTGCAGACGTCGGGAGTGGAGGCGATCCGCGGGCGCTTGGCCCGCGTACTCGGCGACGGACTGACGGGCGGCGAGGCGATCCGTCTCGTCGGTGCTGTGGGCGGCGACGAGACAGTGGGCCTCGGCGATCATCTCCGCGAGCTTGGCGCGGAGCGAGCCCTCCGACGCGCGCGGGCGGAGAGAGGCGACGAACGCGCGTGCCTTGGTCACCGCCTCGCCGGGGTTCCGCCGGGCGAGCCAGCGCAGGGCGATGAGTTCCCGACGCGGACGCACGGTGCGCTGGAGCGACGAATCCTCGTCGAGGATCGCTCCCACGCGCCGGAGGAGCGGCGTCGGATCGCGGCCGTCGTCGACGGACAGCTGGGCCAGCGCGAGCGCGAGGTCGACGACGATCGCCGTCGCGCGAGGGCGGCTCGTCGTCGCGCGATCGAGCGCCGCCACATCGCGCATCGCCCGCGCTCGCCAATCGGCGCAGGGCAGCGCCATCGCGCTGCACCAGTCGAGCACCACCAGCTCCGCGTGGCCGAGGTTCTCGGCGTCGGCCGCGCGCTCGTCGGGGCGGAGCCCGCGCTGAAGGAGCCGCGAGAGCGCGGGGCGCGGATCGGCGAGCTCGACCGTCGCGCGCGCGCTCGCCAGCACCACCTCGGCGGTGTCGAGGAGCCACGCGTCGTCGGCCTGGGGGAAGCGCCGCACGTACTGGCGCATGGCCTCGACGGCGCCGCGGGCCAGCGCGAGGTCCGGTTGGCGATCCTCCTCGAGCTCGAGGGCGAGGGTGAGCTGCCGATCGGCCCAGCGCTGCTGCGCGAGCGCGTCGTCGGGAAAGCGCCGCGCCGTCGCCGCCGCCTCCTCGATGATCGCGTCATAGAGATGGCGATACGACCTGCCCGCTTCGCGCGCGGCGCTCGCCTCCGCGTCGCGTATCTGCGCGCGGCAGTCGTGAGTCCAGAGGTTGTCGGGAGCGAGCGCGTTCGAGGCCTCGCAGCGACGGGAGGCCTCGGCCAGCTCGGCGGCGGTGTCGGCGAAGAAGCGATTGCGGAGGAGCAGCAGCGCGAGCTTCGCCGGGAGGTCGGCGCGATCGGGCAGGAGCGCTGCTGCGCGACGAAGCAGCTCGGCGGCGCGATCGAGCTCCTTGGGCGCGCGCGCGGCGCCGTAGAGCAGCTGCTCGCCCAGGCGGGTCTCGGTGGCCGCCGCCAGCGCGAGGACCTCGACGTCGTTGGGCGCGGCGGTCACTGCGCGCTCGGCGAGCTCGACGGCGGCGCGCAGCCGATCGCGATCGTCGCCAGCAACCTGCGCAGCGAGCTTGGCGGCCATCGCCACGACCCGCGGATCGTCGGGGCTCACGAGGAGCGCGCCGCTGCAGATCTGTTGGGCGGCCGCGACCACGTCCGCGGCGACGTCGCCCGGTTGCAGCCACTCGGAGACCGTCACGTCCATCGACGCCGCGCCGCAGGCCCGACGATGGAGCCCGGGATCGCTGCGCGCGATCTGGAGCGCGTCGTGGTACTGGGCGCCGGCCTTGGCGAGCCACCCGCGCGCGTCGCGGTGCCGCCCCTCGAACATCGCGCGACGCGCCTCGCGCATGGCGGCGTCGCCGGCCAGACGGCAGGGCTCGGCGTCGCGAATCGTGCGCGCGCACTCGCTCCGGCTCGCCTCGAAGCGGGTGACCCACTCCGCGAAGGGATCGTGCGCGAGCGTCGCCCGTAGCGACTCGACCGCGGGGCCGGCGTCCCCCGGCAGCGACGCGAGGTCCGCCTGCGCCGGTCGGCGCAGCTCGGCGTCGAGGCGGCGGAGCCGGGGCTCGCGTCGGGCCGCCGACATCTCCACCAGGGAGTCGAGCTCGCGCTCATAATCGTCAAGCATCAATCGCGCTCGCGCGACGATCAGCTCCGCCGAGCGATCGCCGGCGGAGTAGGCCGCGTCCAACGCCCGGCGAGCGCGCGCCGGATCGCCCGCGGCGACGAGAATTCGTCCCCGTGCGGCCGCGCGCGAACCCTCTATCGAGGGATCGTTCGGCAAGATCGCGTCGACCTGCCGGAGCCGTGCGTCGATCTGGGCGCGCTCGCGGGACATGTCGTGCCGCGGGAGCAGCGTCGCCTCGCGCAGCCGGGCCTCTTCGCCCCCCGCGATCGCCGCCAGCTGCGCGACGGCGGCCGAGCGCCGCTCGCTGCGCCGTCGCTGGGCCGCGGTGAAGAGCAGCGTGCCGGCCAGCGCGGCTGCCCCCAGCGCCAGTGGCCAGCGCCGGTGGAGCAGCCGGAGAGCGCGCTCCCCGCGCGAGCGCGGCCGCGCACGGGTGGCGTCGCCGGCGCACGCGGCGCAGCTCGTCGGCGAGCTCGGCGGCGCTCGCGTAGCGACGGCTCGGATCGCTGAGAAGACAGCGATCGATCACCGCGGCGAGATCGCGTGGCACCTCGCCGCGCAGCGACGGGGGCGGACCGCGGAGGATGGCCTGCAGCGCCTCGGCGCGCGCCCCCGGGAACGGCGCTCTGCCGGCGAAGAGCGCATACAGCGTGGCGCCGAGGCCGAAGACGTCCGTCGCCGGCGTGAGCTGTGCCTCGCCGCGCGCCTGCTCGGGGGCCATGAAGCCGGGAGTCCCCGCGACACCCCCGACCGCCTGCTCGTCGAGGCCACGGGCCAGCCCGAAGTCGGTCACCACAGCACGCCGCGGCAGGCTGCGCGTCACGAGGATGTTCTGCGGCTTCAGGTCTCGATGGAGGACGCCGCGCGCGTGCGCGGCAGCGACGGCGTCGGCGATCTGGACGGCGAGCGCCAACTTGTCGTCGAGGGCGAGCGCGGCGGCCGTCGCGTCCAGGGTCTCGCCGTCGATCAGCTCCATCGCGATGAGGCCCGGCGCGGGCTCGTCGGTGACGTCGAAGATGCGGCAGACGCCGGGGTGCTCGACCTGCGCCTGGGCGCGCGCCTCCTTCTGCAACCGTTCGCGTGCGCGTGCGTCGGTGGCGCGCAGCACCTTCAAAGCGACGAAGCGCTCGAGCTTGCGATCGAAGCCGCGGTAGACGTCGCCCATGGCGCCGCGCCCGAGGACGGCCATGACGACGAAGCGATCGCTCACCGGCGCGTCGCGCGGCGGAGCGGGCGCGCTCCCCGAGAGCGTGCTGCGCGCCAGCTCTTCGTCGAGGGCCGCCAGCAGCGACTCCGACATCGAGCTCGACTCGTCGGCGGACAGCCCCAGCGCACGCGCAAAGCCGAGCACGGCCTTGGTGCGCTCGGGGCTCAGCGGCAGGGGGTCCCGAGCCACCCCTTTTTGTATCACGCACGGTCGCGCGCGAGAGACCTGGCGCTTTGACGCGACGGAAACGCCCCGCCGCCTACGACGCGCATCGGCGGCTAGTGCTTGTATTCGGGGACGCGCACGCCGCCGCCGACGTCGACGAGGCGGAGGGTGATTCCGATAGACACGAAATGGGTGACGGCCTCGAAGCCGAGGGGGCTGAGGGGGTTCGACGAGGTGCGCGCGGGCATGATCTCGGCGGTGTAGCCGGCGTCGACGGAGAGCCAGCCGGAATCGGCGGCGTAGCCGAGGCCGGCGCCGACGACGGCGCGCAGGCCGTCGATCTGCAGCGGGGTCAGCCAGCCGCGCTTGACCGGGGTGGTGTCGACGCCGACGCCGAGACGGAGCGGCAGCGCGCCGCGCTCGCGCGGGAGGCGCACGCGGTACTCGGCGCCAGCGCGCACCGCGAAGCCGGGACGCCGCCCGAGGTCGATGCGGTCGATCACGTCGTCGGCCTCGTCGCCGCCCGGGATGTGCAGCGTGCGCTGGAGGCGCTGGGCGTCCTGCCAGAAGCTGGCGTGCGCGTCGAGCGCGACGGTGAGCCCCGCCACCGGGCGCGTCGCCAGGCCGACCGAGAGCTGGTGCGGCACGAACAGCGTCAGCTTCGCTTCGCGCGCGATCGAGGGCGTCCCCGGCGCGTCGATCGAGCCCGTGCCGTCGAGATCGAGATCGGCCGAGCTGCGATAGGTCGCGGCGATCGTCAGCCAGCGCGGGACGGCGCGCACCACCACGCTCACGTGGCCGCCGACGCCGGTGCCCTTCGTCGACGAGCGCACGCCGCCCGCGGTGCCGTCGACGTTGCCGCGGCTCCAGTCGACCGACGCGGCGAAGACGGTCATGCCGAAGCCGATCGACAGCCAGGGCAGCGGCCGCAGCGCCACCGCCGGCGACACGCCGTAGACCTCGAGGGCGAAGCGCTCGGCGCCGGGCGCGCCCGCCCAGCCGGGCGGCCAGTCGGTGCGCCAGGCGAACGGCGTGTAGGCGCCGACGCCGATGCCGACGTAGGGCCCGAAGCGCTGCGTGAGGTAGGCGTTGCCGAGGGCGCGGATCTGCAGCGGCGAGTCGACGGCGAGATCGCGCGGCGGCTGCGCGCGCGCGCTCCACAGACCGGTGTTCACCGCGCCAGCGACGGCGAACCCGCGCTGCATCGCCAGGCCGGCGGGCGCGTAGTAGGCGGCGTCGGGCTCCTCGGCGCGCGCGGCGGTGCCGGCCCCGGCCATGCCCGCGGCCGCCGGCGACTGCACCCAGACGTCCCAGCCGCCGGCGTGCGCGCTGCCCGCGACGCCGACGCCGACGAGCGCGGCGGCGACGGTGATGGCGAGGCGGCGAGGCGATGGGCGCATGGCGGCCGAAGGGTGGACCATGCCGCGCGCCGACGTCAAGGTAGCGTGCTACAAAGGTCGACGCCCATGCGTCGCGGCCGCGTCGAGATCGTCACCCACGAAAGCCGCCTCCTCGCCGACAACCCGCTCGGCGATCCCGCCGAACGCGAGGTCGCGGTCTACCTCCCGCCGTCGTACGACGACGACACGCGCCGCCGCTTCCCGACGGTGCTGGTGCTGCCCGGCTTCACCGGGACGGGGCTCGGCCTCCTCAACCGCGGCGCCTGGCAGACGCCGCTCGATCGCCGCATGGACGCGCTCATCGCCGCCGGGCGCGCGCGCGAGGCGATCCTCGTCCTGCCCGACTGCCTCACGCGCTACGGCGGCTCGCAGTACGTCGACTCGCCGGCGATGGGGCGCTACCAGAGCTACCTCGTCGACGAGGTGCTCCCCTTCGTCGAGGCGCGCTGGCGCGCGATCCCGGCGCGCGAGGCCCGCGCCGTCGTCGGAAAATCCTCGGGCGGCTACGGCGCGCTCACGCTGGCGATGACCCGCCCGGGCCTCTTCGCCGCCGCCGGGTCGCACGCCGGCGACACCGCCTTCCTCCTCTCGTACGGGCGCGAGTTCGGCAAGGTGCAGGCGACGCTCGAGCGGCGCGGCGGCGTGCGCCAGTTCCTCGCCTGGTTCGACGCGCAGGCGACCAAGCCGGGGTCGCTCATCGACGTGATGAACTTCCTCGCCTGCGGCGCGGCCTGGTCGCCGAACGCCGAGGGGCCCTACGGTTACGGCGAGGGCTTTTCGCTGCCGATTCATCCGCGCACCGGCGAGCTCCTCGACGAGGTCTGGGCGCGGTGGCTGGAGCGCGATCCGGTGCGCCTCGCCGAGCGGCCCGAGGTGCAGGCGGCGCTGCGCGGGATGGCGGCCATCTTCATCGACGCCGGCACCGGCGACGAGTTCTCGCTGCAGCTCGGGGCGCGGCAGCTCGTCGACCGGCTGACCGCCGCCGGGATCGCCACCGTCCACGAGGAGTTCGACGGCGGGCACATGAACACCGCCTATCGCTACGATCGCTCGCTCGAGGTCCTCACGACCGCGCTCGCGCCCGCCGCATGATTCATGATTGACGGAAATCTCGCCATCGACTGCCGCGGGCTGGTGAAGGTCTACGACGGGAAGGTGCGCGCCGTCGACGGGCTCGATCTGCAAGTGCGGCGCGGCGAGTGCTTCGGCCTCCTCGGCCCAAACGGCGCCGGGAAGACCACCACCGTCGAGATCCTCGAGGGGCTGAACCAGCCCACCGACGGCGACGTGCGCGTCCTCGGGCGGCGCTGGCGCGACGACGAGCGCGCGCTGCGCGAGCGCATCGGGCTGTCGCTGCAGGAGACGCTCTTCATCGACCGGCTCACCGTCGAGGAGACGCTGCGCCTCTTCCGCTCGTTCTACACGCACGGCCCCAGCGTCGACGAGCTCCTGGCCAAGGTGTCGCTCGAGGAGAAGCGGCGCGCGCTCACCATGAAGCTGTCGGGCGGGCAGAAGCAGCGCCTCGCCGTCGGCTGCGCCCTGGCCGGCGACCCCGAGCTGCTGTTCCTCGACGAGCCGACGACCGGGCTCGACCCGCAGTCGCGGCGCCAGCTCTGGGAGGTGATCGCCCAGCTGGTGCGCGCCGGCCGCACGGTGGTCCTCACGACGCACTACATGGACGAGGCCGAGCGCCTGTGCGACCGCGTCGCCGTCGTCGATCGCGGCAAGGTGATCGCGCTCGGGACGCCGAAGGAGCTGATCGCCACGCTCGGCGGCAGCGAGGTCGTCGAGGTGGTCGCCGACGGCGCGCTCGACGAGGGCGCGCTCGGGCACGTCGACGGCGTGCGCGGCGTGCGGCCGCTCCCCGACGCCCCGCCGGGCCAGGGCGTCACGCTAAACGTCGACGGCCTCGAGGTCGCGCTGCCGGCGATCCTCGACGCGCTCCGCGGCTGGGGGCGCCGCCCGACGGTGCTGCGCACGCACCGCGCCACCCTCGAGGACGTCTTCGTGCACCTCACGGGGAGGCAGCTCCGTGACTAACGCGAGCCTGGCGCAGCTCCGCGAGCTGACGCTGATGCGGCTGCGGACCTTCTTCCGCGAGCCGAGCGCGGTCTTCTGGACCTACGGCTTCCCGCTGCTCTTGACGGTCGCGCTGGGCGTCGCCTTCCGCGAGCGGCCGCCCGATCCCGTCGAGGTGGCGGTCGTCGACGACGACGCGCAGGCCGCCCCCGGCGCCGCCGCGGCCCTCGCCCGCGCGCTCGCCGCCACGCCGTCGGAGGCGCACGCGACGACGCTCCCCCGCGCCGCCGCCGAGCGCGCGCTCTTCGCCGGCAAGGTCTCGGTCGTCGTCGTGCCGCCGTCGGCCTCGGGCGATCGCCCGCGCACCTACCTCTACGATCCGCAGCGCCCCGACGCGCGCCTCGCCGAGCGCATCGCCGACGACCTCCTCCAGGCCGCCGACGGCCGCCGCGACGCCGCCCCGACGCGCCACGAGACCACCCGCGCCCCCGGGGCGCGCTACGTCGACTTCCTCCTCCCCGGCCTAATCGGCTTCAATTTGATGTCTAGCGGATTATGGGGCGTCGGCTACGTCCTCGTCGAGCTGCGCTACCGCCGGCAGATGAAGCGCTTCGTGGCGACACCGATGCGGCGCGGGCTGTTCCTGCTGTCGTTCGTGCTGATGCGCCTGGTCTTCCTCCTCATCGAGCTGCCGACGCTGCTCCTCTTCGGCGCGCTCGCCTTCGGCGTGCCGATGCGCGGCTCCTTGCCGCTGCTCGTCGGCATCGCCACGCTCGGGTCGCTGGTCTTCGCCGGGATGGGGCTCCTCGTGGCGTCGCGCGCGCGCAACCTCGCCACCGTCGGGGGGCTCATCAACCTGGCGACGCTGCCGATGACCATCGCCAGCGGCGTCTTCTTCGCCGCGTCGCGCTTCCCCGAGGCGGTGCAGCCGCTCATCCAGGCGCTGCCGCTGACGGCGCTCATCGACGCCATGCGCGCCAACATGCTCGAGGGCGCGGGCCTCGCCGACCTCGCGCGCCCGCTGGCCATCCTCGGCGCCTGGGGCCTGGTCTGCTTCGGCGCCGCCCTGCGCCTCTTCCGGTGGCATGGATGATCGCGCACGCCTTCGCGGCAGCGACGGCGCTGGTGATCGCCAACGGCCGCGCGCTGACCATGAACCCGGCGCAGCCGGTGGCCAGCGCCATCGCCATCGTCGACGGGCGCATCGCCTACGTCGGCGACGACGCCAAGGCAGCGCGCAAGGCGGCCGGTCCCGGGCACGACTACGTTGACGCCAAGGGGCGCACCATCCTGCCCGGCTTCAACGACGCGCACGTCCACTTCGGCCTCTCGCTGACGCTCGGCTCCGACGACGGCCTCGACCTGCCCGAGAGCACGACCAAATCCGCCTTCGCGCGCGAGGTGAAGCGCGCCGCCGCCAGCGTCGCCGATCGATTCCTGTATATCAAAATTCGTCGCCTCCCCGAGGGCATCCGCGCCGCGCGCGACCTCGACTTCACGCCCCGCCCGCTGTTCGTGGTCTCGTCGCACGGCGGGCTCCTCAACACGGCCGGGCTGCGCCGCGCCGGCTTCACCGCCGAGGAGGCCCCCGACGGCTTCGTGCGCGGGCGGCAGCTCGCGGCGGCGCTCGACCGCCTCGCCAAGGCGCTCCCCGTCGGGATGCTGCGCGAGCGCGCGCGCCTCTTTCTGGCGCGGCTGTCGCGCCTCGGGATCACGTCGGTGCAGCTCTTCGACGAGCTCCCCGACCTCTTCGAGGAGCTGCGCCGGCGCGGCGAGCTGACGGCGCGCGTGAAGATGACGCCGCTCGGGTTCCGCTTCGACACGCGCCTCTACCAGCCGAGCTGGACGGCGACCGCGCCGGAGTGGGTGCGCGTCGAGGGCGTGAAGTACTTCCACGACGACGGCGCGCGCATCTCGCGCTTCGAGCTGCAGTCGATCTTCGACGTGAACGTGCCGGTGGGCCGCCCGGTGATCGTCCACGTCCTGTCGCGGCGCGCGCTCGTCACGCTGCTCGACTCCGTCGAGGCGATGGCCAAGGCGATCGGCAAGCCCGAGGCGGCGCGCCTCTTCCGCATCGAGCACGCCGACGACGTCGGCCCGACGGAGGCGCAGCGCCTGCAGCGCAACGGGATGGTCGTCTGCTCGAACCCGTCGATGTTGCCCGAGTGGCGCAACGAGCGCGCCTTCCCGATGCGCACGCTGCGCGACGCGGGGGTGCGCACCTGCATCGGCACCGACTGGGTCGGCGCGCACGTCCCGCCGCGCGCGCTCGAGCCCTTCGCGACGGTGGCGCTGGCGGTCGGGCGGCAGGGCGCGGGCGGCGAGCAGTCGAAGGAGCGCATCACCGTCGCCGAGGCGCTCGAGGCCTACACGCTGGGGAGCGCCGCCGCCGAGGGCGAGGCGCGCGACAAAGGCAGCCTCGAGCGCGGTAAGTACGGCGACGTGATCGTCGTCGACGGCGACCCGCTGACCGTCCCGCTCGACCGGCTGGCCACGCTGGACGTCGACCTCACCGTCGTCGGCGGGCGCGTCGTCCACGCCTCCGGCGATCTACCGATCATCCGCGGCCCGGCGCCGCCGACCATCGGCCCCGAGACCACGCGTCCGCCGACGATCAGCCCGCCGAAGAAGTAACCGGATTTTCGTTTCTCTCTCGCCCGATTCTGTGCTGTGGTTCGCCCACTTCAGGAGTCGAGCTGTCGCATGAAAACCGCCGTTCTTCGTGTCCTTGTCCTTGTTGGCTTGGTGGCCTGTGGGTCCTCTCCCCCAAACCCGTCGAAGGACATGAACGACGGCGTCGATCTCGGCGGCGACACCCCCGACATGGGCGGCGGCTCGACGGGGCCGAAGATCACGATGTGCCCGGCGGCGAACGCCGCGCCGCTCGCCAGCGGGACCTGCGAGACCACCGCCGGCGACGCCAACAAGCTGATCACCGCCGACGTCCTGCTCCCCGGTGAGGTCCTCCGCGGCGGCCAGGTCCTCGTCGACGGCAACGGCCGCATCGTCTGCGCCGCCTGCGACTGCTCGACGGCGACCGGCGCGGCGGGCGCGACCAAGCTGAGCTGCCCGACGGGCGTGCTCTCGCCGAGCTTCATCAACACCCACGATCACATCACCTTCCAGGCGGCGCCGAAGGCCGACTCGGGCGAGCGCTACGAGCAGCGCAACGACTGGCGCGGCGGCAAGCGCGGCCACACCGAGATCAAGTCGGGCGGCTCGACGACCACCGACGGGGTGCGCTTCGCCGAGCTGCGCGCGATCATGGCCGGCACGACCGCGGTCGTCGGCGAGTCGAACCAGTCGACGCCGGCGGGGCTCCTCCGCAACCTCGATCAGAACGGCGCCAACGAGGGCCTCGGCAAGCCGGCCGTCAACTCCGACACCTTCCCGCTCGAGGCGATCTCGTCCTACTCCCAGATCTCGAGCGGCTGCGGCTACCCCGAGAAGCCCGATCCGGCGCAGATCGACACGCTCGACGCCTACGCCACCCACGTCGCCGAGGGCATCGACGTCGTGAGCCGCAACGAGTGGCTCTGCCTCTCGGGCGGCCAGGCCGGCGCCGTCGACGTCGTCAAGGACCAGACCTCGATGGTGCACCTCATCGGCCTCAACGCCGCCGACTACGCGCAGCTCGCGGCGAAGTCGACGTCGCTCATCTGGTCGCCGCGCTCCAATATTCGGCTTTACGGAAATACCGCGCAGGTCACGCTCGCCGATCGCCTGGGCGTCCTCATCACCATCGGCACCGACTGGGTGCCGTCGGGGTCGATGAACATGCTGCGCGAGCTGCGCTGCGCCGACGAGCTCAACCAGACCTACTTCGACAAGCACTTCACCGACGAGGAGCTGTGGAAGATGGCGACGCTGAACGCAGCGGTGGCCATCAACATGAGCGACGTGATCGGGTCGATCAAGCCGGGCCTCTTCGCCGACCTCGCGCTGTTCGAGCGCGGCACCAACCGCGACTATCGCGCGGTGATCGCCGCCGAGCCGGCGGACGTGGTGCTCGTCATGCGCGCGGGCAAGGTGCTCTACGGCGACGCGACGGTGGTCAGCGGGACGGGCACCGCGGGCTGCGACACCCTCGACGTGTGCGGCCGTCAGAAGAGCGCCTGCACGATGGCCGACACCGGCAAGAACCTGGCGGCGATCCAGACCGCGGGCGCGGCGCTCTATCCGCTCTTCTTCTGCCCCGGGCAGACCATCCCCAACGAGCCGACCTGCGTGCCGAAGCGCCCGGCGGCGGTGATGAGCTCGACGGTCTACACCGGCGAGACCAGCGCCACCGACAGCGACGGCGACGGCATCCCGGACGCGATGGACAACTGCCCGAAGACCTTCAACCCCATCCGGCCGCTCGACGCGGGCAAGCAGCCCGACGCCGACAACGACGGCGTGGGCGACGCGTGCGATCCCTGCCCGCTGCAGGCGAACGCGATGACCTGCTCGGTGGCGGACCCCAACGACAGCGACGGCGACGGCATCCCGACGGGGACCGACAACTGCCCGAGCGTGCCGAACCCGATGCAGGAGAACGCCGACAACGACACGCTCGGCGACGCGTGCGATCCCTGCCCGACCGAGTACAACGCGCCGGGGCAGGCCTGCGTGGTGTCGATCTACCAGATCAAGGCGAAGACCATCGCCGACGGCGCCAGCGTCGGGCTGCGCAACGCGCTGGTGACCGCCAAGGCGACCTCGGGCGTGTTCGTGCAGGTGAAGGAGGGCGATGCGGGGTACATGGGCGCCGAGAACTCGGCCATCTTCCTGGCGGCGCCGACGCCGCTGCCGAACGTCGGCGATCGCGTCGACGTCTCGTCGGCGACGGTGCTGCAGAACTACTTCGGGCAGGTGCGGCTCACGGGCGCGCGCCTGACGGTGACGTCGTCGAACGTGGCGGCGCCCGCGCCGGTGACGATGTCGGGCGGCGCGGCGCTGACCTCGGCCGATCTGGCGACGGGGGCGAAGGCGACCGCGCTCGAGGGCGTGATCGTGCGCCTCAGCGACGTGAAGGTGACCGACGTGATGCCGGCGCCGGGGACCGCGGACGTGGCGCCGACGAACGAGTTCGTGGTGACGTCGACCGGCGCGGCGACGGGCGTGCGAGTGAACGACTTCTTCTATCTGACGCCGATGCCGCCGCTCAACGATCGCTTCGCCAGCATCACGGGCGTGCTGCAGTTCCGGAACGACAACTTCAAGATCGAGCCGCGCTCGGCGGCCGACGTGGTGGCGGGCGCGCCGGCGCTCGTCGGGCTGGGGCCGAACGCCTTCGCGCGGGTGAGCGGGTCGGCGGGGGCGACGATCCCGACGGCGATGGAGGTGCGGCTCTCGCGCGCGGCGACGGGCCCGACCGACGTGGCGCTCAGCGTGGCGGCGGCCGATGCGACCAAGATCGAGGTGGTCTCGCCGGT
>Ga0272446_1001386_pt1 | contig 35189 bp, 24 predicted proteins | sample YNPCB0061_FD_194587 | JGI IMG/M metagenome (GOLD analysis project Ga0272446, IMG submission 194587) | Hot spring microbial mat communities from Yellowstone National Park, WY, United States - YNP-CB-006-1 | ecosystem: Environmental > Aquatic > Thermal springs > Hot (42-90C) > Sediment | place...
TGGATATTCGTCATCTCACGCATGTGATCCATTTTGACGTCGGTGGAACCCCCGAGGAACACGTCCATCGCATCGGTCGGGTTGGCCGAGCCGGCGATCTCGGCCAGGCGCTGATTTTCGTCGCCCCTGAGGAACGCGCCCAGATGGCTCGCATCGAGCGACGAGTGGGGCGTTTGCCTTGTGTCAAACTCGATGACTTCGACTACAGCCTGCCGGCATCACCTGCCCAAGCCTCAACTCGTAACGCGCCCATGTTGGCCTCGGCCTCGCCAGCAGGCGTGCCGGCCAAGCCCCACAAGCCTCGTTCGATACAGGTGAAAGCTAGCGGCCAATCCGATCGCGGCGCGAAGAACCCCAGCCGGGGCAACAAACGCAAACCCTTCCCGGGCCGTGGCCGACGTTGAACGCCTTGCTCGCTGCCCCCTCTCGCAGCCGAAAAGGCCCAGGCCGCAGTGGAACCAGTTGCAGAGTTACTACAGCCACCCAAGGGACACCCTAGGAGCAACAACCCAGCGCCCCACGGGCGGAAACAGCCCGTGAGGCGTCTATCAAAGATTACCGACGTGGCGGATTCTTGGAATTGTTGCTCGGATGGCTGGGCGATGGTGAGGGAGCAGGCGGCAACTCGATCCATGTTAGCGGGTTGGGCAGAATCGAGAGGATACCGTCTCCCAGCCGACGGGAACGCTGCGTCGAACGAATCATGATCCGTACCTCGCACAAATAGGAACAGGAGATTTTCGGTCGCAGGCTACGGCGAAGGGCGAGCCGACGGCCGCACTCTCATTCCCTCCAGACGCAGAAAAGCATGAATAGTGGTACGGAGTATGCAAGATGTATCGGTGAACCCAACACTCTCGTTGGGGCTAAACCAGCCGGCCCTTGCCAGCGCAAAGCAACTAGCTCGGTTTGACGCTGCGGGGCGGCCGGCAAGGCCGAGAAGACGATCTCCTCGTAAATTTCAACGGGGGCCGTACCCCATGCTGCCGGCATGGGGGCTGACATCAGCACCCCCACGACCAACATCGTCAGGAAACGACCCAGAGCTTTCATGAATAGACCTCTCTTCTCTATCGTGAATTATACTTCGGCCAAATCGCGGGGCAAGCTCTCGTTTTTTCGGCAGACTCCTCGGCTGGGGGCGTGCCGCCCGATTTTGGCGAACACTTCGCCCGATCACTTCCCGAGAGGAAACTTCTGCTCTCGCCCGCCTGGGTGTTTCTTCCTTAGTTGTGTTGCTTTTGCAAAAAAAGGGGCTGAGCCTGCTATCATAGCCGTTGTGTTGCGGAGGAGAGAGGCATGAAGGTGTTGGTGATCGGCAAAGGGGGACGCGAACATGCCCTGGTATGGAAGTTGGCTCAATCGCCACGCGTCGAGCGGGTTTATTGTGCCCCCGGAAACGCGGGTACGGCTCAGGAGGGAGTCAATGTGCCGATTGAGGTGAATGACTTCGAGGCCCTGAGTGACTTCGTGCAACGCGAGCAGATCAAGCTGACAGTGGTCGGTCCCGAAGAACCGTTGGCGGGGGGCATCGTCGATCATTTTCACGCCAAAAAATTGCGTATCTTCGGCCCCAGCAAGGAAGCTGCTCAGCTCGAAGCCAGCAAGGTCTTTGCCAAAAAGATCATGCAACATGCTTATGTGCCGACTGCCGATTTTGCAACGTTTGATCATCCAGATTTAGCTCGGAATTACGTTTACTCTCGGGAGTATGTATTAATCGATAACGTTACGCGCTGTTACCCTTTCAAAGGTCTAGAAGTATTAGAAGAAGGCGGAAATAAATACGTCTTCCACCCGACGACCGGCAAACGGATGCGGGTACCGCCCCCCGAGCCGCTCGTCGTCAAGGCCGATGGCCTGGCCGCCGGCAAGGGCGTCTTCGTATGTAACGGGACGGCTGATGCCTTGGAAGCGATCACACGCATCATGACCAACGAGGAATTTGGGCAGCAGGCCGGCCGGCGTATCGTGATCGAAAAACGCCTGGAGGGCGAAGAGCTTAGTCTGCTAGCCGTGGTGGCCGGACGAACCATTCTCTTGCTGCCGCCAACGCAGGATCACAAACGGGCCTTCGCTGGGGATGCCGGACCCAATACGGGCGGCATGGGGGCCTACTGTCCCGCGCCGCTGGCCAACCCGGAGATTCTCGACCTCGCCAGCCGGGAAATCTTTGTCCCCACCGTGCATGCCATGCGTCGGCGGCACACGCCGTTTCGCGGCATTTTGTACGCGGGGCTGATGGTCACTCCCAATGGGCCACGCGTGCTGGAATTCAATTGCCGCTTTGGCGATCCCGAGGTCCAACCGTTGCTGATGCGTTTAAAAACCGATCTGGTCGAGCTGATCGAGGCCACCATCGAAGATCGCTTGGACCAGTTTGAAGCAACAGGCTTGGAATGGGATCCCCGACCGGCCGTCTGCGTGGTTTTGGCCTCGGGTGGCTACCCAGAGAAATTTGAAAAAGGTTTGCCGATCAGCGGCCTGGAGCAGGCCGCCGCTCTGCCCGATGTCAAGATCTTCCACGCCGGCACACGCCTGGACCGCGGCACCGTCGTTACCGATGGCGGGCGTGTCTTGGGGGTGACCGCCTTGGGCGATACGTTGGAAGCAGCTCGCGCTCGCGCCTATGAGGCTTGCTCGCTTATCCATTTCAAAAATATGCACTATCGCCGGGACATCGGCCTCAAAGGGCTCACCGGCAAGGCCGTCGATCGGTAATGAAGGATCTCGCGCCACGCGGTCCAGGCCGCCCAGCGGCCACGCCAGAACGCTACCCAGTTGCCCTCGCGCCAGCGAAGCATCGCCTTGAGGGCGACCAGCCCTAGATGGGCCGGCAACCACAGCACAAGCTGCTCAAGCGGCAGGTTCCGCCAATACAGCCATTCTTCGTTACGCGATTGGCGTTCCAGCAACGCTCCACGCGGCGGGCCGTAACTGCTGGAAACGTGATGCTCAATCCGCGAGGCCGGCTCATACCAGATCTCGCCATATCGTCGCAGCCGAAACGACAAATCGACATCATCGAAATAGGCCCCGAACTCCTCAGCAAATCCGCCACACCGACGCAAAACTTCCGTCCGATAAAACGACGCCGAGCCGCTGGCCGCGGGTATGCGACAAGCGCGTAGATGCCCGGCAGCAAGTCGTTGGCCGTGCCCCCGTTTGCAGGCAAACCCAGCCGGGAAAAAACGATCCCCCATGCTGTCGATGTATTGTCCGCTAAGCACCAGAGGGGAGATGGCGACCACCCGGGGATTAGCAAAGCGAGCCAGCACCGGCTCGGCAAAGCCGGGCGACACCTCGGTGTCATCATTGAGGATTTGCACAATTTCAGAATTCACCTCACTGAGCGCTGTATTGACCGCTTTGCAGAAGCCGCCTTGGCAGGTTCGGCGAATCACCTCAACACCGGGGAAAGCGGCGGCAACGCGAGAGATCAGGGCATCAGGCGAGGCATCATCAACGACCAACCACCGGGTGCCCGACGGACTGAACCGCTGGAGGCTGCTTAGGCAGGTATGCAAGCGATCGGGCCGATTGTGGCTGGGAACGACGATGGTCAGCGAGCAAGTCATGGCGGCGTTCCTGTTCGCGGATGACAGCAAGCAGCCGAGCACGAGCTTGAGCAAAGCACCCAGACGCATGCTCGTGTGTGAGTTGCACAAGTTGTTGAAAGATATGGATTGCCTCTTGGTCGCCACGCAGCCACGCCGCACTACGACGTAGCACCGCCTCACTGCGGATTACCTGAGCCAGCAACATCTTTTCCACTGGCGACCAGTGTTTGGTCGCATAGGTGAGCAAGGCATGACGAGTGACTAAACGTAGATGCGGGGGCACCTCCCGGCGATGGAACGGCAGGTGATGAACGATAGCAACCCGGGGATCATGCCAGACGGACCACCCACGCAGGCGAGCGCGGCGGCACAAATCGACATCTTCGTAATATAAAAAAAAGGCTGGATCGAAGCCGCCTAAATCGTCCCAGCAGTCACGCCGTGCCAGCAGGCAGCAGCCGGTCACCCAATCCACAGGCTGTACCCCCCAGCCGGGATGGCGATACTTGCGAATGCTCCGCGGTAGCAGCAAACGCGTGAGCGTTTGAGCAAACGTCGGAAATGTTCCCGTGGAGAGTTGCGGCGAGCCGTCGCTATGCCGTAGTCGATAGCCGACAATCCCCGCTTCGGGGTGGTCGCGGAACAGAGCATCGGCCCGGTTGAGGACTTCGTCGAGGAATTCAGGGCCGGCGGTCATATCTGGGTTGAGCAACAGGAGATAATTTCCCCGAGCGCGACTCGCTGCTTGATTGACCGCGGCGGCAAACCCGCGGTTGTCACGCCAGCGAACAATACTTAATTGTGGCGTGCGTCGCAGCGAGGCGATCTGAGGGGCACAGCGAGAAGCATTATCGACGATCACCACTTCGGCCAAACCATCTCGCATCGCACAGCTAGCCCGCAGTTGAAGTACCAACCGAGCCGTGTCGTGCCAGCGGCGGTAGTTGACCAGCAGCACCGACAGACGCGGACGGCCCAACACGACGGGACAGGCCCCGCCGGAGTCATATGCAATGGCTCGAGTCGTCACGTCCATCGGAGTCCCTTCCGGTGTGGCGATTTCCACCAGCGGCAGCAAGATACTCCACAACGCACGAGCGGGTCAATGCGAGAACTCCAGCTCCAGCTACAGGACAGGATACCCCGTGGTTCGCGAACCCAGCGGCAAGTCATCTTGCTCGCGGAGGTCATCTGAGTTACAGTCTCACGTCCCAACCATGGAGGAACAAGCCTATGTGTGGCATCGTTGGCTATGTCGGCAATCAGGACGCCGAACCCGTTTTGCTTGAAGGGTTGCGGCGGCTGGAATATCGCGGGTATGATTCGGCTGGGCTGGTAAGTTTGGAGCTGAGCAAGCAGCAAGCAAGGCTGCATCTTCGCAAGAAAACAGGGCGCATAGCCAATTTGGCCAAGCTGTGTCGGGAGCAACCCGCGCCGGGCTTCATGGGCATCAGCCATACCCGCTGGGCGACGCACGGTCCGGCCAACGATCGCAATGCCCATCCCCATGTATCCAATAATGGTTTGGTCGCCCTAGTACACAATGGCGTGATCGAAAACTATGCCCTGCTGCGGCGACAACTGAGCAACGAGGGAGTATCCTTTCAGAGTGATACGGATACAGAAGTGGTGGCGCAATTGTTAGGAAAATACCTTGAACAATTGCAAGTGCAGAAGCAAACGCTCACGCCCCAGGATTTTCTCGAGGCGTTTCGTCGCACGCTGGGCCTGCTCAAAGGAACCTATGGCCTGGCGGTGATCAGTCCGCTGTTTCCCGGGCTGATTCTAGGCGCACGCCTGGGAAGCCCCCTGGTGGTGGGAGTCGGCCAGGGCGAAAACCTGCTGGCCAGTGATCCCAGTGCCATCATCAACAAAACTTCGCAAGTTGTTTATTTGCATGATCATCAGCTATGTATGCTTACCGCAGATGATTGGCATCTCATGGATCACGATACCACGCGTATCGATGCTTTGGTGCAAACGGTTGAGTGGGAAGCGGGCGATGCGGAAAAAGGCATCTTTGAACATCACATGCTCAAAGAAATCTATGAGCAACCCGAGGCCCTGGAAAACGCGCTGCGTGGCCGATTGGACGAGGCCGACGCCACCGCCAAGTTTGGTGGGTTGAATCTCGATTCGCGGCAGCTTCGTGACGTGGAACGGATTATCTTAACGGCCTGTGGCACGAGTTATCATGCGGCGTTGGTGGGGGAATATCTTATCGAGGAGTTTGCCCGGATTCCGGTCGAAGTGGAGTATGCGAGCGAATTTCGCTATCGCAATGCCCCGATCGAACGCAATACCATCGTCATCGCCCTGACCCAATCTGGCGAGACGGCCGATACCCTGGCCGCCCTGCGTGAGAGCAAGCGCAAGGGCCACCGGACGTTAGCCCTGTGTAACGTGGTGGGCAGCACCATCGCCCGCGAGGCCGACGGGGGCGTCTATCTGCATGCCGGCCCGGAGATCGGGGTGGCTAGCACCAAGGCCTTTACGAATCAGGTCGCGGTGCTGGCGATGTTGGCGCTGTACTTTGGGCGTTCACGGCATCTATCCCACAATCAAGGATTGCGGATGATCGAGGAGTTGCGATCTCTGCCTGACATTGTCCGCAAGACACTTGCTTGTCATGATCGGGTGAAAGCAATTGCTGAAAAATTCGCTCACGTACACAATTTCCTCTACATGGGTCGGCAATATCAGTACCCCGTGGCTCTCGAAGGTGCCCTGAAGTTAAAAGAAATCAGCTATATTCATGCCGAAGGGTATCCTGCGGCCGAGATGAAGCATGGGCCTATCGCGCTAGTGGACCCCGAGACACCCAGCGTCTTTTTGATGCCGCGCGGTCCCATCTTCGACAAAGTGATGAGCAACCTCATGGAGGTCAAAGCCCGCGGTGGTCCGATTATCGCCGTCATCACCGAGGGCGACGACGAGGTCGGTCTCGTCGCTGATGAATGCATTGAAGTGCCCGAAGTGGCGGAATGGCTGCAACCCATCATCAGCGTCATTCCCTTGCAGTTGCTCGCCTACCACATCGCCTTGTTGCGCGGCTGTGATGTCGATAAGCCCCGCAACCTGGCCAAGAGTGTGACCGTCGAGTAATCCAGCGTAAAGCAACCATTCCAGCAGCCGCGACCAGATTCAGTGTGGTCGCGGCTTTTTGGTTGAGCGGGTTGGTTGTTTTGGTTGTTGCTTCGTCTGTTTTGATCGCTGATTGATTGGCCAGAGAGATCAAACATCAAATCAATCGAAGATTGAGCAGGTCATTGAGCTTTCGCCATACCCACCAAGCACAGGTTTCAGGGAGCAGATAAATTTTCACCTGTGCCATGGAATTAACCGGGATCGATTCGTCTGCCTCTTCGATGTCGATATAAACCAAAAATTGCTGCGCCTGGGGAACCAAGCCGGGCGATTTGGCCGTTGGCGCTTTAACAGGCACAGGCCCTCCCGCGCGGCTGGACAACATTAGCGGCACAAACTTTGCCTCGCTTTCTTCGAGGCGAGCAATTCGACCCTTCCACACGCGCTCCGCGTGGCCGTGGACCCGAATACTCACCTCCAGGGGCGGGCGTTTGCCTTGCCGCGTCGGTTCGTAGCTGGCTCGCAATTGGTTATATTCGGCGGTATCCAAGGGCATGCAGATCCGCAGCTTGCCGGGTTCGTGGATGGTAAATAACGGCGTAGCGTGGGCTTGATCGAAAGAACCTTCGACCATCTTGCCGATGTCATCGGGCCGCGGTGCTTGGCCGATGATCCCCTCGCGGGGCGCGAGGAGCACGAGATCCTCGGCGATTTGCTGTTTGAGGGCGTCACGTTGGGCACGGGCTTTGATTTCCTCACCGCGGGCCTCGCCGAGTTGATTGCGAAGGCGGTTTTTTTCGTTCTCATCAAAACTCATGCTGATTTGACGTTCTAAGAAACGTACCTGGGATAGGGCCGTTTCTAGCTTGGTCTCGGCGGCAGAGAGTTTTTCCGCCAAGTCGGGATCTTCAAAAGTGGCCAGAACCTCGCGTTCGCGGACAAAATCCCCTGGACGAAAGCGGGATTCTTTGAGTAAGGCATGACGGCGTAGATGCACACTGCTGGTGTGAGCCGGGTCGCCCTGAACCAGAGCTAAACCACGGATACGGCTAATGGGAACCGGAACCAAGAACAAGAACAGCAGCACAGCCAGGCCGACGGCCGAGGTAATCATTACCCGGTTACGTTTCATATCCGGCAGTCTCCCGCGTCGGTAGATACTTTTTCCCAGGTTATAGGCGGGCCAAATGGTCATCGAGGCAATGGCAGCCACGGTGAGGAGGTTGCCAATGACATCGAGTTTATAAGGTTTCAGGAAAGAGGAGAACAACAGAAGGATGCTAAAAGTGATCACCCAACGATAAATATAGCTCACAATTGCGTAACTAATGAACAACACCTTGCGCCCGGTGGCCATGTATTCTTCAGGCGGCACCTCGATGCCCAGACAAACCTCCGAAAATAGATTCGACAGATAGCGATTGGCTTTCTCCCGCAGGTTGGGGATCTCGAGCCAGTCGGCCAAAACGTAGTAACCGTCGAATCGCATCAAGGGGTTGGCGTTGAAGATAACCGTCGAGACACTACAGACGACCATGAGGCTCAGGGCCAAGTTGTTGATGAACGGTTGCGTGGGGGTGTACCACCACACAAAGGTAGCGATCGCTGCAATAATCAGTTCGACATAGATACCTGCTGCACTAATGATGATGCGATGCCATTTGTTAGGCAACACCCAAGCATCCGAGACGTTGCAATACAGTGCAGGGGAAAAACACATGAGCAAAAAGCCCATCTCGTGAACTTCGCCACCAAAACGTTTACAACTCAGGCCATGACCAAACTCATGAATCACTTTGACGATGGCTAGGGCGATGTAGAGATAAAAGATGGTCTTGAAGCTAAAAAACTCGTGATAGTCCGGTAGCTTGCGATAAAACGTATCAAAATGTACCGTAACGAGCAGGATGGCTGCTGCCATCACCACGAGCGAAAGCAAGAAAAACCACCAAGTAAAGATGAACCCCAACCAGCCGAGCATCGCGGTGAGGATGCGTTCGGGATCAAAAATGGGGACTTTGATATACAAGATATTCGTAAGCGTTTGCAACCACTCGCGACGCTTCCGCTTGTTCTTCTGCTCGTAAAGCTGTTTGCCCGCCTTGGGGGAATCGTTCAAAGCGAGTCCGGCCTGGATGAGTTGCTGGGCGAAACTCTCTAAATCTTCGAGCTTGAGCCGCTCGGGGCGATACTCCCGCTCGTAGGCTTTTTGCGCCTCTTCCAAGGTCCGCTTGCCATCCATGAATCGCAGCAGAAACCGCTCATTTTCCTTGAGCCGATAGTACCGCAGGCTGATGGGATCTTTGACGACGTAGAACCGACGGCCTTCGTAGCGGTGCTCCTCGATGTCCAGATCGGGACGCAGGACGATACGCAGTTTTTTGCGGCGTTCCAGTTCACTAGCAGGAGGCGGTGCAGGCATGGGTCGTCATCCTAAAAGGAAGCCTAAACGCAAGCAGGCACAGGGATGTTGCCACCAAACCCAGGGGCCGTGTGTAGGTCAGCCTCTGGACGCTGCTGGGTGCCTTATTCACGCGGCAGCGGTGGAACAACAATGGTGGCCGAGGCTCCGGGGATAACCCAGCCTGGGTTTTCGACCGTAGCACGGATGGCCAGCTTGCGAGCGCTGACATCGAGAAATTCTTCGACAAAAGTCAGCTCGCCGGGCAGCGGTTTTTCCACTTCCAAACGGTCGGGCATCTGCCAGACTAGCACCCGGTTGTCTTGAGTGCCGGTCACGGCAAAGCGCCCCATGGGGTCGAAGGCCCCGCAGGTTTCGCTACTGCTCCAGTGGAAATTTCGCATCTCACTGGGCCGATTGCCTCCCAGCGGCGCACGCCACAATTGCGTTCGTCCAGCGGCCGAGGAGCCGGTGAGGATCGATTTGCCGTCCGGCGAGAAGAGAGCGAAGTGACTGAAAGGGGCGGTCCCGGCAGCATTTTTCAAAACGCCGAGAATTTTCCGTTCGCTCAGGGAGACGACGCGTAGTTCGCGGCCTTCGTCAAACAGGACACTTTCGCCATCGGGGGAAACGCCCAGGACGCCGACTTCGCCACTGCGGCGGTCTTCTTGACGTTCAAAGACCAAGGTTTTGCCGCCCTCGCCGCCTTCGCCGATTTTCCACACGACCAGGCGTTTATCTCGGCCGGCGCTGACGACCTGGTCTTTGGCGGTGAAAGCCACCGAAGTGACCGCGGCGCGGTGGGCGTTGGGCACCCGGCCGAGTAGTTTGCCCTCTTCCACATCCCACAAAATCAGCGCGGCATCCTCACCCCCGGTCACACACAACGTGCCCTCGGCATTGAAAGCGCAGGCATTGATGGCCCCGGTGTGTCGGCTTTCGAGCATTTTTTCACCGGCCTTGAGATCGTCCAGCGTGAACAGCCGTGCTCGGCCGGTCACCGTGCCAGTGAGCAATCGCTGCTTGGCGGCCTTGGGTCCGGTCACGGCCAGACAACGGACCACGGCGCGATGATCGAGTTGGATTTGTTCGTTCCAGCGATCTTCGCCAACAACGCGTTGCCAAATGCGTACCGTGTGGTCCTCGCTGCCCGAGATGATCCTCGGCATCTTCTCGTGGGTGACCGCCACACAAGTGACTTCACGAGCATGGCCGCTCAGCACGGCGACAGGGGGTTCTTGACGGCTAGCCTCGACTTCCAAGCGAACGAGTCGATCGGCCAAGGTACGCAAGGCTTGAGCTTTGGCCGGCTCCGGGGCACGAGGATTTTTTTGCAATTCGGCCGCCCAGAGACGTGAGGCCTCCTGGCGGTGGCGCAAAGCCTCATTGAGACGGGAGCGGAGGACCAGGGCGTCTTGAACCTCGACCTGGGCATCGACGCGGACTTTTTTGGGATTCTGTACTTGAAGCACCGGTTCGAGGTTTTTGACGGCTTCGCCGGGCTGCTTGTAGGTTTGCCTGATGGTGCCTTCGATGCTTGAACGTACCACATGTTGACGTAACGCCGTGTAGCCGGCCGCCAACTCACTCAGGGCGGATTTCACGGCAGCGACTTTGACGTTGGCTTCTTCGCGATATTTTTCGGCCGTGACCTGGGCGATGGCCACTTCGTCACGAGAGATGGTGTTGGGATTCTTGCGATTGACTTCGCGGTCGCGCTCGTAGCGGCGTTTGGCCTCTTCATAGATGGTCAGGCTAGCGCGGACCTCGGCCCGAGCAGCATCGACTTTAGCTTGTTGTTTGCGGACCTCAGCCAAAGCCAACACCGGGTTGACCAAGCCAAGCATCTGGCCGGGTTTGACCTGATCACCGACATCAAGGCGACGAAGGCGATAGATGCGAGGAATCAAGGTGGTTTCGAGTTCGGTAAGGTCATCATTTTCGCGAACGGTGCGATACCAGAAAATCTTGCCTTCGGAATCTTGAACAATCATCCGTTCACGCGAGGGCAAAGCGTTCCACTCCGCGTCACTCGTCACTCGAACTCCGAGTGTCACCACTTCATAGCTGAGCTGTTTCTCTTGGGGGACGAATTCCCCTTCTTCCACCTCCGTGGCCAAAAACATCAGTTTGCCATCGCGTTCGGCAGGGACATTCTGCTGCTGAACGGCGGTGATTTTGGCATCAAGGATGGTCAAGGGCGCGGTGCCACTGCTGTCAGCGACTTCGGTGAGGAGGGCAGGCTTGTCGTCGTCGCGTGCCGTGCTGAGCTTGGCGGGGAGGGACACAGCGGTAGGGGCTTCGGGACGAATGTCCGCAGCAACCCCACGAGAACGCGGTTCCGGCGGAGCCACCACAGGGGCTTGGGCCGTGGCATCAGGCCAAAGGGCTTTGCCTAGTACGACGACGACAAAGGTGCAGCCCCCCGCAAGGAGCAAGCATGCCACAAAGAATCGCGCCATGGATCGTTTTCTCCTAGGTAGTAACTCGCTGCCTGATCTCGCGTGTCCCTAAAAGAAGAACACCACGTTCTCGTAGAGAAACTCCCACACCCCGTAAAACAGGGCGTAGCCCGCTCGATAGGTGCCACAATACACCTTGGCTTTGACCTCGGTACCACTGACCAGGCGGTTTCGCCCGAGCACCTCCACCACGTTGGAGCCAGGCGGAATGCTCTCATCTTCGATCTCCACCACCGCCACCACCACCGGTTCGGCTTCACTGGCCGCATCTTGACTGGCGGTCGCCTCGCCGGCAATGCGGTGGCGATACAGCCTACCCTCGAAAATGCTCGTGCTGTCGCTTCGCAACAGAAAATCCACACGCAGCGGCTGATTGCCATTGGCCTTGAAGGCATTGAGGACTTGGCCGACATACTTTTGGGGAATTTTGATCTCAATTTCCCATTTACCCGAGACGACGCCCAGACGCAACAGCGGTTCGTTGGGCTGGACCTGTCGGCCGATCATGTCCTCAAAGCTGCTATTGAGAACCATCCACTCGGGGGCAGCCGCCACAGCCCGTTCTGCCGGGCTGAGCGAGGGGGCCAAGACATTGAAAGCTCCGGGGCGATTGGGAATGCTGTTGGTACGTTGCAACAGCTCTTGCAGTTCCTTTTCCTTGGAACGCCGGACAATCTCCTGCTGGCCGGCCTGAGTAAGTGCCTGATTTCTTTCGGTTAACGGTATGCCGGGGGTGTTGGCCGCCTCGCGTGCGGTGCGTTCGGCAAGGAGGGCCGCTTCGATCTCACTGAGCAAGCCGCGGATTTTGGCATCCAGTTCGAGGTTCTCTAACTCGGCCAACGCCGTGCGTTCGGCCAGAATTTGTCCCGGACGCACCTCAAAGCGGCGAATGGTGCCGGCCGTGGGGCTGTAGATGGTGCGGCGAGCGGTCGGTTGCAGCGTGCCGGTGCTATCGACCTTGAGCGGATAAGGTAGGAAGACCAGCCCGGCCATGAGCAAGCTCAGAGCAGCGACTACGAGCATAATGATGGCACGGGTTTGGCCGCCGAGGCCCTCTTGAAGGCGTGCCAACGGCAGCCACAACCAGCGGAAGGGAATACGCCGCAACTCCAGCGAGTTGTACAAGGCACTGGAGGCATGGCGTGCCACCACCTCCAGCCGAGCCATCACCTGCGTCTCGTCGGCGGGCGCTTCGTAGCATTCCATGACCAGAGCGCTACGCGACGGTTGCTTGGGCTTGTCTTTACCGTCGCCCTCGCGTTCATCGGTCAAGGGCATGAGCACCAGCAAACGCGAGGGACTTTCTTGGATGTATTCATCCAGCGCCTGGAGTACCTTGGGCGGCAAGGTATCATCCCGCGTGCCATTAAATACCAGCCGCTCTCCCCATGCCAGGACGCGGTCGGCCAAGCGTCGCAGCTTCACCACTTGGTTGGAGCGCTTTTCCACCGTGTCGGAGCCGCTGACCGCCTCGACGCGGGCCCGCTCGCCCCGCGGTCGCAGCACCACACTCAGCCGGTCACACTCGATGAGCCTGCGGCCCTCGTTGGCCACATGATACGCGACTTCGGTCGGGTTGAGACTGCCGTGAATGGTGCGGGTAAAGAGTTCCAGCTGCGACCACAACTGCTGTTGACCGACCAGTTGGCCGACCATCTGGTTGCGCTGATAGCGACCGGCCAGTTCGGCCATCAAGTTCATGTATTGCAGGAAGCCGGGAATGGCATTGGCGGGGCGATTGGCCCCCTGGAGGACTTCGATCAGGCCGACGATTTGCTCATTTTGGCGGATGGGGACTAGCAACAACACGTGATTGGAGGGGTTGCCAGGAGCTGCCTGACCGCTTTCTCCCGCCAGCGAACTACGGGGCGGCAGATGGAGCGGCTGACCGTTGGTGAACGCCAAGCGGAGCAAGGAGTCATGGCTAGCGCGGGCTTCTTCATTGTCGAGGCCGGCTTGCTGGAAATTGATCTGAAACGCTTGTTGCAGATTGCCCTGAGAAGTGAGTATCCACACACATCCCGCAGGGGCAGCCAACGAATCGAGCAGACGTTGCAGCAACTCCGAGTAGAACGCTGCGGGCGGCAGCGGGGCATCGCAGAGCCGAGACACCTCCTCCAGGCGTTGGCTGAGGCGGCGGCGCTCTTGCTCGAGTACCTGCGCCTGGGTGCGAGGGTCGGGAGTGGTACTCATCTTTTGGTTTCCTAATGGGACAGCAAGCGGTTCAGGGGAAATTCACTCCCAGCATACAGGTTCATGCAACACCGACGCAAGCCAGGAGTCTCGGGTCTCGCAGCGAACGGTTCTTTTCCCAGCCCCCGCTTGGTAAACCTTTCAGGCCGCGCAGCGTAAGGACTCCACCGCTATCAACCGCTCCAGGAGTCGGCAGCCCGTCCATCGCCGACTCGGAGGTAAAGCCTCGGCCAAACCGGCCGAGGCTGCCAACTGACTAGCGGCGAGGCATTGTTGGGTGTCCCACAGGTGAACGACACGACCCAGCACTCGTCCGCGCCGGCACAACTGGGCAATCGCTTGTCGAACGGCCTCCTCAGGTTGAAGCCCCTCGAGCCGTTCCGCCTGAGCGACGAGAAATTCCACCAACAGCCGAGCTTCTGCATCCCCCAAGGCAGCGGTAAGGCGATCATCATATAAGATCGGTTGCAAAAAGGCGCGAGCCAGCATGCTATCCCCCTCAAGCCGAGGAACGCTCCCCTGAACGCCCCCGTTGCCCGCAAGGTCACCGTAACTAGTCAAAGTTCACGCCCTATAACCCGAACCTAGGGGCAGTTCAAGAGAGAGTCTGCTGGCCGCTCCCGTTTCACAGGTTTGGTCGATGCCAAAGAGCCAACTCCCGCTAGGGAACCACCGCTATCGCTTCAGCAGGGGGCAAGTGAAGATTGGGGCGAGGCTGGCGATGGTGCTCGGAAGCCAGCAAACAAGAAAAGCAGGACACTTTCTGCCTGTCCCGCACAATAATAAAAACATCGCACCTACGAACCGAGTCGATCGATGCAGACCGTTGATTCTCTCGTTGCCGTCCTCTCGATCCTACGCCACCGTCACCCCACGCCTTGGTACTATCACGAAGAACCTCATGCGGATGGCCACCAGTTTGCCGATCTGCGCAGTTTGCTGGAGTTTCTTGCTCAGGAAGGCCTGATCGAAAAAGCTCCAGCGCGAGATGAACACAGTGGCATCGGTGCTCGCCTGACGCCCCGCGGCCTGGCCGTGTGCGACGACCCCCAGGCGTTAGAGCGGCTGCAACGGGGCCAGTCCCCTTTTCCTGATGCCATCAGCGACACCGTTCGCCGAGAGTATCGCCGTGTCATCACTCCCTGGATGACCTATCTGCTCATGGCCGTGAGCATCGCTGTGTACGCCTATGGGGTGTGGCAGTGGTATCGCCTGCCGCGTGTGCCGCAAGACCCCGGAGCTGTCAGCGGCGAGCATATTCTGGAGGGCAACTATGTGCGGTTGTTGACCTCGACGTTTTATCATGGCGGCGGCTTGCATTTGCTCATGAATATGATTGCCCTGTGGAGCCTGGGTGCCTTCGTGGAGCGCACCTGGGGCCGCTGGCGCTTCCTGATGATCTATCTGTCGGCCGCCTGGGCGGGCACCTGCACGGCGATGGCGTTTCAGCCCTACCCGGTGCTAGGAGCCTCCGGTGCGGTGTGCGGCATGCTGGGGGCGATGCTCATCTACATGCTGGTCCTATCACGCTACTTGCCTCGGCCCGAGATGCGTTCGTTGTGGTTTAGTTTGATCGTCAATATCCTCATCCTCACCCTCATCAGTTTGTTTCCGGGGATCTCGGGCCTGGGCCATCTGGGCGGCGGCTTGGGCGGGGCCTTGGCGGCCTTGGTGTTGCTCTGGCAACGCTTTGGCGGTTGGACGGGGGCCCTCTTGGGTTTGCTTGCCCTGCCTCTGGTGCCTGTGGGGTCGTTCGTGATGTTGCAACAAGTGCGAAGCTACGGCAGCGAAGCCTGGACCAAACTCGAGGACGAGCCAAGCAAAATTCTCGGCTACAATCGCACGCGCAACCTCACCAACCGTGTCAGCCGAGCCTATGCCGACATCGTCGAGCCGCTCATCGAGCAACGCGCCAGCCGTCGCGAACCGGCCAAGGTGAAAGCGGCTCAAGAATTGCTCCACAAGGAAATTGCCGCGTTACGCGAGCGGCAACAGGAACTGCAGTGGCTGCAACTGCGGACCCCCACATCACGCCAACGCATCCAAGCCTTGCAAAAGGAGCTACAAGCTCGCATCGACTATTATGTTGAAACCATCCGCTACTTCGAGCGAGGCGAACAATGGACTCGTGAGGAAGAAGCGGCTCACGAGCAAATGTGGAAACGTGTTTTAGAATCCATCGAACAGGTGAAGAAAGCTTTTACACCGGCACCACAAAAACCTGATTGAACCCCTGCACCGGGCGAACAAACGCCACCTGAGTCCCATCGGGCGAGAGGACGCACGCCTCGGGCCGGGCCCCGCCTGTTGTCGTCAAGGCCCGCACTCGACCCGTGCGAACATCGGCAAGACACACCTGACCAGCCCGTACATGCGCGATCTGATCGCCCACCCAACTGATGGCGCTTGCCACGGGGGTCGGCTCTTGGGTCAGCAGACGAACCGCTCCCTCGGGATCGACCAGCGCGATTTGCACAATGCCCGCGTCATCAGCCATCAACACCGCGATCACGCCCTCGTGGTTGGCCCGCGGCCAGTGCCGCGGTCCAGCCAACGGACGAGTACAGAGCTGACGTTGCTGACCGTCGAGTGTCACCGTCCAGAGCTGGCGTTGGCCGTCGGCTCGTGTAGCAGTGAAAGCAAGAGAAGAATCATCGATCCAGCCTTCTTCCGAGGCGCGCACATAGTCGATCCCGGTACGGGTGAGCAAGCGTGCGGCATGTGTACCGCAGTGATTTCGCGGATGTTTGGGTGAGACGTCAACGACACCGGGTTCACAGATGCCTACGTTGCGGTTCCACTCCGGATGCAGATGATCGTCGTAGGTAAAAGCAACCAACCGGCCCGAGGGAGAAAAGGTGTGCAGATGCGTTCCCCCCTGAAGCGAACCCGGAGTAAACGGCGGCACCAGATCGCGTGCTTCGAGGTTGTAGACTCGCCCCTCGTCCCAGATCATGCCCTGGCGATGGGCCGGTCCATAACTCCAATCGGGCGTGGGATGTTCGGGTCCAAGGAGAAATACCAGCCGGTCATCGACCGGCGAGGCGGTCACGACCCCACAACAGGCCCCGTGCCGCGACTCGTAAAGCACCTCGACCCGACCCGTCGCTACCTCCACACGCTCGATCCGCGTGCCATCAAACACACTGCCGGCCGGATCACTGCGAATGTCGTAAACGATCCAACGCCCCTGATGCGACCAAACACCGATGTTGGTCAGGATGTGACCGTGGGCTGCATGAGTGAGTTGACGCTCCATGTTCCGCAAGGTAGCAGTCTGGACCATCTGAAGAAAGACCACGTCTCAAAAACGCTACGGACCCAGGCCCACGCCGTTTTCCGCTTGACCCCATCGGCCGGGGTGGGATAATGGAGGAATCTCCACAAGCTGTCCCTTTTTTTCGCTTACACTCTCCATCGGGGGTGCTTACACTCTCCGACGGGGGGTCCGACGTGGGGTTTGAGGTATGCTATGGCCGTTCCTGCTACGTACCGCCGACTGCCGCTGCGGGATTTAATCACCGATGCGGAAAAACGTTCTCGCGATGTCGCCGAGAACCTGCAAACCAACCTGATCGCTCGGCTGAATGATCTCAATGACCTCAGCCGCACCGTCCGCAAAAAAAGCCACTTTCCCACCTTATTGGCCTTGCACAACAGCCTCAAGGCCAGCCTGGAGGCGGCGCAGGAGGCCGATGACCTGCTGGCCTACTTGGAGCGGCAACTCGGAGAGATTCGCGATCACGCGCAGCGGGAGCGTTTCAATCGGAATTGAGCGTGCGGCTAGCCGCATAATTGCGAGCGAAGGCTTCAATCGCTTGCTCCTGCTGCGTTGTCTCCACCGAGTTGGGACGTAACTGGCGTATGCGCTGAATGGCTGAAGCAGCTGTGAGTCCCTGAGTGACGAAATAGGCCGCCAGCACCGCCCCGGTGCGGCCCAAGCCCGCGCCGCAATGCACTGCCACATGATACCCCTGTTGCCGTGCCTTGGAGATGGCCGAGACACTGCGTTGCAGCTGCTCGAGGGTGGGAGGTTCCATGTCTTCCAGGGGTTCGTGAAAGTTGAGCAGGCCGGATTCCTCGACCCAGTCGCGGCGGAGGCGATCTTCGGTGAGGGTGATCAGCACCTCGATACCGGCCTGACGCAACCACAGCAGATCGGCCAAGGAGCGTGGCCGAGCCAGCGCTGCCAACCACGGACGTTCGATCCAGGAAAAGCCCTGTGGTGTGGCCATGCGTTTCCTCCCGGGGTGTTAACGCAGCGGCTTATGTCCAAAGGCCCCGCGTAGGCGATTGACCTGCTCATGTACTTTATCGTCGCTCTGCAAGAAATCGCCTAGGTTGGCCGTGCTCGTTCCCAAAAGAGCAGCCGCCTCGCTGAGTCGTCCTTGCGTCGCCAGCAAGACATCGAGTACGACGGCGACAGCTGGCCAAAAGCGCGGATCGCGTGCGGAGACGTATAAGCGTCCCTGGGGATCGCGAGCCGCGGCCAACTCGGGTGCGGTTTGCAGCTTTTCGGGTTGGAGTTGTTCGGGGGTCAGTTCGCAACGCAATTGCAGATACAAGGCCCGCCGCAGCCGACGCAGAGCTTTGGCCTTATTCTCGTGCTGGGAGCGGCTCTCCTCGGCAATGACCAGCAGCGAGGACGGCTTGTGCCGCAGACGAACGGCACTACTGGTTTTGTTGCGTTTTTGGCCGCCTGGTCCGCTGGCGCGGTAAGTATCAACCTCACACTGCGCCAGCAGCTGTTCATCGGTTAAGGCGGTCCATTGCTCCCGCATGACAAACCCATGTCGCTCACAAGGTTTTCAGGTATTCGATCAGTGCAAAGCGTTGCTCGTCGGTCAGTTTGTCGCCGTAGGTGTGCCCCTGGTTGCCCCGGCCGGGTATCCGCGTGTCATAAATCTCGCGAAACTCGCGCGGCGTCAGGCTGCTGGCCGGCGGCACCTTGTCCAACACTTGCACCTTCCAGCCGACGTGCTTCTCATCATAGACATCGCGATCGGTGCGGAAGGTTCGCCGGAAGATCGTCGGCCGAGCTTTGGAATTGAGTACGCCATAGAGCGTCGGCACCGAGCCATTGTGCAAATACGGAGCGGTAGCCCAGACGCCATCGAGCGGCGGAGCCTGGTAGCCGTCGGTTTCGATCGGTTGGCCATGCTCGCACTGAGCAAACCACGACTGAGCGTAATATTCGCCGAACTTGCGGGTAATGCCGTCAAACCGCCGTCGATCGGTGCCGATCTCTCTCAAGGCGATGATCTTGTTGGGATAGGTCCACTTCTCGCCGTAGGTGCCATGACATCGGGCACAATGCTGGCGGAAGAGTTGCTCGCCCTGAGCGGCCTTGACGGCATCGACCTTCAAGGGATATTTCGGAGCCTCGAGACTCTTGATGTAGGCCAAAATGTCCTTGAAATCGTCCTCAGCCCGGTAGATAGCCTGCGGGAAATTGAGCGGACTCATCATAAATTGCATGATCGAACGCACCGAACGCGTGTCTGCTCCGCCGGTGTAGTACATGGTCTTCTTTTTCTTTAGCAGCCACCACGCTGGCACATCCTCGCACAGATCGTCTTGAAGATCATAGTTGACGAAGTTGAGACGAATGTTGAGGTTTGGCTCGCGATAGCCGATCAGGAACACGGACATGGCCCCGGCCTCGTTGGTGCCGCGCACACGCGAAAACTGCATCGGGGATTTGGCGGGCCGGCCGGGTGGGCCGTGCATCTCCTCGTAAAACGCCTGGAAGTCCAGAAGGTTGTTGCCCATGCCGACATGTGATTGCCCGAAGATCGAGCCGCCGTGGCAAATCAGACAATCAAACGTCACGTTCTTGCGGACCAGCGGCCCGAGTTGCCGCGTCTCGTAGCGCAGCCCCATCGGCAGCCCATCGTTGGGATAGGGAGCGGGATGCAGGCCGTAGCGTTGGCGGAACAAGGCGGCATACTCGTCAGCAGGCGGTTTCTCCGTCAGTCCCCAATGCTTCCAGGCATTTTCGTAGGCGTTGGGCACCAGAGTCGAGGGATTATAACTACGCGTCAGCAGGAAGCGTTTGCCGCGTTGTTCGGGGGTCTCGACAAAGGGGGCAGCGGCCTGAGCCATCCCGACCATCGCCCCCAGCACCAAGCAAGAAACTCGCAACATCTGCAACTTCTCCCGACCTAGGCTGCTTCTTCCAGGCTTATCGTTTATTGTAGCGAGGTGGTCCTGCTCTATGCTATCCCCCGCCATACGCTATACTCCACATACGCTATACTCCAACAGGGGTGCGGTCGTTTCAGTTGCCTACTGGGGGATGTCGTGGCTACCATACGCACCTTTTTGAGTGGTGATGATGTCGAACAAGTGAGCATTTATAACGAGGCAGCTAGTGGCTTGCCCCGCTTTAAGCCTGCCGCGCTCGACGAGGTGCGGCGGCGGTTGCGCGATCCTCACTTCGACCCGACGACCCGGTTGTTCGCGTTGGTCAACGGACGACCCGTGGGCTACGTTTCTCTCTCGCCCCACGGTCGGATCGGCTTTCCCTGGTGCCGCAAGGGTCATGAAGCCTGCGCGTTGGCTCTGTTCGAGCGGGGCCTGGCGGAGTTGCGACAACGGGGTGTCCGCACCGCGTTCACGGCCTATCGCAGCGACTGGGAGGCGGTGTGGGCGTTTTTCCAGAGCCAAGGTTTCACCAAGGTACGCGACATGCTCAACTACGGCATGGACCTGGTGGAGATGCCGACGCCTGCCGCCCGCACCTCCAGCCTGATTACGCCGGTTTTTCCCCGAGACATCGGAGCCCTCCTCGAACTAGGTCAAGGAGTGTTGCGGCTGACGGACCCCGAAGCGCTGCGGCGTTACTTGTTTGAGAATGTCTATTTTCCGCCCAGTTCGCTGTTTGCCCTGCGTTTGCGCCCCGAAGGTCCCCCCCAGGCCGTCGGCCTGCTTGTCACCTCGCCGGCTTTCGCTAACCCGCAGCAACTCGATGCGATGATGCCCTGTTTCCGCCTGGGAGCATTTGGCACTGAGGGATTGACGCATAAACGCATCAACGGCATGTTCAGCGTTTTAGCTGCTGACAACCGTGACCTCTTGCCTTTCACGCTAGAGCTGCTCAGTTACGCCCATCGACGCCTGGAAGAAACGGACGTGGCAACGCTCGCTGCCCAGGTGCCTTCCGATGCGACCCATCTGGTGCGCTTTTATGAAAGCCATTTCCGCTTCCAGGGGAGCTTCCCCGTGTACGAGCGGAGTTTAGAACCGGTAGTCCAATAGGGCCCATGCCGACGCGCTAGCTGAGCGGTGAGCTTGTCGGCGTATCGCGAAAAGGCCCCTTTGTGCCACAACATCCAACAAGGAGTAGTTCCCGATGCGTAGCTCCCTGCGGCCTGTAGGTCTGTTAGCTTTGCCTTTGTCCGTTATGCTGTTGGCGGTGTCTTTGGCCGCTGCCACGCCTTCTTCCTCGAAGCAAGCTCTTCAGCCGTTGCAAGAGTTGATCGGCCAATGGAAAGGGACCGGCACCCTGCTCCGTGGCACCAAGGAGGAGCGCGACAAGGGCGGTTGGGTCGAGTCGATCGTGTGGCAATGGCAATTCAAAGGCGAGGAGGTCTGGCTGCGGGCGGACCTGACCCAGGGCAAGTATTTCACACGCCTGGAGATTCGCCCCGGCACGGAGGCTGACACCTACGAGTTAAAAACCTGGACGGTAGACAAAAAACAACATACTTACCTGGGCCAGCGAACCGAACGCCGACTCACCTTTGATCGCGAGGAGGACGGCTTGACCCATCGCTTGACTCTTTCGTTGCTCCACTCCACCCGCTTTGGCTACCGCTATGAGACGCGTAAAAAAGACACACGAACCTTCTCGGCCGTGTATCAGTCGTGGTCCACCAAGCAAGGGGTGCCGTTTGCGATCGTGGACCAGGGGCCAGAGTGCATTGTGACCGGTGGTCTGGCTTCCCAGCGGGTCAGCTACAAAGGCAAGACCTACTATGTGTGTTGTTCAGGTTGTCGCGATGCGTTCTATGACGATCCGGTCAAATACATCGACGAGTATGAAAAAGCCCAAAAAAAGAAGTGAGCTGATTTTCGGGCCGGTGCAGCTACGACTCCAGGGAGAAGTGGACGCTACTGGATTCGAACCAGTGACCCCTACAATGTCAATGTAGTACTCTAGCCAACTGAGCTAAGCGTCCCTGTAGCCAATCCTAGGGGGCGTGGTTAAAATCGTCAAGCGGAGTTTGCTCGGAACAACCGCGGTTCCACCGTGTCTGTCACTCGGGAGATTTTTTTCCAGATGAGGTTCATCATGCGGTGCGTGCATTCGGTTCTGTTGGCCTTGTTTGTGTGGTCGGCTTGGACGGCCTGCGTTGAGTCGGCTCCGTTGCCCCAACCGAAAAAGGAAACCTCCCCAGCGACCCCGGAGGTGCAGGCGATCGGGGTGTACGAAGCGGCCAAGGAGGCCCGAGCAGCCATCCAGTTGCCCAACACTCTCCGCGTTGAGGTGCAATCGACAAGCAAACGACCGGTGATTCTGGTGCTCTCGGCGTATGAACCGGTGCGCTGGGAGATCAACGCCCCCAGCGGAGCGGTGGCCCAGGTGATCGTGAGCGGCTATCACAAACAAACGGTGGTGGGCTTGCCCCAGGGCACACGAGTGCGTTCGTTGGTTTACGAAGACAAGAATGAAGAGTATTTTATTGCTTTTCGCGATCCCAAGGCAGCCGACCTGACACCCGAGAATCGAGCCGAAGCCCAGCAAGCCTATGAGCAGATGAACAAAAAGGTCAAGGAACTCTCGGGACAGGAGTTAAAGTTCTTCCAGGGACAGTATGCCGCCCATCGCGTCACCATCCGTCCCGGCGAAAAACCGACCTTCGATTGACGCCCGAGAGATGGCTTCTCGTCCACCCGGGGCTGCCGGCCTCGCAGAGGTCGCGAATGGCCTCGCCCCTGTTGCCGTCTGCTTCACCCGACGAACAGCGACGCACTCCCAGCCAAAGCCCTGCCCAACATCCGTGGGCCGACTAGCCAGGGGCTTGAGGTGGTGTAGTGGAGTTGGCAACGGGCAGCAGCTACGATTTGGCTCGCAACTCGGCACTGGTGATCGAACCCAGGTCGCCCAAAATCGCGGCGGCTCGGTTAGCGTCGGCTGCGGAGTCAAACTGCACATAGCCAACGAACTTTTCGCCCAAGACGGACATCATCAGTCCATGCAGACTCAACCCCTCGACGGCCCATTGATGCGTGACGCGGTGGGCCAGCCCGGCAGCGTTGTCGCCCTCGACACGCAGCACGATCGGATGATCCACTTCGTGCAGGCCGGCTTCTTTGGCCGCCTTCACCACCGCGGGGCCGGAGATCGGAGCGACGAACAGTACACCAGTCCCGGGTTTATCGGTAGATCGGCGTGTGTAGATATATTCCAGGTTGGCGTCGGCCTGAGCAAGATGGGCTAGCTTGGCTGCCACGCCTCCGGCTTTGTCTTCGACGTCTCCCGCCCAGATGTGAATGCGGTCCAGTTTGAAGCTCATCGACGTGTCCTCCGAAAGGGAAAAGCAAGGTTGTACGTCGATTGTATGCGACTCCGCGCGATCGGCGAATGCAAGCCAGTGATTTTCTCGTTTTAGTGACGGCAGGGTTCCGTCCTGCCAAGGTCTGATCTTCGTTCGGGCTGCCGGGTTAACCTCTCGGTCGAGGCGGTCTGGCATGGTTTCACCGTGGGGTTGTCTTTTCGTTGCCTTTGGCCCACAGCTAGCTGACGGCTGCTTCTCTTGGTGGTTGTCTCTCGGTTTGCGATTGCCACGCCTCGGCGGACACGTCACAATACACTAAGATCTCTTCCGTGTGGTGCAACCTTTCGGAGCCTATTGACCGATGAAACGAACTTTGTTGGCTCTGGCCCTGCTGTGGGGCATGACGACGCTGGCCCATGCCGAGTATGTGGTAATCATCACGAATCTCAGTCCTGGTGCGGTGCAACCCAATCCGGGGGCTAATTTGGGCGGACCGGGCATGATTGGAGGTCCGGGTCTGCCTGGTCCGGGTGGCTTGCCTGGGCCGGGTGGCTTGCCTGGGCCGGGACTGGGTGTTCGCGGCGGAGGGGCTTTGGGTGCCGGCGGTGGCAGTCCACCCATCGGTCCGGGTCTACCCGGTCCGGGTGGTGGGGGGGTGCGCGGCGGTCCGCCGATTGGACCTGGTGGTCCTGGTATGCCGATTGGACCCGGTGGTCCAGCGATTGGACCCGGTGGTCCAGCGATTGGACCCGGTGGTCCTGGTGGCCCCATCATGCCTGGTGGTCCGGGAATGCCCCCGGGAACCGGCTCTTTTGACCTCGACGCCAGCGAAGATCTGGCCACCCTTGTCGTTGTGGTTCTCGAAGTCAGTAGCAAGACACCCGGTTACGCGAAACTCTTCGAATCGGGTGCTGCTGTCCCTTTCAGCCACAAATGGGGTTCGGCATACTTCGTTAAAGAACTGGACAAGTTTGAGATCAATCTCGTCCCCGGGGCGGACGGTCGGCCGATGCGCACGGTCCGCGAGCGCTTTAACCTCGACTACAACAAAACCATGAATGACAAGGACAAGTTGACGGCGGAGAACCTGCTGTCTCTTGCCCGCAAGGCGCTGAATTATGGTTTGGTCGAGCGTTATACTCAGGTCATGGACAAGTTGGCAGAGATCGACAAGACCAGCCCGCTGGTGCAGCGTTATCTCCAGGTCAAGCAACTGCTGGAAAAGCCGATGCCGCCCAATCCCCTGGCCGAGCAATGGAAGACCAAGGTACTCGAGGGCTATCGCGTGGTGCAGAAGCCCGACAACCATTTTGCCCTGCTGCATCCCTATGCCAGCGATGAAGCTCCCGAAGTGCGGGCCAAGCTGGAACGCCTGGAACGGACGCTACGCGGCATTTACTACTGGTGGGCGATGCAAGACAAGGCCGAACTCCTGCCGCCGCCCCAGCAGCGTTTGTTGTCAGTGCTGACGGATCGGGGCGAAGACTTCAACAAGCTCAAGAAACAATTTGCCTCTAGCCCCATCCTGTGCGATAGCTTTTTGGCCCGTCGAGAGGGCGTCAGCGTCTTCAGCACGCGGCGCGGGGATGAACATTACGAAAAAATGGAAGCCGCCTCCGAGAACTTTTGGAAGGAAGGCTACCATCGCACGCAGATTCTCCGCGGAACCGGCAGCACGGGTCTGCCCCGTGGCAAGACGCATCAAGATGTCGATGCCTACGCGCCGCGGACCTCGGCCATTGTTCTGAAGGCACTGGAGGACGAATGGGAACAGAACGCCAGCACCCACGAGGTGGGGCGACAATTGCCCTTTGCCACCGGCCTGATCGCGGCCAAGGTCCACGCCCCGGAATGGATTCAGTTTGGCATGGGCAGCCTGTTCGAGCGACCGCTGCAATCGCCCTGGTCGGGCATCGGTGTGGCCAACTCGTACTATTTGCCACGCTTCCGCGAATATCTCAAAGCCGGCAAATTCAACGACGGGGAAAAGAGCCTGGATCGCACCAAATTGCTGTGCCAAGTGGTCACCGATGAGCTATTCCATGCCAAGCCCGGCAAGCAAGCCGACGGCAAGCCCGAAAGCGCCGACGCCGTCCAACGTCGGGCCCGCTCGGCCGCCTGGGCTTTGACCTACTACTTGGCCAAGAACGACATGCCGGCGTTGCAGGCTTACTTCAAGGAGTTGTCGAAACTGCCGCGTGATGTGGAGCTGGACCGCGAACTGCTGCTGCGCACCTTTGCCAAGGCCAACCGCTGCCTGGACAGCAACGGCCAGATCAACCAAAGCCAACTAGCCTTGCTGGCGCTGCGGTGGTTGTCGTACATCGACAAGGAGCAGCTGGAAGGGCAGAAGATTCACGATACCGTGCGCAAGGCGTATGAGACGGTCAAGAAGATTCCGCCCACGACGCCCGGCGGAACGACGCCCGGCGGCCCGGGCTTGCCCGGTGGTGTCCCAGGCTTCCCTGGTGGTCCAGGATTGCCCGGTGGGCCGGGCTTCCCCGGCGGCCGCGATTAGTCGGCTCCGCTCGTTGGTGTCAACTTTAGCTTTCCCGAGTCGTTACGACGGCTCGGGTTTTTGTTCTTGTTCTTCTTTAGGAGTGCGAATCGCTCAGGAGGGAATCGAACTGTGATGATTCGAGACGTGAAGGCCGGAGCCAATCGCCCGAGTTAACAACGCGACGCGTTCCGGGTCGCGGCGGTTGAACCGCAGGCGTGAGTCTTCGTAAGATAAAGGTATCGCTCTCCGATACTCAGAGAACCTTCGCATGGCGATGCCGCTCAAAAGTCTGCCCGTGGTGCAGCGGTGGGATTGTCACGCCACTGGGGCCTGTTGCAAGGAATACCGCATTGAACTGAGCGAGGACGAGGCCGCACGCATCGCTGCTCAGGGCTGGACCAAAGACGAACTCGGCGGGCTAGAACCCGTCGTCCGTTCGACCCCCTTTGGCAAGGGATTGCAGCTGAACCATCGGCCCGATGGGGCTTGTGTCTTCCTCGATCCCGAGGGCAAATGCCGCATTCACGCGCGATTTGGCTACGAGACCAAGCCGTTGCCCTGTCGGTTGTTTCCGTTCATTCTCATTCCGGCGGGAAAGGAATGGCGTGTGGGCATGCGTTTTGCCTGTCCATCGGTTGCGGCCAACAAGGGGCGTAGCCTGCCGGAGCATGAAGACGACCTGCGTCGCTTTGCCGCTCAATTGGTGCAACGGGAAAAACTACAGCCGCGCGACGATGGCTCGCTGGTGCCGCCTCCCCGCCAAGACAACGGCGAATCGCTGGATTGGCCTGATACGCTCCGCCTGGTCGAGGGGTTGCTCGCTCTGATCCGCAAGACGAACGAACCCATCGAACGCCGCTGGCGTAAGCTCTTGCACGTCGCCGCCTCGATGAAGCAGGCCAAACTGCAAAACCTCCGTGGCAAACGCCTGAGTGAATTGCTCGATCTGTTGGCCGTGGCCGCCGATCAAGAAGTGCCCCGAGAGCCGACCCAGGAGCCGAGGCCCAGCTGGGTAGCGCGGATTTTATTTCGGCAGATGGCAGCCTTGTTCACTCGCAAAGATCATGGGCCGTACCGCGGCGAGGGGTTGCGCAGTCCGCTAGCGCGACTAAGCGCGGCGTGGCGGTTCGCATGGGGCGTCGGGCCGATTCCCCGTTTGCACAAGCGACTGCCCGAGGCCACTTTTGAACAAGCCGAGCAAGCACGCGGCCCGCTGCCGCCCGAGGCCGAAGAGGTGCTGACGCGATACTACAGCATCAAAATCGGGTCGCTGCAGTTTTGCGGGGCCACCGCGTTCGGTTTGCCTTTTTGGCGAGGCCTGGAGTTTTTGGGCCTGACCCTTCCGTTGCTGCTGTGGGCAGCGCGGCTATATCCCCCCGAGGTGCCACGCGACCGAGCCCTCGGCGACGCCTTGACGGTCATCGACGACCACTACGGATTTAACCGCGTGCTAGCGACTTTTCGCCAACAGTGGAGCTTTTCGCTGCTGGCTGGCGAGTTGTCACGGCTGATGGCCTGGTACGCGCGCTAGCCTCGCCGAGCCGCACGTTGCCCCGTACAATCGCGGAGAGAAGTATCGTTTCCGCGAGACCTGGCCCCATGCTCGATATCAACGTCATCCGACAGAATCCCGAAGCCATCAAACAAAACTGTCGCAATCGCAACGTCCAGGCAGATGTGGATGCGGTACTGCGTCTCGATGCGGAGCGCTCGCGGCTGATCACGCAGGGGCAGCAGTTGCAGCAACGGGCCAATGAAATCTCCAAACAAATTCCTGCGGAGAAGGACGCCGCCGCCCGCCAGGCTCTCGTCGCCGAGGGCAAAGAGATCAAAGCCCAAGTCGCCGAGTTCGAGACACGCCTGAAGCAAATCGAGGCCGACCTCCACGCTGCCCTGTTGCCGTTGCCCAACCTCACCCACCCCGACGCCCCTATTGGGCAGACGGCCGAGGCCAACAAGGTGCTACGCCGCTGGGGAACGCCGCGTGTGTTTGATTTTCCGCCCAAGGATCATGTTGCCCTGTGCGAAGCGTTGCAGTTGGCCGACTTCGAGGCGGGAGCGTCGGTAGCGGGGCAGAAGTTTTATTATCTGAAAAATGAAGGAGCGTTGCTGGAATTAGCCCTGGTGCAGTATGCCATCGCCACGCTCGTGAAAAAGGGTTACACGCCGGTCATCACCCCAGACCTGGCCCGCGTCGAGGTGCTGGAGGGCATCGGCTTTCAGCCACGTGATCCTGATGCCAATACTCGGCAAGTCTATCTCGTGCAGGACACCGATCTTTGCCTGGTGGGCACGGCCGAGATCACCTTGGGTGGCATGCACCGCGACCAAATCCTGGAGGCCGCCCAACTACCGCTACGCTACGTGGGGCTGTCGCATTGCTTCCGCACCGAGGCGGGGGCGGCCGGCCGCGACACCCGCGGCTTATTTCGCGTGCATCAATTTACGAAAGTAGAAATGTTTGGCTTCTGCACCCCTGAGCAATCCGAAGCCTTGCATCTGGAAATCTTGGCCATCGAGGAAGAGATCTTTCAGGGGCTGGGCCTGCCCTACCAAGTGCTCGACACTTGCTCGGGCGACCTGGGGGGGCCGGCCTACCGCAAATACGACCTGGAAGCCTGGATGCCCGGACGAGGCACCGCTGGCGAATATGGCGAAGTCACCAGCACCAGCAATTGTACGGATTTTCAAGCCCGACGACTCAACATCCGCTATAAATCTCCCGGTCAAAAAGGTACTCACATCGTTCATACCCTCAATGGGACGGCCATCTCTTGTGCCCGCGCCATCGTCGCGATCCTGGAAAACTACCAGCAAGCCGACGGTAGCGTCCTCGTGCCCGAGGTGCTACGGCCGTGGATGCTGGGCATAGAACGCATCAAACGCTAAGAAAGCGCTGCCCGCATCATTCCAAGCGTAAGATGTCGCCATAACGCAATTCGGGCAGCGTGACACGGACCCCCTTTTCGGTTGGCTCGACCTTCAATTCACCGACAAAGGCGCTGCGAGCGCTCTTGGCCCGGATGGCGACTTCCAGCGTGACTCGGTCGCATTCTTGGCCGGTATAGCTAGCCAAAGGCACGAGGTAGCCCTTAGGGGTGCGAAGCAAGCGGGCATCGATCAACGCCGGAGTAATCTTTAGAAGTGGCGGGGCATGGATAAACGTTTCGAGCAGCTTGGTCACGTTGCTATCCCAGGCCGTGGGGATCGAGTGCGTCACCGGACCACGATCGGGAGCGACTGGCGGCTGCAAGCCCGCATGCAGGTACGCGATTCCGGGATGAGCCGACATGTAAATTATCTTTCCCTTGCCAATCGACCGCTCGGTCATGGCCCCGGGAATCAATTCCTTGGTCTCCGCAGCCGCCACAAGCCGCTCGCGAGTGGCGAGCACCGGCAGCTTCCACCCGTCGCCCTTCAGAGTGCCCAGCGGCTGCAGACGCGGCAACTCCAGCCGTGGCCGCAAAAACGCCGACTCGGTGCGGCTGTCGACTTTGGTCAAGCCAGCCAGCTGATGAAACGCAGCCGTTGGTTGGCCGTAGGCATCCCGGGAGCCGGCGCTAGCGGTGGCCAAGACTTGGCCGCCGGCCCGGACCCATTTCTCCAGGGCCGGCACGAGCTTGGCATCCCAGCAATCGCCCACCAAGATAAGATGGGTTGCGGGGGCGAGTTTGCCGTCGATGACATCCTCTTCGGTGACGAGATCGGGCGAGTGCCCCAAAAACGTCAGCGCTTTCCAGATTCCCAAACGATCCAGATGAAAATGAGTACGAACTTGCTTAAACTCCTGTGCGTAAGGGTTGTGCCCGGCTCGATCGGTCGTGATCGCTGCCAGATCCCAGCGTTCGGTACTCTCACTGATGAGCAGGGCCACCCGCGAGGGGACGGCTTTGGCCTGGGGCAAGACATCCTCGACAAAGCCAACCGCATGCGTAATGTCGCGCAGCGCGCGGTAGCGATCGACCGCACGAAAGTCGATATAATTTTCCGTGAAGGTTTCATTCATGCCGATGCCAAAGAAATCAAGCATGGTCGCGCCGTGGGCAAGATGAGTAAAAGCGGAGCGGCGGAAGTTGGCATCGGTGTTGCCCGGGGCGTGGGGCATGGTGTATTGACGCAGTACCGCACCGGACGTGTCCCGCATCCCCGAGCGAAAATGCTCTGCAATGTAACCATTGATCATTGGCCCGGGTTGTCCCACCTGCCAAAAATATTCACTATGACGACCTAAATCAGCGGCACCTTCGCGAAACCATTTGATGTACATGATCGCCGATGGATAATAAAACGGGTGACAGGAATAGTTGGCCCCGCACAACACCTCGTTGCCCAAGGCGGCCTTGACCCGGGCGTTTCCTCGGGCGGCAAAATAGATAGCCAACTCTTCATAAAAAAGGAGCGAGTCAATAAACAGGCGTGGATTGGTCTTGGCGGTACTCGCCGCGGAACTCGGCCGCATCTGGCTAGCAACGAACGGCCCCCAGGCGGGCAGCCAGTAATCCTGAATCTGCTGGTTGCCGCGTTTGTCCTTCAACCAGGCAATCCAGCGGCCCCGCAGCAGCCCGTCGGGCGTCGCCATAGGGTTTCCGGCTTGTTTGAGGGCGGCGACATCCTCGGCCAAGGAGAAGTTCACCCATTCGCCGAAGCCGACCTCGTCACCGTAATCGAAGAAGCGCACCAAGTCGGCGAGTTTGCGACGGGCCAGATCGCCCTTGGCACGGGCGATGGCAGCCTCGGTGGGCGGATTACGATAGCCGCTGATCGCCCAGCTTTTGGAGGGGCGGATACCGACGGCCTGGAGGTTTTCCAGCACCTTGGGTCCGGAGTGTGCGGGGTGCAGACTACAAAAGCCCAGGGCTGCGTATAATTGAGCATATTTGCGCCCGTACTCCTCGTCGCGGCCCAGGGGCAGCCACCCGCCATAGCACAATGGCAGGGTCGGCTTTTTGCCCGGCGCGGGCGATTTTTGCAACTCGGCCAACACCCGATCCAGCGCTTCCAGGACGTTGACCGGTTCGTCCCCTTTGCCCGGATAAGGCGGCAGGTAAACCCGCACCGTGTGACCGCGAAACTGAGCTACCGCTTTGTCGCCGCCCACCGGCCGAAACGCCACGCTGATCTCCGCCCCGGGGGCATCGACCTCAATCATCGACAGATGCGCGGTATCTTGACTCAACAAACCGACCCAATCACTGCTGCCCCCTGCCGGGACCGGGGAGAACCGCGCCGCTTCGCTCATGCCCCAGGGGATGCGATTGTAGACGTGGCGAACGCGCGGCGTGGCCGGCTTACTGCCGTGGTTGGTGATCTGCACCTGCCACCGCGGGCCGAGGCTGTCACGGATCGCTTCTAAAATGGGATACAAGTTGACCCGCTTGGCATATTCGCGCCGCCAGGCATCCCGGGTGTCGCGCGTCAGATACAACACATCCACATTGCGTGGCGCGGCCACCCCGGGCAGCTTCAGCGGCGGCACCCCCAGCAGCTTGACCGTGGCCTGGCCGGCTTGCAACCCCTTGACTAGAAACGCTTCTTCATGCAATCCCTCGGGGCCGTAGGGCATGTCGGTTTGTGCGGCGGGGGCCTCCGCGCCGTAGCTATAGCGTAGGCTGTCGCGACGGCCGACCACCTCGTCGAAAACGACCTTGCCGTTTTGCTCGATCTGCACGCCGAAGCGATTATCCGTGCCGGTGGCATATTCATAACGAATCCACAAGCGATAATCCCCTGTCTCGGGTAGCCGAATCGTCCGCTGGGCCGTACCCGTGGCCGCCTCAGCCGGCAGATGCAAGACCCGCTCTCCGCTGTGGTGATTGAAGCCGATTATGTCGACCATGCTATTGCCCTGGCCGTTGCGTAGCGGTTTCCAGCCAGAAGCGACGGAAAAATCTTCGGCTTCGAGGACCACCGCAGGGGCCAGTTGGAACTGTGCCCAGAGTGGGGTTCCCAAGTAGACGAACAAAAGGCAAGCTAGACGCATCATGGGTGGCCCTCCAGCAGGAAGCAAGCAAGTGCGGCAATTCTCTCGCATCGGGCCAGCAGGGTCAATGGCGAAGCACGCAAGCAAGAGGGCAGGCCAACATTACGCCTCGGGTAGGATTTCTACAATAACCCCGCTCGCCACGGGAGACGACGTCGTGTTGCCATCGCTGGGTGAAAGCTTGCTGGCTGCTGACTTGGGTCTGCTTTATTTTGCCGGTTCGCTGCATCGCGGCTGGTTGACGCCGCTCATGCTGGCCCTGACCCAACTGGGCAATCCGGGACCGCTGATCCTGTTGCTTAGCTTGGTCGCTCTGGTTTTCCTGCTCTGGGGCCGCGCCCGCGAGGCTGGCGTGTTGCTGCTTGTTAGCCTAGCCGCTTTTTTCCTCATGGTCACGCTCAAAGGCTGGGTGCAACGCGAGCGACCGGACGTAGCCTGGCGGTTGATCGAGTTGCCGGGCGATTCCTCTTTCCCCAGTGGTCATGCGTTGTGTGGCCTGAGCTGTTATGGCCTGTTGGGCGTGATGCTAGCACGCGGTTGTCCCGGTTGGCTGCGGCGAGGGCTTGTGGTGATGGGCTGGACCGTGGGACTAGGGATCGGGGCGTCACGCGTCTATTTGGGGGTGCATTATCCGCTGGACGTGCTGGGGGGCTGGCTGGCAGGTGCAGCCCTAGTGCTCATCGGCCAAGTTCTCAGCGAGCCAAGCGCAAGAGGAAAAAGCGGGCCGCTTCCTGACTGAGCAACCCCAACGGTTCGATCTGGATGATGGGCGCGCGAGCCGTCCCGCGTACCTTAAAATGTACCACGCGAGCGGCAAGCAACTCGCTAGCCTGAACGATCAGACCCACCGGCACTGGACCGACCGCTGGGATCTTCGCCGCTAGAAGCCGAAGCGCAACCAGGTTGAGGTTGCCCAGGGCGGCCGTCCGAGCCACCACGTCCAGGTCGAGCCGACCGGCCAAGCTGAGCGTGCCCTGAATGATCAACTGAGCGACGGCACTTTCGAGGGTAAACTCGCGGATGCGGAAAACCCCCTTGGCCAATCGACCTTCGAGATGCCCCTCGCGAAAGACGGCCGCTTGGCCCCCAGGAACCGACAGGAGCGGGACCAGCTGGCGCAGGATGGGCAGTTGCAACGCCTGCGTCTCGCGAAGGGTCAGTTGCACGCTGGCGTTGAGATCGGCCCAGGAACGCATCTCGCTACCGCTCAGGTCAATGCGTCCAGAGATTTTGCCCTGCACATAGTCGGAAACATCGCCGATCAGGCCGGCTAAGGCAGCGACGCCCGCCTCGCGAAACTGAATCACCCCCTGGGCCCGGAGCGTGTCGCCCATGCTGAGCCGACCGCGGAGTCGGGCGCGACCGTCGCCAATGCGGGCACTCGCTTCGCGAAAGACGATTTCACCGGCGTTGCGAGCCGGTACGAAGGTAAATTCCACCGGCTGGGACCACTCGGCCACGCTGACGCCGGACAAGGCCCCTCGAGTGAGACGCGCCTCGCCACTGCCACGCCATTCGCTGCCGAGGTTGCCACGTAGTTGCAGGCTGAAGAGTCCCTTGAACCCTTGGCGTTGGCCCACGAGGGCGGCCAGACCGGCTAAGTCGGCCCCAGAAAGGCCCAGAGTAAACCAACTGCGGGAAACATCCTCCAAGCGATAAGCCCCCTGAAAACGCAGCAGCCCCCCGGCCATCGTACCCGAGACATCACGCAGGTATACTCCCTGGCGTATCAGGCGAAGATCGCCTCGCAAGGAGTCGCAGATTTCTTGATCGTTGTAGCGCAGATCACGCAGCTCGAACCGGCCACGCCCCGTCAGACTGCCGCCCAGACCATCAAAGCGATAGGGCATCTCCAGCGAGGCGGTGCCTTCCCAGCGGCCCAGGCGTACCTCGGGGGGGGCTAACGCCTCGAGCAGGCGCGTCAGCGACAGACGCTCCACGCGAAAGCGGCCGTGCGCTTGATCGACGGAGCTAAGCGGTGGCGGCGGATAGCGTCCCTCGACATGCAATTGGCCTCCGAGCAGCTCCCCACGGGCCGTGTAATCGAGTCGGCCGTTGCGCACCTGGGCCGTGCCGCGTAGTGGCTGCACGGGCAGACCAGCCACATAAACGAGAGAATCCTGGAGATCGACGGCGACATCGGCACGCAGCGGAGCGAAGCCCAACTGGAGGGTGGTTTTGAGATTGGCCCGTCCGCGAATAGGAAATTCGATCTCAGGCACACGCCGCGCTGCCTCGGCGGCATCGACACCGGCCAGATACAGGGCGAAGCTAGCCTCGCGGAAACCGCTGAGCGAGCCTTTGCCCGTGAGCAACCCGCCAAAAAGTTGCCCCTGAATGTCAGGAAAGCTGAAGCGTTGGTCGCTCAGAGTCCAGCGGCTCTGGACCGCACCCAAAACGATCTTGCCCAAGCGTAGCCCCACGACACGGAGTCGGCCCTCGCCCGTGGCTTGCATCGGTGTGGTCAGCGAACCGGCGAGACGGCCGTTGGCTTCGGCCTGGCCCAGCACTTCCAGTCGCGACCATTCGGCTGGGACAATTAGGGCGAGATGGGCCATGTCCAGGCCACGCATCTGAAAGCGAGCGTCGTAGCGTTGCGAGTTCAGTTCGAGAGTACCACTCAGGCGGAGGTCGGCTCCGAGCATCTCGCTGCGTGCCTCAACAAGCCCTAACACGCCGCGTGCCAGGGTGAACTCGGCGCGGGTTTGGCGGAGCGGCCAACCTTGCACTTCCAGGCGTTTAGCGTTGAGGCGTCCCACGCCGCGCCAGGTGCTCCACTCGTCCCAACGCGTCAGGGGCACTTGCAGCCGCACCCGGCCAGCCAGCGTGCCATCGAGTTGTCGGCGTAGTTGGCGTGGCAAGAGCGGGGCCAGTTCGATCTTCTGAGCGGTCAGGTCGAGGCTCAGCTCGCCGAGCTTCGGGGCAAGGGTGGCGGTCAAGATGCCCGAAAGTCGCCCCGTGCCGAGTTGAGCGGTGAAGTCATGGAGTTGCAAGACGCCATCGCGATACTGAACTTTGGTTTGCACTTGAGTAAGCACGAGATCCTGGGCTTGCAGACGCGAGGCTCGCGCTGTGCCCACCAGGCGGTAAGCGCTGAAGTCGCGGGCATGGGGGATCGGGATGCTGGCAGTCAGCTCCGCGCTAACCCGTCCCGCGAGCCCTGCCGGAAGGCTGGCCCCAAACTGTTTCACGAGCGTGTCCAGATCCGTCTCGGGCAGTTGCAACCGGGCCTCCAGGTAGGTCACTTCTTGGTCGGGACGGGTCTGTTTCTCCAGCCACGAGAGCGTCTGGGCCGTGCGTCGGGTGCCTTCAGCCAAGCCACGCGTCAACCACAGCACGGCATCACCGGCACGGCGAATCGCCGCTGTGGCGTTTTCGAGAGGCGGCGGAGCGGTTGGAGGCGGCGGGGCGGGCGCAGAAGCAGTGGGGCCGCTCACCAAGCCAAACATCAACGCCCCGAGCAGTCCCGGCAAGACGGCTGGCTTGCCCGTGCGGAATTTGAT
>Ga0272446_1001387_pt1 | contig 35175 bp, 28 predicted proteins | sample YNPCB0061_FD_194587 | JGI IMG/M metagenome (GOLD analysis project Ga0272446, IMG submission 194587) | Hot spring microbial mat communities from Yellowstone National Park, WY, United States - YNP-CB-006-1 | ecosystem: Environmental > Aquatic > Thermal springs > Hot (42-90C) > Sediment | place...
CCGAAGCGATAGCGTAGCCCGCAGCACGCCGACTGCGCCGCGCAGCAAGCAGGAACGCCCAAAAAAATTCTTATTGTTATTTATCAATCTTTATTTTAACTTCAACAGCGTTACCGCAAGAATGCAACAAAATAAAGTTACTACCCAAAAACGGAATACTATTTTAGGTTCAGGCAAGCCTGCTTTTTCATAATGATGATGCAATGGGGACATTTTGAATATCCTGCGACCTTCGCCGTATTTTTTCTTGGTATACTTAAAATACGCTACCTGTATCACCACAGACAAAGATTCTATAAAGAAAATTCCACACAATACAGGCACTAACAGTTCTTTCTTTAAGCAGATAACTATGGCGGCTATACCTCCACCTAAGGCTAAACTGCCTGTATCACCCATAAAAACCTGTGCAGGGTAAGTGTTATACCACAAAAACCCAATACAAGCCCCTACAAATGCCGCTATAAATACCACAATTTCGCCTGAATTGGGAATGTAGGTTATTCCGAGGTATTTTGCCATAAGAGTATTTCCTGAAAGATACGCAAACACACCCAACGTTGTACCTACAATAGCAGAAGTACCTGCGGCTAAGCCGTCAATACCGTCTGTCAGATTTACCGAATTGGTAATAGCGGTTACAATAAAAATAATAATCGGAATAAAAACCAAAAATGCATATTTACGATAATTCCCACCCATAAAACGAAGCAAATCCGCATAATCAAATTCATTGTTTTTGACAAAAGGAGTAGTAGTAATGGTTCGGATTTCATCTTTAAAATTGGGATTGTAGTATAAAGTAGCTCCAATCAACAGCCCCAGACCTACCTGACCGATAATTTTTACCCTGCCTTTCATACCCCGCTTGGCACTGATAAAGCCAAAGTATCTGAGGGGCATGTTTCGTTTTTGCATGAATTTGATGTAATCATCTAAAAAACCTATGACGCCCATAAACAAGGTGGCAATAAGCATCATAATAATAAAGGAGTTTTCTAATTTTGCCCAAAATAACACGGGTATAATAATGCCTGCAATGATAATCACCCCGCCCATAGTAGGCGTACCTTGTTTGGAAAAATGACTTTCAGGACCATCAGTGCGGATAATTTCCCCTATCTGACGTTTTTTTAAGAATTTAATTACATATTTACCAAATATCATGGAAATTAGCAGGGCAAAAATAGCCGCCATAGCGGCACGCACCGAGATAAACTGAAATATACCTGTTCCTGGTACATCTTTCACTTTGTCCAACCACTTGAATAGATAATAAAACATGAAAAATGAAGTTAAAAATTATATTTTGCTTTGAGTTGATTGATTTTATTCGTGTTTTCAGGATTTTTGTAAAACTCCATAGCGCCTTTCCGTTCCATTCCCCCATAAATCTGCGACATTAAAATATAGTTGGAATTCCAAACGGGATTTCTATCCTTTACTCTTGGATACGCAAAACATTTGGTTAAAAAGAAGTGGGTTTTAGGTTTTACCCAACCTGTTTCTATATAGTCCCGTACATCATACGTAGCGTACACGCAGGAGTCTTTTTTGTCTAATCTTTCGTTATAGATAATGAGTTCACTTTTTTCATTGATAACTGCGTGAGATATTTTTTTACGAGTAGGTCCGTCTTCAAAAACTTCATAGTCATATAGAAATCGCATTTTGCCTTGTGCAAAAGTTGAAGTAGTATTCCATATTGTTAGCGAAGTATCCCGTTTTTCTTTGAACAGCAATGTCATATCGTCAATTTTATCCCCTGTAACACGGCTAATGATAAGGGTATCTACTTCATCTACGGTTTGATAGGGTGGCAGTTCCAAAGCACCCATATAAGTATAGGTTTTTGCATTAAACAGTACAGTATAGCATTTTTTAGGGTTCTGAAAACTTTTAATAACTGCATAAATTTCCTTAAATCCGTCATTCTGCAAGTCTATTTCTTTGGCAAACAACACCCCTGACATTTGCGGGATTGGAACAAACTTACTGAAATTTTCCAATAATCTCGCTTCATCTACTTTGGTTTCTGTATCTTTTGTTTTTTTACCACATGAAAATACAGTAAATAACAGAGCAACAGCAATGACTGCGAGTATTTTTTTGTTCATGCCTGCAAAGTTATACAAATTTGAAAAAGATATACTATTTTGTTGTTTTTTCCCGTAAATGTGTGTGTTTATTCTGCGTGAGGTGCTTGAAGCAAGTTTGCGTAAGCAAACTGTGCATTGCACCGAAGCGATAGCGTAGTGCGTAAAGCACCGACCCTTGCGAAGCAAGGGACACGCCCATAAAATAATCAAAAATGCACTTGTCAATAAAAATGTATTATTCTACATACAAAATCAAACCCTTCAAATACTCACTTTCGGGGTGGCAGATGTTTATAGGGTGGTCTGCGGGTTGGGTACACTGTTGAATGATTTGTATGTTTCGGTGTGCATCAACAGCGGCACCAAATATGATTTTTCGGAACAAATCCTTGTCTATCACTTGCGAACACGAAAAAGTAGCCAAAATACCGCCTTTACGTATTCTTCGCATTGCCTGCAAGTTGATTTGTTTGTATCCTGTACTGGCATTTTTTACGGAATGAATGTGCTTGGCAAAAGCAGGTGGGTCAAGGATTATTACATCATACTGGTTGTCTATGTGTTTTAAGTAATCAAAACAGTCGGCGACTATACCTTTGTGTCTGTTTGTGTTTCCGAAGTTCAATAGCATGTTTTCCTCACACTCCTGAATGGCTTTTTTGGCGCTATCTACGGAATGTACTTCCTGCGCACCTGCTTGTAACGCATATACAGAAAACCCTCCGCTGTAAGAAAAAGCATTGAGTACGGTTTTATCTTTGCAGTATTGAGCTACTAATTTTCTGTTTTCCCGTTGGTCTATAAAAAAACCTGTTTTCTGACCTTTTTCCCAATCTATGTAAAAAGAATGTCCGTTTTCCTGAATTACCGTTTTATTTTCTGATTTCTTTTTACCATAAATGTATTCATTTTTGCGGTCATCAAAGGAATACAGTACATAGATACTTTCTGTTTTCGGATATAGTTCTAATATACCCTGTACTATGTCCTGAATGTATTTTTCTGTACCTTTAAGTTGCACCTGTAAAACAATATGCTGTCCGTATACATCAGCAATTAACCCAGGAATATTATCTCCTTCTGCATGAATTAAACGATATGCCTGTGTATCAGGATTAGAAACCAATCCCAAACGCTGACGAAGTACATACGCAGAAATGATTTTTTCTTTCCAGAAATTGCTGTTTATGGTTTGAGGTTCAAAGGTCAGCATACGTACCATAATACTGCCTGGGTAATATTGTCCAATTCCTAAAAACTGCCCGATAACTGAATGTATCTGAACAATATCGCCTTCTTGCAAGTCTGCGGGTTTGCTGTGTATAGCTCCTGAAAACACCCATAAGTGTTTTTGTAACAAAGATTTTTCTTTGCCTGCCTTTAATATAATAACGGGATAGTCCACAAATAGAAAACAAAGTTAAGTAATAAAGTACCTGTCAGGGACAAAGATAGGGTTTTTATATTCTGCTATTCAAATAAATTTACTAAACAAAAAAATCAATGTTTGAACTTTGATTTTTGTTTTGATGTCAATCACCCTACTCAAGAGTTATTTTTTGGCAAAAAAAATAACGGATTTACTTGCATTTAAATATTATACTTTGTATTTTTGTATTTGAACTTAAAATACTATAAAACCTAGCCATGAAAAAATCTAAACAAATCTTGCTTTTTATTGCAGCTGTCTTACTTGCCTTTGAGGCAAAAGGGCAAAAAAATACAGCAAAAAGCCCTGATATAGTCAATAGCTTTGACCGCAAGTTCTTCATTGAGAACCGAGGGCAGTGGCACAGCGATGTATTGTACCTCTGCCGCATGGGCGGTTTAGACGCTTGGATTACCAAATACGGCGTCAATTACACTTTTTTCAAATTAGAAAAAGCACAATCCTTCAGCCCTTTACGAAAATACGATGAACACGGACACCTACCTGACAAGTTTGAACACCAAGACTACACCTTGATTGGGCACAGGGTATTGATGAAGCTACAAGCCCACAACCCTGAACCTGTTCGTGAAGGCAAACAAAGACAAGAAGGGTACTACAATTACTTCATCGGCAATGATGAAGCCAAGCATGCTACGTATGTAGGCTTGTACAAAGAAGCGATTGTCAAGAGTGTGTATGAGGGTATAGACCTAAGGTATTATTTTGACAACGGCAACTTGCGGTATGACTACATAGTGCATCCTTATGCAGACCCTTCACGGATAGTTTTCACGTTAGAAGGGAGCGACAAGACGTACATAAACAGCAAAGGCAATTTAGTATTTACCACAAGATTTGGCGAAGTTGCCATGGCAGAATTAAAGACCTACCAAGCACAAGACAAAAAAGAAGTAAAAAGCCGTTTTGTACAAAGAAACGGAAAATGGGGCATTGATTTAGCCAACTATGACAAGACGCAAGTTTTGATTATAGACCCGCTTGTCTATTCTACCTATATAGGGGGAAGCAGTGGTGATCTAGGCAATGGCATCGCCGTAGATGGCAGTGGCAGTGCGTATGTGACAGGTACTACAAGTTCATCCGACTACGACGTTACCGCAGGGGCGTTCCAAATGACATATGGTGGAGGAATTTACGATGTTTTTGTCACGAAGCTCAACGCTACGGGTACGGCTTTGGTCTATTCTACCTACATAGGGGGAAGCAGTGAGGATTATGGCTGCAATGGCATCGCCGTAGATGGCAGTGGCAGTGCGTATGTGACGGGTTATACATCTTCATCCAACTACGACGTTACCTCAGGGGCGTTCCAAACGACACATGGTGGAGGAATTTCTGACGTTTTTGTCACGAAGCTCAACGCTACGGGTACGACTTTGGTCTATTCTACCTACATAGGGGGAAGTGGTATTGATTTAGGCTTTGGCATCGCCGTAGATGGCAGTGGCAGTGCGTATGTGACAGGTACTACAAGTTCATCCGACTACGACGTTACCGCAGGGGCGTTCCAAACGAGTAATGGAGGAAGTTCTGATGTTTTTGTCACGAAGCTCAACGCTACGGGTACGGCTTTGGTCTATTCTACCTATATAGGGGGAAGCAGTACTGATGAAGGCTATGGCATCGCCGTAGATGGCAGTGGCAGTGTGTATGTGACGGGTTCGACAGAATCATCCGACTACGACGTTACCGCAGGGGCGTTCCAAACGACATATGGAGGAGGAGATTACGATGTTTTTGTTACGAAGCTCGACGCTACGGGTACGGCTTTGGTCTATTCTACCTACATAGGGGGAAGCAGTGAGGATTATGGCTGCTATGGCATCGCCGTAGATGGCAGTGGCAGTGCGTATGTGACAGGTACTACAAGTTCATCCGACTACGACGTTACCGCAGGGGCGTTCCAAACGACACATGGAGGAGGATTTTACGATGTTTTTGTCACGAAGTTATGGCCAGGGGCATTACCTATTCAGAGCATCACTCTCACGGGGCAAGCCAACTCAAACTACAATAGTTTGCAATGGCAAGTAGAAACAAATGAACTGTTAAAAGCATATACTTTGCAACGTTATCATCATGCTACAAAAGAGTGGCAAGAAGTGGCTACACTACTGCACCAAAGCGGGCAAAGCATTTACGTATATCAAGATAAAAGCTATCCCGTGAAAGAAAACACTCTACTCTACCGAGTGCAAGGTAGGGGTAAAGATGGGGGCAGTTTGTACAGTAATGTAATAGAAATAACGCCTGTTAGGGAAGAGGTTTGGTCGGTATATCCTAATCCGAACAGGGGTAATTTTACGTTGCAAAACGCGCCTTTGGGTGTGTATGAGGTCATAGAACCTACGGGCAAGGTTATCCATTGGTTTGAAGTGCAAAATACCAGTACAGAAGTGCAGTTAGCATTGCCTGCGGGCATGTATTTTATCCGAGAGCGAAGGACAGGAGCGATGGGCAAGTTTGTGGTGTGGTAGTTTTTAACCCTCTTTTACCTTCCCCTCTTTGATAAGGAGGGGAATTTTGTTAAATCATATACAAATTTGAATTGTGTCAACCAAATAAAACTTTATCATGCTATGAATTTAGTCAATTTATTAGGCACTCATAACACACAGCATTGCGCATATTGTTCTGATTTTGAAAAAGCATACTTCAAAAAAACTTAACATGATTGAACGGGAAAAACCCGAAAACCCATAAAAAACACTTTTTTGCGTTAGGCATGCGGAGGGTACGTAGTAGAGGCGTTGCATGCAACGCCTCCGAAGCGTTATAGCGTAGCCCGTAGCACGCCGACTGCGCAGCAGGAACGCCCAAATTGATTTACCTTACAACCTTAAACAGTAATATCCAAAGCGCGTAGACCATTCGTGGTAGCAATATCCGCAAGGGCGTCTAAATCATAAAGTTTGCAGGATTCTAATAATAATTTGAGTTCCATCCACATGTCTCCGTCTGCAAAGGGTTTGTATACATCGCAGATGTTATCTACACCTATGGCTACGCGTACGCCTGCGGGAATAAGCTCATCTACGGGAGTAACGGCACTATGGGTAGGGCTAAGTCTTTCGGTACGCGGGTGGTCTATCCATGCAATAGGACAGGCGACTACAATAATTTGTGCTTCTCTCAATAACTGATATACTTCTTCTCTGTATGTTTTATTGTGGGCGGCTATGGAAATACAATGCACCGCGGCAACCCTGCCTTGCATACCATGTTCAATCGTTTTACGGGCTAGGAGTTCGGTTTCTTTTTCATCATCAATATTGAGTTGGTCTACATGTACATGAACCATTTTGCCGAGTTTTTTACCTGTTTCCAATAATACGTCAAGATGTTCGGCTTCTCTGCCTGCGTCTTTACCAGGTAAGCCGCCAATAATGTCTACAAATTCAGCACCTATATCAAACCATTCGCGGGCTTCTTTGGAAAGTACGCCTTTGAGGGTTTGGTTCATGAACTTGATTGTTACGTCTTTTCCGTAATTATCTTTAAGCATTTGTGCGGCTTTAATGGACTTATCTCGGATAACGTCATCTACGTCTATAAATGTACCGATAGCTTGTACCCCTTGGTTAAGCATGTGTTCTGTAGCTTTGACCATGCGGGTATAGATTTGCTCTACGGTAGATTCCCGCTTTACCTTATCTACAATATCCCATTTTTGGCGAAGAGGGGAATATACTAACTTGAAAGATTCTTTGTCTAACGTATAAGCACGGTCAAAGTGGGCATGGGTATTTACCCAACCGCCGCGCTGCTGAATTTTTTGGAGAAGGATTTGTTTTAAGTTCATGACATTTGAGGATTAGTGCAAAAATACAAGGTCTGAAAAAGCTAACCTAAAAAATATCTCATTATTTACATAACTGTAAGATAATGAGATACAAATAATCTTTCTTATGGAAAAGTCTAATTTTTAGTTATCTGCTTTGATAAACTTTTGCATAAATGTATTTCCCTGATTGGAAATAAAGCGAACTATATACATACCTTTGTTCCAGTTTTGTGTATCAATGGTGTGTATTAACGTTCCGTTTTGTATATCAGACTGGTATACTTTTTGTCCTGCAAGGTTAAATACTTGCATAGAACCGCCCTCTGCTTGTTTTAAGGCAATATTAACTACATCAGAAACAGGATTAGGGTAAACAGTTATGTCTTGGTTTTGGGCTGAACTTACAGTTGCACTTACTACATTACTGATTTTAGTATTTCCGTCTTTATCTTGAAATAGAATGCGATAAAAGTGCGTTTCGTTATCATAAAGCGTATGTGTGTAAGTGGAAGTGTAATTCATATCTGCAATAGCTTCCCAAGCTGTGGTAACTGTGGAGTGTTCCAATATGATATTTTTACTGTATTCTTCTTGTGTTCTTTGGTAGTGTAATACTACATGATTGTCCATCAATGTACTTTTTAAGGTAATTGCAGGTAGAGGAAGTGGACAAAGCAAGCTATTTCTCCATGTATTATTGGCGGCATTGTTGGTACTACCTGGGGTCTCATTAGCAGGAACAGTACCAATAGAGTAGTTAGCGGCTAATGTATAATCATTATTTGTTCCATGCGTAAAAGAATATACTTTTCCTGCTGTACAACCCGCGGCAGTACATGGGTCTACCATAGGTCCTCCCGCAATTCCTGTTATACAGTTGCAACCACCGTCACCAAAGGCTATTCCATGAAAAAAAGCACTTGTATTGGTGCGTACCTGTATTACGTCACCGTCGTTAGCTAGCCCTACTCTGGACCACGTGGTTCCACCTGCTGCGGCGTAGGTGCAACCTGTATAGGAAGCATTACCCACCGCAGGAACAGAAGTGCAGTCTTCCAACAAGGGAGAGTCGGAAGGTAGAATATATACTCTGTCGTTGTTGCTGTCGCTGGGGTCATCGGGTAGAACAATAGACGTGTTTTTGTCTGCGGAATTGTATATCAAGATGATAGAACCTGTGGGTAAGTTTTGCCATTGAGCATTATTGGTAAAACGAATATGCCCCGGTGCAACACCTGAACCAGTAACAGGTCCTCCGCTGAAATCTCCGTTGTTGTCATCAATAATCCAGTTGCGAATATCAATGAAGCATGTACCTGTGGGGGCAATGGCTACAAGTTCTACATATTCTTTAGCACCGCTGCTCCCTTGTGAAACTTCATTTACAATCAGACCTGTTTGGGAAAAAACGGTTAGTGAAAGTAGAAATGATATATAAGTAAATATGGTTTTCATAGGCATAATAATTACTTTCGCAAAGGTACACACAATAAAAACAGGCTTTGTTATGCAAGTGTTAAATTTGTGTTAATGCCCTTTTTTGCCTGTGCTATTACCATTTTATAGTCATATTCACCAAAAAATAAGGTATAATTCTTGGCTTCTGTTTTTGAAGCAATTGTGTTTCTGTAACAGTGATAAACAAAGGAATGCTGGCTTTTTCTTTGAACGTGTATCGGGTAAAATACCATTGTAACCAGTTTTCAAAAGATACCATGATGTTTTTTTGCGTATTAAATTCCAGCCCCATTGTAGGTCCTGTTTGAAAATTATTTTCTATCAGGTTGATGGCTTTGGATAATCCTGTGTTTTCCTGTTTATACCCTGATTCATAACGGCGTTGTTGTAAAAAATGGTGGTATCCGAGTGAAGTTGTCCATTTTTTATGGGTATAGGTGCATTTATAGTTGTAATCATAAGTAAAAGTAGTATCAATCGGAACTTCTGTAAAATCTTTCCAGTTCAGTTTTCCGATATTTCTCCTACTATATAAAACATCTACTTTTTGTTGCCATTTTGAATGCATTTGCCATGTAAGGTGTACTTCTGTACTTTGAAAACGGGTACTTCTGTCATTGTTTTGCATCAAGGTAAAGTCATGGACGTTATACATACTTAATTGCTGATAGGCTATTTTGCATTGCCATTTTTTGTAATTCCAATCCAGGTAAGGATACATTTTAATAATGTATTGAGTATAGTTTTCTTTACTTTGTTGTGCAAAAATATACACAATATGCCTGTAAATACCGCTCCAAAGCATGCCAAGTTTAAGATTTGGCAAAATCTGATACTTTATATCCTGTTCTGCGGAGTAGAACAATACATCTCGGTCATCAAAATTATCCTTGCTGGGTGTATCAAAACGAAGTAATTCACTTATTATGCTGTGTGTAACTTTGATTTTTTTACGGATAGTGAGTTGACTGTTCCATGTCCATTGCATAGTTTCTTGAGCATAGTCCTTTAATTTTTCCTGATTGCGTTGTATTTGAAAAGCGGTTGAAGTCAAGTTAAGGGTATTTTCAAGGTCAAAGGTTCGGTTTTCAGCAGTGTTTTTAAAGCCGATATCTATGTTTAAAAAAGCTGTTTTCCAATTGAGCAAGCCATGTAGCTGGTAGCCAAATTGCCTAAAACGGCTATTGTTACGTTCAGGGTTCTGGATTTCAAAAGGTCTGAATCCAAATTTTCTGTTTTGTAGTTGTAAATAGTTTTGGGTAGTAAAAGAAACCTTTTTGCTAAGCTGATAGACAAAAAACATATCCAATTGAGTAGAATCACTGCGGATTTGTTGAACGGATTTAGAAAAATAATCCTCTACCTTCCAAAAAGCATGTTGCAGTTGAAAATGAATTTGAATAATATCTTTTACAGGTACTTTGTATGCCACTTTTGCCTGGTAGTTGAGGTTGCTGCGTATTTGTAAGGCATAATACCGTGCATTAAACTGTGCGTTCCATTGTTGGTTGTCTTTGGTGGTTTTGTCGTAACGCGTAAATAATCTTGCCGCAAACCCATGATTTTTGTATCTATCCCTTTGGTCGTAGTTCCAGCCTGCATCTGCTTGCAGTTGTAAAGAATCCAGAGGATTATAGCTAATCCCTGTAAACCCCTGAACGGTATAAAAGTTACTGGGCAGATAGTTGGCACTCTGGGCAGAGTTTTTCCAATATGTTTTTTTAGAGAGTTTGTACGTATGAGTCAAAAAACCTGTCTGAATAGCCTGCACCCATTTTTGAGGAACAGTAGGATTATGTAGATTATCTGTTTTCAATTGGTATTCAAAACTGTTTTTTTTCGTATTAAAAAACTGATAAGCGGTACTTTGAATAATAAACGTATTGATGTTCTGCCGTTGGGATTTAGTTACAAAAAAAGCGGTATCTCTGCTTTGCCCCAAAAGACTTACCGTGTATAATACCCAGACAGAGAATACAAAAATCCGCATACATGCAAAAATATAAGGTAACTTTGATATAAAGAGGTAAAAATTTGGTTAGGGTTAAAACTAAAACTTTTTTTATATTGTTTTTCGTATGTTATTTATATGCAAAACAGATTTTTCTTGTGTATTGGCTTAATTATTGTACTGATGCACACCGCTTGCGGACAAAAAAAGACAGAACAAAACAAAAATACAACTTCAACTATCAATATGAAAAAACAAATAGCCAAAGACGCGAAAGACTACAATGTGCTTACTGATGAGGAAAAACGCGTTATTCTACACAAAGGTACAGAATACCCATTTACGGGTAAATACTACAAACACAAAGGTAAAGGCACATATATATGCAAGCAGTGCAATGCTCCTTTGTATCGTTCTGAACATAAATTTGATTCTCACTGCGGTTGGCCCAGTTTTGATGATGAAATCAAAGGGGCAGTCAAGCGTGTACCCGATGCAGACGGAGAGCGGGTAGAAATTATTTGCAATAACTGCGGGGGACACTTAGGTCACGTATTTGAAGGGGAAGGCTTCACTTCCAAAAATATCAGGCATTGTGTCAATTCCATCTCCATTGATTTTATTGCTGATGAAAAATAATGTTATTTTTATGTAACGTTGATAACCTTTTTTGATACGAAACGTAAAACACTACAATTTGGTACATTATGCGTTTCGTAATTTTTATTTTCGCTCTTTTTTATTCGTCTATTCTTTTAGCAGGGGAGGCTTCCACTTTTTTTAAAATGTATGTTCCACCCAATGCAGACAATTCTGGCAGAAGAAGTTGCTTGGTTATCACTGCCATTAAAAACAATACCACAGTAAATGTTGTAGATGACAACATGGATGGCGACAATGACGATAGTTGGACAGGAACTCTACAAGCTGGACAAAGCTACGTCATTTACATCGTCAACGGTGCTGTGAATGATGATATTGGTGGCAAACAAGATGGAGATTATTTTCTCGTAACCTCTGATAGTGCAATAGTAGCCTATCAGGCAACCAATTCTCAATGGCAACATGATTTTGTACCCTCGGTAAATAAAAGAAATCTTGGTAATGAATTTTACATTTACTCTTATACCACAGGCGGTAGCAACAATGATTTAGATGTTTTTGCTTATCAAGATAATACTACCGTACAGGTATATGATTTAGGTCCCAGTGGGTTAACAGCTACCCAAACAGGCATGACTACCGTTTCCGCTACTCCTACCTTGATACTAACTCAAACATTGAACAGAGGAGAAGATTTGATTTATTTTTATACATCAGGTAGGGATATATTTCAGCATAGGCGTACTTATCGCATAGTAGCAAATAAACCTATCACTTGTATGACGGGACAACTTTGGACAGGAGGTGGTGGCATAAAAGACGCTGGGGCGTATGTGCCAAGCAATACGGGTTTTATGATTGGAAATTTGTTCTACTTTATTATTCCTACGGATAATGGTGCTTCCAATGAAATGGAACTTCGTTTAGCTTCATACTCTCCTAATCCTGTTACGGTTACTTTGGATTGCAGAGAATTTGATGGCACTACATGGACAGGCTGGAATAATGTAACAACATGGAGTTTAGCTCCAGGACAAACAGCGGACTGGGTAAACAGGGCTTCTTTTGGTGGAGTAAGCTATAACGCCAAACCCAATGCCCGAATATTCAGAATTACAGCAGATACCTGCGCGCAAGTAACCGTATTGGAAGCCAATTGGATGGAAACAGGGAGCATTGGTACAAGTGATATGCTCAATAGTGTTGCTTCAGCAAATGGAAGTGGGGTTGGAAATGTATTCAGAAGTTATATTCCTCCTCCGGGTAATAAAAATACTTCCGTGAATCCATTCACTAGTGCAGGTTATGGTGGTGCGCGTTCGCATGTGTACGCTTATTCAAATGTGGATAACAATACTATCAATGTCATTGATAAAAGCACAGGTGGGACATTACTAAACATGACCCAAGTTGTGAACAAAAACAAATATGTAGATTTTCTCATAAACCCTACTGTATGGAACAATATGAACAATCCAAGCATCGGCAAAAGACCTTGGGTAGAAGTTACAGGTTCAGGTCCATTCTCCCTTATCACTGGAAACTGGAATGACAACTGGCAAACTTATGCCAATACCTCAAAACCCTTTGTATTACAATCTACGGCTACTTTGAACAAAACAGGAGTAACCACGGGAGATACATTGGAAATCCTGTATAAAATATTCAATCCTTCCAATACAGTTCTGACAGTATCCACTATTCAAGCCTACTATAATCCAACTTTGTATCAGTATATTTCTGCCAACCTTACAACATCAGGCGGACCGCATACCCCTTTCACAGTTCCTTTTGATACAGTAAAATTTACAGGATTTCCTCTTAATATTGCCATAGAAGATACGTTTTATATGCAATTGAAATTGAAAATAAATAAATCTGCTTCTAATCCGTTAGACCATAACACTTCTATCACACCTGCACAGTTATACGTATCTGCATTTGCTCCTGGAACATGCAAAATTATTTCTGACAACAACACTAACGTAACTTTTCTACCTGTTCCCAAAATCACTTTGTATGGTGATAAAGTAAGCAAACTTTGGTGGAAAACTGAAACTGATGAGTATTCCAAAATAGTGTTAGAGTATTTTAATGCCCAAAACCGAACTTTTGAAACTTCTAACTATCAATACCTGTACTCTAATCCTAAAAATCAGGAAGTGGTTAATACAACAGTATCCTCTCATTGGAGAGCAAAATTAGTAACCAAAGATGGATTATGGTATTACTCCAACATTGTAGAATTACAAGGAAATAATCAAGGAACTCCTATTTTCAGTGTATATCCTAATCCTGCACAAAACGTGTTGAATATAGATATGATTTCAGGTAAAGTAAAATATACTCGTGTTGAAATCTATGATATGTTAGGCAAATTAGTATTCTGGCATGTAACACATATTACAGACGCAGGTGAAAAAGCACAAATTAACATATCTGACCTCAATAAAGGTATTTATATAGTGAAAATAACCACTGATGAACAAACCGAAGTTGTAAAATTGGTTAAGGAATAAATTAAAAACTTGCGTTGTATTCTCCCGTAGACTATTTGTTTTGCGGGAGATTTTTTTATTGCAACAAAATGACTGATTACGCAAAACAAGGGACAAGACGAATAAGAACGTGCCCTTCACTGCGTTCAGGTCGGGCTATACGCTGGTAGAGACGTGGCATGCCACGCCTGTACTTCATTCGCTACGCCTGTTGCGGGCTTTCCGCTACTATCCCTCACGCGGATATGCGTGTATATAATGCGTTGCATAGGTGAAAAGAAGTGTTTTTTACCTCATTTTATCTCGGGGGCGGGTGGGTGGGTAAACCCGAAAACCCCATAAAAAACACTTCTTTTGCGTTAGGCATGCGGAGGGCATGCGTGCTTGCACGCATGGTGCAACGCACCGAAGCAAAGCGTAGCCCGTAGCACGCCGACTGCGCCGCGAAGCAAGCAGGAACGCCCTAAAAAATATATTACGTAACATCAGAGAATAATTTTTTACTTTTTTATCGTGTTTTAAAGAGTTGGAACTATACTTGCTTATACTTTTACTTGACAAAATACAAAAAAACTTTTACTTTTGTAAGTTATGAAAAACGTATTCTTATACTTTGCTATATACGCATCTATAATTTCTTTTGCACAAGGAGATAAATATTCCACAGACAGCAAAGGCATAAAAAGGCAAGATAAATTAGCTATTGAAGAAGCACTTTCTAAATGGGATAACGGTATCAACGAAGGTGATGATGCTCCTATAAAAGCCTTTTACGCGGAAAAAGTTCTGTATTATGGTTCAGAAAAAACCCGCGAAGAATGTGTGGCAGATAAATTGAAAATATCGCAGATACCTGAACTTGTTCACAGCTTAAGTGGAGAAGTAACCTATACAAAAATCAACGACGATTGTATATTGGCAAATTTTGTCAAGAGATTTGGTTCAAATAATAAAGGAATACAAAATTATGGTACGTATATGCTTTTTGAACGCATTAACGGAGCGTGGAAAGTTGCTGTAGAGAGTGATGCTATCAAAGATAAAGAGTTAGCCGCACAATATAAAAATGCCTCATTATATTATTTAGACCCTGCTAATTCTACATTGACAGGGGTGTACAAAAAAGAAAATCAAACCTATACCTCAAAAAGTGGCAAACAATCCGAAGTGGAGGTGTATATTTTAGAATTAGAACAGCCCATACAGGTTTTACCTATGGTTTCAGGAGATAAAATAGCGGATTCTACGGCTAAAAACTTTGATATTGCGATTTCACAAGTTAAAAAAATTGAACTTATGATTAGCGATACCAAACCTTTTGACGGTAAAGACGGGAAAACTATTACTGTAAAAGGTAAACTCGCCTTGCCCCCCAATAAAAATTATTCCACCAAAGTTATTCTCAATGATGTGGTGCTTATAAAGTAAAAAACATACTGTATATATACAAAATTTTATACTTTTGCCTTACATGAAAGCAGAAGAACGATTAAAAACCCTATTAGAATTTTTATCCCAAGACCCTGATGATACTTTTACCCGTTATGCTATTGCCACTGAATACAACAACATGGGCGATACAGACACAGCACAAATGCATTATGAGTATTTGATTGCTCACCACCCCGATTATGTAGGTACATATTACCACTTGGGCAAACTGTATGAAAAAAAATCTTGGACAGAAAAAGCTATTGAAACTTATCAGAAAGGTATGCAGGTAGCTTTAAAAGCTAAAAATATGCATGCCCATTCAGAATTGCAAACTGCTTATCGTATTGCCGCAGGATTAGAATATGACGAATAACCGTTTTTATGCTACTTATGCCTCCATCATTGGATTAGGACATATTACGCAAAATGTACCTCTGCAAGATGCCTGCGGGTATGAATATTGGGAAAATGGTTGGGGCTGCGCTATCGTATGTGATGGTGCAGGTTCATGTATGTATTCGCATATAGGTGCAAACCTATGCGTGGATTTTTTTCTGCGAAAACTCAAAGGAATAAATTGGAACGCACTGATTGCCCACTCAGAACAATTGCAAAAAGAAATTCATACTTTGTTTTATCAATGTGTGCATTATTTGCAATATTCAAAATATCCTTTGGAAGAATTAAGTTCTACGGTAAACGCAGTAGTATTTTCAGAAAATACCCTTATCAGTTTTCATATTGGAGATGGAAGGGCAGGGTATTGTGATACAGAAGGTAACTGGAAACCTTTATTTACACCTCATAAAGGCGAAGAAGTCAATCAAACGGTTTTTATTACCTCACCGCTTTGGCAGAATAACCCCAATCAATGGATAGATATACAACTGATTCAAGAACCCTATACCGCTTTTTGCGTATTGAGTGATGGTTGTGAAAAAGCCGCTTTTGAATGCAACATCTGGGTAGAAGAAGAACAAAAATTCAAAGACCCGAACCTGCCCTATTCAAAATTTTTTAATCCTTTGGTGCATGGGATAAAACAGTTGTACGCACAAAATAAAACTACTGACGAAATTCAGCAGATGTGGAAACAGTTTCTCAAAGACGGAAACAAAACCTTGGCACAAGAAATTGATGACAAATCCTTGATATTGGTCTGTAAAAGTATCTGACAGACAAGAGGTTGTAATTTTAAGTAGGACACATCAAAAACATTTTTTAATTTCGTGGCATGAGAAAAATAAATGCTTTTTTAATTATAGACGCACAATATGATTTTTGCAATCCACAAGGAAGTTTATATGTACCTGGTGCAGAAGCAGACATTCAAAGAATAAGTGATTTTATACAAAAAAATGCTTCAAAAATAGACCATATCTGCCTGACTATGGACGCACACCCCGTAAATGATATTTCTCACCCTGCATTTTGGCAAGATGAACAAGGGAATAATCCTGCACCGTTTACTCAAATTTCTTTTGATGATGTGGAAAAAGGCACATGGAAACCCCGCTATTTTGTGCAAGAAGCGAAAGAATACCTCGGAAAATTAGAAGAACAGGGCGAATTTCCACATACTATCTGGCCCGAACACTGCTTGATGGGACATAAAGGAAGCAGTATTGAACAAACTCTCATAGACGCTGTAACCGAATGGTCAAGAAATACAGGGAGGTATTATCAGGTGGTCAGCAAAGGTACTTACCCGCTGACGGAGCATTTTGGAATATTTGTGGCACAAGTTACCTATCCCGATAGACCCGAAACCCAACTCAACCAAACCCTTATAGATGCACTCATTCAGTTTGAACACGTTTATTTGTGCGGAGAAGCAAAATCACACTGTGTAGCCACCAGTTTGAAGCAAATGATGCACTACGCTCCTGAACTTGCCAAAAAAGTCATTGTATTACAAAATTGCATGTCTGACGTACCAGGGTTAGGACATCTTGGCGAACCTATTTATCAAGAAGCTAAAAATACAGGCGTGCAGTTTGCCAATATTGAGGAGATTGGCTTATTTTAGCTTCATAATCGTCAAGAGTTGAAGTTTCTTTTTTACTTTTGCCATATTATTACAGTTTGTACTATTGTAAGTTGAAACATGGAATTAAAACCACTAACCGCTATCAGTGCCATTGACGGCAGATACAGAGATAAAGTAAAAGAACTGTCTGCTTATTTTTCTGAATATGCTTTGCATGTATACCGTGTAAAAGTAGAAATAGAGTACTTTATCGCATTAACCGAAGAAGATATTCCTGCACTCAAAAATTTTCCGTCTTCTGCGGTATCAGCCTTAAAAAACTGGTCTAATCATTTAACTTACAATGAAATACGTGAAATAAAAAGTATAGAAAAAACAACCAACCATGATGTTAAAGCGGTAGAGTATTTTATTAAACAGAAGTTTGATGAATTTGACTTGTCAGATTATAAGGAATATGTCCATTTTGGACTTACTTCGCAGGACATCAATAATACAGCTATTCCTTGGTTACTGCAAGATGCACACGAAAAAGTCTATTTGCCTGAACTACAAAAAATTATAGATAAACTCAAAGAATACGCCAATCTGTGGAAAAAAGTCCCTATGCTTGCACGCACACACGGACAACCTGCCAGCCCCACCCGTTTGGGAAAAGAAATCTACGTATTTGTAGAACGTTTGGAAAAACAGTTGGAACTATTACAAGATGTGCCCTTTTCTGCCAAGTTTGGCGGTGCAACAGGTAATTTTAATGCTCATAAAGTAGCTTTCCCTGCTGTGGATTGGGTTGCCTTTGCGAATAAACTCATTAATCAAAAATTGGGATTGTATCGCAGTCAAACAACAACACAAATTGAACATTATGATAACTTAGCCGCCTATTGTGATAACTTGCGCCGCATCAACACTATTTTGATAGACCTTGCTCGTGATATGTGGCAATATATTTCTTATGGTTATTTTTCACAAAAAATCAAATCAAACGAGGTAGGTTCTTCTGCCATGCCACACAAAGTAAATCCCATAGATTTTGAAAATGCAGAAGGAAACCTTGGTTATGCCAATGCCATTTTTGAATTTTTAAGCAACAAACTACCTGTTTCCCGTTTGCAAAGGGATTTAACGGATTCTACGGTATTACGTAATCTTGGTACGCCCATTGCGCACACGTATCTTGCCTTCAAATCTTTGATGACGGGATTAAAGAAAATAGAAATCAACTTGCCTGCTATTAAAAAAGACCTTAATGACAATTGGGCAGTAGTAGCAGAAGCCATTCAAACTATACTCCGCAGAGAAAACTACCCTAATCCGTATGAAAAATTAAAAGAACTTACACGGGTAAACAACAAAATCACTCAGGAAGATATACACCACTTTATTGACAGTTTGGACGTCAGTGATGCCCTTAAAAATGAACTGAAAGAAATTACCCCGTTTAACTACACAGGAGTATAGGTTTTTGGTTTAGGTTTTTTGCAATTGTTTGAGTTATTCAATCTTTTGGGCGTGTCCCTTCGCTATCGCTTCGGGTCGGGCTATCCGCTGGTAGAGACGTGGCATGCCACGCCTGTACTTCATTCGCTACGCTCATTGCGGGCTTTTCGCTGCTATCCCTCACGCGGAAATAAAGTAAAAAAATTTTATTTAACCTATTAGACGTTGTGTGGTTATTGGTTAATTTACAATTAGTTGCGAGGGCGGGGGCTTCGCCCCCGCCCTCGCAAAAACACACACACACGCAATACAATTAAAAAGAAGTGTTTTTTTACCTCATTTTACCTCAGGGGCGGGTGGGTGGGTAAACCCGAAAACCCCATAAAAAACACTTCTTTTGCGTTAGGCATGCGAAGGGCATGCGTGCTTGCACGCATGGTGCAACGCACCGAAGCGATAGCGTAGCCCGTAGCACGCCGACTGCGCCGCGCAGCAAGCAGGAACGTCCAAGAAATTATTTTTCTATACTTGTTCTTGCAAGGTAAATAGTTACGAGTAATCTTTTTTGTTTTGTCTTTAAGTAAATTTTCTTAACTTTGTTTTTTTATCTTGTATTGTTATGGAAAAATTTCTGGTATTGGTGGTCGTATTGTTGTTTATCTATAATTTGCTTAAACCCAATAAGAAAAAACAAGGTAAAACGAACAGTTTTCAGGATTTGCAAAACCTTCTTTCAAATCTTGAACAGCAAGGTAAAACAACAACGACACAAGCCAAAAACAAGTCAAAAACTCAAACTGTCGTACCCAAAAAAGAAGAATACGTTTCCCTTGAAAAAACTAACATAGAAGTAAAAAATTATGAGGAGGTCAACTATGATGATATTAGTCTTGCAGAGTACTTGGAAACCAAAAAACGAAGCAAAGGTTTTGAAGACTTGGAAGAATCAGAGTATTATACGGCTACTAAAGACACAAATACCTCCTTTGAAAAAGAAAACGCAAAATGGTTGAAACAATCTTTGAAAGACAATGCAGAACATACCGACAAACATGCAAAAAAAGCCAAGTTTTCTTCAAAAGATATAAAAAAAGCCTATATTCTCAACCAGATTATGGAAAGAAAATATATATAAAAACCTTTAACCAACTTAAAAAAATAATACCAAGAACTTGCATTTCAAAAAAAAACTGCTAACTTTGCAGTCCTTATGTCAAGAGAGTGTATCATTACGGGCAAAAAACCTCGCGTAGGTTATAACGTTTCTCATTCCAATAACAAAACGAAACGTAGATTTGATATTAATTTGCAAACCAAGAAATTTTTTATTCCTGAAACAGGAGAATGGATTACGCTTCGCCTAACTGCACGTGCCATTAAAACAATTTCTAAAAAAGGTATCAGCGAAGTATTGAAAGACCTGAAAAAACAAGGTTACGAGCTGATATAATGAAAAAATTTGCTAAGCACATTGTGCAACTACTGCTATGGGCTTTCCTTAGCAGTGGTTTTGCATTTAGTCAGGTTCAGGTATCAACGGCTGAATTATGGAACAAACCTGATGCAATATTCTTCAAAAAGAACAGAAATGCGCTTATGCAATTGTTGCCCCCAAAAAGTGTTGCTGTATTTTTTTCCGAAGACCCTGATTTTTATTACCTTACAGGATGCAAACTTCAAAATGCCATGCTCTTGGTGTTTAAAGAACCTGAAAAGTTTCAAAATGTGATTCAAAACGAGTTCCTGTTTATTCCCGAACCTACTACACAACAAAAATCAGGGTATGAATACATGCTTCCCATAGAATGGATTCAAAAATTTAGTGGAATAAATACAGTATTATATCATCAAGATTTCTTTAAAAGCGATTTTAGTGCAAAAAAGTATGACAAAACTTTATATAACCCGCAATACGCATACTCTCCAATCGCTAACCAAGCCAAAAAACATTTTGATACTGAAAATGCGACCAATCCTGTATTAAAACGCTATCTTGCCAAACTACAAGATGTTAATTTTGAAAACTTTGTCAAACTCATCAAACCTGAAATTATTTCTGCTTTAGAGTACTATCCTGAATTACGAAATAGCGAACTTTTATTACTTTCTTTACAAGTAAAAAATGCGGTAGAATGGGAAGGGTTACAAAAACGCATCACACAATATAATACAGACATATACAGTTTGTCAGATTTTATGAATTATCTCCGCCAGATTAAAGATGAAAACGAAATTTTTCTGATTAAAAAGGCAACTAATATAGCAAATGTGTGCCTGTTGGACATGCTCAAACTTACAGCTTCCAATACATGGGAGTATGAAGTAGCCAGTGCAGGGAGTTTTTATATTCAAAAATATGGCGCGTTACCTTCTTATCCCATAGAAGTAGCTTCAGGTGAAAACAGCTTACTCTTAAAGTATACACAGAATCATAAAAAAATCCGTGAAAATGAATGGGTGCGGTTGAATGTAGGCGTAAATTATGCAGGTTGGCATGGTGTAACGGTAAGAACTATTCCTGCAAATGCGAAATTTACAGAAAATCAAAAAAAAGTCTATCAGGCGGTATACAAAGCGCATCAAGCGGCACTGAATAAATGTACGTCTAATCAAACTTTTAACGCTCCGCAGGAAGCCGCTATGGAAGTTCTTAAAAATGAGTTTTTTAGTTTAGGCATCATTAAAAAATCTGAAGACTTGCGAAAATATGTATTTGAAGAAGTCTGTCAATACATAGGTACATCTTACCCCGAAACGGGATTATATACTGTTTTGAAACCTCAGCAAGCTATTACGGTCAGTGTGTCGTTGTATATTCCTCCCAAGTCTGACTGTGATGTAAAGTGGTGGAATACAGGAATTAAACTTACAGATACAGTTATTGTCACGGATACAGGAAATCAAAACCTGAGCAACAGTGTGCCTAAATCTATTTCAGAATTGGAAAATATTGTTCTGCAAAAACCTTTGTTGAATGTTAAAGTGCCTTCCATAGAGTAAAAAATAATACCTTGTAAATCAATAGATTGTATAAAAAAATAAAAATCAATGTTTGAACATTGAACTATCTTTGTACTTTTGTGTTACAATATTAGTTAATCAAACAACAACTATGAAATACATATCATTATTTGCCTTTTTAGGCATGCTATTATTGGCATCATGTGCCAAAGCACCCAAATCTCAAAAAGCGGAAGCGAATGAAGCTGAAAAAGAACAAAACAAAGCAGGTGCAACCTTCACATTAGATGCCGCAAAAACTGCCGTAAAATGGATAGGTACAAAAGTTACAGGAAAACATGACGGTACTATCAAAGTAAAAGAAGGAAAACTGATTACCCAAGGCAACGAATTGGTGGGCGGAGAGTTTATTATTGATATGAATACCATTGAATGTCTGGACTTACAGGCAGGTAAAGGCAAAGAAGACTTGGAGAAGCACTTGAAAGCCCCAGATTTTTTTGACGTACAAAAATATCCTACTGCCAAATTAGTAATTACAGAAGTAAAAAAAGAGCAAAATGGTCAGTACTCTCACAAAATCAAAGCTAACCTGACTATGAAAGAAGTTACCAAATCCATAGAATTTGGAGCAAATGTAACCGTAAATGAAAACACGGTAAGTGCTGTTTCTAACTTCAACATTGACCGTACACAATGGGGTGTAAATTATGAAGGTAAAAAAGACAATCTTATTCGCAAAGAAATAAACTTTGATATAAACCTTACAGCAAACAAAGCTTCATAAAGAAACATAAAGAAAACCACAGAAAACAGTGTTAAGTTATACTCAAAAATAATTGGTTTTTACGCATCTCTGTACGTTGAGCGTAGCCGAAACGTACAGAAATGCACTTTTTCAAGAAAATTTTTTAAAGACCACTTTTTGAGTGAGTATAAATCTTGACACTGTTTTTATTTTTGGTATAAAATTTTCATTACATAGTTACAGATTTTATGATAAAGCTGTTTTACAATACCTTTATATAACATATTGATAACTAATATGTTGTGGTTTATTGTATGTAACATGGCAAAGCAAATAAATATTTTTTTATATTTTGTTGTAACATTGGCTTGTTTTTTTGTTAAAAATGTAGTAAAATTGCTACTTGAATTTCAAACGTAAAAATTGAATATGAAAACAAAAATTTTATTCTTGCTCTCTCTTGTAATAAGTAGCGGGCTTTTTGCACAGAACGTTGGTGTAGGTATTGCAGCTCCAACTCAAAAATTGCATGTTTCTGATGGTGCCTCACCCAATACAGCAACCATACGCGTAAGCGGTCTTTCCAGCACTACTGCATTAGCCGCAGGTACAGCACCTTTCAGCGTAGTTATTGTAGATGCCAACGGGGTAATGTATCGTGGAGGTACAGCAGGGGCTGGTAACCAAAACGCATGGTATACCTTAGGTAATGCTGGTACAACCGCAGGTACGAATTTTATTGGTACATTAGATAACCAAGATTTTGTTGTAAAAACGAACGGAAATGCGGCTACTAATGAACGCATGCGGTTTCTTGCAACGGGTCCTGGTGTGTATAACAACACTACTGCTAACGCTGGTGATGTATTCTCTGTTTATGGTACAGGTGTAACTGGTGCTATCAATCCTTTGGGTGTATTTTCCATTAACGGATATGTTGGCGCAAATGGAATTGGAGTATATGGTGAAAGCAATAGTGCCACTACCAATACAGGTTATGGTGTATGGGGCTATTTGGGCGGTACTCAAACTCCTGCGTCAAGCGTGAGTATTGGTGTTTTGGGAAGCAATGTAACTGCTCCCCAAGGTACAGGTGCAACAGCTGCAACTGCTTTTGGTTTATATGGTGAAGCTACAGGTGCCGCGGGTACAGCACTTACTATTGGTGCTTATGGTACAGCAACAAGTACAGCAGGCTCTGCTTATGGGGTATACGGCAGAACTTCTTCGAATTCAGTAGGTATAGGTACTGTTGGTATTGCTGCGCCTGCTACGGTAGGAGCTGGTCAAAGTACGTATGGAGTATATGGTCAATGTACAGTTGCTCCTACGGGAACAGGTTTTGTAATGGGTGTGAGAGGGTCTGCTTCTGGAGCATCAGGAAGCACTTATGGTGTGTATGGTAACGCTGCTTCTGCAACTGGTTTTGGTTCTTATGGTACTAATGCAAATACTGCGGGAACAGGAGCACTTTTTACAGGAAATAATATGGGAGGTAGTTACCTTACAGCAGGAAGTGGTGCTGCTATTACAGGTAACCAAGTAGGTTTATATAGTTTAGGAAGGTCTACCACTGCGGGTTCACAAGGTATTGGCGTAGTAGGTGTAGGAAACAACCTTACTGGTTCTATTCTTACTCCTGGTACAGGAGCAGGTGTAGTAGGTGTAGGGCAATATTATGGTATTATGGGTTTTGCCACTACTACCGTAAATACTAACGGAGGAAATGGTGCAGGGGGAGGTAGCAGTGCTGCTGCTCTCGGTATAAATGCTTCCGCAGGAGGTTATTTTGAAGTACAAACTCCTAGTTCGCCTACTCCCATTATTAACACATGGGCTTATGTAGCTGTTAGAGATAACACTAACACATTAAGAAAAATTATTGGACCTGGCACAGTAAATACTATTGTTCCTGATATGAATGGCAAATTAGTTACTATGTCTTGCCCCGAAGCACCAGAAAACTTATTCCAAGATTATGGTACAGGTAAATTGGTTAATGGACGCGCACACATTACTATAGACCCTATTTTTGCAAAAAATATCACTGTTAATCAAGAACATCCTTTACGTGTGTTTATCCAATTAGAAGGAGATTGCAAAGGTGTTTATGTTACAAACAAAGAAAAAAATGGATTTGATGTTATAGAATTGAATGGTGGCACTTCCAATGTTTCTTTTACATGGACAGTAGTAGCTAATCGTGCTGATGAAGTAAATCCTGATGGTACTATTGCCAAATATTCCGCAGAGCGTTTTGTACCTGCTCCTCTTCCTGTCCAAAAAACTTTACAAACAACCAAAGAGGCACAGTCTGTTCCTGATTTAGAGGTTAAAATACCTAACGAGCCATCTAAAAACAAACAAGAGTTTTTGAAAAACAATAAATAAAACACAAATACATACTTCATCATTCATTCAGCGCAGGGGTAAAAATTTTGCCCCTGCTTTGCTTTTAATTATTTAACTTTGCGTAATATATATTTAACAATATGAAATACATCATTTCTTTTGAAGTCCCTAACAGGCATTTATTGCAAATTGAACAAGTTATTGAAAATATAAAACCCGAAGAGGAATATATAGATGTATCTTTACCTGCTTTCAGACCGGGGAGGTATGAACTTCAAAACTTTGCCAAAAACTTAAAGATATTTACTGCCAAAAATGCCAATGGAGAGCAAATACCTCATAAAAAAGTAGACCGCAACACATGGCGGGTGTTTTGCAAAGATTTGAAAGAAGTTCATTTGCATTATGAATACTATGGTGCTACTATTGACGCAGGTTCTACCTTTTGTGGTTTTGAACAAGTATATATTAACCCTGCTAACTGCCTGATGTATAATTTACCTCGTTTGTACCAACCACATGAACTTATACTCAATCTCAGCAGTGAGTATGATATTGCCGTAGGATTAAAAAGAGTAAGCAACCAGTCTTTTATTGCACAAGATTATCATGAACTCGCGGATTGTCCGCTTATCGCAAGCGAAACCTTGAAACACCGTTCTTATACTTCTCATGGAATTAAGTTTAATATATGGTTACAAGGACCTTGTGAAGTAGAATGGAATAAAATGCTCAAAGACATGGATAGGTTTTCTGATGCACAAATCCGCTTATTCGGTAGTGCGCCCTTTCAGGAATATCATTTTTTATGTCAAATTATGCCTAATAAAGCGTATCATGGGGTAGAACATCTCAATTCTACGGTGCTAATGATAGGACCTGGGGCAGACTTGATGGACGACCAATATGATGAATTTATGGGTTTAGCTTCTCATGAACTATTCCATGCTTGGAATGTAAAAAGTATTCGTCCTATTGAAATGATGCCATACGATTACAGCAAAGAAGCCTACTGCGAGTCTCATTACATTACAGAAGGCGTAACCACTTATTACGGGGATTTAATGTTGGCTAAAAGTGGCGTTTGGACAACAGAACGTTACTTGGAAGAACTTTCCTTAAAATGCCACAAGCATTTTACAAACTATGGCAGATTCATTACTCCGCTTACTCTTGCTAGTTTTGACAGTTGGATAGAAGGATATGCAGATACAATACCTCATAAAAAAGTATCCTTTTATACCAAAGGTTGTTTAGTTGCACTCATGACTGATTTGGAAATTCGCAAAGCAACCAACCATGAGAAAAGTTTAGATACAGTTATGAGGATAATGTATGACCGTTTTGGCAAACCCGAAGTAGGATATTCTCAACAAAACTATAAGGATATTTTAGAGGAAGTATCAGGATTAGACTTTACTTCATTTTTTAGAGATTATATTGAAGGTGTAAAACCCATTTATGAGGACTTTAATAAACTTTTGGAATTTGTGGGCTGTAAGTTAGTAGAATCTCCTGGGTTGGAATTGTCAGAGTATTATTACGGTTTTGTAGCAACGGGCAGTGAAAAAGCTAACCGTTTAGTAGTAAAAACTATTTTACCTAATTCCCCTGCGGAAATTTCGGGATTAGATATTGGTGATGAGATTTTAGCTGTGAATAACATCAAAATTGGGGGTAAATTGAACAACTTGATTAGGAATCACACACGACATTTGAATTTGATTGTTGCCCGAGAGAGTAAAATTCTTACTATTCAGTTACATGCTATACCCAATACGTATTTTAATCCCGTAGTAAAGGTAGTAAAAATACCAGGTTTAGCTGATGATAGTTTTAATCAATGGCTGTCTTTGTGATTTTGGTTGTAATGCTTGGGGCGTTCCTGCTGCGCAGTCGGCGTGCTACGGGCTACGCTATCGCTTCGGTGCGTTGCACCATGCGTGCAAGCACGCATGCCCTCCGCATGCCTAACGCGAAAAAAGTGTTTTTTATGGGAGTTGATGGGTTTACCCACCCACCCGCCCCCGAGTTAAAGAGTTAAAAAACACTTTTTTTATTGTATAGGTGTGTTTATGCCTGTTTTTGCGAGGGCGGGGGCGAAGCCCCCGCCCTCGCACCTATTCGCAAATTATCCAAAGACCATACAATATCTAACACGTCGAACAAAGTTTTTTACCTTGCTTTTTGCGTGAGGGATAGCAGCGAAAAGCCCGCAATGAGCGTTAGCGAATGAAGTACAGGCGTGGCATGCCACGTCTCTACCAGCGCATAGCCCGACCCCGAAGCGCAAGCGCAGGGGACACGCCATAGTATAAAATGTAAAAAATCAAATTTCAAGCGAATATAATTACAAAAAACCTATTTTTGCACTATGTCAAAGCAAAACTATATTTGTTCTTTCTGTGGAAAAAGTGGCAGTAAGGCAAATCTTATGATTTCAGGCAATAACGCTTTTATTTGTGATGAGTGCGTAACCCGTGCTAATGAAATGGTAAGCATGAACTCAGGTAAAAAAAGAACTGCAAATCCTTATACACCATCAAAATTTAATTATACACCGCACCAGATTAAAACACACTTAGACCAATACGTAATCGGACAAGACCATGCTAAAAAAGTTCTTTCTGTGGCAGTATATAATCATTACAAACGCATCTATCAAGAAAAATCAAATAATGAGGTAGAAATAGAAAAAAGTAATATCCTTTTGGTTGGGGAAACAGGTACGGGCAAAACGCTGCTTGCCAAATCTATTGCTAAACTGTTAAACGTGCCTTTTTGCATTGCTGATGCTACCGTACTTACCGAAGCAGGTTACGTAGGCGAAGATGTAGAAACCATTCTTACCCGCTTATTACAAGCCGCAGATTATGATGTAAATGCCGCAGAAAGAGGTATCGTCTATATTGATGAAATAGATAAAATTGCCCGAAAACCGGATAATCCATCTATTACGCGTGATGTATCAGGAGAAGGCGTGCAACAAGCATTGCTTAAACTTTTGGAAGGTACTATCTCCAATGTGCCACCCAAAGGTGGAAGAAAACACCCTGAACAAAGTTTTATTCAAGTAAATACGCAAAATATACTGTTTATTTGCGGGGGAGCTTTTGACGGATTAGATAAAATTATTGCGCAAAGAGTAAATATAGGTAAGGTAGGTTTTACCCAAACACTCAATCACAAAACCCAAAAAGACAATATCATTCAATATGTGCAGGCGCAAGATATTCGCAAATTCGGACTAATTCCCGAACTACTTGGGCGTTTGCCCGTTATTACTTATCTCAACCCGTTGGATAAAACTATGCTGCGTGCCATTCTTACCGAACCTAAAAACGCCATCATCAAACAGTATCAGAAAATGTTTGAAATAGAAGGCATAACCTTGGAATTTGACCCGAAAGTATTGGATTACATTGTAGAAACTGCCCATACGCTCAAACTGGGTGCAAGAGGTTTGAGAAGCATTGTAGAACAGATTATGCTGGATTATATGTATGAACTACCAGGTAAAAATGTTAAAAAAGTAACCGTTACCCTTGTAGATATTGAACAGGTTACCCAACATATAGACAAAACTTTTCATAAGGTTGGGTAAATTCAACAATTGCTTACAAAACTCAATTTAAAAGTTGCTAACTTTGCATGCAACACGCATGCGAAATCTATTATTGTTAATTGTACGGTTTAAGGTAACGTTAATATGGCTGGGACTTTCTCTCCTGTCTGTTATTATTTCTGTACAATATAACAGAAGAAACAACGAAACTTTTCATAATTACACTACGGTAACCAACAGCTATATAGAAAATGTACGTACCAAATTGATGAAACGATATTACACCCGTCAGGAAAATGAAGCCTTACGTGCAGAAAACCTGCGCCTACGACAAGAACTAATGAATAAAAACTATCAGATTCGTAAATTGTCTTTTCCAAAATTGCCTGATAGCTTAAATTTAAGTTCAGATTGGACGCTAATCCCTGCAAGAGTTGTCAATCAGACTATTCATAAACAATACAACTTTATCAGCATCAATGCAGGAAGTCAGGACGGGGTTGCCAAAGGGGACGGAGTAATATCTGCACAAGGTATAGTCGGCATTGTAATAGCCGTAAGCAAAAATTATTGTGTAGCCGCAAGTGTTTTGAACAAAAATACAAAAGTCAGGGTAAAAACAAGTGTAGAAGGTTCTGTGGGTATATTGGAATGGAAAGGGGATAAAATCAATACTGCCAAACTCAATTACATTCCTACTCACGTATTGATACAACCCAATGATGTAGTGGTAACTTCCAGCTATGCCAATATATTTCCTGATGGTATTTTGGTAGGCAGACTAAAAGAAGTACAAAAATCAGGCACAAACTTTTTTGACATTACTGTGAATTTAAGTACAAATTTTTCTCGCCTGTCTGATGTATATATCACGCATCACAAATCAAGAGGAGAATTAGAGGAAATAGAAAAAACAACTTTACCCCATGAATAAAAGCAAGAGATTATGAATACAACAAACTGGTTATTTTGGTTAAAATATGTAGTTATTTTTTTAATACAAATTCTGCTGATAAACAACCTGCATATTCAGTTATTACCTGCTCCTAATTTATACATTGTTATCATTTTAATGTTCCCCGTATATATTAACAGAGTTTTTGCGATTATTATAGCTTTTGTATTAGGCTTGTTGCAAGATGTATTTACGCAGTCGCTAGGGTATCATGCCTTTTCTGCGTGTACACTCATGTATGTAAGGCAGTACTGGCTTGTTTTTTTATTAGGAAGAACCATAGAAGAGGACAAGTACTATAACCTTAACCAAAGTAGTCCTGCATGGATTTTTTCCTATTTTACTCCACTTATTATACTATATCAGATACTCTGGTTTTTCATGAATAACGGTATGAATGTGCAGGAATTAGGAATAAAAATATTCAATAGTTTTGTGGTGATACTGCTTTCCATATTTCTCTGTTTTTCTGCTTTTGTGTTGTTGTTTATGGAGAAAAAAGCAAGGTAGATTAGGCAAACATGGCTTTTTGTGTTATTTTTATCCTGTAAAAACATTATTCTATGAAACCCGCCACCAATCAAGAGATGATTATATCAGGAACGCAGTTTAAAGGTTATATCCGTTCTTTTCGGTTCTTTAAACTTCCTCTTTTTCGGTCTATTCCACTTTTAGGGTGATACATCAAGACAGTATTGATGAATGTTTTATTTGGGCGTTCCTGCTGCGCAGTCGGCGTGCTGCGGGCTACGCTATCGCTTCGGTGCGGTTCGCACCATGCGTGCAAGCACGCATGCCCTCCGCATGCCTAACGCGTATGCGTAGCGTATATGTACGCGCGCAAATGCGTGAGGGATAGCAGCGGAAAGCCCGCAACAGGCGAAGCCTGTGAGGACTTGCAGCGAATAGCCCGACCCGAAGCGATAGCGAAGGGACACGCCCTTACTTTAATATTTGAAACTTGCAAAAAATCCTTATTTTTGCTCATTATGATTAGAACTTTGCAAGGTAAAACGCCTGTTATCGGGCAAAATTGTTTTATTACAGAAAACAGCGTCATTTTGGGTGATGTCATCATGGGAGATGAGTGCAGTGTTTGGTTCAATGTAGTCATACGGGGAGATGTACACAGCATTCGTATTGGTAACAGAACCAACATTCAAGATGGTGCTATTTTGCATTGTACGTATAAAAAGTTTTCTTTAACTATCGGAAATAATGTATCTATCGGGCATGGAGCTATTGTACATGGTTGTGTTATTGAAGATAACGTACTGATAGGTATGGGTGCAAAAGTACTTGACGGTGCTATTATCCGAAAAAACAGCATTATTGCCGCAGGAGCAGTGGTTTTACCCAATACAGAAGTCCCCGAAGGAAGTTTGTTTGCAGGCAATCCCGCTACGTTCAAAAAGCAGTTAGATGAAAAAGCTATTGCCTTTTTACAACAAAGTGCAGACAACTATGTGATGTATAAAGAATGGTATTCAGGGGAAACGTGGTAAGCTATGCCTGAATTCAAAAAAAACCTGCAAATTATTTTACCTGGTGTTTTATTAGCGGCTACGGGTATAGGTGCAAGTGATTTCTTTGGGGCTACCTGGGCAGGAACAGCCGTAGGCACAAGTATTTTATGGGCAGTTGCCTTAGGTGCTGTGCTTAAATATCTCCTTACGGTGGGTATGACAAAATGGCAACTCTATTCAGGTAAAACGCTGTTAGAAACATGGCTGACTGCTTTTCCTAAAACAGTACAATGGATTTTCATTGGTTATTTTTTAATATGGACAGTACTCGTATCTGCCGCACTGATGGGGGCTTGTGGTATGGCAATTACCCAGTTTGATGTGCCTCAACTACACGAAAACAAGAAATACAATAATGCTATGTATGCGGGTTTACATGGAATTCTCGGGTGGGTATTAGTACGTTTTATTCGTTTTGAATGGTTTGAAAAGGCAATTTCCTTCATAGTAGGATTTATGTTTTTGGCTATCCTTTTATGCTGTTTCAGGGTAGAACCCGTATCCCCTGCTATTGAGATGCCCCGCTTTCCTGTGGATAAACCTGTGGTTATTTTAGCTATTATCAGTGGCATAGGGGGAACGGTTACTTTACTGTCTTTCAGTTATTGGATAAGAGAGAAAAACTGGAACTCCTTAGCGTATTTCAAAGATGCAAAAATCAGTTTAGCTACGGGATACATTATTTCAGGGATATTTGGCATGTGCATTTTGTATATTGTAGCACATGTGCTTCGTCCTCATGGAATTATGGCGGATTCCGAAGAATCTGCCAAGCAAGCATTCAGGAAAGTAGGTTCGTTGATGGGTGAAGGTACAGGAAAATACTTTTTTATTTCAGGGTTTTATGCGGCTGTGGTAGGTTCTATGTTAGGCGTATGGCAAAGTGTACCGTATTTTTTTGCTGACGGGTACTATTTACTCAAAAACCAAACTGTTGAGCAAAGCACTTCCTATACAAATACACCTGCTTACAGATACTTTCAAATAAGTATGATACTTGTGGCTATGATTTTTTTAGTACAGAAAGCGCAGATTCTCCTTGTATTATACAGTTTATTCGGTTCGCTTTTTATGCCTATGGTAGCTGTCAGTTTATTGATGCTCAATACCAAAAAAGAACTTGGACAACATAAAAACCATTGGATACTCAACGTCTTTTTTGTATTTGTGATTGTACTGTACGCGTGTATTATTGTGATAGAACTTCAATAATTACTTTTACATCACAACTAACTTATGTTGGTGAAGCATTCTACCTTCGGCGAGCATATTTACATAATACAAACCTTGTGGTAATTGAGGTACGTCAAAAGAAATATTTTGCTTGCCCGCATCAGCGAGGATTTCTTTATTGAACACAAGTCTTCCGCTTATGTCATACACTTGGTAAAGAATGGTGGTGTTTTTGTCAGAGGTATACTCGTATTGAAGCGATTTGGGAAGCACAACAGGCTGTTCAAACAGATTTTTTACTTTACTGTCTAAAACAGGAGTTATTTCTACTATGTTGGAAAACGTGTATCTTCCGTCTTTTTCTTTGCATTTAATACGATAGAATAAGGTACTACCCGCAAATCCGTCTTTATCCGTATAGTGATAAACAGTATTCGCGGGAGTATGTATTTTTTCTGTTACAGTCTGATAGGTTTTACCACCATCTGTACTTCTTTCCAGTTCAAAAGATACTGCATTGTCATAGTTTACGTTCCATTCTAAAAACGTATTTTTCTCTTTATCCAAACTACCTTTGAGATCAAGGATATGTGCAGGTAAGGTTACAGAAGCCCCATATACCAGAACTACGCCCCAGATAGAATTATCCTGATTACCACTTGCATGATTAAGTTGCACGGGAAAAGAAGTGGTACTCATAGGGATTAAGGCTTTTATATTACTTAAAGCATCAGGACCTGCCATAGCTTGGTTGGGGTTATCATCACCTATGCCTGTAAGTACCCCACTGTTGTAACTAAATTGTCCCATTGCACCGCTGCAAGACCCCGAATTATATTCATCACCGTAATATGTGCCTACATTTGTACCATTCACTATAACCACTTCACCGTCACCAGCGGAGCAGGCATATCCTGCAAACATTGCCAGACCAACATCATTGCTCGTATTGATAGGATTGACCACATTCAAAGTATAGTTAAGAGAAGGTCCAAAATTGAAAGTATTTGTCCATAAACCGACAGAAACCACAGGTAGAGAGGGATTATCGTAGGCAATAAAAAGATAAAAATCCTGATAATGCTCGCAGTAGGGTGGGGTTGGGAAACTGATATTATACACGGTTGTCGCCGCAGAAACAGAAGCCGTGATGTCTATGGCATGCACACTCGCAGGTGTACATGCATAAATCGAGCTAAAAGTTGAACCTACAATATTGGCAGGTCCGAAGTTGCAAGGTATAGCATTAAGCATAACCGTTGCAGTACCTGTACTACCGTGTTGTCCTGCCATTATATAAGCTTTCCTTATAGTACTTCCCGCAGGAATACTTACTGTCATAGTACCTGAACCACCTACAAAATAGTCAGGCGACCAACCTGCACAAGTAACTCCACCATTAAAGGTATCTTCATATAATTTAAACTGTGCCAAAGCAAGTTTATTGGCTGTAAAACAAAAGCAAGAAATAATAATTATGTAGCAGATGTGTTTCATAATATTTTTTACAAAGGTAAAAAAAACTGTTTAAATATCAAAGTTAAGTTTGTGAAAAACCTTGAAAATATACTTTAAGAGTAGGTTTTAAGGAAAATTTTTGTACTTTTGTATACGTATGCGGTATTTTCTTTTTATATTATTTGTTTTACCTATATCTGTATTTTCCCAAATGTCAAATCTATTAGAAAAAAACACAGCTATTTTTTTACAACTTGTGAGTACACAAAAATATGACGCAGCTTACGCTATGGTGGATAAAACTTCCAAAACTTTTCCTAATACTCAAAGCATAGAGCAAACATGGAATAAAATACAAGACGAAGTAGGAAAATTCAAAAATATAGAAAGCATAAAACCCTATTCTGACACCAATAAAAAGCATATTATTTTATCTGTATTGCAATTTGAAAAATCCCGCTTAGCCATAGAATTTGTATTTTCTAAACAAACACAGCAACTATTGGAGTGGGTGTATCTGCCTGCACCGCTTAAAGACGATTATGTACTCCCTTTGTACCATGAACCCAATAGTTACACAACGCAGGAGTATGTAATCAAGACGGATAAATATGAATTGCCCGCAGTGCTTACACTGCCTAAAAATACCAAAGAAAAACCACCCTTAGTTATATTGGTGCATGGTTCAGGTCCTCATGACAAAGACCAAACTATTGGACCTACCAAAACATTTTTGGATTTGAGCGTAGGGCTTGCCAAAGAAGGGGTTGCTACTTTACGCTATTACAAACGGACATTTATTTATGCCGATGAGTTGGTAAAAGATATTAAAAACCTGACTTTGCAGGAAGAAACCATTGATGATGCCATCAGTGCCATAGAACTGTCCCGCACTTTGAGTAGTATAGATTCAACTAAAATTTTCTTGTTAGGGCATAGTCTGGGAGGGGTTGCCGCACCACGCATTGCTACGCAAAACAAACATTTGGCAGGCATTATTTTATTTGCTACGCCAAGCCGTCCTTTGGAAGATATTATTGTATCGCAATATGAGTATATTTTGGGTTTGGACGGTATAGATGCTAATGATGGCATATTACTCAATACCATAAAAACACAGTCAGAAAATGTAAAAAAACTTCAATCGGCTGAGGATAATATACCTCTTCCCTTAGGATTACCCACAAAATACTGGTTTGACCTTAAAAACTATGATATTATCAAGACCACACAAAATCTCACCATTCCCATATTTATTTTACAAGGTGAAAATGACTATCAGGTAACTATGCAAGATTTTGAAGGTTGGAAAAAAGCCCTTGCCCAACATAAAAAAGTATATTTCAAATCGTATCCTATGTTAAATCATTTGTTTATTGCCAAAAAAACCAAAAGCACCCCCAAAGACTATGAAGAACAAGGCAATGTATCTTTTCCTGTGATTGCAGATATTGCCAAATGGGTGAAGAAATAGTAAAAAACGCAATACTTTCTATGGATTTGGATTTTTGTTATATGGGCGTACCCCCTGCGCTGCGCTTCGGGGTCGGGCTATACGCTGGTAGAGACATGGCATGCCACGCCTGTACTTCATTCGCTACACTCATTGCGGGCTTTTCGCTGCTATCCCTCACGCAAAAACAAAGTAGGGCTACTCTACTTGTTTGTTCAAGGTGTTCAAATTATTGTAATTTCTCTATTTCTTCTCGGGTTAATCCTGTTTTTTT
>Ga0272446_1001388_pt1 | contig 35167 bp, 33 predicted proteins | sample YNPCB0061_FD_194587 | JGI IMG/M metagenome (GOLD analysis project Ga0272446, IMG submission 194587) | Hot spring microbial mat communities from Yellowstone National Park, WY, United States - YNP-CB-006-1 | ecosystem: Environmental > Aquatic > Thermal springs > Hot (42-90C) > Sediment | place...
CTTCACGGTCGTGATAGATGTTCAAGAGTATTACTATAGTTGGCGCTGCCGAAGGCGTCTAACGCCAACAGGCGCGCTAGAGAACGCGCCCTACACAACGTTACGAGATTATTTTGTTAAAAACCATAAGACGGCTAAACCCGGCTATCTAGTCCGCTTAAGCGGACTTTGTACTGGCAGCCCGGAGATTTATCTTCGGGCGGAGCCGGGCTTGCGGGAATTTTCGGATAGGTTCTTAGAGACCGCCTGAAAACCTTGCAGGTAATACCGGCGGCGGTTGAATCATCCATACTCACATGAACCAACTCAGAACAATTTCTCAAATCATCGAACCTCAAATTGCCATTGAGGGCGCAGGTGTGCGTCTGTTGCGCTCTTTTGCCCCTAAAGTCAGCAATTTATTCGACCCCTTCTTGCTCTTCGACCACTTCGCTTTCAACGATCCCCTCGAAGGACCCATCCGCGGTTTTCCCATGCATCCCCACCGCGGCATCGAAACTGTCACCTACATGCTCGAAGGCGCTACCGCCCACCGCGACAGTCTGGGTAATCAGGACCTCATCGGCTCTGGTGATGTACAGTGGATGAGCGCCGGACGCGGCATCCTGCACGAAGAAATGCCCCGTCGTGGTCCTAGCGGTAACATCTACGGCTTTCAACTCTGGGTCAACATGCCTGCGCGTCTTAAGATGTCTGAGCCGCGCTACCGCGGAGTAACCGCCGCTGCCATCCCCACCTACGAAAAAAGCGGCGTCAAAATTCGTATTGTGGCTGGAACTGTGGACGGAGTGACCGGTCCCGTCAAGGACATTGCCGCTTCGCCTCTCTACATGGACGTTGAACTGACGCCCGGCATCGAATGGCATTTCCCTATCCCCGAACGACACACCCTCATCACCTACGTCTTCGAGGGTGAGGGAGTTTTTTCTGGTGAAACCATTGCTGCTATAAAAATGGTCAAATACAACGACGGCGACCACATCACAGTCAAGACCGAGAACAGCCCCGTCCGCTTTATGCTCATGGCTGGCGCGCCGTTTAAGGAGCCAATTGTCCCCTATGGTCCATTCGTGATGAACACCATCGAAGAAATCCAGCAGGCGCTGAGGGAACTTCGTAACGGCACGTTTATCAAATAAGAGAGCGTATGGAGCAAATCTTGACTCAGGTACTTTATGGTGAGCGCATCGCCAGACAAGGTAAACTCCGCCTGGGCTGTTCCGCCGCCATCTTTGACGAACAGCGACGTATCCTGCTCACCAAACGGCGAGACAACGGTCAATGGTGCCTGCCGGGCGGCGGCATGGAGGCGGGCGAGTCGGCGGCTGAGGCATGTGAAAGAGAAGTTTTGGAGGAGACAGGCTTGAGCGTCCGTGTGAAGCGGCTGGTTGGCGTGTACAGTCATCCGGATCAGCTCGCCGTTTACCCCGATGGGAACAAAGTCCATTTTGTTGTTTTGCACTTCGAGACGGAAGTCATCGGTGGAAAATTAGGCTTGAGCGACGAGACTTCCGATTTCGGGTATTTCACGCTGGAAGAACTGGAAGGGTTGGAGATGTTTGGACGGCACAAGGAACGCATTTTCGATACGCTGGCGAATCAAAAAGAGGCGTTCGTGCGGTAATCAGATTTTCAGCCACCACACTCCTGTGCATTCGGGCAGAATCACCCAGCCATTTGCTCTCACCTTATTCCCCAATTCATCGCCAAAGAAAAAGCGGGATAATTCTTCGGCTTCCTCGAGGGATTCAAATTTGTAATCTGTGCGAATCCACCTGTACTGAAAACCGGACTCGTCGAGCCAGAGATAAAACTCGCGGAGATGCTCCAATCGAATCGGCGACTCGTTTCCCGTGCCAAGCGATTCAAACAAGACGATGAAACTGCCCTGCCTCAAGACGCGTTTCATTTCGGTCATCCACTTTTCCAACTCCTCGCGCCACGAGGCGGGATTCCATACTGCCAGATAACTTACACTCCAGCCGGAGACGGCAAGATCGGCGGAGTAATCGGAGATTGGTAACTGGCGGTGGTCGGCGGTCTCCACTTTCCAATTCGTCAATCCGCTGGCTTCAAGGCGCTGGCGGCACACCCGCAGCATCTCTTCCGAAAGGTCAAACGCGCGCACAGACCCGGCGCGCGGCGCAAGCATCACGGCAAGACGCCCCGTTCCTGCGCCCAGGTCGAGAATGTCCAACCCGTCGGGGTTGACAATCTCCTCCAGCGCCTTGAGCAGGTTACCCTGATGGTCTTCTCTTGCAATCAGCGCTTCGTAGCGGTCGCCGTCGGTTTGATAGATTTGTCTTTGCCGGTCTGTCATGAACAACTCCAAATTTTGCTATACTTGGGCAATTCTCAGCGCTTCACCAAAGCGCATAAGATACTTCCCATCACTGGTTCACAAGGTGACTTATGCCTCTTTCTCCTTCAGCGCAAAAAATACAGGATGTTTTGAACTCGCTAGGGTATGACTACACTGTCATCGAACACACCGAGTCCACTCGCACTGCGCAGGAAGCCGCGGAACGCGCCGGCTGTGAACTTGGTCAGATTGTCAAGTCGCTGATTTTCAGGGGCAAAGAATCGGGCAAACCGATTATCGTGCTGACCAGCGGCGCAAACCGCGTGGACGAGAAGCGCATCAGCGAATATGCCGGTGAAGCCATCAGCAAGGCAGATGCCGATTTCGTTCGGGCAGTGACCGGTTTTGCCATCGGCGGCGTGCCGCCTGTCGGTCATCTTCAAAAGATCGAGACCTATATGGACGAAGACTTCTTGCAATACGAAACCGTGTGGGCGGCGGGGGGAACACCTAACGCCATTTTTGAACTCAAAACAACCGATTTGCAGAAGATGACGAACGCAAAGGTAGTGAAAGTAAAATAGAACTCTTGCATAAGTCGTGAGGTGGATTTGCCTTTTCCGCCCCACCGCCCGACGATCAATCGTCGGGCTGATCCCCCCTAAGCCCGCTGAAGCGGGCTGGCAGTCGGTTTTAGCCGACTTTGTGGGCGCAGCCGGCGGATTTATCCGCTGGCAAGGGCTCAGGGCGACATATAAATCCGTGGCAAAGAAGCGCTGGGGGCTATTTTTTGCGCGGCAGGAAATCGAACGGCGGGCGCTGATTGAGTTTCAACAGCATTGCGCCCATCTCGCCGATGGCAAGCGCTGTGAGCGAGCCAGTGTCACACCCCAGCCGCTGAAACTGATCGAGCGGCAAGCCGATGTAGTGTGCCACCGCCAGTTTGATTGGGTCTGCGTGCAGAACGCATGCCACGATGTCTTTCGGTTTATGTCTGGCAAGAATGGCATCGAGCGCGCCGACGACGCGGCTCTGACATTCGTAAAACGTCTCGCCGTTAGGGAACTTTGCCCGCGAAGGCGCCCGCTGAATCACCTTCCAATACTTGTGCAGAGCCAGCCGCCTCAACGACTTCCCCTGCCAGTCGCCGATATTTGTTTCGAGCAGACCTGTTTCCTTTTGAATGGTCAAGCCGGTGGATTGGGCAATGGGGGTGGCAGTCTCCAGCGCCCTCTCCAGCGGACTCGCGTACAGGGCTTTGATGGGGACATCTTTCAGCGCTTCGCCCAACGCCTGAGCCTGTTTCTGTCCATGTTCATTGAGATGCACCCCGGGCAGTCTCCCCGCAAGTTTATGGGTTTTGGTGTAATCGTTTTCGCCGTGCCGGATGAGAAGCAATAAGGGCATTATTTGATTTTCCTTTTTATTTCCTGGATTTGTTCTTCGCTCATGGCAGGGATGTTCTCCACTCTGGTAATGCCCAATGCTTTACGCTGTGCCTCGCGCCACTTCTCCAGCCGCAACTTGACCTGTGACTCGTATCCCTCCTCTGAGGGCGAATAAAAGTATGTTCCCAACAGCCGCTTTGGCAGGTATTGTTGCGGGACGAAGTGTCCCTCGAATTCATGCGGGTACTCATAGTCCTTGCCATGCCCCATGGCAGCGGTGTCGCGATTACTATCCATGAGGTGGCGCGGCACAGAGATTTGCCCCTCGTCTTCGATTTTTTTCATTGCCTTGAAGTATGCCCCCGCGCTGTTCGATTTGGGCGCCGTGGCGAGGTAGAGCGTCGCCTCGACGAGGGGATAAATTCCTTCGGGCAAACCAACATAATCGAACGCCTGAGCGGCTGAGGTTGCCACCACTAACCCCAGCGGGTCGGCGAGACCAATGTCTTCGCCTGCCAGAATAATCAGGCGGCGTAAGATGAAGCGCGGGTCTTCGCCGGCGTAGATCATTTTTGCCAGCCAGTAGAGCGCGGCATCGGGGTCGCTTCCGCGTACTGATTTGATGAACGCGCTGATGGTGTCGTAGTGGGCGTCGCCGTCCTTGTCGTACAGCACTGCCCGCCGCTGAATGGACTCCTGCGCCACCTCCAGCGTGATGCGGATGACGCCGTGTTCGTCTGGTGCGGTGGATTCGACTGCCAGTTCGAGCGCGTTGAGGGCGTTGCGGGCGTCGCCGGAGGCAACTTCGATGAGGTGGGCGCGGGCGTCGGGGTCCAGGATGATGCGTTTGTTTCCGTAGCCGCGCTCTTTGTCGGTGAGAGCGCGGTCGAGCAGGATGCCGGTTTCGTGCTGGTTCAAACTGCGCAGTTGGAAGACGCGCGAGCGTGAGATGAGGGCTTTGATGACTTCGAAGTAGGGGTTTTCGGTGGTTGCGCCGATGAAGGTGACGACTCCCGCTTCGACGTGCGGCAGGAGTGCATCTTGTTGAGCCTTATTCCAGCGGTGGACTTCATCTACGAAGAGGATGGTGCGCTCATTGTGCAGGCGGCGGCGCTCGATGGCTTCGTCAATGACTGCCCGCAATTCTGCCTTGCCTGCCAAAATGGCGGAGATGGTGACAAAATGACTTTTGGTGGTGTTGGCTATGACCTGTGCGAGGGTGGTCTTGCCTGTGCCGGGCGGTCCCCACAGGATGATGGAGGAGAAGAGGCGGTCTGCTTCGATGGCACGGCGCAGGAGTTTGCCTTCGCCGATGATGTGTTCCTGCCCGACGAATTCCTCGAGGGTGCGCGGACGCATGCGCGCCGCAAGCGGGGCTTCGTTTTTCATTCGTTCCTGCAGGGCGTGGTCGAAGAGGTCGGGCATGGTGGAGATTATAGCAGGGGGCAGGGGAGGGGGGAGGGCAGGCTTGGGGTGTGGAGGAGGTTTTTTGAGCAGAGGCAGGCTCAGGCGGGGGAGGAGGCGGGGGTCACTTTTGTCCTGTCTGGTAGTGACTCTGGTTGACCAGATAAATTCCAATCAGCGCCACTGTTCCGCCAATTCCCTGCCAGAGGTTCGGAATTTCGCCGAGCAGGGGGATGGCGAGCAGAGCAGTGACAACGGGCTGTAACACCATGGTTGGCGCGACGATGGAGGCGGGGAGATGCCCGAGGGCATAGGCAAGCGCCATGTAGCCGATGAGTTGTGAAACCAGGGCGGTGGAAAGGAAGACGATCCAGGTTTTTGTGTCGTAGCCTGTCAGGGGGGTGTTCATGAGCAGGTTGGCAATGAAGAGGGTGAGGCTGGCGCCGACGCCGACGAGCCAGATGTGTGCGATGGGGGTGAAGTATAAGCGGCTTTTTTCGGTGAAGAGGAAGTAGCCGCCATAGAAAAAGCCGGTGAAGGCTGCCATGAGGTCGCCGATGCCGAAGCGGGGATGGAGGAGAAAATCGGCGCCCATGATGAGGGCTGCGCCGGTGAGGGTGACGGCAAGCCCTCGCCAGAAGGTGCCGGAGAGTTTTTGTTTGAGGATGAGCCAGGTGCCGAGCGCCACCCAAAGCGGAGCGGTGTTCCCAAGCAGGGTGGCGTTGGCGGCGGTGGTGTAGGAGAGGGCGGTGGTCCACAAGGCGAGGTCGAGGGCGGTGAAGACGCCCGCCAGCAGGGGGAAGATGAGGTTCGATATGTGAAGGGTGTGTTTTTCTGCCGGGCGCGCCAGGACGAAGGGCGCGAGCATGAAGATGGAGAAAAACATGCGGTAGAAGGCAGTGACAGGACCCGGCGCATTTGCCCAGCGGACGAACATGGCGGAGAAGCTCAGCGCCAGGACGCCGATTGCCAGCGCAAGGTAGGCGGGGATGTTTTTGTTTGACATGGGAGGTTATTGACTGATGTTACGCGAAACGTCCCGAAGGTTCTCATAAATCAAGCCTGTTTTCCGTTCCAACCTTCGGGACGGTGCGTAAGGTGAGTTATTGAATCTGGAGGCGGTCCAGGACGGCGGGCAATTCCAGCAGAGTGGAGATGCTCGCGTCGGGCTGGACCGATTCTTGTTTTTCCATCTCCGGGCTGGCGCGGCGGCTGATCCAGACTCCGTAAATGCCTGCTTCTTGTGCGCCGCGGATGTCGGCATCGAGGTTGTCGCCGACCATGACTGCTTCGTTGGGCGGGCAGTACCAGTGAGAGAGCGCCAGTTCGAAGATGCGCCGGTGCGGTTTGCGGTAACTGCATGCGGCGGAGGTCAGGATGAAGTCGAAGTATGCGGTGATTCCAAAGCGGCGGGCGAGTTGTTGAACGTCCTGGTCGTCGCCGGCGTTGGAGATGATGCCCAGGTGGTAGCCAAGGGAGCGGAGTTGCTGCAGGGCGGGGATGGCGTCTTCTTCCAGCGCCCAGTTGGTTTGTGTGACCGCGAATAAGGCATCGAGCGCCGTGCGGATGGCGGCGGGGGGAACGTCGTTGTAGCCTTTTTCGGCGAGCAGTTCCCGCAGAACGAAGGAATAGGTGGTTTCCAGCAAATCCTGTTCTCGTTGTTTGAAATATTGATCCAGGCGTTTACGGAATTCAGCAGGGAAGGTGTACAGGTTGATTTCCATTCCCTGCGCACGGAGGTTTTCGGTGAGCGCCTCGTCTGCTCTGGCGATGATGGGCGCCCAGTCCTGACGCCCATGCATGAGCGTCCCGCCGAAGTCGAAGAGGATGGCGCGAATGAGGTTGCGGGGCATGATGGCTATTGTACTGTGTCAGGTCAAAAAGGGAAAATGCGGTTAATTGCTGCGCGGCTCCTGGGCGGATGTTTTTTGCGGCAGGGTGGTGACAAGAACCTTGTCCACGCGCCGCCCGTCCATATCCATGATTTCGAAGCGGTAGCCGTTCCATTCGAAGTGATCGGCTACTTGAGGAACCCGCCCGAGCGACATCATCACAAAGCCGCTCAAGGTTTCATATTCATCCTCATGAGGCAGAGAAGTGAAGCCGAAGATGTCTTTGAATTCGTCTACTTCGAGCATGCCGTCCAGCAGCCATGAGCCGTCCTGCCGCTGGGTGGCTTGCGGCTCATCCTGTTCCATTTCGCCGACAATTTCCTCGAGGATGTCGTTGATGGTGAGCAAGCCTTGCACGCCGCCAAATTCGTCAATGACGAGAAGCATGTCGGTGCCTTTTTCTTTGAGGATTTCCAGCGCGCGCGATGCCAGCATGGTTTCGGGAATGTAAAAGGCGGGACGAAGCAAGTCCTTGAGGTTGATGGGTTCCCCTTTCAGGCTTGGCACGAGCAAATCTCTTGCCTTGACGATGCCCAGAATGACATCCAGTGTGCCTTGTCGAACAGGGAAGCGTGAGTAATCGTTCGCGGCAATCTTTTCGCGGATTTCCTCGATGGTGTCGTCAATATCCAGCCAGACGATGTCGGTGCGGGGAGTCATGATGGAATATACGCGCTGGTCGCCGAGGCTGAATACGCCTTCGACCATTTCCTGCTCCGATTCGTCGAAGATGCCTGCCTGGGTGCCCTGGTCAATGAGCAGTTGAATCTCCTCTTCTGTCACAGGCGGTTCCGTGCTTACCTTGACGCCCAGCAGGCGCAAAACCGACTCGGTGGAGAAACTCAAAAAGCGGACGAATGGCGAGAACAGACGCGAAAAAAACAGCATCGGGCGCGCCGCCGCCGCAGAGACTCCCTCCGGGTCGCGCAATGCCAGCCGCTTGGGAACCAGTTCGCCAACTACCAGCGAGAGGTATGTGACTGGCAAAATGCCGGCAATGAGACCAATCACGCCGCTATAGGGGCTCAAGAGGGGGAATTGGTTCACCTGCTCATTGACCCACAACCCCAGCGTGGCGCCGGTCAGTGCGCCGACGAGCAGGTCGGTGGCTGTAATTCCGATTTGGATGACCGAAAGGAATTGGTTGGGGTTTTCCAACAGTTTCAGGGCGATGCTCGCGCGGGCATCGCCTTTGTTGATGTCGTTTTGTAATCGTGCTTTCCGCGAGGAGAGCAGGGCTGTCTCTGCCATTGCCATCAAGCCGTTTACAATGATCAACGCTGCAATGGTGAGCAGCCCGGAAGTAAAGTTAATTTCTAGGGGAATTTCAGACATGAGCCTACGCTTGGGAATACCTCTGTTTCCCCTATTGTACTATGGATGACGTGCTTCGTAATTTTCCCCTGAAAAAAAATAACTCACCTTACGCAAAACGTCCCGAAGGCTCACGTAAATCAGGCTTGGATTTTGCCCAAACCTTCGGGACGGTGCGTAACATCAAAAAATAAATCTAACCACCTGACAGTTTCATTTTCCGCCCCACCGCCCGACGATCAATTGTCGGGCTGATGCCCACAAAGCCCGCTGAAGCGGGCTGGCAGTCGGTTTTAGCCGACTTTGTAGGCGTAGCCAGCGGATTTATCCGCTGGCGATGGCGGCAAGACCAGGCGAAGGACTCACGATTTTGAAAAGTGTCAGGTAGCTAGATGGTTTTTCACAAAATGATCTCGTAACGTTTCGTAGGCGCGTTCTCTGACGCGCCTGTTGGCGTTAGACGCCTTCGGCAGCGCCAACTATGCGGTTACGGTGCTTAAGGGCATCGTTGGGCGCGGCTCCTACCCCACCTCTTCCGTCAATTCTTTACCGCGCGGGTCTTCGCCGGGTTCGATGCGGCGTCCAAAAACGAGAAACCCTGTGTGCGCCACCATGCGGTCGGTGGGGCGCAGGCGGGAGGGTTCAGGTTTGTAATAGCGCAGCAAAATCTCGCAGACTTCAATAAAGGCAAACTTATGCTGCCGCATGGCAAGCAGCGTTTTTTCCACCTGATTGAAAGTGGGTATCAAACAGCACAAAAATCCGCCGGGTTTGAGCGCGGCGCGCACCTGTGCAATGTAATCATACGGATTTGGCACATCCAGAAAGAAAGAGTCGGCGTCGGTTTCGTCGAAGCCTTGTTGGATGTCGCGCAGTTTGAAGTCCACGCGTGAAGCGAGCCCAAAGCGGGTGAGATTCTTTCGAGCAAGATTCTGCATATCGGGACGGACTTCGTAAGAGACGACGCGCCCCTCATTCCCAACCGCATACGCCAGCGCGGTCGTCATGGACCCGGAGCCTGTCCCTGCTTCGAGAACCTTTTGCCCCGGCCCGACGCCCATCGTGACGAGAATGAAGCCAATGTCTTTAGGATACAGGATTTGGGTGGTGCGGGGAATATCCACCAGCAGATCGGCCAGCGAAGGCTGAAGCAGAAAAAACGGCGCGCCGAGATGACTGAAGACCTGTGACCCCCAGGGTTTGCCAATCAGGTCGTCGTGCAGCAAAACGCCGCGATGTGTTTCGAATTTCGCGCCTGCCTGCAGGGTGATGATGAAGTGCTTATGCCGCAAACCGACCAGCTCTGCCAGATCGCCTTCGCGCGCAATGGAAGTAGGGTGCAAAAAAGCCATACGAATTATTTTTCCTCGATTTCAACGCTGAGTAGTTTATCGCCGGGCGGAGTTTCAACCCCCGGCTGGGCATTGCGCGGCGTGAGCGAGCGGAGAACTTCCATGCCGCTCAACACCTCGCCAAAAATTGTGTACCTGCCGTCGAAATCGGGCGCCGGCGCCAGCGTAATGAAAAACTGACTTCCGCTGGTATCCGGTCCCGAATTGACCATTGCCACTTTGCCGGGCGCATCGAACTTCAAGTCGGGCAGAATTTCCGTCATCACATAATAGCCGGGCAGCCCCTTGCCCGTGCCGCTGGGGTCGCCGCTTTGCACATACAACTCAGGAATAACGCGGTGAAACGTGATGTTGTCGTACCAGCCGTTTCGCGCCAGAAACACAAACGAATTCACCGTGAAAGGCGCCTTATCGGCAAAGAGTTGCAGCGTCACGTCGCCTTTTTCGGTATGCAGCGTGGCAATGTACTGCTTCGTTTTCTCCACAACCAACGGCGGGCACTCGGTGAACTGCCGCCTGCCCAGCAGGATCAACTCTACAATGTCTTTCAAACTGCCGTAATCCTGCGGACCCAGATAAATTTCGCCATTGATGAGGATAAGCGGAACGGCAAACGGACCGAACTGCCGCGCCGTCTCGAAATTGTTCTGCACCAGTTGAACAACCGCCTCACTCTCGACCTCAGCCTGATACCGCTCAACATCCATTCCCAACGCTGACGCCTGCGCCGCGCTCCACTGCACGAAATCCTGCGGCGAAAGGTTTGCCCAACTTGCCTGCCGGGCGTAGAGGAGATCGTACATCTCCCAAAATTTGCCCTGAAGATGGGCGGCTTCCACTGCCTGCGCGGCGAGCAGGGCTTTGTCGTTTCTGCCCACCAGCGGAAAGATGCGGCTGACAAACCGCACGTCGTTTGGGTACTCTGTGAGAAGACGCTGCATCACACCAGCAAACAGGGCGCTGGTGGTATCCTGCAAATCGCCATAGACGATAATAGTCACAGCGGCGTTTTCCGCTCCGCGGGTGTGATCGGCGGCGGAGACCGGCGGGATGAGGGAGGGGGCGTCTGCGGCGGGGGTGGGGGCAACGGCAATCGAATTGCACGGCTGGACGGCTTGCGCAATGGGCGTGACGGTTGGTACGGGAGAAAATGGCGTTTGTGTGACGGGGGCGGCTGTGCAAGAAGCAAGTACAAGCAAGGCAAGGAGGATAAGCGATTTTGAAAATTGGCTCATGAGGTTATTGTTGGATGGCTTGCTGGAGTTGTTCGAAGGAGGTCATCCAGGCAATGGTGTTGAGAAAATCTGCCAGCGAGGCGCTTTGTTGGCGCAGTGCGCGCACAGCGGGTCCAACCGGGTCTTCGCCTGCTGCGCCGCCGGGCTGGTCGGCGTAGGCGCCGTGGAAGGCAAAGTATGCCTGGTTGAGTTTGCGGATGAGGTAGCCGTTTTGCCAGAAGATCTGACGGCGCGCTTCCATGTATGCTTCGGCTTCTTCGATTTTTCCCTCCGCCAGGAGTTTGTCCACAGTGACGCGGGTTTCACGCATCTCGGCGCGGAAGTCGAAGGTTGGGGTGTCTTCGAGGCGGCTGGAGTGTGGAAACTGCCAGTTAAGGGTGAGCCGGTTCGAGGTCGGTGCCGACGCGAGGAGTTCGGGGTAGTAGGTTTGAAGGAGGAGGAGTCCCACTTCGTCTCCAACGATGTTGGCGGTGGTTTCGTTCATGGTGCGAAGTTCGGGGGTGGTGCTGTAGTTGATTCCGAGCGGGCGCAGGTTGAGGTAGTTGTGTGTCCATTCGTGGGCGATGGTGTTGAGCATCCAGGGCAGGTTGGTGGTTTCCATGACCATGGTGGGGTACACGCCAACGCCGCCAATGGGGACGACGAGGGTGGAGACGTTGAGGGAGTGCGCCACGCGGTCTTCCAGTTCGATTTGCTGGTCGAGGGTGAGGGTGGGCAGGATGGAGATGTTGGCGATTTGGACGATTTCTTCGCGTTTGGATACGATGAGGGCGAGCGGAGTGGGGGAACTGTGGTAGAGGACAGGCGGAATGGGCTGCCCGCCGGTGGTGAGCTCGAGCCTGGCGAGGGTTTCGCTGACCTGGTTTTGAAGGATGGCTTCGGCGAAGGGGGCGAGTTGTTTTTGGCGGGCAAGGAGTTGGTCGCGCTGGGTGCGCAGGAGGGCGCTGGCGGTTTCCTTGTCGGTGATTTGCGGGTCAGCGTAGATTTGTTCGATGCGGCGTTCGGTTCGCATGAGTTGGTCGGTGGTGCGCAGGTATGCGAAGACGATTTCTCTGGTGGCGCCGCGCTGGAATATGAAGGGGGAGTGGATGGAGGCTTGTTCGAGTTTGATGCGGAAGGCGTCCCAAACCCAGTTGGGGTAGTCGAATTCGATTTCGCGGGTGTAGAAGCGGGTGCGGTCGGCGCTGTCGGTAAAGCGGGGGACGTCGCTGCCGCCGGCGATGAGGAGCACAATCAGGATGGAGAGTAAGTTGATGAGTTGTCCGATTCGGTGAAGCATGGAAGGGATTATACCCTTGGGACGCAGGGAAAAGCAGAGACGCCCCGCATTGCGCGAGGCGTCTCTTTCTTGCACCTGCCCTCAGGGGTGTTATTTTTTGTTTCTCAGGTATTCGTCAATTGCCCAGGCGGCTTTTCGCCCGCCGACCATGGCGGTGACGACGAGGTCGGGTCCGGTGACGCAGTCGCCGCCGGAGAAGACGCCTTCGCGTGAGGTGGCGCCGGTTTTCTTGTCGGCTTTGATCAAGCCCCAGTTGTGGGTTTCGAGGTCGGGTGTAGTCTTGCCAATGATGGGGTCGGGCCAGTAGCCCAGGGCGAGGATGGCGGTGTCGCAGGCGATGCTGAAGTTGGAGCCTTCCACGGGGACAGGTTTGCGCCGGCCTTTGGCATCAGGTTCGCCGAGTTTCATTTCGATGCATTCGACGGCGGCAAGTTTCCCATCTTCGCCGGCGATGAATTTGACGGGTTGAGTAAGGAACCGGTATTTCGCCCCTTCTTCTTTTGCGAGTTTGCGATCTTTTTTGCCGCCGGGCATTTCGTTTTCGGTGCGGCGGTATAGACAGGTCACTTCTTCGGCGCCGAGCCGTATGGCGGAGCGCAGGCAGTCGGAGGCTGTGTCGCCGCCGCCCACGACGACGACGCGTTTGCCGATTTCAAGCGGTTTTTGTTTGTCGGGCGGCAGGAGGCTGGGGTCTACGTTGGCGCGGATGAGGAAATCGGTCGCTTCGTAGACTCCGGGCAGGTCGGTTCCTGGGGTGTCTTCCATTTTGGCGTCCACTTCCGAGCCGACGCCGATGAAGACGGCGTCGAAGCCTTCAGCGAAGAGGTCGTCAATGGTTTTGTCTTTGCCGATGTAAGTGTTGGGGACGAATTTGACGCCGGCGCGTTCGAATTCTTCCCATTTTTCCTGCCAGATTTCCTTCGGGAGTTTGAAGTTGGGGATGCCATACACGAGCAAGCCGCCGGGTGCGGGTTTGGCGTCGAAGATGGTGACTTCGTGTCCGCGCTGGACGAGTTGGTCGGCGCAGCCCAAACCGGCTGGTCCTGCGCCGATGATGGCAACCCGCTTCCCGGTGGGAGGAGCAAGCGGGATGACCCGTCCTTCGTGGCGGCGCTTGTAGTCCACCGCGAATGCTTCGAGTTCGCCGCACAGGACCGGCGTATGGTGTTTGTTGAGGACACAGGACCCCTGGCATAATTGCTCGTGGGGGCAGACGCGTCCGCAAATCTCTGGTAGTGAACTGGTTTGGTGGTAGAGGTCGGCGGCTTCAGAGAAGCGCCCCTGTTCGATCAGCCACATGGCAGAGGGGATGTCGTTGTGGGTGGGGCAGGCGAGCATGCAGGGCGCCGGGTCGGGACAGTGTATGCAGCGTGACGCCTCTACCATGGCACGCTCCGGGTCGAACTCGATGACCACATCGTCGAAATCGCAAGTGCGCTGTTCGGGGGAGCGCAGGTCGAGATCGAAGAATGGCATGTTTGCCCTTGCCTTGCGGTCAATGGTGAGGGTTTCACTCGGTATAAACTGCATGAATTCCTCCAGAGGATGGTTCAAACCAGGATAACGGCATAATCATACCTAAACCTGATACCTGTCCACAGGCTTAAATGTCACCTAACTGGACGACAATCGTCACAATTGTTATGTTGGAGTTTTGTAAAATGCACATAGTTTTTTCACGGGTGTTTGGCGCTTTCAGGGTATAACTTTGATATGCGGCGGAAGGTCGTTACTGATGTTATGCGGTTCTCTTGTACCACAACATTATGATCTTAACTCACCTTACGCAAAACGTCCCGAAGGCTCACGTAAATCAGGCTCAGTACTTCACGAAAGCGCGTAATTGGCGTTCTCTAACGCCAGTTTTGCGCTAGAGAGCGCACACTACGCGAGGTTTTCGTGATCTACTGAGGCTTGGATTTTGCCCAAACCTTCGGGACGGTGCGTAACATCAAATCTTAATTCTATTCTTGCAGAGGTAAACCATGGGAAAATTTTTGAAGAAAAACTGGATTTGGCTCGTTTTGCTTGCGGTTGTGGCGGTGGGAGCCATTGTGTGGACGAACCGCAGCCGCAATGCTGCATCGCAGAATACTTTTCAAACTGTTGCCATTGAGCGTGGTAAATTGACTGCCACCATCGGCGCCACCGGCACGGTGCGCGCCAAACAGACTGCTATTCTGGTCTGGCAGACGGCTGGCACGGTTGATACGGTCAATGTGAAGGTGGGGGATAATGTTCCGGCTGGCTTTGTGATGGCATTCCTGTCCAAATCATCTCTACCGCAGAACATCATTCTAGCGGAGGCGGACCTGGTCAGCGGGCAGAAGACTCTGGATGACCTGCTCAATTCGGATACGGCACGCGCTCAAGCCGCGATTGCTTTGCGTGATGCTCAGGCGGCGTATGACCGCGCCAGGAAGAGCCGCGAAAGTTTGAACGGATTAATTGATATTCAGGAAATTGTCACAAAGACAAAGAATACGCCCTTTGGCAAGATTCAGGTTAGGGAAGTCAAAACCTATAAAGGATATGCCGATGCCACCACGATTGCCAAAGCCGATGAACAACTGGCGCTCGCCAAGGCAAAATTAGACGATGCGCAGCGGACGTACGACCGTCTGACCAGCGGCAATGCCGTTGAGATTGCCGCGGCGCAGGCACGCATTGATGCGGCAAAGGCGACCCTCAACCTGGCGCGTGTGATCGCTCCCTTCGGGGGGATTGTGACGGAAGCCTACCCGCTTCCCGGCGACCTGGTGAATGCCGGCACGGTGGCGTTCCGCCTCGATGACCTTTCCCGCCTGCTGGTAGATGTGAACGTTTCGGAGGTGGATATTAACAGCGTCGAGGTCGGTCAACCGGTCAAACTCACGTTCGATGCCATTCTTGGGCGTGAATATAACGGTGTAGTGGTTGAGGTTGCTCAAACGGGGACGGTATCGGCGGGGGTGGTCAGTTTCAAGGTTACGGTCGAGTTGACTGATGCGGATGCGCAGGTGAAACCGGGTATGACGGCGGCGGTCAATATCATCGTCAAGGAATTGACGGATGTTCTGCTTGTGCCGAATCGTGCTGTGCGACTTTCGGATGGGCAGCGGGTGGTGTATGTTTTGGAAAACAACCAGCCTGTTAAAAAAGTTGTACTGCTGGGCTCTTCCTCAGATACGATGAGTGTGCTTGCTGGCGGCGAAGTGCAGGAAGGCGACCTGGTGATTTTGAATCCACCGACTGAGTTCTTTGGTCCGCGCGGCGGTCCGTTTGGGAATTAACCTATGACGAATGTTATCGAAACACGCGACCTCCGCAAAATTTACAAAATGGGCGCAGTGGAAGTCCATGCGCTGCGCGGGGTATCATTCACCATTCAACGCGGCGAGGTGGTCTCCATCATGGGACCTTCCGGGTCGGGCAAATCTACCCTTATGAATTTGCTCGGCTGCCTGGACCGCCCCACGTCCGGCGAATATTGGCTGGATGGGGAAGCCGTCGCTTCGCTAAATGACGATCAACTGGCAGACATCCGCAACCGCAAGGTCGGTTTTGTCTTTCAGAGTTTCAACCTGCTTTCGCGCCAGACGGCGATCACGAACGTCGAACTGCCTCTGCGCTATTCCGGCACGAGGGAGAGACGCCGCGAACGCGCCATGGAAGCATTGCGGGCAGTCGGTTTGGAAGATCGCATGACCCACCGCCCTTACGAACTCTCTGGCGGGCAGCAGCAGCGCGTTGCTATTGCGCGAGCCATTGTCAACAACCCCGCCATCATCATGGCTGATGAACCGACGGGTAACCTCGACTCAAAGGTGGGGCAGGAAATTATGAACCTGCTCCTCAACCTGAACAAGGAAATTGGCACTACCTTGATCATTGTCACCCACGACCCCCGAATTGCGGAGCAAACACAACGCATCATCCGCTTGAGGGATGGCGTACTGGAAGGTGAAGCATGACCATCGGACAGGCTGTTCTCGAAGCATTGGAAAGTTTAGCAGGCAACAAACTCAGGTCTGGTTTGACCGTGCTTGGGATTGTGATTGGCGTGGCGGCAGTCATTGCCATGCTGGCAGTGGGGACCGGCGCGCAGGAGTCCATCACCGGTTCCATCAGCGGCATTGGCACGAATCTCTTGTTCGTCTTTCGCGGCGACCCGGGGGATAATATCCGCAACCCCAAACCCCTGACGCTGGGCGACGCTGAAGCCCTGCGCGACCAGTTTGCAGCGCCCTCCATTGAAGCGGTTGCGCCTGCTTTACAGGGAAACGCTCTCATCTCTTTTGGCGGTGAACAAACATCTTCCCAAATTCTGGGAGTGACGCCCGAATATTTTCAGGTGCGTAACTACAATATTTCCGAAGGCGAATTCATACGCGAAGAACATATTCTCGGGCGCGCCTCCGTCGCTTTACTCGGACCGGAAGTGGCAGAAAAACTCTTCGGTCACGCCGACGGTGTGACCGGCGAAACCGTCCGCATTGAAGGGCAGCCCTTCCGCGTGCTGGGTGTGCTGGAATCGAAAGGCGGCGGTTCGTTTGGCAGCCAGGATAACGTCGTCATTGTCCCCTTCACCACCGCCCAGGCGCGCCTGCTTCGGCGAAGCACGAGTGACCGCGTGGATGTCATCTTCGTGCAGGCGGTCAGCGGTGACCTCGTCACGCAGGCGTCTGAGGAGATTGCCGCAATTCTGCGTAACCGCCACCGCACCCCCGTAGGAGCCGATGACTTCACCATCTTTACCCAACGAGACTTACTTGCCACGTTTCAATCCATCACCGGCATCCTGACCATTTTCCTTGGCGGCATCGCAGGCATTTCGCTGCTGGTGGGAGGCATCGGCATCATGAACATCATGCTGGTTTCCGTCACAGAACGCACACGAGAAATTGGCTTGCGCAAAGCGCTCGGCGCCCGCAAACGCGACATCCTCACCCAATTCCTCACCGAATCATCCCTCCTCAGCCTCATTGGCGGCATGATCGGAATCGTGCTGGGCTGGCTGATTTCCTACATCGTCGGGCGCATCGCCGCCGCCAACAACACGGCATTTACGCCCATCGTCGGTCTGGATGCAGTTCTGCTCGCCACCATCTTCTCTGCCGCAGTTGGCTTGTTCTTTGGCATTTACCCTGCCAGCCGCGCCGCAAGCCTGGAGCCGGTCGAAGCGCTGCGATACGAGTAATCGGTTAAAATAACTCCATGACCCCATTCAAAATCCTCCTCACAGATGGACTGGACGAAAAGGGCCAGTCCATTTTGCGTGCCTCTGCAACCGTAGACGATAAAAGCGGCATTTCCGCCGACGACCTGCTCAAAATCATCCCCGAATATGACGCCCTCATCGTTCGCGGGCGAACCAAAGTCACAGCCGCAATCATGGACGCTGCACCCCGCCTGAAAGTGATCGGGCGCGCCGGCGTCGGCGTGGACAACATTGACCTCGAAGCCGCCAGACAACATGGCATCACCGTCGTCAACGCGCCCACCTCCACCTCCATTGCCGTCGCCGAACTGACCTTCGGCTTGCTCCTCGCTCTCGCGCGCGAAATCCCTCGCGCCGATGCCGCCATGAAACAGGGCAAATGGCTCAAAAAAGAACTCGAAGGCGTGGAGTTGAACGGCAAAACCCTCGGCGTCATCGGATTTGGGCGCATCGGCATGGAAGTGGGCAAGCGCGCCGCCGCCTTTGGCATGAACGTCATCGCCTACGACCCGCTCATCCCGGAAGAAGAAATCAAGCGGCGCGGCGCCGAACCCGCTTCACTTCAGGACCTCTACGCCTGGTCCGACTTCATCTCGCTTCACATGCCGCTGACAGTTGACACGCGCGACATGATCGGGCGGCAGGCATTTGCCCAAATGAAGGATGGCGTACGCATCGTCTGCGCGGCGCGCGGCGGAATCATTGACGAGGCGGCGCTGGTCGAGGCGTTGAACAGCGGCAAAGTGGCAGGCGCCGCGCTGGACGTTTTCAGCGTGGAACCGCCCGGTTTGACAGAAGCCGTTTCCCATCCGCGCCTGATCGCCACCCCGCACATCGGCGCACAGACGGCTGAAGCGCAATCCCGCGCCTCGGAAGACATTGCCCATGAAGTCCTGTCGGCGCTGCGGGGTGAGTCCCTGCGCTGGAAAGTGGCATAAGTGTTTGGAATACCCTGATTGCAGATCCAATAAAACCTTCCCTCATCCCATAGGAGAAACCATGAGCGAAAAACTGGAACGATTGAAAGCGATTCTCGGTGAAGTGGCAGACCTGGGGCGCGCCGGCGCCGTCCTCGGCTGGGACCAGCAGGTAAACATGCCGCCCGGCGGAGGCGAAGCACGCGGACAACAACTCGCCACCCTCGGCAAGATTGCACAAGAAAAATTGACCAGCGACGAAGTCGGCAGACTCATCGAAGACCTGAAAGCAGAATTTGCCGGTGCCGACCCCGAATCGGACGAAGCCGCCATGATTCGCGTCGTTGCCCGCAACTACGACAAAGCCAAACGCGTCCCGCCGGAATTTGTGGCGGAGCAGGCAGTAGTGTCATCCAAGGCGTTCGAAGCGTGGGTAGAAGCCAAAGGCAAATCCGACTTTTCCATCTTCCAGCCGCATCTCGAAAAGAACCTGGAACTGGTCAAACGCTACATCTCCTTCTTCCCCCCCGCCGACCATCCCTACGACACCCTGCTCGACGATTACGAACCCGGCATGAAAACCGCCGACGTAAAAGCAATCTTCGACGCCCTGCGCCCAAAACAGGTGGCGCTCATCCAATCCATCGCCGGCAAAAAACAGGTCAAAGACGACTTCCTGCATAAAAAATACAACGAAAAAAAACTGATAGACTTCGGCGTAGAAGTCATTACCAAATTCGGTTACGACTGGAAACGCGGGCGTCAGGACAAAGCCCCGCACCCCTTCCAAACCACCTTCGGCTGGGGCGATGTACGCATTACCACCCGCTACGAAGAAGACAACCCCCTGGCTACCCTCTTCAGCACCATGCACGAAGCCGGGCACGCCTTATACGAACAAGGGCAAGACCCCGCCTACGAACGTACCCCCTTGTTTGGCGGCGCATCGCTGGCAATTCACGAATCTCAATCGCGCATGTGGGAAAACCTGGTGGGGCGCTCGCTGCCCTTCTGGGAACATTTCCTCCCTGCCCTCAAGAAAACCTTTCCATCACAGTTAGACGGCGTCGGAGTCAAAGCCTTCTACAAAGCCATCAACAAAGTCGAACCCTCCCTCATCCGCGTCAATGCCGACGAAGCCACCTACAACCTGCACATCATGCTCCGCCTCGAACTCGAAATTGCCATGGTTGAAGGCGCAATAAACACCAAAGACCTGCCTGCCATTTGGAACGAAAAAATGCGCGAATACCTCGGCATCACCCCGCCCAACGACGCAAAAGGCGTATTGCAAGACGTTCACTGGTCCTATGGCGCCATCGGCTACTTTTCCACCTACGCACTCGGCAACCTGGTCTCGGCGCAATTGTGGGAACGCATCAACAAAGACATCAAAAACCTCGACGACCAGATTCGCAAAGGCGACTTCAGCGCCCTGCTCGGCTGGCTGCGCGAAAATGTCCACAAACACGGGCAAAAGTACGAGCCACAGGTCCTCGTTCAAAAAGTCACAGGCTCAAAGATTACCCCTGAACCCTACATCCGCTACTTGACAAAAAAATACAGCGAGATCTACGGACTCTAGCCCCTCCCTCATAAACGAAACAGCGAAGCAATCTCCTTCGTTGGAGATTGCTTCGTTTCATGAACCTCATTCGATGAAACGGATTCTCCTTCTCTTCGCCTCTTTTCTTGGACTTTTAGCCGGGTGCGCCTCCCCAGCCTCTCCCATCCCGACGCCGTATCCGCCCGAATACCTGCCGACGGTTGTCGCATTGACCGCCGAAGCCCTTGCCCGAGCCGCCAGCGACTCCGCGACTGCCACTGCGCTGATCTCCCTGCCTGTTCCCACCGAAACCGCCGAACCGACCCTCACCTTCACCCCGGCTCCCACCTATACCCCCACCTCCATCCCCTTACATAAATCCGCCGCCATCGAAATCCAGTCGCCCGGTCCGATGTCCAGGGTAATTTCGCCCATCAACCTGCGGATGAACATCCAGGTAGGGTCCAGCCGGCGGCTGCAAATCGACCTGTATGGCGAGGACGGACGACTGCTTTCACGAACGTTGAAACGCAACGTGCCAACTTCCAACCGTGGCATTTTGCAGACGGCAAAGATCTCATTTGAAATCCCGAGCGCAGCAGAAGTGGGGCGGATTACGGTCAGCACGTTTGATAAAGAGGGTAGGCTGCAAGCGGTCAATTCGGTGCGTGTTCTGCTGCTTTCCACTGGCGTGAACGAAATTACGCCGGCGGGCAATCCCTCTGAGCCGGTGGGAGTAGTGGAGCCGTCTGCCGGCGAAGCAGTTTCCGGCGGAGTCTTGACCGTGCGCGGGGATGTATGGCCCTTCAACCTGCAGCCAGTCATCTTCGAGTTGATCGATGCGGATGGGAAATCCATCGGGTTGCGCATCCTGTATGTAACGACAATCGAACCGCAATTATTCGAGACAACCATCCCTTACAAGGTAAGCGAACCGACGCCCGCCCGCCTGACCATCCGCCAGGATGATGACCGTATTCCCGGCTTGTTCTATTTGTACAGCCAGGAAGTTTTGCTGAACCCATAACTTGCCAAAACAAAAGGGAATGGTATAATTCGCACGCTTTCCCATTTAAAGATGGCATCGGGGTGTGGCTCAGACCGGTAGAGCGCACGGTTCGGGTCCGTGAGGTCCGCGGTTCAAATCCGCGCACCCCGACAATCGAAAAACATCCTCTATGAGGGATGTTTTTTTTATCCGTAGTGCCCCCATTGTCAGACGCGACGTGGGAAGTGAGTCATCTTGCCAAAATGGCCGGGTGTATGTGAAGTTTTCGCGGGAAAGTTATTTGAAATTACCCCTTGACCTTCCAGTTACTGGAAGGTGTACACTTTGATTGGTAGGGCAACATCCACGTTGCCATTATCCAGTATGCAGGAGCCGCGATGAAAATTCAAGAGTTGGCACAAGTTACGGGCGTATCTGCCAAGACGATTCGCTACTACGAAGAAATCGGCTTGCTGCCCGCGCCCGCCCGCACGGAGAATAACTACCGCCAATACGGCGAGTCGGACGTGGAACGTCTGCGGCTGATTGTCGGCGCGCGGCGGCTGGATTTGTCGCTGGAAGAAATCCGCGAAGTGCTGGCGCTGCGCGAGCGCCACGAGGCGCCCTGCCGTGTGCTGCTCGAACGCCTGGAACACAAAGCCGATGAAATCGCCGAACGTATCCGCGAGTTGAAGCGGCTCGAAGGCGAGTTGCGCTCCCTGCACGATTTGGGGCTGACCTTTCCCACCGACGATGTGGAAGGCAAGAATTGTGTCTGTCACCTTGTGAGCGAACAAATTACAAAAGAATAGGAGCAACGAATGTTTAATTTATTCAAGGGATTCAATAACCCACTCAAAACGGGAATCATCGGCTCACTGGTCGCCGCGCTGTGCTGCTTCACGCCCATTCTGGTCATCTTACTGGGTGCGTTGGGGCTGGGCTGGCTGACGGGCTATCTCGATTACGTCTTGTTCCCCGTGCTGTTCATCTTTTTGGGATTGACCGCGTATGGATATTATCGTCAATCGAAAGAGAGTGCATCAAATGCAAAATAAATTCGACCTTGTGATTCTCGGCTCAGGCTCCACCGCCTTTGCCGCCGCCATCCGCGCGGCGGAACTGGGCAAGACCGCCGCCATGACTGAAATGCGTACGCTGGGCGGGACGTGCGTCAATCGCGGCTGTCTGCCGAGCAAGAATCTCATCGAAGCGGCGCGCATCGTCTGGGAGGCGGCGCATCCGCGCTACCCTGGTCTCACGCCCGTCAAAATGGACGTGAACTTCGCCGAACTTATCGCGCAAAAGCAGGAAGTCGTCGAAACCTATCGCGGCAAGAAATATCAATCCATCATCACCGATGACGACAAAATCAAAGTCTTCGACGGCAAAGCGGAACTCGTGGACGCGCACACCGTCCGCGTGGGAGAAACCACCTTAATCGGCGACCAGATTCTCGTCGCGACGGGGACGCGCCCTGTCATCCCACCCATCGAAGGACTCGCCCGCGTCTCTTATCTGACCTCGGACCTGCTGACCACCAACGAAGGCATGGAACTGACCGAACTGCCCGAGTCGCTGGTTATCGTCGGGGCGGGCTACATCGCACTCGAATTAGGGCAGATGTTCCACCGCTTCGGGACGAAGGTCACGATTTTGGAGCGCAGTCAGGTCATCTTGCCGCGCTACGAACCCGAAGTCTCGGACGCGCTGACGTTCATTCTCCGCAAGGAAGGCGTGAACATCGTCACCGACGCGCAGGCGACGCGCGTGGCGCAGAAGTCGAAGAATCAAATCGAAGTGACGGCGAACGTCAGCGGAAAGGAGCAGACCTTCACGGCGCAGAAACTTTTGATTGCCACAGGCAGAGAGCCGAACACGGACGGCATCGGCTTGGAGAGAGTCGGCGTGGCGCTGGATGAGCGCGGCTTTATCAAGGTCAACGATGAACTGCAAACCAGCGTCCCCAACATTTGGGCGGCGGGCGATGTGATTGGGGATCAAACTGACAGCCAGCCCGCGACTCCCGTCGGCGCACACGACGGCGTCATCGCGGCGATGAATGCCCTGAGCGGGGCGCATCGCAAAGTGGATCACCGCGTCATCCCGCGCGTCATTTTCACCGACCCGCAGGTGGCGGTCGTCGGGCAGACGGATGAAGAAGTCGTGGGTTCGGGCGTGCGCTGCTGGTGCGGCACAATTCCGTTGGAGTATGTCCCGCGCGCGGGGGCGACTCATCAGGCCGACGGCATTGCCAAGATAGTGATTGACCGCGACACGCAGGAAGTCAAAGGCGTTTCGCTGGTCATGCCTAACGCGGGTGAAGTCATCCACGAAGCGGCAATGGCGCTGCGCTTCCATGCCAAACTGGAAGATTTCATTGACATGATTCACGTCTATCCCACCATGGCGGAGGCGTTGAAAATCGCCGCGATTTCGTATTTCAAAGACCCTGCCAAACTCTCGTGCTGCGCGGAATAGAAAGAAAGCGTCCCGAAGGTTCTCAGCCTTCGGGACGCTCAATCCTCCACACTTCGACTATCTTTCAGAGGGCGCTTCGGTAAGGCAGCGCAGCGGATTTCTCTTCGCGAGGAGATGCTGTGCGCCTGAGGAGCGCCTTTCTGCTTGCTGGTGTTTGGCCATCGCTACCCCGCCAACCTTTTCAGGACTTCAACCAGCGTTTGCACCGCTTGGACATATTCCGTCACTGAGATACACTCATGATGGGTGTGATCCAGATTCGAATCGCCGGGACCATACACCACAGCCGGACACCGCCACACCGGCGCAACCACGTTCAAATCGGCTGTTCCTGTTTTGTAAACGAAACGCGGCGTTCCGCCCATTTGCCTGATCCCGTATAAAAAAGCCCTCACCAGCGATGAGTTTTTTTCGCACTCCCATGCTGGGAGGGGGTAACCGGTCCGCTCTATCGAGATCTTATCAAAAATCGTCAGGATCTTTTCCAGCGTCTCATACCACGCATCTGGCGGAATATCCATCGGCAGGCGGCAGCCAATATTCAACTGCGCCCATTGCTTGAAGTCATCCTGCCCAGATTGCATCCCGTGCAGCGTGGGAAGGAGTTTGTCGAAAACGCGGGACCTGCTGGCATTGAAGGCATCTGCATAAGCCTTGACTGCCAGCCAGGCTTCCACCGCTGCTTCCGCCGCTGTCTGCTCGCCGCTGGCGGTGTGACGCTGCTCTCGCCGCACAGTAATCTCAGCCCAGGCGCTGCCCTTGTAGCCCAAAGCCACACGGTCCCAGCGGTTCGGCTCGCCGACAATCACAAAATCGGGACGATATTTGTCCACAATAAAACGCGCTCCGTCGGAATCGCGCTCCTCTTCCACCGCGCCGATCACCACAAACTGCCACCCCTCCACCGCACCGACCTGCGCCACCGCATCAGTAAAACAAGCCAGCGGACCTTTGGCATCTACCGCACCGCGCCCGTATAAAACATCCTGCTCCATGCGCACAGGAATCTCCCCCGGCACGGTATCAATATGCCCCAGCAAAACCACCTGTCGCGGACCAGTGCCCATCACACCGACTGCATTTCCGGCGCCATCCACGAACGCATCGGCATAACTGAGCGCTTTCATCCGCGCCACAAGCCACTCCACCGCCCCACGCTCCTGCCCAGACGGGCTATATTGTGAAACAAGACCGATAAGAGTATCTGAAGTGTTCATTCATCATTCATCATTCATCATTCATCATTTCCTTCGCCAGCACCTCTGCCAGCGCCTGCACTACCCTGTCCAACTGCTCATAGGTGATGACCAGCGGCGGCAGCAAGCGAATGACGGTCAGCCCGGCATTGAGGGCGATAACCCGCTTTTCCTGCAATGCCTTGAGATACGGCGCAACCTTCTGCTTGAGTTCCACGCCGATCATCAGTCCCAGCCCGCGCACTTCGCGGATGTTGGGCGATTGAATTGCCCGCAGTTTTTCCATCAGGTAGGCGCCTTTTTCGGCGGCCTGCTGGGGCAGATTTTCCTCTTCCATCGCGGTCAGAGCCGCCACCGCCGCCGCGCATGCCAGCGGATTGCCTCCAAAGGTCGAGCCGTGCAGCCCCGCGCCGAGATTCTTGACCGCCGGGCCGAGCAGCGTCGCGCCCATCGGAATTCCGCCCGCCAGCGATTTGGCAACGCACAGCATATCGGGGAGAATGCCATAGTGCTGATAAGCGAACATCTTCCCCGTACGTCCAAAGCCGCTTTGTACCTCGTCAATCACCAGCAGCGCGCCCCGCTCGGTGCAAATCTGCCGGGCGGCCTGCAAAAAAGCCGGTTCTGCCGGGTACACCCCGCCCTCGCCCTGAATCACTTCCAACAAGACGGCGGCGGTTTTTTCGGTCACGGCTTTTTCCAGCGCGCCGATGTTGTTATAGGGAATGTGGCTGAAGCCCGGCACCAGCGGCTCGAACGGTTGGCGGTATTTCTTGTTCCAGGTGGCCGAAAGCGAACCGAGCGTGCGTCCATGAAAGCCGCGCATGGCGGCAACGATTTCACTGCGCCCGGTGGAAAGACGAGCGAACTTAATCGCCGCCTCGACGGATTCGGTGCCGGAGTTGCAAAAGAAAACGCGCTCCAGGCCAGGGACTTGCACTGAGCCTGTCGAAGTGGTGAGAGCGGTCAATTTCTCCATCAACGCGGCGCGTTGGTCGTTGGGAAAGGTCTCGAACAGCGTCACCAGTTTCGCCGCCTGCTCGGCCACCGCCGCCGCCACTTTGGGATGGGCATGACCCAGATTCGCCACGCCATGCCCGGAGGAACAGTCAATGTACTCGTTGCCCTCCGCGTCCCAGAGCGTTGCGCCCTGTCCGCGCACGATGGCGAAGTTTTGTTTGACGTACACGCCGGAAGTGTGCTTGTTTTCGATTTCGACGATATTCATAAGTTTTCCCTTTACTTTCTGGTTTTATGCTTTTATGCGATGACCGTTCCCTTGCCAGCCAGCGCCGCTGAAATCGGCTTTTCCACGCGCCCATCGGCGATGATGACGCGCCGCACTCCGCCCTGCAAGGCTTCTTGCGCGCCAAGCACTTTTTTCTTCATGCGGCCTTGCGCCATTTCGAACGCAGCCTCCAGCCTGGCTTGCGGCAGGTGCGGGATGACGGTCGTCTCGTCGGGGAATTTCTCCATCAGCCCCGGTGCGGCAGTCAACAACAGCAGGGTTTCCGCTTTCAGCGCGGAGGCGACCATCGCCGCGGCGCGGTCGGCATCCACGTTGAGGGCTTCCCCGTTCTGGCTGACTGCTACAGGGGCGATTACGGGCAAAAATCTCATTTCCAGCATAACCAATAACAAATTACCATTTACCGTTTCTATTTTCCCGGTGTAATCGTCGCGGATGATTTTGCGCTTACCGTTTTCCACGCTCTGAATGGAGTCTTTGCGCGCCGCCACCATCAGCCGTCCGTCAAGGCCGCACAGCCCAAAGGCGTTGATGCCCAGCCGCTGCAACTGCTCCACCAGCAGCGAATTGACCTTGCCGTTGACCGCCATCAGGAACACTTCCAGCGTTTTGCGGTCGGTGTAGCGCGAGGTGTAGCCCGAAGGCGAGGTGATGAACTTCGGCGGCGTTCCCAGCGCCTCGCCCAGGGCATTTGCCTCCGCCGAACCGCCATGCACAAAAACGAGTTTCTGCCCACCCTCGAGCAACTCCGCCGCATCTTGGCAGATTGCCGAAAAATCGACGCCCTCCGTGCCGCCGAGTTTGACAACGATAATTGGTGATTGGTGATTAGTAATGAACGATTGGTCCGTCATTGAGACATCCATTTGAAAATCAAAAATTGCTTTGTTGAAAATATATGGTTTAACCTATTGCAAAGATGTTTTTCGCCCTCACCCCAACCCCTCTCCCAGTGGGAGAGGGGCAAGGGGTGAGGGAAAAGGCGATGGGTCACTCCCTTTGGGCATCTTCGCAACCGAACAATCAAAAATCGCAAATCCTAAATCGGATGTAATCCCATAAACTCCAGCCCCAGCGTCTCGTCCCAGCCCATCATCAGGTTGAGACACTGAACGGCTGTGCCGGCGGCGCCCTTCATCAGGTTATCAATGGCGCACATCGAAACCACATGGCCGTTGGATGCATCCAACTCGAAGCCCAGGTCGGCGTAATTCGTCCCGGCCACGATTTTCGGCTCTGGCACGCGGTAGATTCCGCGCTGTTCCTTGACGATGCGGATGAACGGATTTTCGTTTGCCGCGGCGCGATAGGCTTTCCATAAATCCTTGTTGGCGACACCCGGCTTGACCCTGGCGTGAGCAGTCGCCAGCACGCCGCGCACCAAATCCACGGCGGTCATGGTCAGCGAGACGTTTGTCAGTCCCAATTCCTGAATCACTTCGGCGGTGTGACGATGCCCAAAGGCCGAAAACGTGCGGATGACGTTGGCGCGCTCGGCGTGCAGCGAACCGGCATTGCCCTCCGCGCCGCCCTCCGAGGAGCCGACCTTGATTTCGAGGATGACCGGCGCGGATAAATCAATCAAATCCGCTTTGACCAGCGGCAGCAGTGCCAGGTTGCTGGCGGTGGCGTTGCAGCCCACCCCGCTGACGTAGTTTGCCAATTTAATCTCCTCGCGGCGCAGTTCCGGCAGCCCATAGACGAACTTCTCCAGCCAGTGCGGCGCGGCGTGCGGCTCTCCGTACCATTTCTGGTACTCGGCGGCGCTGCGCAGACGGAAATCCGCCGAAAGGTCAATGATTTTTCCCGCCAGCGCGGCGTAATTTTCAATGTGATGCTGCGCCTGTCCGTGCGGCAGGGCCAGGCACAAGACATCCACCGGCTCGACCTGCGCCGGGTCACTGAATTTCAACTGCGTGCGCTTGCGCAAATTGGGGTGAACCTGATAGACATACTCGCCCAAATGCGAGCGCGAAGTGACCTGTTTGATTTCGACGTTCGGATGTCCAAGCAGCAGCCGCAATAACTCGCCGCCGCCGTAGCCCGAACCGCCGATGATGGATACGGTCACACGAAGGTTCTCTTGCGGACCGCCTCCAGCGGCATCACCGCTGGAGAGGTTCTGGTTTTCGATGTTAGTGGGTTGATTGACCATATTGACCTCACAATTCAATGCTGATGATGGCTCACATTTTCTATCGCGGGGCTAAAGCCGCTTCGGGCTGGCGCAACCAGTGAGATGGACGCTTGCGCCCGGCATCGAAATTCATCCGCAGCGCAACAAGTTATAATTGGGGCATGACCCGCTTCGACAAAACCCTCGAAAAAGTCCTGCGTGGAGCCTCCGACGCGAATATCGAATTCTCTGACTTGCGTCAATTGTTGCAGGGTCTTGGTTTTGAAGAAAGAATTCGCGGCGATCATCACATCTACACAAAAAATGGCATAATCGAAATCATCAACTTGCAGCCGAAGGGTTCAAAAGCAAAACCTTATCAGGTAAAACAAGTTCGCGCTTTAATTTTGAAATACAAACTGGCAGGTGAAAATGATTAAATACGAAGTGATCCTTTACTGGAGCGAAGAAGACAACGCTTTCATTGCCGAAGTTCCAGAACTGCCTGGCTGCATGGCAGACGGCGCGACCTATCACGAGGCGCTTGTCAACGTGGAGCAAATTGCGCAAGAGTGGATCGAAACTGCCCGCGAGCTGGGCAGAGAAATCCCTGTGCCAAAGGGCAGGCTGCTTTACGCCTGACCCAAAGGTTCTCTTTCGAACCAGCGCCAGCGCCCTATTCGATGCCACAATTATGGTTTGCTGATTTGCCATCTTGACCTCTTACCAGTTACTGATCACTGATTACTGATCACTGATTACTGATTACTGCCCACTCGCCACGCCCATCACATACGCCACAATCTCATCCGCAATATCAATCCCGCTCACCGGCTGCATGGTGTGGAACTCCATCGTGTGATTGATTTCATTGACGAGATAGCCGCGCTGCGGGTGTTCGATCAAATCCACCGCCAGCACGCCGCCGCCCACCGCCGCCGTCGCCCGCAGGCACAGGTCTTCGATCTCCGGCGTAATCGGGCAGAGTTCACCCTCGCCGCCGCGCGCCGTGTTGGTAATCCAATGCTCCGACTTGCGGTACATCGCCGTCAGCACCCGGTCGCCAATCACAATCGCGCGGATGTCGCGCCCCGGCTTGGGGATGTATTCCTGAATGTAAAAGACTGAATGCTGCACCGAGCCGAGCGTCGCCTTGTGTTCCAGCACCGCTTCCGCCGCGTCGCGGTCGTTGATCTTCGCCAGCAACCGCCCCCACGAGCCGACCACCGGCTTCAGCACCACCGGGTAACCGAAAGCCTCAATCGCCTCCAGCGCCGCTTCGGGCGAAAACGCCACCAGGTTACGCGGCTGCGGCACACCGGCCTTCGCCAGCATCGCCGAAGTCGTCAACTTATCGCCGCAAACCTCAGCCACCGCCGCCGTATTGACCGTCGGCACGCCAAAGGCATTCAGCAGCCGCAGGGCATACAAGCCGCTCGTATAACTGATACTGCGCTCCAGCACAGCATCGAAAGCGCGCCAGCGAGCCGGGCTCTCCAGGTCGAACGAAATCGCCCGGTCATCCAGCCGCTCATAATCCACCCCGCGCTTCTCCAGAGCGCCAAAAATCCACTTCTCCTCCACCCGCACGCGCGAATAAAGGACGCCAATATGTAATCGTCGCTGCATAGGCTCCTCCCCCCCTCTCCCCGTTTGGGGAGAGGGGCTGGGGGTGAGGGGACTACTCTCCCCAATCTTCCTGTTCCATCGGCGCCAGTTCCACCGCCGCGGGATTGAGCGCGGTCACTTCCAAATCCACGCCGCAATCGGGGCAGACGATGATTTCGCCGACTTCCACGCCAGCCTCCAGCGTAATTTCGGCTTCACATTCGGGGCAAGATACAGTGTTCATGATTTTTCTCCTTTTACTGATTACTGATTACTCGTTACTAATTACTGGTTACTGATTTCGCCTTCTCAATTTGCTTTCCAACGGCATCGGGACTCGTGCCTCCCGTCGCATTGCGCCGTTTGACTGATTCCATCGGGTCGAAAAGCCGCTCCACGTCCGCTTCGAACGGACCCCAAGCCTGCATCTCGTTCAACGAAAGTTGATCCACGCTGACGCCTTTCTCCGCCGCGGACCGCACCGCCCGTCCCACCATGGCATGAGCCTCACGGAAAGGGACTCCCTTGCGGACGAGGTAATCCGCCAAATCGGTCGCCAGCATCGAGGCGTCAATCGCCGACCGCATCTTTTCGGGGTGAACGGTCATCGTCTCCAGCGCGCCCGCCAAAACGGGCAGAACGCTCATCAGCGTATCGAACGCCTGAAAAACGGGAACTTTATCCTCCTGCAAATCCTTGTCGTAGGTGGAAGGCAGCCCTTTGAGCGTCGCCAGCATCCCGGTCAGCAAGCCAATCAGCGCACCAGACTTGCCGCGCGTCAGCTCGAACAGGTCAGGATTCTTCTTTTGCGGCATCAGGCTGGAGCCGGTCGAAAAGGCATCCGAGAGCTCGAAAAAGCCAAACTCGGCGGTGGTGAACAAGACCATCTGCTCGCTCAGTTTGCTCAGGTGAACGCCCAGCAGCGCCGCGCAGAACAGAAACTCGGCGGCAAAATCGCGGTCCGAGACGGCATCCAGGCTGTTTTGAGCGGGCGCGTCGAAGCCGAGCATCACCGTCAGGGCTTCGCGGTCAATATCGAAAGCCGTTCCCGCCAGCGCGCCGCAGCCAAGCGGTAAAATCGCCACCCGGTCGCGCAAATCGGCCAGCCGGTCTTTATCGCGCTCCAGCGGCCAGAAGTGACTCATCAGCCAGTGCGCCAGCGTCACGGGTTGGGCGCGCTGCAGATGGGTATAACCGGGCATCAGCGTTTCGGTGTGTCGTTCAGCCAGCGCCAGCAGTGCAGATTGCAGACCAGTCAAGGCATCCGTCAACAGCGGCAGCGAATCCAGCATCCACAGGCGAAAATCGGTTGCCACCTGGTCATTGCGGCTGCGCCCGGTATGCAGTTTGCCTGCCACAGGCCCAATCAATTCTCCCAGCCGCCGCTCCACCGCCGAGTGAATATCCTCATCGCCCGGCTGAAACTCGAACGAACCCTGCTCGAACTCCTCCGCAATCACTTCCAGCCCGTTGCGGATGGCTGAATTCTCCCCTGCCGAAAGCACACCCGCCCGAAACAGCGCCTCCGCCCATGCCGCCGAACCGCGCACATCCTGCGCCGCCAGCCGTCGGTCAAACGGCAGGGATGTGTTCAAAATCCAGGCTTGCTTGTCTAGTTTGGTAGAAAAACGTCCGCCCCAAAGGGTCATGTCAACTCCTTCGTTCTCCAGTTGGCCGGTAATCCGGTTTCCCAGTCAAACCGAATAACCGAATAACCGGAAAACCGGAAAACTGGATAACTTAATCTCTCTTGAACCTGGAATAATCCGGCTTGGGCATATCCATCCCAGCCACCGGCAGACCGTTCAACGCCCGCACCTTGAGCGACAGCCCAAACAGGCGGATGAAGCCCTCGGCGTGACTCTGGTCATAGACATCTTCCTGCCCAAAGGTGGCAAAATCCTCGCGGTACAGGCTGAACGGCGACTTGCGCCCGGCGCTGATGATGTTGCCCTTGTAGAGTTTGAGCCGCACTGTGCCGGTCACCGGCCCTTGCGTGGCATTGACGAAGGCATCCAGCGCCTCGCGCAGGGGCGTGAACCACAGACCGTAGTAGGTCAGTTCGGCATATTTGACCGCAACCATCTCCTTGAAGTGCATCGTCTCACGGTCGAGGACGAGCGATTCGAGCTCGCGGTGCGCATAGAGCAGAATCGTACCAGCGGGAGTCTCATACACGCCGCGCGACTTCATCCCTACCAGTCGATTTTCGACCAGGTCCACGCGCCCGATGCCGTGCGCCCCGCCGATGGCGTTCAACCGCTCGATGAGTCTGGCCGGGCTCAGGCGTTCTCCATTGACCGCAACCGGCGTGCCGCTCTCGAACTCGATTTCGACATATTCTGGCTCGTCCGGCGCGTTTTCAGGCGAAGTGGAAATCTGGTACATGCTCTCTTCCGGCTCGTTCCAGGGGTCTTCCAGCAGGCCGCCTTCGTGCGAAAGGTGCCACAGGTTCGAATCGCGGCTGTAAATGGATTTGACGGTGGCCGTGACCGGCACGTTGTGTTTGGCAGCGTAGGCGATGGCATCCTGGCGCGAGCGAATCTCCCATTCGCGCCAGGGGGCGATGATTTTCAAGCGCGGGTCGAGAGCCATCACGGTCAGTTCGAAGCGCACCTGGTCGTTCCCCTTACCGGTTGCGCCGTGCGCCACCGCATCCGCGCCGACCTCATGGGCCACATCCACCAGATGTTTGGCAATCAGCGGGCGGGCGACGGACGTGCCGAGCAGGTATTTGTGTTCGTACACTGCGCCCGCCTTGAGCATCGGGAACAGGTAATTGGCGGCGAATTCCTCGCGCATATCGTGCATGATGAACTGGCTGGCGCCGCTGGCGAGCGCCTTCTGCTCCAGTTTGTTCATATCTTCATCGCCCTGACCGATGTTGGCGCAGAAGCAAACCACTTCGCAGCCGTAGTTTTCCTTCAGCCACGGGACGATCACGGATGTGTCCAGCCCACCGGAGTAGGCGAGGACCACTTTCTGGACGGACGGTTTTGGTTTGGACATAGATTCTCCTTTTGTCTCTCCCTCACCCTGTCCCTCTCCCAAAGGGAGAGATAGGGGTGAGAGCAAAATAAAAACAGCCCTCCGAAAAGGAGGGCTGTTTGGGTTGACCTGCGCGCTGTCTGCGCGTTTACGCCGTCATCCAAAACAAACGAAACCCAGCCTTCTCGCTGAGAAGTGGGTACGGACGACGGGAACGCGGGAACAACTTCATCGCAAACATATTGGGCGGTATTCTACCAGCCAAATGAAATATGTCAATACTGGTGATTGTGGTGATTACCCACAAGTCTGAAAAATGGCAGAGAGTTAGGCATTTTGCTGGTTTGATTCTGTTTTTTCCCCAGAAAATATACCGTTGTCAAGGAGCTGCGTTGCCCAAATGTGGGGACGCAAAAGATGTGGGTAATCACCAGTTATTTTCTTTTGAAGTTAGGATAAAATCACTCCTATTCTGACGGTGCGCTTGGAGGTCGAATGAAAAATATCTTTCGCGGTTTGATCGTTGCCGCCTTCCTCGCAGTCTTGTGCCTTGCTCATCCAGCCGCGCTGGCAGGGGCGCAAAGCCCGGCGCAAATCACCCTTCTCGATAAAAATAACCGTTCCATCGTCTCACTGGTGGATGGAAACCAGGTCGCCCTGAAAATCGAACTGGCTGCAAATGTCGACGCGGAAATGCAGGTGGATTTCCTGCTCGCGGGCGCGGACTCGCCTGTAGCCTCCTGCCTTATCCCGGTGGGGAAACGCGCCTGCCAGAGCGCATCTTTCCCCGCCTTGGGCTGGTTCTGGAACGCCGAGGGCACCCCCCAGCCCCAAAGGGAGGTCACCGCGCGTGGGAACAGTCACCCGCTCGAAGGGAGTCTGACCGTGTCTGTGTTGCCGAGACCGGTGGTCATGGTGCATGGGTTCAATTCTGATTTTCATGCCTGGGATAAATACCTCGGTCCGCAAGGCTATCTCGCAGCAATTGGCTTGCATGGGTATGCGGTGGGCGATGGGCAGGTCCCAGGGGTGTTGAATACGGGCAGCCTTTCCAACCCGACCGCGCGGACGAACACGATTGCGCAAAATGCCGTCATCCTGGGTGAGTATATTGATCATGTGCAGTCCGCCACAGGCGCAGAGAAGGTGGATTTGCTGGTGCACAGTATGGGCGGCATGATTTCGCGCTATTATCTCGACCGCGTGATGACCGATGTGGATGTAGCGCAGTTGATTATTCTTGGCACGCCAATGGCTGGTTCAGATTGTGCCAGATTGCCCGCCTCGCTTGGGATTCTGCTCCCCGCTACGCTGGAAATTCAGCCGAGTTATATGGTGGGTGTGTTCAATCAGCAGATTTACCGGCGCCGCGGTGTTCCTTTTTACGCCCTGGCAGGGACAAAGTTGAATGACGCGGTGCAGTCTCCCTGCACGCCCGTGCCGTCGGACGTGGTCGTTACGGTTGACAGCGTGAAAGCCATTCCGATGCCAGTGCAAGAAATATCGCTTTTGCACACAGAACTCAATGTTGTTCCCGAAGTGTTTGACTCGTTCGTCAGACCCTTGCTGCAAACCCCGCCCGGCAAATTTGAAACTGTGGCTGATCCGCCTGCTGGCTCGAACGCTCCCGCATCGGAGCAGTTCACCAGGATACATACGGGACATGTGAACCCCGGCGAAACAAAGGAAGTGGTGATCCATATTGACCCCGGTGTGACCGTGGCCAATTTTGCCATGTACGATACAACGCGTTCCCTGACGTTGACCGTGAGAGGCGCGAGCGGCAAGGAGATCCAACTCGATGCTGAGAAAAACGGTATCATCCGCGTGGATGATCCCTCCACGATGATCTATCTGGGCTATGGCTTCAAACAACCCAAACCGGGGAAATGGGTGATTACTGTAAAGACGACCGCAACAACCCCATCTCAAGGCGCGGACTATGCCATCGCGGCGCAATTCAACGGCGGCGCAGTCCTTTCTGCGAAAACCAGTTCGCTCATCCCGAAACTCAACGAGCCAGTGACAATTCAAGCGGAATTGACCGATGCTGGCGCCGCCTTGCCGCTCCTCAGCGCCCAGGCGCGCCTGACCAAACCCGACGGGAGCATCAAAACGCTCGACATGAACATTCAGGGTAACACCGCCTCGCTGACCATCGAAGCGGACCGCTCCGGTTTATACGGAATTGAAGTCAGCGTAAATTCCAAAACCGCCGATGGGTTCGAGATTGACCGCGCCGCCTCTCTGGCGTTTGAGGTCCAGCCCTCCGAGCAGGCGGTGACCATCCAGCATTATTTGTTGGCGGCAGGTATCGCCTTGCTGCTTTTGTGGATGGGGCGGGGCGTTATCAGGCGATGGAAGAAAAGGAGGCAGGTGGCATAATCTGTCTCTCAACCGACCCCAATCTCCATTGCCGCCTTTATCACAATTCCCAATCCGATTAACGAAATAAACAGCGCGCTGAAGACCGGCAAAACGCCGATGAGCCTTCTGCTTGAGGGAAAGCGCTTCAACAGTTTACCGGCGTAAATAAATAACACACCGATCGCCGTCAACGCGCCCGCCAAACCCAAACTAAACACCTGATTACCTTACACATTTGAGGTTTTGAGAGATAGGAAGTGTAACGGGTTTCAATTTCAGATTTGACAAAAGCGCTTGGAAATCAGGCAAGAACAGGAAACCAGTAGCCAGAGTACGTTTCAACCA
>Ga0272446_1001389_pt1 | contig 35162 bp, 31 predicted proteins | sample YNPCB0061_FD_194587 | JGI IMG/M metagenome (GOLD analysis project Ga0272446, IMG submission 194587) | Hot spring microbial mat communities from Yellowstone National Park, WY, United States - YNP-CB-006-1 | ecosystem: Environmental > Aquatic > Thermal springs > Hot (42-90C) > Sediment | place...
GAGCAGTCGTAGAGCCAAAAGTAGTCTTGGGCTACTTTATTTTTAAGTTCTTCTTCTCTTATGTTTTGATACTTCATTTATTGTCTTTGTTCGTCTGTTTCGGTGTCGTCTTACAATTGGTGCTAACAACTTACTATTTGCAACAAGCAGTTTAGCAAAATGGCAGGTTCAATGCCAGTTTGAACCTTTGTACTTTTTAAACTGCTACTTCGCCAAACTGCCAAAACGTTTTTAGATATTCTGTATAGTAGCCACCAGCAGTCTTTCCTTTCCTGACTCAAAAAGTTTTACTTGCATTTGTACATTAAATTGTAGCCCTGACTTGGCTATGCCTCTCACTTTCCTCGCCTCTTTTACTGCCACTGCTTCGCGACGGGTACGCGTAGCCGCGAAATCACTCCTTACTTCATCAGGACTGAGTTCTAAAACAGTTCTGATACTTAAATCAACTAATTCTCCTGTATCGTAGTTAAACATATTTTCGGCAGGTCTGTTGGCAAATTGAATTACCCCCTTCTCACTATACACTATGACTGCATCGGCTATGCTGTCTAATATGAGTTTTAGCTTAGCTAACTCTCTTTCAGTCGTTTCTAAATTTTTTGTTAGTTCTTCTTGAGCAGAGGTCAGTTGTATGGTATTTTGCCTAAGTTGTTCTTCTTTTTCTTGGATAGATTGCGTTTTAGATTGCATATCTACCAGGAGCATACGCGTGGCATCATTAGAATATACGGTAATGATTGTAGAAGCGGTTACTTCGGCTATACTTTTGAGAAAATCAATTTGATAAGGCTGAAAATCTTCAAAACTTGCTAGTTCCATTACACCAATCACTTCATCGCTGTATTGAAGTGGAACAATGAGCAAGCTACGAGGTTGTAAATTGCCTAAGCCTGATGTAAGCATAATATAGTCTTGCGGAACTTGCTTGATATGCACGATTCCCCCCTCTAAAAATGCCTGCCCCAGCAATCCTTCTCCAAGTTTGATTTGTTTTTGCATACTTTTCTTTTTATCAAAAGCATACATTCCTTTTAGCTCTAATACAGGTTCTTTGGCATTCTTGTTGAGTACAAAAATACCTCCCTGATTGATACCCAAATATTTTACCGTTTCACTGATAATTTCGTTGCAAAGCAGTTCAATATTATCATTATTTCGGCGTAAAATATCGGAGAACTTGGCTAAACCCGCAGTAGCCCAAGCACGTAGTTGTTCTTGCTCATAAACGCTTTTCAAACTATTTTTCATTTCCAAAAGAGAAACTCCTAATTCTCCTTGCCCATCAAGCACCAAAATATCTGAATCGAAACGCCCTTCTCCTACCTCTACGGCAAAAGTTTTTATGTCCTGTAAGTTTTTAGCGAGTTCATTAGTAGCTTTTACCATAGAGTTCAATTCATCTTGGGTTTCTTGGATAGGTGGGGGAATATTTCCTTGTGAAAGAGTTTTCAGGCTATCACGCATTTTACGAATACGGCGTAAAATGTCTAAAATGAGCAAAGAGCCAATCGTAGCCGCCAAAGCAACCGCTATCAAAAACTCCAAAGCTACTATCCAAGGACGAATAGCCTCCAATTCGGCATAACGAATATTATATTCCTTTTCTAAATTATCTTGAAGGCTGATGATTTCATCTGAGGTTTTTTTGATGTCTGTTACAATGGAAGCTACATCTGTTTGTAAGGATTTTTGTAATTTCTGATTGACGTTATCGATACCTACAATTTGTTTTCTTTTCACGTATATGCTTTTTAGCTGATTGAGTTCTCTTTTTAGGTTGGCAAGCTGGTTATCTATTTTAGAGAAAAGTACCAAAACATTGTTATTTTTGTCGCGACTTGCATATTTTTCCAGCGAGTCTCTATTAGCTTTCACCCCAGCAATCCAGATATCTTCATATTCTTTCAAAAACTCCTCATCATTGAACAAAAATGCCTTCTCCACAGCCACTAAACTCTCCTGCACTTTATCGGTTACTTCGGCTGCAAAAAACTTGGTAGGCTGAACCTGTTCTATAATAAAATTTCGGTTATCTACCATCAAGCTCCACTGATAGTTTGCACCTTGTATCAGGATAAAAGAAATGAGAGCCATTGACAAAAAGCCTCCCGTAAGCCTGCCTTGTATGGTAGTGAAATCAACACGGAAGTAGTAAAAAATCCGTTTTAAGAGGCTGTATTTTTTTTGAGGTGTTTCCTGTGGCTTACTCATATGTTTTTAGTTTTGAGGTTCATTGTTGGAGGCTATCGTAATATTCAATAATGCGTGTCATATCAGCTCTTTGATTGATATTCAAGCGATTACGTTTGATAAACTCTTCCAAACGAGGTTCGTTCATTTGTTGTAAAAACTTTTTCTTCTTGCGTGTATTGAGTTTGACGATTTTTTCGCTTGCATTATTCATCAAATAAAACTCCGTTACAATTCTATACGAGAAAGTAGTCGGTCCCATACCGTACCAGCCCCAGCCGGGCTGTACATTGGTACGCGTTTCCAGGTACTCTGTTCCCAGCAAAGTTACTTTTTTTCCCTGCGATATAAGTTCAAAGAATTGTAAAGACTCGTACTGAATGTTCTGATTTTTGGCATATTTGAGCGAATAAAATCTCCGAGTCGCCCTCACTCTCAAATCATAAAACTCAAAAAACTTTACATTGCGAGCATTGAAAGTTTTGACACTCCCTTCTAAATCCACCATTACGGTTTGGCGTTGAGTATCATATTTTATATTTCCGCCATACATATTGCCATCGGTATCTACTACTCTGCCTTTGTGCCAAGAGCCTTCGGCTAATATCTGAGCAGAAGCACCTACATAAGCAGATAAGAAAAACCATAGTAAAAATATCCTTGCGTTTTTCATAGCAAAACTATTCTGGGGATAAGTTTCTACGAAAAATAGGAAAAAAATCTTTTTTTTCCAAAAAAACTATAACAATGCCTCAATAAGATTATCTATGCTCATTCTTTCGGCTTCGGCTCTAAAATTGCGTACAATTCTATGTCTTAGAATAGGCTTTGCTACGGCTTTTACATCTTCTATGTCGGGCGAGTATTTGCCATTGAGCAGGGCATTGCATTTTGCACCGATAATAAGGTACTGCGAGGCTCTCGGACCCGCTCCCCATTCAAGATACTGATTGGCTTCTTTGGTGGCGTTTTCGGTATGGGGGCGAGTTTTATGTACCAATCTCACAGCATACTCTACTACATTGTCGGCAACAATTACCTTGCGGATAAGTTGCTGAAAGTAGATAAGGGTTTGTCCATCAAGCACTTTTTCCAACTCAAACTTCTGCCCCGAAGTGGTATTTTTTACGACCTGCACCTCGTCCTGATAGCTTGGGTAGCCAAGTGTTACATTAAACATAAACCTGTCTAATTGTGCTTCGGGAAGTGGGTATGTACCTTCTTGCTCAATGGGGTTTTGTGTTGCTAAAACAAAAAAAGGCTTGGGCAAAGGGTATTTTTTACCTGCAATCGTTACGGCATATTCTTGCATTGCTTCGAGCAGTGCCGCCTGGGTTTTGGGTGGTGTTCGGTTGATTTCGTCAGCCAAAACGATATTAGCAAAAACAGGACCTTGTACAAACTGAAAATTGCGGTCTTTGTCTAAGGTTTCCGAACCTGTAATATCCGAAGGCATCAAATCGGGAGTGAATTGAATACGATTGAAACTTAAATCCAGAACCGAAGCTAAGGTTTGTACCAAAAGTGTTTTGGCAAGCCCAGGCACCCCTACAAGCAAACAATGCCCTTGCGAAAAGATAGAGGTGAGCAAGAGTCTTACGGTTTCATCTTGTCCTATGATTACTTTTGAAATTTCTTTACGAAGTTTCTGATACGAAGCGGCTATCGCATCGGCGGCTTCTACGTCTGATTGAAACGGCTGCATATTTGAGTACGAAGTATTGAGTATTGAGAAACTATTTATTGCCTATTGCTCATTGATACTGATAATTGCTCACTGATAATTGTTCATTGATAATTGTTCATTGATAATTGCTCATTGATAATTGCTCATTGATAATTGTTCATTTGATTGCGATGCACGAAATTTCTACGTTTGCGTCTTTGGGCAGACGACTCACCTCGACGGTTTCGCGTGCAGGCGGATTTTCAGCAAAATATGAACCATACACTTCGTTGATTTTCTGAAAATTATTCAAATCTTTCACGAAAATGCTTGTTTTTACGATATTTGCAAAACTCATTTCTGCGGCTTCAAGCACTGCCCCTACATTCTTCATTACTTGATGTGTTTCATTTTCTATTGAGTCTTGTATCATCTGTCCATCTTTCAGAGCAATTTGCCCCGATACAAAAAGCATATTTCCCACCAAAATAGCCTGACTATACGGACCGATAGGAGCAGGAGCTTGCTGCGAAAAAACAACTTTTTTCATAATCTAACGAATATTTTTGAAATTGATGTCTGCAAGATACCAAATTATTTTATTTCTTTGCAAAAACATCTGAATTTGTATGTCTATTCATCGCGAAGGTTTCAAAACGATTTTCTTAGTGCTCTTTGTTTTTACGGTACTTTATGTAGCCGTGATGCTCGCCTTGCCAGATAACCGCCTTATACAAAATATTGTTTTGGCTACGGGTTTGGTGATTTTTGTGATAGTAGTGCAATTTTTTCGCAATCCTGCTCGCCAGATTGTTCAGAACGAAAAGCATATCCTCGCCCCTGCCGATGGTAAGGTGGTGGTAATTGAGGAAGTAGAAGAAACAGAATTTTTGCATACGCGTTGTAGGCAAATTTCTATTTTTATGTCGCCTTTCAATGTACACATCAATCGTAATCCCATTTCGGGGATAGTGAGTTACTTCAAATACCACAAAGGCAAGTATTTGGTAGCTTGGCACCCCAAATCCAGCACCGAAAACGAAAGAACTACTATAGCCATAAAAAGTAAAGATGGCAGGCAGATTTTATTTCGTCAAATTGCAGGGGCTTTGGCAAAACGCATTGTGTGGTATGTAAAAGAAGGACAAGCCGTAGAACAAGGTGAAGAATTTGGCTTCATCAAGTTTGGTTCGCGAGTAGATGTTTTTATCCCTTTGGAAGCAAAAGTGTTGGTGAAGATTGGAGATAAACCCGTAGGCGGAAAGACCATACTTGCCGAATGGTGATAAAAAAAGCCCCTTTCGGGGCTTTTGCGTTTTTATGCGGCTGTTTGTTTTACTTTTTCTACTAATGCCTTGAAGGCTTCGGGGTGGTTCATAGCAAGGTCGGCTAATACTTTTCTGTTCAAGCCCAAACCTGCTTTGTGGTACATACCCATAAATTTAGAATAAGACAATCCATACTGACGAACACCTGCATTGATACGAGCTATCCACAAGGCTCTGAAATCTCTTTTCTTTTGCTTTCTGTCGCGATAGGCGTATTGCCAAGCTCTTTCAACGGCGTTCTTGGCTATTGTCCATACGTTTTTACGTCTGCCAAAAAATCCTTTGGCGAATTTCATCATTTTTTTGCGTCTTGCTCGGGCGGCAACAACATTTACTGAACGTGGCATAATTTTTTTGAGTTTTTTGAGTTTTGGCGTTGCTTTCGCAAACTTACAAGCCAAAATTCGGGTGAAACATTTGAACCAATCAATACAAAAGACTAACTTGCCTTTGTGATTACAGATTTAATAAAGCCTTAACACGAGGCATATCGGCATCAGAAACCAAAGTAAATTTAGATAGATGACGTTTTTGTTTGGTTTCTTTTTTGGTAAGAATGTGGTTTTTGTAAGCGTGCTTACGCTTTACCTTACCAGTTCCTGTCAGGCGAAAACGCTTTTTTGCACCTGAATTTGTTTTTACTTTGGGCATTGTAGTAGAATTTAGTTAAAAACAGCAGATTTTTGAGGGTGCAAATATAGAAATCTTCAAGAAACTTTCAAAATAAAATAAAGTATTTATTTTTGGTGAAATCTTAGAAACAAAATATATGTTCTCACTTCTTGCAAACGCCACCGATTTTGAACTTCAAAATGCTATTCACTTGGCATATCTGTCTGAATTAGCCTACCACGATGAGTATTATATTTCAGAGCAAATAGCCAATCAATATCCCAAATTTCAGTTTTTGGAAACACACCCCACTTCTGGCTACGATACGGAACTTTTCGTAGCCGCCAACCAAGAGGCTATCGTGATTGCTTTCAGAGGTACAGAAGAAAATAGTTTGGAGGATTGGGTAAATAACATTGATAACAGAGCCTTTCCGTATCAAGGGGGAAATGTACATCAAGGTTTTTGGGAAGCCTTAGAGGTGATTTGGAATTTGTTGAACCACCAGATACAAGTTTTCAGAACTAATCATCAGAAAATTTGGCTCACAGGGCATAGCCAAGGAGGGGCTTTGGCAATGCTTGCAGCACGAAGATTAACCGCTGAAAATACAACTGTGCAAGGCATTTATACCTATGGACAGCCCAAAGTAGGCGATATGCTTTTTGCTGCAAACTATGATAGCATCTTGAAAGCCAAAACTTTTCGCGTGTACAACGAAGACGACTCGGTAGTCAATAACCCTCCCAAACTATACCACGCAGGCACACCTGTAAAAATATTAAAAAACGGAGGCTTTGAAATTGAATATTTCCAAACAATGTTTGAAACAGGCGACCTTAGCTTCACTTCTTTCTTAGACTCCCTCTTAGACTACGCCACCAATAACCTACAAAGCCATAGTATCGTTACATATAGGCAAAGGCTAAGAAATTGTATTGCCTGAGAGCTTACAAGTTCATTCATCAAAAAAAAATGAAAAAAAAATTGTATTGTTTTGAGAAAAAAATTACATTTCAGAAAAAAATTAAATATATGGATATTGCAAAAGCCTTACAAAAAATAGCCGACGAGATGGGGGGGAGTTTCACCGAATACTCCGAAAACAATCTCATCGTTACTGTTCCTACCAACGACGGTAGGTTTCAAGGAATTACAACCTACATTTTGGAACACGACGGCAAAAAAGTCTTGGAAATTGCTTCAAGGGTATGTGAAGCAGATTTTCCGGGAATTGATTACCGCAAACTCTTGGTGATGAACCAAGAACTAACCTACTCCAAAATCGTTATCTTCGACGACTACATTCAGTTAGCCGCCGAAGTGCTTATCGAACATATCAACGAAGTAATACTCAAAGATATTGTTGAGGAAATTGGGCATACCGCCGACAGAATTGAGTTCGAACTTACAGGCAAAGATGTCCATTAGATTGTAACTTACCAAAATTTCTTTAATGCTTTTCGGACAAACCTGAAAAGCATTTTTTGTTTTTGTTTAAATTTATTCAAAAAAAGCTAAACAAAACCTGTAAATTCTTGTTATACCATTTAGAACTTAATAGCCAACCAAGTCGTTCTTTTGGCAACAATTTTGTAAGACTATTTTTGTAATGATTTTTTTCAATGAAAATAAAAGTTTTTCGTAAAGAGCATTTCAACGCCGCTCACCGCCTTCACAACCCCTCTTGGGACGAAGAAAAAAACCAAAAAGTTTTTGGAAAATGTAATAATCAATACTATCACGGGCACAACTACGAGCTTATCGTAGAAGTAATAGGCGAGATAGACCCCCAAACAGGCTATCTGATAGATATGAAAATACTTTCAGATGTAATCAAACAGCACGTAACTGATAGATTTGACCATAAAAATCTTAACCTTGAAGTTGAAGAATTTAAAAATCTCAACCCCACTGCCGAAAATATTGCGGTAGTGATTTGGAACATTTTAAGAAAACATATCCAACCCCAATACGAACTCAAAGTAAAATTGTATGAAACAGAACGAAATTTCGTCGAATATCCTGCCTAAGGGCTGGAGCATAGAGGAAATTGGCGACAATCACGTGGCTACTTCCTTAGATACGCCCCTGCGTGATGATGCTTTTGAAATTGATGATGACCTAAAAATAGAACTCATTGAAAAGCACTTCCGAGAAATTATGCTCATACTCGGCTTAGACCTCACAGACGATAGCCTGCAAGGTACGCCTCACCGAGTAGCCAAAATGTTTGTCAAAGAAATTTTCAGCGGATTGAACCCCGCCAACAAACCCAAAATTTCTTTGTTCGAAAACAAATATTGCTACAACCAAATGCTTGTAGAAAAAGACATCACGTTTTACTCTAACTGCGAGCATCATTTTGTACCTATTGTCGGTAAAGCCCACGTAGCCTACATTTCAAACGGACAAGTCATTGGACTTTCAAAACTTAACCGAATAGTGCAGTATTACGCCAAACGCCCCCAAGTACAAGAACGCCTCACAATGCAAATCGGTAGAGAACTGCAAGAAATTTTGCAAACCGAAGATGTTGCCGTTGTGATTGATGCCAAACACCTCTGCGTTTCGTCAAGAGGCGTGCAAGATGTAAATAGTGCTACGGTTACGGCTTTCTACGAAGGGAAATTTAGAGATGAAGCCACCAAAAACGAATTTCTCAAATATCTTTCCTTAGGAACAGACTACAGCCTGTAAAAGTAAATTTCCAATGAAAAAAGTCAAGAAAGCATACAATTTCTTGGCTTTTTGCTTTCTTAGAGAAAAGTTTTTTTTGATTTAAAAAGTTTGTAATTTTGGACTTCAAAACTTAGTGTTGGCATCAAAATCTTACAACTATGGGATACCATCTCTGCCCCAATGGGCATTATTACGAAAACACGATGTCTGCTTGTCCTTACTGCCCTACGCAAGAGCAAAATAATTTCAATAAAACGCAAATTATTCAGAACATCGACGAAAAAACTAAAATCATACCACAAGACGACAAAACCGTCTTACAAGGGGGCAAGCCCGATTTCAATAAAACAGCTATTTTCTCTGGCAATATAGACGAAAAACAGCAAATTAAGCAAGTACAACAACCACAAGGAGCAGGCAGGAAATTAGTAGGCTGGTTGGTTTCATACACCTTAGACCCGCTGGGGCAAGATTTCAAACTGCGTGAAGGCAGAAATATTATCGGTTCGGATAGTGCCTGCGATATCGTAGTGCCTGACGGACAAGTCTCGGGAAAGCATCTTACAATTCTCTACCGAATGGGCGATTTCAAATTTAAAGATGAACTCTCTACCAACGGCACTTTTGTAAATGATGAGTTTGTAGAAGAAGGCAACCTCAAAGATGGTGACATTATCCGTATCGGGCAAACCGTATTTAAGTTCCGTTCAGCTCTTTGAAGATGGCGAAATAAAATGTAAGAAACCGAAGCTGATTAGAATTTTTCAAAAAAGTTTATGCAACTTAACGAAATTTACCAAGGAAATGCCCTTGAACTAATACTATACAAAAACCTGAAAAACTTATAGAGCGTATCGTAAAAGCCAGTTCTAACGAGGGCGACGTAGTGCTTGACCCTTTCTCAGGCGTAGGAACAACTTTTGCCATCTGCAAAAAATTAAACAGAAATTTTATTGGCTTCGAGATAAACCCTGATTATGTTGCTATTGCTAAACAACGAATACAACAAATTGAAAAATCTACTCTAAATACACAAAAAACCGAAAATCAAATAGTTAGCAAATACAACAATGAGCAAACTAATCACTCCACGCAACGAGAATTATTCGGAATGGTATCTTGACATCATCAAGCACGCAGGACTTGCCGAACACGCCGCCGTAAAAGGCTGTATGGTTATCAAACCTTATGGCTATGCGATATGGGAAAAAATGCAAGCCGAACTTGACCGCCGTTTCAAAGCCACTGGACACGAAAACGCCTATTTTCCGCTTTTTATCCCTAAAAGTCTTTTTGAAGCCGAAGAAAAAAATGCCGAAGGTTTTGCCAAAGAATGTGCCGTAGTTACACATTACAGGCTCAAAAATCACCCAACCGAAAAAGGCAAACTCATCGCCGACCCTGAGTCTAAGTTGGAAGAGGAACTTATTGTTCGTCCTACCAGTGAAGCCATTATTTGGAACACTTACCGAAATTGGATACAATCGTACCGCGATTTGCCTTTGCTTATCAATCAGTGGGCAAATGTAGTGCGTTGGGAAATGCGTACCCGTTTATTTTTACGTACTGCTGAATTTTTATGGCAAGAAGGACACACCGCCCACGCCACTGCCGAAGAAGCCCTCGCCGAAACCAAACAAATGCTCGAGGTCTATGCCGACTTTGCCGAAAACGTATTAGCTATTCCTGTTATCAAAGGCGTAAAAACTGAAAACGAACGCTTTGCAGGAGCAGAAGAAACCTACTGCATCGAGGCTATGATGCAAGATGGCAAAGCATTGCAAGCAGGCACTTCGCATTTCTTGGGGCAAAATTTTGCCAAAGCCTTCGATGTAAAATATCTCAACAAAGACAACAAGCAAGAGTATGTCTGGGGAACATCTTGGGGCGTAAGCACCCGCTTGATGGGAGCATTGATAATGAGCCACTCCGACGACAGCGGTTTGGTACTACCGCCACGCCTTGCACCTATCCAAGTGGTAATTGTTCCGATTTACAAAGGGGCAGACTCTATGTCTAAACTTGATGAGGTTTGCCAAGAAATACAAAAACGCCTAAGAAAACTCGGAATAGCCGTAAAATTTGATGACCGAGAAGCCCAAACGCCCGGCTTTAAATTCGCTGAATGGGAGCTAAAAGGTGTGCCTATTCGCTTGGCTCTTGGTCTTCGCGACTTGGAAAACAATGTGGTAGAGGTAGCCAGAAGAGATACCAAGGAAAAACAAACCGTAGCTCTGCAAGATATTGAAAGTTACGTGATTTCGCTTTTAGAGCAAATCCAAAAAAATCTGTTTGAGCAGGCTCTTGCACGAAGAAATGCCAATACCTTTGAAGTAAATTCTTACAACGAACTGAAAGATGTGCTTGAAAAAGGTGGTTTTGCCTTAGCTCACTGGGACGGAACTACCGAAACCGAACTCAAAATCAAGGAAGAAACCAAAGCCACTATTCGGTGCATTCCTCTTGATAGCCGAAAAGAACAAGGTAAATGTATTTATTCAGGCAGACCTTCCGAGCAAAGAGTAGTTTTTGCTATTGCTTACTAAACTTGGAAGTGAAAAGCAAAATACAAAGAATAGAAACTCTACGCTTTTTCTATGCGTTTCAACTATGCTCAACGCACAGAAAAATACAAAGCATTTTTATTATTGGAGGGGCAAAGTGTGGAAAAGACGAACTTACTTTCTGCCAAAATCAGCGGGGATTTCTCCCCAATTTTCAGTGTCCCATTTCAAGACAGGAATCTGGCTGTAATCGTTTTCAGCAAGCCATTTTTCGGCACGAGCAATTAGTTCAAAAACATTTTTATTGTTGGGGGTTCTTTTTTGCTCTGTTTTACATTTTTGGTGTTTCAACCAACTCAAAGCCGTTTTACTGTCGGAGTAGATAGGTAAATTAGTTTGGTGTTGTTTCTGAAAAGCCAAGGCGTGAATAATAGCCAAAAACTCCCCTATATTGTTGGTAGCATCTTCAAAACCTTTTTGATGAAACAATAACTTTCCTGATGGATAATGCACGCCTCTATATTCCATATTGCCTGTTTGCATATTGCAAGCGGCATCAACACATATACACTCCGAAAAAGGAAGATTTGCTTTTTTGGGGATATTTTTTTTGTTTTTACCAATAAAATCCTGATAAGAAGCCCGATAAGCCCTTTGAGCCTCCTGCAAACTCTCAAAAGCCTTGAATTTGGCATCGGCTATACCCTTTACTTGCTCCTGACAAGCCTCCCAAGAATCATAAATACCTTCTTTTTTTCCTTTCCAAACAACATAATATTTTTTCTTCATATTATTCAAAAATCCGAGCCTGACGCACAATTTCTTCTGTTACATTGTAAAATTCCTTATGAATATTAAAAGGCATTTCGCCTTCTTTGGGTTCTTTACGCAAGTAAGAGCCATCTTCTTGCAAAACATAGGCATTTACATTATCTTTAAAATTGTAGGCAAGTATATTGGTGCATTGCATTCGCAAGAATTTATCTGTAATCAAAAACAAAGACTCCAAACGTCTATCGAAGCTACGAACCATCATATCGGCACTGCCTCCGTAGATTTTGGGATTGCCGTCGTTGTGAAAGTAATAGATACGTGTATGTTCTAAATAATCGCCTACAATAGAAATTACTTCAATATTTTCGCTCAAACCTGCTCTTTTTGGGCGAAGACAGCAAATTCCTCTTATTATCAGTTTGATAGGTACGCCTGCTTGTGAGGCTCTATAAAGAGCATCAATAATCTCTCTATCTTCTAAGGAATTCACCTTGATAGCAATACCCGCACTCAAACCTTTTTTAGCATTTTCAGCCTCGTTCTCAATAAGAATGAGTAAGGCTTTTCTCATTTCACGCGGGGCAGTGATGAGGTTCTTGTAGTAGTCGGGTACGGAATGTCCTGTAATTACATTAAAAAATTCTGATACATCTTCGGCATAGTCTTCGTCGGTGGTGAGCAAGCCCAAATCGGTGTAGATACGAGCTGTTTCTTCGTTGTAATTGCCACTGGATAGATGCACATATCGTACGATTTGGTCTTCTTCTTTTCGCACTATCAGGCAGAGCTTGGTGTGGGTTTTGTAGCCTCCGATGCCATAAACTACGTAACAACCTGCTTTTTGCAATCTTTGAGCCTCTCGGATATTATTTTCTTCATCAAAGCGTGCTTTTAGCTCAAAGAGTACCGAAACGTGTTTGCCATTTTCGGCAGCTTTGAGCAGAGCATTCGTGATACGAGAATTTTTTGCCAAACGATAGATAGTCATTTTGATAGCCAGCGTGTTGGTGTCTTCGGCGGCTTGCTCCAAAAGTTCTAAAAGTGGCTCAAAGGAATTGTAAGGGTGATGTAGTAAAACATCGCGTTCTTTGAGAAACTCAAACAAATCTATATCTTGATGCGAAACACGCATACGCAGTGGGGGAACTTGGTTGGGTTGTGGTGGCAACTCGTCGGCAAATTCGGGGTGTTTGACAATCTGCCACAGGCAAGTCAAGTCCAATAATTTATCAACAATGAAAATATTATCATCATCAATTTGCCAACGTTCTTTCAGAATACGCATTAACCATTCGGAATATTTGGATAGCACCTCTACACGCACTACCCGCCCTGTACGGCGAGTTTTGATTTTGCTGCGAATTTCGTTGATAAAGTCAGTTTCCAAGTCGTCGCTTTCATCAAGGGTAAAGTCGCCGTTTCGGGTAATTCGGATTAAATCTACCGAAAGGATTTTTACATTTTTGTAGAGTTTGCCAATTTGCCAACGGATAATGGTTTCAATCGGAACAAAGAGTATTTCCTCATCTTCTTTGCGTTTGATTTCAAAGAAACGAGGCAAGTTCTGTGGAATTTGTACAAAAGAGGCTTTGCGTATGGCTTTTCCATTTTCTTCAAACTGCGTAACTACCCCAAACACCAAAACTTGTGCCCTCATAATAGGGAAGGCGTGATGGCTGTCATAAACCATTGGGGTAAGCATCGGGAAGATAGTTTTACGGAAGTAACTTTCTACTTGCTCTTTTTCGGTATCTCGAAGGTCGCGTATGGTTGCCAAACGAAAGCCATTTTCCTCGAAATGCTCTAGAAGTTGATGAAAAACTTGGTATTGGTCGGCAACGAACTGATGAGCCTCGTCTAAGAGAATTTTCCGAAAAGGGCGTGCTTTTAGCCCCGAGTAACCTAAGCGTTCTTTGTTGTAATCAAGATAATTATACAAACTCCCCACGCGTATCGTGAAAAACTCATCAAGATTAGACGTGGTAATAGCTAAAAATTTAAGTTTTTCAAAAATATTTCTTCTTTCGGATTTGGCTTGGTCTAATACTCGCCAATTAAATTTAAGCCAACTCAAATCACGGCTAATATAGTTACTTTGCTCAATGGTGCTACTTGCTTTTTCTTTTACAAACATAAAATAGAAAATAAGTAATTTCACAAAATTAAATTGACACTTGTGTTTTTGTAAAAATCTGAAAAACAATATTTTGTCTAAGTACTAACATCTAAAACTAATGTCTAAGTACTTAAGATATGGTTACGGCTTTTTCTCAAATTTAGTGAAAAAAAGGGAATAGCAATACTATCAGAGTAAAATTATTTCTTGCCAAAAACAAACAAAAATCAAAAGAAGTGCTGATTTTTTGGCAATCTAAAAAACTTTATTTAGTTTTACGATGCCGATTATATTTTTTATTGGCACGACAAATGTTCCTTAAAAACCAAATTCTCTACCAATGAAAAAAATCGCAAAGGTTCTGACATTTGGCTTTTTAGCATTTGCCTGTGTAAGTTCTTCTCTTTGGGGACAATCGCCGGAAACCGCTAAAAGTTCTAATTCTATAAACTCCAGCTCTGATAACGAGTTGAAGTCTTACGTGCCTGCTATCTACGAAGACCTTGTAGCAGAACGTCTCAAATGCATAGAAAAAGATGTACCGCTCACCTATCATCCTACGGTTCATAGACAGATTGAGCGTTTTTGTGTAAAACAACGCAATCAAATTCAGTATTATTTGATGCGTAAAGATAGGTATTTTCCTATTTTTGAAGAAATTTTAGCCAAATACGGATTACCCGATGAGCTAAAATATCTTTCGGTGGTGGAGTCTGCTCTCATTCCCAAAGCTCAGTCTTGGGCTTCGGCAGTAGGGCTGTGGCAATTTATGCCTTTCACAGGCAGAGAGTACGGCTTAATGCAAGATTTCTATGTGGACGAACGCATCGACCCTTACAAATCCACAGAAGCAGCGGCTCGTTTCCTAAAATACCTTTATGAAAGATTTGGCGATTGGCATTTAGCTCTTGCCGCCTACAATTCTGGACCTGGACGTGTGGAGCAGGCTATCAAGCGTTCGGGAGGAAAGAGAAATTTTTGGGAAATTTACCCCTATCTACCCAATGAAACGAAAGCTTATGTACCTATTTATATTGCCGTGGTGTATGTTTTTAATTATCACCAAGAGCATTTTGCAGACCAACCCAAAGAAGTACATACCTATATCCCTTCCGATACAATCCAAGTAAGTCAATTTGTAAATCTTAAAGAATTAGCCAAGCAATTAGATGTAGATTTTGAGGTTATACAAATTCTTAATCCTCATCTGAAAAAAAATGTAGTGCCTCGCCATTACAAAAATTATACTATCCGTATCCCCAAAGAAAAATCTGAATATTTTGCCAGCAATCGTGAGGATATTCTCAAAGCCGCCAGTAAAGGTAGCTATCAATACATACCCTATCCCAAAGTACAAGATAATATGCTCGCTGCCAGTACCAAAGGCAAGAAAAAACTCATACATACCGTCCAGAAAGGAGAATTTTTGGCAGGGATAGCTAAGCAATATAACGTAAGTCTCAAAGAACTTATGTTTTGGAATAAACTTCGCAGCAACAACGTATTTGCCTCCCAAAGAATTGTAGTTTGGGTGGAAGATAAAAAAGAAGAAAATACCGATAGTACCCATACAGAAATGCTCGCCAAAAATGATGAAGAAAAGAAAGAAAAAGAAAATGAAGAACTAAAAAAAGAACAAGACGAGCGAAAAACTCCCATTCAAGCAGTATCGTATCCCTCAAAAAATCAGATAGGGGTAGTTTCTTCAGTAGCAAAACCTTCAGAAAAGCCCAAAGTGGTGTATCATATCGTAAAGCCCGGCGATACACTCTGGAACATCAGCAAACGCTATGAAGGTGTCTCTGTTGATAAAATCAAGAAACTTAATCCGCAACTAAAAGGGAATAATCTGGCAGTAGGTCAGCGAATAAGAGTTATTTGATATACTCAAAAATAAGTGGTTTTACACTTTTCTGTACGTTTCGGCTCATTTCGGCTCATTTCGGCTTCGCTCAATGAACACGCTCAATGAACACGCTCAACGTACAGAAAAGCAAGTTTTCTCAAAACTTTTTACAAAAACCACTTTTGAACGAGTATAATAAAATTTCTAAAAATTTTTCAAAAACGATGGTTATTTGCCATCGTTTTTTTATTTTGTTTCAAAGAGCAAATAAAAGTTTATCAACTGGTTATCTGAAATGTATCAAAATAACTTTTTTCAAAAATTACAAAACTTTATTTTCTTAATAAATTTTTATTCATCTATTTATTAACATTCCCAAAATTAAACTATTCATATTTATTTATCTATTTTTTTAAAAAAAAATGGAACTTTTTTATGCAAAAAGAGTTATTTCATTGGATTGGACAAATTATTAAAAATTGTATTATTTTTATATTTACTTGTAATAAATTTTAAACAAAAAAAACAAGAGAAAAAATTTATACAAAATTTTGTTTGGTATTTTCTTTGTGTGTAATTTTGCAAAAAAATAACATTCTACTGCTATGTTAAACTTTAAAGAAATTTTTTCAGTATCTCTCATCTTATTTTCGGTGATTGATATTTTGGGTTCTATCCCCGTGATTATTGACCTTAAAAAGAGGACAGGGGTATTGCGTGCAGCTCAAGCTACGTTGGTTGCGGGCTTGATAATGGTAGCATTTCTGTTTGCTGGCGAAGGTATCTTGAAACTCTTTGGTTTGGATACTTCTTCATTTGCGATTGCAGGGGCTTTGGTAATCTTCTTCTTAGGACTTGAGATGATTTTGGGTATTCACTTTTTCAAAGGTGAAGTAGCGGGGAATGGAAGTTCTGCCTCTATCGTACCCATTGCTTTTCCTATTATTGCAGGTGCAGGAACAATGACCACTATTTTGTCTTTAAGAGCAGAGTTCAATCAAATTTCAATTTTGATTGCAATTTTACTAAATCTTATTCTCGTATATTTCGTTTTGCGTGCTTCGGGCTGGATAGAAAAGAAACTCGGACAAGCAGGCTCTGATGTATTACGAAAAGTCTTTGGCGTAATTTTGCTTGCAATCGCTATCAAAATGTTCCGAACACACGCAGGCGTATAGCTATGAATGAAAAAACACTACCAACATACAGCAAACAACAATTAGCCCTGCGTAATGGACAAGATAAACCCGAAGTTTGGGTAGCTTACGAAGGCAAAATTTATGATGTTAGCAAATCTCGTTTGTGGCGAAATGGCAAGCATTACGAGCATTGGGCAGGGCAAGACCTCACTACCGAACTTGCTAATGCCCCCCATTCCGAAAAAGTGTTTGATAAATTTGAAGCGATTGGCAAACTTTCGTAGCGTAGGCAAGCAAACCTACGCTCTTTTGCTTATTTCCATAAATGTTTTTTTCTTTTTTACGAAATACTCCCACACGATAGCCTTAGGAAATAGACTTACCATTTTTTGAGCAGAGCTGCCTGCTTGAGGTTTTTCTTTGAACAAGTAAGCATAAAAACTAAAATGAGCCTTGACAATAGCCCAAATATGCTGAAATTGCATTTTTTTTAAAAAAATCAGTGAGGAAAGTCCGTCTAACACAAGGCGAAAAAATAGAAAAGTGAATTTACCTTTTTGGGGTAAGTTTTTGTAAAGCGTGATGAGATTGTTCCGATAGTTAAGAAATGTTTTTCGTGGATTGCTGGCATTGAGCGTAGCCCCTCCTACGTGAAAAACTTCACTCTCACAACAATAAAACACCTCGCCCCCTGATTTTTGAACTCTCCAACAAAAATCTATCTCCTCAAAATGAGCAAAAAAATATTCATCAAAACCTCCTAAATCTTTCCAAACACTCGCCCTCACGCACATACAAGCCCCCGAAGCCCAAAAAATAGGCAGGTTTGTTTCGTATTGCCCTTTATCTTCCTCTATGCTGTCAAAAATGCGTCCTCTGCAAAAGGCAAAGCCCCATTTATCCATCATACCGCCTGCCGCCCCTGCATATTCAAAATGCGTTTTCTGACGATAACTTTTAATTTTCGGCTGACAAACCCAAACTTTTGGATTTTTGTCCATAAAGTGAAGCAAATTTGTGAGCCAGCCCGCACTTACTTCTACATCAGAATTAAGCAGAACGAAATACTCTGCATCTATTTGTTGCAAAGCCTTATTGTAGCCTTTACAGAAACCTAAATTTTCTTGAAATGCAATAATCTCTACTTGTGGAAAAGCATTTTTGACAAATTCGGCAGAGTTATCAGTAGAGCCATTATCGGCTACTACAATTTTCGCCCCTTCTGAATAAGCCACCACCGAAGGCAAAAAACATTCCAACCATTTTTTTCCATTAAAATTGAGAATGACTACGGCTGCTTTCATTGTTTTAGAAAAATGCCTCTTACAGAGCTTTGAGCTCTATAAGAGGTAAAGAGGTAAAAAAATGTAAAAACTTTACAACAATTCAAAAATACCTGCCACACCTTGTCCGCCACCTACGCAGGCACTTACCATTCCGTATTTGACGTTTCTTCTACGCATTTCGTTGAAAAGCTGAACGGAAAGTTTTGCACCTGAACAACCAAGTGGGTGTCCGAGTGCAATTGCACCACCATTTACGTTAGTGATGCTTCTATCAAGTCCAAGTTCATTGATAACTGCCAGACTTTGAGCGGCAAAGGCTTCATTAAGTTCAATCAGACCAATATCCGAAAGTTTCAAACCTGCTTTTTCTAAGGCTTTTGGAATTGCGGCTACGGGTCCAATCCCCATAATGCGAGGTTCTACGCCCATTACGCTATACGACATCATTCGGGCAATAGGCTTTAAGCCTAATTCATTCACTAACTTTTCAGACATTACCATCACGAAGGCGGCACCATCGGAGGTTTGCGAAGAGTTGCCTGCTGTTACGCTACCACCTGCGGCGAAGGCGGGTTTGAGTTTTGCCAAAGCCTCAATGGTAGTGTCGGCTCTGGGACTTTCGTCGGTATCTACCACCCAAGAACGTTTTTTCTTTTTGCCCTCTTCTACATACACTTCCTCAACGCTTACAGGCACGATTTCATCTTTAAATTTGCCATTTTTGATGGCTTCAACGGCTCTCATATTGGAAGTGTAGGCAAATTCGTCTTGTGCATCACGGCTAATTTTGTAATCGTGGGCGACTTGCTCGGCGGTAAGCCCCATACTAAGATAATATTCGGGGTGTTGGGTAGCTATCTGAAAGTTTAGAGCAGGTTTGTAGCCCATCATAGGTATAAGCGACATTGATTCAGTGCCTCCTGCAATGATACAATCAGCCATTCCTGAATGAATACGCTGCGAAGCAATCGCAATCGCCTCCAAACCCGAACCACAATAACGATTGATAACAAACCCGGGAACATTTACAGGCAAAGATTGCAAAGCAATCATTCTACCAATCTGCATACCTTGTTCGGCTTCGGGAATAGCACAACCTACAATGAGGTCTTCTACTCTCGAAGCATCGAAATTAGGTACAGATTTTACCAAATGTTTAATAACCTCTGCGGCGAGGTCATCGGGGCGAGTGAAACGAAAGCCCCCTTTTTTAGCTTTTCCTACGGCTGTACGATAGCCAGCTACTATATATGCATTCATTTTTTTAGTATTGTTAAGTGTGGGTATTTGATAATAAGTTGAAGTAAGGAGTAAAGAATAAGGAATAAAGATTTAAGAGTCAGGAATTGTTGATGTTTGAAAGCGATTGTAAAGTCCTTGAAGCATTTTTTGAATTTTCTGCACTTTCTCTTGTAAAGTTTCAAAATCCTGATTATTCAGGAATTTCAAATCATTAGCTAAGATAATTTGTGTTTCTAATTCAAAGCAAGAGCCTAAACTTATGTCTAAAAATCGAGCAAAATCCTTGTCTGATTTTCTACTTGTCCCTTCGGCAATATTTGAAGGGATAGAGATAGCACATCTACGAATTTGACTCGTAAGACCAAATTTTTCCTCTTTCGGGAAAGATATAGTAAGCTCATAAACTTCCTTGCAGAGTTCTCTGGATAGCCTCCAAACTTCTAAATTTCTGAAATTATGCTTTGACATATCCCTATCATTCCAAATTTTTTCCTTTCTCCTTACTCTTTTTTCTTTTCTCCCAAAAACTAATTTCTCAAAGGTTTTCCAGTAGTCAAGATACTTTGGATACGCTCAAGTGTTTTCTTCTCACCACAAAGCGATAGGAAGGCTTCTCTCTCCAAATCTAAAAGATACTGTTCGGAAACGAGTTGAGGGCTTGTAAGGTCGCCGCCTGTCATTACGTAGGCAAGTTTTTCGGCAATTTTGGCATCGTGTTCGGAAATGAATCTACCATACAACATACCCGTAATACCCGCTTTGAGCGTAGCTAAAGCACCTTTACCCAAAACCTTGATGTCTTCTCTTTGCATAGGTTGCGAATAACCCAATTCTGCTATTTCTATTGCTTTAGCTTTGGCTTCTGCTAAATGAAATGCACGATTTAGCCCAATTGTATCGCTTTTACGCAAGTAACCCATTTCCATAGCCTCGTGTGCAGAGGTGGCAACCTTGGCTGTGGCAATATTCATAAAGGCTGTTTGTAGATTATTAAATTCTACATCTCCTTCTTGCAGAGCATCTGATACTCGCAAGGTCATTTCCTTAGAGCCTCCGCCTGCGGGAATAAGCCCTACGCCAAACTCTACTAAGCCGATGTAGCTTTCTGCGTGTGCGTGGATATGGTCGGTGTGCAGTAGTAACTCGCAACCGCCGCCAAGTGCCAAACCTGCTGAAGCCCCTACCACAGGAATAGCCGAATATCTGGCTCGCATCATTGTTTTTTGGAATTGAGCAATCATCAAGTTGATTTCGTCCCACTCCTGTTCAACAGCAAACATAAATAGCATTGCCAAATTTGCTCCTGCCGAGAAATTTTCGGAATTATTACCAATCACCAAACCTCTAAAATCTTTTTCGGCTATTTCAATGGCTCGATTGATACCTTCAATTACTTCTGCTCCGATGGAGTTCATTTTGGTATGAAACTCTAAGCCCAAAATGCCATCGCCCAAGTCGAAGAGCGTAGTACCTGCATTGCCCCAAACTTTGTTGGTTTTGCGGATATTATCTAAAATGATGATTTCACCACTTTTTGCAATAGGTTTGTAGCTTTTTGAGGCTATATCGTAGTATAGTTGCTTACCATTTTCTAATTTGTAGAAAGAGCTATGCCCTGTCGCAAGCATTTCTTGCACCCAAGGGGCAATGGTTTTGCCTGCTTCTTGGATAAGCTGACAGCCATATTCTACGCCAACAGCGTCCCAAGCCTCAAAAGGAGCAACCTCCCAGCCGAAACCAGCCGAAACAGCATCATCAATCTGATACAAATGGTCAGCAATTTCGGGAATGCGATTTGCCACGTACGCAAATACCGAAGCAAAAGTTTTTCGGTAAAATTCGCCTGCAATATCATCAGATTTGAGCAATACGGGATAACGTTCTTTAACGTTATCAATCATTTTGGTTGCTTCTAAGGCTTTGAATTTTACTTTTTCTTGTGGGCGGTACTCAAAGGTTTTGAGGTCTAAGGAAAAGATTTCTTTGGTGTCTTTGTCTTTTTTGTAATAACCTTGCCCTGATTTATCTCCGAGCCAGTTTTTTTCTTTCAGAAACTCCAAAGATTTAGGTAATTTGAAAGCATCTTTGCACTCATCGTGAGGAGCGTTGGTGGCTAAGCCATTGGCTACTAAAATCATAGTATCCAAACCTACTACATCTAACGTCCTGAAAGTAGCCGATTTGGGTCTGCCCAAAACGGGACCTGTGAGTTTATCAACTGCTTCTACGCTCAGTCCCATAGCCTCGATGGTATGCAGTGCGTCCATAATGGCATACACACCTACGCGGTTGGCAATAAAAGCAGGTGTATCTTTACACAATACGGTAGTTTTTCCTAGAAGTTGAGCACCGTACTCCATTAAGAACTCCACTACTTCGGGTTTGGTGTATTGCGTAGGAATAATTTCAAGAAGTTTCAGGTAACGAGGCGGATTGAAAAAGTGTGTACCGCAAAAATGAGCTTTGAAATCGTCTGTTCTGCCTTCTGCCATCATTCGGATAGGGATACCCGAAGTGTTGGAAGTAATGAGTGTACCGGGTTTTCTGTATTTTTCAACTTGTTCAAATACTTTTTGCTTGATGTCCAAACGTTCCATTACCACCTCAATAATCCAGTCGGCAGAGGCGATTTCAGCCATATTGTCCTCAAAGTTTCCTAATTTGATGCGGTTGGCAAATTTTTCGTTGTACAGGGCGGCAGGTTTGGCTTTGAGCGTGTTCTGAAAGGCAGTTTGTACGATACGATTGCGTACAGCAGGGTGGTCTAAGGTTAAGCCTTTGGCTTGTTCTTCGGGGGTGAGGTCTTTGGGGACAATGTCCAACAAAAGGGCTTCTACACCGATATTAGCAAAATGGCAAGCGATACGGCTTCCCATCACACCAGCCCCCAAAACCGCCACCTTTCGGATACGGCGAGTTTCGTAGGCTTTCTGAACTTTGGGTTTTTCTAAGGTTGTTTCCATTAGGTATTGTTTTTAAGATTGCACAACAAATAAACGTACATTTTGCCTGAAAATTACAAAAAAATATTCGGCTTGCATACTATTTTTGAAAAAATAATTTGTAATTGTCTTTTCGAATGTAAAACAAAAAACATTAAGAGTGGTTTTTTTAATGGAAAGTCATTATTTTTCAAAAAACAAAAAATATTTTTAGAAAAACGTTGAAAAGTCCTTAACTTAGCTTCAAAATTTTTTATTTCAGCAACAACTATTTACGTTATGGCAAACTTAGTCCCTGTTGAAAAAGACCCCCAGATACTTGACTACATAGGCTCTAAAGTTCGTGTAGAAGATGCCTTCTATATGAACGACCTCACTACGCTCAATCTGGGACCTACTCACCCCGCTACACACGGCATTTTTCAGAACGTATTGCAAATGGACGGAGAAAAAATCATTTCGGGGGTTTCTACTATCGGTTACATTCATCGTGCCTTCGAGAAAATTGCCGAGCAAAGACCTTTCTATCAGATTACTACACTTACCGACCGAATGAACTACTGCTCCTCCCCTATCAATAATATGGGCTGGTGGATGACCGTTGAGAAACTCTTGGGTGTAGAAGTCCCTCAAAAAGCCCAATATATGCGGGTAATCTTGATGGAACTGGCTCGCATCGCTGACCACATCATTTGTAATGGAATTTTAGGCGTAGATAGTGGTGCTTTTTCAGGTTTCTTGTATATCTATCAATGGCGTGAGCATATTTACGACATCTACGAAGAAGTTTGCGGGGCAAGGCTCACAACCAATATGGGGCGTATCGGTGGCTTGGAAAGAGATTTTTCAGAAAAAGCCATTGCGGGTATCAACAAGCTACTAAAAGAGTTTCCTGCTGTGCTTAAAGAATTTGAAACGCTTTTCAACAGGAATAGGATTTTTATGGACAGAACCATTGGGGTAGGGGCTATTTCTGCTGAAAGAGCCTTGAACTATGGCTTTACGGGACCCAATCTGCGTGCCTGTGGCGTGGATTATGATGTGCGTGTCAATGAACCTTATTCAGGATACCAAGATTTTGAATTTGATATTCCGATTGGCAAAAATGGCGATACCTACGACCGCTTTATGGTACGCAACGAAGAAATGTGGCAAAGTCTGCGTATCATTCAGCAAGCAATGGACAAACTCCCCAAAGCCGAAGGCAAACACCACGCCGACGACCCTCGTTATTATCTGCCTCCCAAACAAGAAGTCTATAAAAATATGGAGGCTCTGATTTATCATTTCAAAATCGTAATGGGCGAAATTGATGCTCCCGTAGGCGAGGTATATCATTGCGTAGAGGGTGGAAACGGCGAACTTGGCTTCTACCTAATCTCTGATGGTGGCAGAACTCCCTATCGCTTGCATTTCCGACGCCCTTGTTTCATTTATTATCAGGCTTATACCGAAATGTGTCGTGGGCAACAAATTTCTGACGCCATTATGACAATGAGTAGCCTCAACGTGATTGCAGGTGAATTAGATGCTTAATTGCCCATTTTGAAAAATAGAACTATACGGATACAGTACTTCCGAAAGATACAAGCCTTGGGGAGGTGCCGCTCCTGCGGCTTCGGATCGGTTGCGAGATTTGATAATCTCTTCAAATCTCGCGACATCTATCTTTTTACGTCCAACTTCCAACAGCGTGCCTACAATTGCCCGTACCATTCCCCAAAGAAAACGATTGGCAGAAATTTCAAACACCAATACCTCTGCCTCGCTGAAAATATCTTTTGTATGATAAAAAGTTGCTTTTTCAATCTTGCAACGAAAATTTTTTACATTCGCCTTTATCTTACTGAACGACTCAAAATCATTGTATAATAACAATTTTTTCGCTGCTTCTTGCATCAAATCTACATCAAACCGATACGGAACGAAAGTAGCTAAATGTTCCAAAAATGGATTTTTCTGCTGAATAATTTTATACCGATAGCTCCTGCGTATAGCATCAAAACGACTATGGGCATCGGGAGCAACCTCGTAAATGTTTTTGATACAAATGTCTTTTGGCAAAATAGCATTCAGATTTCTGCATAGGTCTGTTTCAATAGGTTTATTGGTATCAAAATGGGCAAATTGTTGGCTGGCGTGTACGCCTGTATCGGTTCTGCCACTACCTGTGATGCTAATTTCTTCTTTAAGTACAATACTCAAAACCTTCTCGATTTCGGCTTGCACGCTTGGGGCATTGTTTTGTATTTGCCAACCTGCATAATTCGTGCCTTGATAGGCAAGCTCAATAAAATAACGCATAAATAATTAGACACAAGAGGCAAGATATTAGACGCAATACAAGATATTGTCTTTCAGATTTTTATGAAAACACAAATCTTAGTTCAATTTTGTAGAATTACTTACCTTCAAAAATGAATGTTGGTTTCGGCTACATTCAATCAAAATTATTTGGAATAGCAAAAAGTTTTATTTGACAATTTGCACCCACCCTTTATAGATTTTTTCAGCATCTTTGGGGTTCAGTCGGAAGAAGCGAACACGAGCTACATAATAATAAGTACCTGCGGGCAGTATTTTGCGTAAATCGTTTGTTTCGCTTGTATTTATACTTCCGTTCCAGTTGATACGAATATCATTGTTTCCTTCAAAAACTTTTTTACCCCAACGATTATACACTTCAAACTCAATGCGTTCTACGAAGCGAACTGAATAAAGTTCGTTTTCGTAAGGTGTAAAAGTATCATTGACTTGGTCGCCATTGGGCGAAAAGGCATTGGGCAAAAGGAAATTGATACAGTTATCCACACAAACTTCGTTACTAAAATCGCCTTCGTTACCTGCCTTATCCACAGCCGAAACCACATAACAGCCCGCTAAGGAAAGCAGACCTGTATGGTCAAAGGTAAAAACATTGCCCGGCACTTGCCCAATTTCAGTGTAAGAGGCTTCTAAATTGGGTTTGTAGAAAATCTTGAAAAAAGCAATATTGTTTGGCTCAAATTCACAACCATCTCCGATATTTCCACAAGAGTTTGGGTTAATCAATCCGCCATTGGGGTCGTTTATCCACGAAAGTTTGTTGGTATAAGGTTCGGTTTGTGTAAAATTATTACAATCAATTTCTTGCAAACTCAAAATCGGCGGACAAGGCTTGATAACATCTCTTGGCGAGGCATTGTTGATTTGAGAATTATTTTCCAACGGCACCGCCAGCGAAGGATAACGCACAAGAATAGCGTTGTTGAAATACCAACCTCGTGTAGTGGTATAGTAGAAGTAGTTGGTTTGTTGGAATACGTTGCTATCATCAAACGTACCTCTATCCTGAAAACTTGCAAAGAAATCGCCTATATCTGTAAAATTGTTCGGATTATTGACACTTCGGAAAATATCGTGAGTAAAGCCTCTATTTCCGCCCCAAGGGACGTCGTAGTTCCAAATGAGCCGCAGACAACTTGAAACAAAATCTATGTTCAGACGCACCGTAGAAGCCGCATCAGACGAGTCGCGAAATTGTTTGGTGCTTTCATTAGCCGCATTAGCAAAAAAAGCTATGCGGTAATGATATTGCCTTTCGGTAGTGTTGAGGTTATTATCAGTAAAGCCCAAAACATTCGGGTCATTTGGGTCTACATTGAGCAAGCTAAAAACTTCGGTATATTGGCTATTTGCCGTAGGTCTGATGCCTTCGGCACGATACACCTTATACCCAAAAGGAGAAGGCGGCGTACCCAATGGAAACTCAAAAGGCTGAATAAACTCTACACGTACTTTGCCCGTAGTGGTGGAGGTTTCGGTAACATCTACTTTGGTAAAGAGTGGTACATCAATAGCCAACGAGGCACAAACTTCATCGGAAGCATAGCTTTCGCCACCTTTGGGAGGTGGAAATACTGCCGAAATTCGGTACGAATACACAACACCGATGCGAGCTGTGCGGTCAGTGAAGCTGGTAGCGTTGGCAGGCACGCGTCCTATTTCGTAGTAACCTTGCCCATCAGGAGCCCCTACATCGCAGATAGCGGGGTTGCTCGTAGGACAGCCTTCACGTCGCCAAATAATCAGCTCGCGTGCTTGTGCGGCACATACGTAAGGATTCCAAGTCAGATTGATGAAATCGTTTGTGTTATCTACATTGGCTTGCAGGTTTTGAGGTTTCGGACCAACTACTTTTATTTCCCAAACTTTTATATCAACCAATGGCGGTCCTACGACAGGCGGCGGGTTATCGGTTGCTTTAAAAAGCACTTGGTATGGTCTTTCTCTGATGTACTCGCAAGAAGGATTCCAATTGAAGGTAATGGAAGCAGGCGAAGCCAAACACTGATTGGTATAATTGCCACCACTATACGTGAGAAAAGCCTTTGGAGGTGGCGAACCTGCATCAAACATTTGCCCAACAGCTTCGAAGCGAATGCAGTGCAAGTCAGGGTCGGTGGCGGTGATGTTTGCCGTGATATTTTCGTTTGCCGCAACGCAAATATTGTTGGGAATGTTGAGGATAGGTCTTTTATTGTTTGAATTTCGGACAATGATTTGCATATCGCGTATTACGTAGCCCAAAAAAACATATGTGCCGTTAGGTCTTTTACGCCATTCTTCCACTTTGATAGCGATATTGAAACAGCCAATCGTGTTAGGTGTGTTCCAAACGACGGTACCTTGCGTAGGATTGATAAAATACTGCCCAGGTCCGCCTCCTTCGGCAGGACCAAGGTAGTTGGTTAGGTCGCGATAATTCCGAACATTCGTATTTAAGCCACTTTGAGGGGTAACGAGTTTAAACGAAAGGCTATCGCCATCGGGGTCGTAAGCGGCGGGGTTATGGAAAAAGGCTTGTCCTAAACCTGCATAATCTACGGGAGCGGCTAACAACACAGGTGAGTTATTTACTCCCAAAAATTGATTGATAACGATTTGGCTTTCAACATACAAATCCGTTGAGTCAGGGGCATTCATATTCACAATACAGCCATTGCGATAACTTTCAGAAAAAGCAATCTTGAACGTTCCTGAACCTGCAAAAGTGTAGGTAGTTACATAAGTACCTTGTTGTACATCGGAGTTTAAATCTCTTAAATCTGTTAGTGGAGCGGTGAGGCGTGCGATTTCGTTATTAGCATTGTCGTAGATAACAATAGTAGCGTTATCGGCTAATTCGGCAGTGGGACCGCTACCAAAAAGATTTACTTTATCTCTATACACAATTAGCGTAATACGGTAGGTAAGCGAAATGGGGTCCAAGCGTGTAAGCGTTATTTGCCCTGCTTGCAAATGTGTAGCTTGTGTAACTTTGGGAATAAAAAAAGCTAAGGATAGTAGAAATATCAAAATACGTAACTTCATAAAGTTTTTAGTTTTTTGCGTAAAATCTATTGTTTAATCATTTATTTTCAAAAATTTTTGAACTTGTGTTTCGCCATTCTTGGGGGTATAGCGAACTATGTACAAACCATTTGCCCAATTTCGCACATCTATTGCCCATTCGGTTTTTTCTTCTGTAATCAGAAAATCAACAATTTTCTTGCCTGTGTATGTATAAAACTCTAAAAATCCTTTTTGCGTTGCAGAAATATACAAAAATTTTCCCGTAGGATTAGGACTTAAAAAAACTTTTGGGTTTGTGTCGGTTGAAATTGCGGGATTGGGAGTAATATTTTGAAGCAAAGAAACACCGCCCCCTGCCGAAGCTAAAGCTACATCGGGTTTGCCGTCGCTGTTGAGGTCTGCCGTATTCAGCAAAATTCTACTTCCCCAATGTTTGGCATAAATTTGGTTGTTCAGGGAATTTTCAATCAATTTTTTTTCAGGTGTAATGCTTTTGTTGTAATTATTTCTGATGTCGGGGTACATTTCCAAAAAGCCATTATCATTGATGAAAAGTAAATCATCTTTGCCATCTTGGTCAAAATCGGCAATGGTAAGGCTTGGATTTCGTCCTGTTGCCGAAATACCAATGCCTAAAACTTGGCTGTTGATTTCCTTGTAATCGGTTTTTTGTCTTTCTAAAAGTATAATATTTCCCAAAGGTTTGGCTACGAATACATCTAAATCGCTGTCTTGGTCAAAGTCGTAAAAGTAGGGTAAATCACCATTTTCCAAGGCAAGCGGAAAAGGCAAAGGTGCGTTGAAACGCATCGGGGTATTACGAGGGGCATCATTGGCTAATACATAAAAAATTGTGCTTCTATTGAGCGAGTCGCGAGTAGTTATGCCGATATCGAGGCTACCGTCGCGGTTAAAATCTTGCACCTGTGGATAAATCGCTAAAAAACCATTTTCAGAAAGATTGAGAAAATCATCATCAACTAACTGAAAACGAGCTTTTTGCTTATTTCCGAGATTTTTGTAAAGCCGAAGTTTAGCCGATTTTTGTTTTGAGCGAGCCACCACAGGCAAAGCATTGCCCACGAACATATCCAAATCACCATCGCCATCAATATCTGCAAAAGCAACCGCCGCCTCTTGCCCTACATCAAGCATTGTATTTTGCAAGAAATTAGGTTCCACAAATTGCCAATCGGGGTTTGCATTTGTGCCTATGTTCTGGTAGAGCCAGACTGATTTGGTAAAATCGGCATTGCCGTTTTCATCTTCGCTAAGGTTTGAGGCAACGATGAGGTCTTTTTTGCCGTCAAAATTCACGTCTGCTAAGTAAGAAGCCGTAAAAATAGCCAAATCAATGGGTTTTGAAGGGGGAAATTGTGTAGTAAAACTTCTAAACACAGCTCCTTTGTTTGTCCCTTGATTGAGCATTACGTAGGTTTTATTGCAACTAATGCCCGAAAGTAAAATATCCAAAAAACCATCACCGTTCAAATCTACCAACAACACAGCCGAACCTGTATGTAGTAGTTTTTTTCTGCCATCACTACCCAACCGCAAATTATTGAACGGACAGCCCACATCAAAAACCACTGCATCGCAATTGATTTCTTGGATAATAAAATCACCCCAACAGAAATTGATGCGTTCAAATTCTAAATAGTCAGCATTTCCATAGCGTTCTTGGCTTCGGTTGAGATGCAGTTCTATCAAGCCGTTATGAAAATCCAGAAAAAGAGCATCTAAATCACCGTCGCCATCAATATCGTAAAAGGCAGGAATATCGGTGTTGAAAATAGAAAGGTTGTAAGGAAACGGAATATTAGAACTTTCGGTCATCAGCAAATCGTATGCTTTTTGGAAAGAAAGTTGTGAGGTAGAGGTATTGCGATAGACTTCAACGCCAAAATTATAGCCTACGAAAATATCTTTTTTGCCGTCGTAGTTGTAGTCGTGGAGTAGTACCCAGCCTGCATCTGCAAAACTTGGAAAAAGATTTTCGTACTCGGGAGCGTAGAAATAATTTTTTTGAGGAGTGGCTAAAAAAGTATAGATTTTTTTGGTAGTTCTATCGTAAAGGAACAAGTCGGCTGAACCATCAAGGTTGAGGTCTATGGTAGAAAATTGCGGTGAATTGATACCCCCTGCCCAAGCATTGTACAAGAAATTACCATTTTCTACGAGTTCGTGTTGGTTACTGATTTGCAGAAAACGAAAATTCTGCCCCCAAAGGTTAAAAGACAGCAGCATAAAACCCAAGAAAGAAAATTTATTCATAGATTAAGGCAGTAGGTAGTTCTATCAAAACAAGATAGGCAATAAAAAAGTTTTTTGTACGTTTTAGTGCAAAAATTATACATTTTTTACAATTTTGTTTAGTTTTGCGTTCGTTTCTCAAAATTTTCGTATGTTCAAGAAAATAATTCCTGTTGCTTTACTCTCTATTTTGGTTGCTTGTAGTGATAACAATGCAGAAAAAACCACTCAACAAGTTACACAAGATACTAATAAAGTAGTGCAAGATACCAAACCCATAGCCAAGACACAAGATGCCCCAGCTTTGGTAGATATGCTTAATACCAGCGATAATTTTTCGCTTTTTACATCATATCTGAATACTTCGCTTTCGGAGATGCTTGCCAAAGAAGAAGAATACACGATACTTGCCCCTACTAATAAAGCTATAGAAAAATTAGGGGAAGCCCAAATGGCAAAAATGCTTGGCAAAGGTGCAGGCTTTGTAAAAAACCATATTGTAAAAGGCAAATTTGACTTAAATGCCCTGAAAAATACACCTGAAATCACTACCTTACAAGGTACTAAACTAAAAGTAAGCGTGCAAGGTGAAAACATCACGATTGGTAATATCAGAGTAGTAGCGGCTGATATTTATGCCAAGAATGGCGTGATACACGCTTTGGACGGCGTGATTGATTAAAAAACTTCCTTGTTTGTTGTTTGTTTCGGCTTCGCTCAACAAACAACAAACAAGGAAGACTATATTGATATTGAGCAGTAAGACAAGTAAATTTTCTAAAATCCGAAAGGATTTTTCACTGCATTTTCTTTCAAAGGCGAAGGTTCTATTACGTTGGCAGTTAGTTTTATTTTGTGCATCGGAGACTTTCCATCGTTGGAGTAAATCGTAATTTCTTCGGTCTGATTGCCTTTCTGACGAGGCGTATAACGAATTTCCAAAACAAAACTTTCAGTAGGTTTCAGGTTGCGTATGCCGTTATGCGTGATGCAATTGCAGTTGCTTCTGACATTAGAGATAGTCAAATCGCCTTTGCCTGTGTTGGTGATAGTGAATTTTTGCAAGGCAGTTTGTCCGAGTTGCAAATTACCGATATTTGCTTCGCTTCTATCTAAGTTAAGTTCTGCCAAAGATGCAGGAGCAGGATTCTTCGGATTGACAAAACCTTTGATATAAAGCACTTTTACGGGATCTTCGCTGTTGGTACGCACCGTGATGCTTTTATGAAAAGCATTGGGGCGGCCTTGGCTGTTGTACGAAACTGTGATTTTTCCTGTTTTACCGGGCATTATGGGTTCTCGCGTATAGTCGGGCGTGGTACAACCGCAAGAAGGCTCAACTGATTGTAACACCAAAGGTGATTTGCCTCTGTTTTTAAAGATGAAATCGTAAGAAACAATTTTACCTTCTTCTATTGTGCCAAAATCGTGGGTTTCTTTCTGAAACTCAATAATGCTTTGGGCAAAAAGCAAATGGCTATTGAGTAAAAAGCACAAGGCTACCAAAACTTTTTTCATCATTTTTTCCTTTAATTTAACTATTCAAGTTTAGAACAAATTTTACGTGTAGTTAGTTCAAAATCTAAGCACATTAGCGGTATGCAAAAATATTTAACTCGCTTCTTGGTTGTAGTGGTTCGGTTTTATCAACTTGCTATTTCTCCGTATTTTCCTGCCGCTTGCAGATATACCCCTACTTGTTCGGAGTATATGATACAGGCTCTCCAAGAACACGGTATTTGGAAAGGCTTGTACTTAGGAACAAAAAGGCTACTTAGTTGCCACCCTTGGGGCGGAAAAGGCTACGACCCCGTACCTAAAAAGGATAAAAACGAAGAAGATACATTCAATCAAACGAGATAATTTTTTGCTTCGGCATTTCAGCTACTTGTGCTGAGCCTGTCGAAGTACGCTCAATGACCGAAGCGAAAAAAGTGTAGAGCAACTATAAAATCAGCAAGTTATCTCAAGCTATTCTCAAATATTTTTCTGTACTTATTGTATAAATCCTTGTATTTTTTTGCATCAGGATTTTTATTTTGCTCCAAAGTTTCGGCAAAAGCACCCAAGATAAAAATATTCTGAGAAATACGATACGAATCTCGTATTTTACGATTATCTTCCAAATAGCTAAGTGTCAGGTCTGCTTGCTCACCTATTTTTTTGTATAAATCAGTGGCAATTTTCATCTCACCCACTTCAAAAAGTAGCGGCACCATCTGTGCTACATAAATATCGTAAGTAATAGCCTCTATGGGAATAGTTTTGAGAGAAAAGAGCATCAACTCTCGGGCTTTATCCTTTTTACCTTCGGCAATAAGAGCTTTGGCTGTTTCGTAGGTATGCTCGCGTGCCTGTGAGATAAAACCAAAATAATCTTCGTTGTGATAGACTTTCGGATTATCCAGACTTCGCCAATACATTTTTCTTACAATTTCTTTGCCTTTGAAGGTATGTTTTTTCTCTTTCAAAAGTAGTTGGTAGCTTAGCTCTGTATTGACATAAATTTCCCGCTGACGCTCCGCAGCCAAGCCCACAGGCACAGGTAACAGACGATAAGCTAAACCTTCTATCTGGAAATAATCTTCCAAACCTAAATAATCTTCTCTACCAAGTTGAGGGGCAAAATAAATAGGGCGTCGCCAGTGGTTGTTAGCAATAATATCCAGCATAATTAGCTCGTCTTTATCTACTTTTTTACCGGGCAGTTTCCAAAACATCGGATACTTTAATAAGGTGTCAGAATTAGGAGGCAAAAAGCCCGCTTCCTTGATATAGGCTATATCCTTTGATATATCTAAAAGCAATATTTGTGAAGGAATAATAGATTCTTCTCCGTCTTCGGTAGCAAACTTGGTATAAGGATTGTTTTCTGCTAGTAGCTTCACCATTAGAGCCAGTTCTACGCCTTCTTCGGCAAGTTTTTTGGCTTGGTCTTTGGGCATAGAAGGAGGTGGGGCTACATATACTACATCATTTGTTCCTGCTCGGTAGCGTTCTTCGGGAAGTGAGATAGGGAGCGGGTCCGAGTCGTAAGCGGGCAGTTTCATCTGAGAAATGTACCAATCTGTACCCAAAAGACTTGTATTACAAACTCTCACATCTGTTCTGAAGCCTTCTACTTCTTGCACATACCAAAGCGGGAAAGTATCGTTGTCGCCTCCTGTAAATAAAATGGCATTGGGTTCGCAAGAGCTAAGCAGGTTTTTTGCAGAGTCTACGGAATAATAGCGATTGGAGCGGTCGTGGTCGTCCCAGCCTTGTTGAGCCATTAAACCTACACACAAAACTCCAAGCAAACCCGCAACCACCCAAGCGGCGGGGTGATTGTACTGGATTTCGTCCAAATTTTCGGGAATAGTTTTTTTTCGCAATAGGCTTTCTATTCCTTCTATCAGGGCAATTATTCCAAATCCTATCCAAATAGCAAAAGCATAAAACGAACCTACATAGATATAATCTCTTTCGCGTGGCTCGATAGGTGGCGAATTGAGGTAAATAATTAGAGCAATACCCGTAAGTAGAAATAATAAGCCTATCACGCCAAAGGTTTGTTTGTTGCGGAAAAAGTTGAAAAATACCCCCATCATTCCCAGAATGAGAGGAATGGCAAAAAAGCGATTGCGAGCTTTGTTTTTGGATAAATACTCGGGCAAATCTTTGTCGCTTTCTAAAAACAAAACGCCAGCATCTTTTATATCACTTTGCCTGCCTATAAAATTCCAACCGAAATAACGCCAATACATATGCCCAAGCTGGTGCGTAAAGAGGAATTTTAAATTATGAAAAAAGGTTGGCTCTTCGTCAGCTTCCAAACCCAAATAGTTTCGGTACAGAGCTACGTGATTTCGGTCGGGGCTGTAGATGCGTGGTAAAAGCATTTTTCGGGCATCAGCACCATAACGAGGTTCTTTTGTGTAGCGATATACTACGTATTTCTTCTGTTTTTCATCTTTTGTATAAATAGGTTTATCGTCATCATAAGCTTCGGGCAATGATGTGAAGATAGGCCCGAACAGCAAAGGACGGCTCCCATATTGGTCGCGGTTGAGGTAAGAAATCAGTGAAACTAAATCTTCGGGATTGTTTTCATCAATAGGCGGATTGTAAGCCGAGCGTATCAAAATAATACCATACGAAGCATAACCTATCAGCACAAGCGTAAAACTCAATAGCGATAAATTGAGAAGTAAATTTTGCTTGCGAATAGAATAAATAATTCCATACGTGATACCTGCTATCAACACTAAACCTACAAATACTATTCCCGAATTGAATGGTAAGCCTAAACTATTTACAAAGAACACTTCTATCTTTTTAGTGAGAGTAGGCAGTCCCGGTATCAGCCAAATCAAAAACAGCAAAATTGCTGAACCTGCAAGTATGGCAATTATTGTACCTTTGAGAGTAGCTTTTGGGGTTTTGTTGAAATAATAAATCATTGCAAGGGCAGGAATAGTAAGCAAATTGAGCGGATGCACACCGATAGAAAGCCCTATCAGATAGGCAATTAGCAAAAGCCAACGATTGGCGGTTTTTTCGTCTTCAATGGTATCCCATTTGAGCATTGCCCAAAAAATAAAGCCTGTAAGAAACGAAGACATTGCATATACTTCTGCCTCTACTGCCGAAAACCAAAACGAATCGGAAAATGTGTAAGCCAAAGCACCTACTGCCGAAGCAAGCATAATGCTATGTGTTTGGGCTTTGGTGGGCTCAAAATTGGGCTTATTGAAGTTAAAAAATTTGATAGCAAGCAGTGATATTGTCCAAAACAAAAACAAAATCGTAAAGCCACTGCTCAAAGCCGAAGAAATATTTATGAAGTAAGCCACTTTATCAGGGCTTGGAGCGAGCATCGCAAACATTCTATTGACGAGCAAGAAAAAGGGCGTACCCGGTGGGTGTGGAATTTCTAATTTGGCGGAAGTTGCGATAAACTCACCACAATCCCAAAAACTTGCCGTAGGCTCTAAGGTGAGTATGTATACTGTGGTGGCTATCAAAAAGGTTATCCAGCCAAAGAGGTTGTTGAGTTTTTTGAAATATTGCATTTGGTTAAAGTAATTTAAAATTAAAAAATTATCTATTCAACAATAGTAGTGATGTCATATCAAATTTTTATAGATTTACTATCATTCAGCATCTATTCTCAGAATAATCCCAACTCATTTATTTTTTTATAGCCATTTTTTGATGGAAAAGGGACATTAATTTTTGACTTCAAAACAATCGGTGTATGGTC
>Ga0272446_1001390_pt1 | contig 35157 bp, 40 predicted proteins | sample YNPCB0061_FD_194587 | JGI IMG/M metagenome (GOLD analysis project Ga0272446, IMG submission 194587) | Hot spring microbial mat communities from Yellowstone National Park, WY, United States - YNP-CB-006-1 | ecosystem: Environmental > Aquatic > Thermal springs > Hot (42-90C) > Sediment | place...
CAGTAACAAGAATCCCCTGCCTTTAGGCATGGGGAGTATGTCAATCCAATCTACTCTCTAGGCTTGCTCCTCAAACACAGGTTTTTAGACCTAGTTTTTTTGATAAAATTTAAAGCAGTGCTATCTAGTTTGACGGGTAACCTATGCCTGCCCCCAGTTCCTCTCTGCGTAATACCTTTGCTCGCTATGAATCCCGCCGCCTACAGGAGCTATTGCCCCCTGAATTACAGGCATGGGTAAAAGTGATGAGCGCCGATGGAGTCCGCCCGCCCCTAATTACCTGTGAAGAAGCGGGGGGCGATGAAGTAGTGATTCTGATTGATATGGTGCGTTGGGAGCGCTACAGTGAAGACCAGCGTAACCTATTGTTTTGGCACGAAGTGGCGCGTATCCAAAATGATACTATTCCCAAAGATGGTTGGGAGGTGGCGGCATTGGCGGTGGGACTAGGTGGGGCGGTAGGCGAATTATGGGTACAAAATGGCATCCTCTTTTCTGTTGCCTTGGGCATTTGCGCCATCGCCGGGTTTCAGTTGTGGCGCAAGGGTACCACTAAAAAAGATATTCGCCACCTGATCGAGGCGGACAAGGGGGCAATTCGTCTGGCAATCCGCAATAACTACCCCGTACCCGCCGCCTACAAAAGTTTGGGCAGTGCCCTCAAACAACAATTAAGCGAAAATAATCGGGGCAGGATGCGCGCCATTCTGGAAAAACGCCTAGATGCCCTGCGCGTTGAAGCCAATAAGGCTAAGCGCGCATATCAAGATAATCAAGATAATTAAAATTATGTAAGTTTATGCGTTATCCCCAGCTACCCCATGGACAGTAACAATCTGGGACAGCCCCGCCTATTGGTGGTAGATGACCTGCCCGATAACTTTGATCTGATTGAGGGGTTATTATTCAGGGAAAATTATGAATTGCATTACACGGGCAATCCGCACAAGGTAATCGATCGATTGATTCAGGGACGGTTTGACCTAGTGTTGTTGGATGTGATGATGCCCGACTTGGATGGAATCGAGTTATGCAAACGCATTAGAAATTGTCCAGACATTGGTTATGTACCAATCATTATGGTTACGGCTCTGGGCAGTAAAACTGATTTATCCAAATGTTTGGAGGCGGGGGCGGATGACTTTATCGCCAAACCAGTCAGCGGTGCAGAACTACGGGCAAGGGTCAAGTCCATGTTACGGATTAAGAAACAACATGACCACATTCAGTCCATGCTGAACCTGCGATCGGAAATGACCAATGCCATTGTCCATGACTTGCGTAATCCCATCACCGCCATTTTGCTAGCCAGCAGTGGCTTGAAAGCAATGTCCCTGCCTGAACCAGCCGTCAAAAAGAATAACCGCATCATCAGTGCTACGGAAAGGTTGCGCAATTTAGTAGATGATATGCTCATATTAAGTAAACTAGAAGCGGGTAAACTGACCCTGCAAAAAGAATTGATCGATGTAGGGAATCTGGTTACCAGAGTGATTGATGACCTCCAGCCCATTGCCCAAATTAAACATATTGGTCTGACTGCCCAGTTGCAACCAGATATTTATGTAACAGCCGACCCGCAACTGCTCAGGCGCACGATCGACAACCTAGTCAGTAATGGCATCAAATTTTCTCCTTATCATAGTGAAATAGTCATTCACACCCGCAAAGATGCTGAATATGTATGGATTGCGGTTGCCGATAACGGTTCAGGGGTTCCCCCCGCCAAAAGAGAGATCATCTGGCAAAAATTCGAGTCCATGCAAATTGCGCGGGATGTACCCGCCATTGGTCTGGGATTAGCTTTTTGTAAAACAGTGGTCAGCGCCCACGGCGGCAAAATAGAACTCCATGACAATCAGCCCACAGGTTCCATATTCATGATCGCCTTACCCCATGCTTTCCAAGCATCTCCATAACCATCAATCAAACGGTCTCCCTTAGTCTTTAACTAAAGTTTCCATTGGTCCTTGGGTATCACCACTGAAAAATTGACGGATGTACGGGTCGTCCGTATGGTCAATCTCTTTTACAGCCCCTGCATATCTCACTGTGCCCCGATAGAGTAAAATCAAGCGTTCAGCTGTACGCCGAATTGTACTGTGTTGATGGGTAACCACCACCAAGCTATCGCAAGCCGAATCCTTGAGGGAGACCATCAAATCTTCCACCACCGTAGAGGCAACAGGGTCTAGCCCCGCCGTAGGTTCATCATAGAGTAATAATTTTTGGGGTTGATCTATCACGGTGGGGTCATCCAAAATGGCGCGGGCAAAACTGACCCGTTTGCGCATCCCCCCCGATAGTTCACTGGGATAGCGCCCGCTCACCCCCGACAATCCGACTTTCGCTAGGGTCTGTTCCACCAATTCTAAAATTTGCGATTTGCTCAGTTTGGAATGTTCAATCAAATAAAAGCCCACATTTTCTGCTACCGTCAAAGAGTCAAACAGGGCGGCATTTTGGAATACGATGCCCATGCGTAAACCGTGTTTACCAGATTGAATGTCCGCAGGATCAACTAATTTGCCATTGATATAAATTTCCCCCGCATCAGGGGCAAGTAAGCCACACATAATCCTGAGAATGGTGGATTTCCCCGTACCCGAAGGACCGATGATTGCCACCGCCTCGCAGGGATAGATAGCTAGGTTTACCCCCTGCAAAATTACATTGTTACCAAACTTTTTGTGAATGTTGCGTAGCTCAATGAGGGGAGCTTCTTTGCACGGTAAATTCTTGTGGTTAGTCATTTATTTGGCGCTTTGCCGTTTTTCTGGCTAGAATAACAATACAATACTAAGTAGTGGATCGAAAAACGCGCCATGGACAGTCCCCAATTAGTTGTAGATAATACCTCGGTTTGGCAGAGCCTGCGGCGGGCGATCGCTGAGAGTTCTGGATTTCAGCGTTGGTGTAGGGAAAATGAGGATGAATTATTGTTCGATCGTTCTGCGCCAGAGACCCCATCCCCTGACCTCGATCGACGCATTAGTTTATATCTCAAAGATACTTTGCAAACTTTGGCATACTAAAATTAGCAAATTACTGGCGGGGCAGATTTTGGGGTTAAAATAGGTCATTGCGTCCCAAATTACACGGCTGACTATGGCTGACCTATCCCCCAACCAACAACTATTGCCCCTCACCGCCCGCACTAATGCTCTGCAACACCTAGAAATTGGCGGTTGTGATGTGGTAGAGCTTGCCCGCACCTACGGCACTCCCCTGTACATTGTCGATGAAGAGACCATTAGGTGTGCCTGTCGCCAATATAAACAAAATTTTCAGCAATACTATGCTGGGGCATCCTTAGTTTTGTATGCGTCTAAGGCATGGAGTTGTTTGGCGCTCTGTGCCCTTGTCTATGCAGAGGGTTTGGGCATAGATGTGGTCTCCCAAGGGGAAATTTATACGGCGGTACAGGCAGGGGTCAGCCCCGATCGACTCTATTTTCACGGTAATAATAAATCACCAGAGGAAATTGCCTACGCCCAGTCCCTCAATTGCACGATCGTGGTGGACAACTGGGCAGAGTTGAAAATTTTGAGCCAGTCCCAGACCTCCACGCGCATTATGATCCGCATTACCCCAGGCATTGAGTGCCACACCCACGAATACATCCGCACGGGGCATTTAGACAGTAAGTTTGGCTTTGATCCCAATGACATCGAGAAAGTGCTGGCATTGCTCAGTAACACTCCCCATCTGCACTGCGTGGGACTGCACGCCCATATCGGCTCCCAGATATTCGAATTGCAACCCCATCGGGATATGGCAGGGGTGATGGCAGAATGGTACGCTTTGGCGCAGGCAAAATATAATTTGCAGTTTAGTGAATTAAATGTGGGGGGCGGTTTGGGCATCCGTTACACCGAGTCTGATGACCCGCCCAGCATCGCTGAATGGGTACAGACCGTGGCTGAGGCGGTCACTTCTGGTTTCTCTAGCCGTAATTTGTCTTTACCAAAACTTTTGTGTGAACCGGGGCGCTCGATCGTGGCTAATAGCTGTGTGACAGCCTATAGGGTGGGCGCAAAAAAAACTATTCCCCAAGGACGCACTTATGTAGCAGTGGATGGGGGAATGTCCGATAATCCCCGCCCCATCACCTATCAATCCGCCTATACCGCCCTGATTGCCGATCGAGTTCATGCCCCTCTCGACCAAAAAATCACCATTGCGGGTAAACACTGTGAATCGGGGGACCTGTTAATTAAAGATATACCCATGCCCCAAGTAGAACTGGGGGATACCCTAGTGGTGCTGGCAACGGGTGCCTACAATTACAGCATGGCTTCCAACTATAACCGCATTCCCCGCCCCTGCGCCGTTCTGGTACAGGGGGGCACAAGTACCGTAATTATTGAGCGGGAAACCTGCGCCGATTTACTGCGCCAAGACCGCCTACCCGAAAAATTAGCCCTTAAAAATCAACTGAAGCATTAGTTTAATCTGCCCAAAAAGTCTGTAACACCTGTTGGCAAAACTCCTTGAAATCTTGCTCCCCCTCTGGGATGGGCTTGGGGTCGCCCCAAAATGCCCACCGATCGATGGTGGAAAAATGCCAACACTTACCCCGATAGTTGTAGCCCAAGGCTTCTATTCCCACCGCCCGCAGGCTAGAATCCTCGGCATGGAGGCGAATCTGAAATAGGATGCTTCTGGCTTGGAGCAGGCGACTGATGCCGGGGAAATGAAGACCCAAATCCAAGGAATAGGGATCGAGGAAATTTGCCACCTCAGGGGAATGTACCCAAGGCTTGAGGTCAACCGTAGCCGCAGGAAATTTACGCTTAAATAAATTCACGACCGCCCCAATTTTACTGGCGGTGGCGAAATTATGCACTTGTTCAGAAGCATTCATAGTCAGTTCTGGCATATCTAGTAGAGGCTATGATAGACAGGAGAACTGGGGGGGCTGGCTACATTTAATACAAAAAACAGAAATTTGTCTGCAATAACTCTCCCCATCAACTCAGCCACTACTGTCGATCCCCTTTATTGTTAAAATTCTTTACACCCTTGTTGGAGGTGCTTATGGCAGGAGATACTACCCAAATTGCGATCGCTGTGGAGCAGGTGAGTAAAACTTTTCCCCTTCCTGATAGTAAGGGGGAATTTACGGTTTTGCGCCATGTGGACTTGACCGTAGGAATAGGGGAAGTGGTCGCCCTGTTGGGTAGGAGTGGCAGTGGCAAAAGTACTCTTCTACGAATTATGGCAGGTTTAATACCTCCCACTGAAGGCAGGGTGATCAGTAGTGGCAAACCCCTGCGGGGCGCAAACCAAGATGTGGCAATGGTATTTCAGAGTTTCGCCCTCCTGCCCTGGCTGACAGTACAAGAAAATGTAGAACTGGGGCTAGAGGCGCGGGGAGTCCCCCCAAAAGAGCGCCGCGAAAGGGCATTAAAGGCGATCGACCTAGTGGGTCTGGATGGATTTGAGAGTGCCTATCCCAAAGAATTATCGGGGGGAATGCGCCAGAGGGTGGGCTTTGCCCGAGCCTTTGTGGTACAACCCAAGGTATTATTTATGGATGAACCCTTTAGTGCTCTAGATGTGCTGACCGCCGAGAACCTCAGGGGTGAAATTGATGACCTATGGAATGCGGGGAATTTCCCTTCTAAAAGTATTCTGATCGTGACCCACAACATAGAAGAGGCGGTACTCCTGTGCGATCGCATCATTATTCTGGGCGCTAACCCCGGGCACATTCGCGGTGAAGTGAAAATTAACTTACCCCGTCCCCATGACCGTACCAGCGATCGATTCAAGACCCTAGTGGATTATATTTATGCCGTGATGACCGACCCCACGGCGGCTGTTACTTCCCAAGCGGTGGAAGCGGTGGTGATTCCCCCAGAGCCAGAAGCGCCCAAGTCCAAATCCCCCTTTGCGCGCCCCTTGCCCCATGCCCGGGCGGGTGGCATTAGTGGTCTATTGGAATTGATTGTGGAGCAGTCGGAAGGGCGGGTAGATATTCCCCTGCTGGCAGAACGGATTCAGATTACGGTGGATGACCTGTTACCCATTTTGGACGCGGCAGAATTACTGGGTTTCGTGGAGGTCGATCGAGGGGATGTGACCCTCACCGAAATTGGCAAGGATTTTGCCACCACCACGATTTTGCGCAGTAAAGATTTGTTCCGCCAACAGGTACTAGCCCATGCGCCCATGCTGGTAAGCATTTTAGAAATTCTCAAGGAAAAGCGAATTGGTTCCATGCGGGCGGACTTCTTCATGGGCTTATTAGAAGAATACTATCCGCGCAATGAAGCAGAGCGCCAGTTTGCCACCGCCGTAGATTGGGGGCGGTATGCCGAGTTATTTGAGTATGATTCACGGGAAGAGAGACTCTATCTCAGTCGGGTGGAACCTACCCCCGAACCCTTAACTACCCCAGCATAGGTCTGGACAAAAGAACCATCAAACAGACAGCCATTAACAATATATTTTTCAGTGGTTAAATCATGGTAATATATCGCAGTGCCCAGACCGTTAACCTGTATGAATTGATCGATCGAGACAGGTTGGCTACCCAAATGGCAGGGGGGCGGTATCTGCAAATTTTAGAAATGCAAGCTCACGGAGCATGGGTGCAACTGCTGGAGGATGGCTACACAGGTTGGGTAAGGCAGAAGGACATAGCAAACCTAGAGCCAGTATCTGCATATACGCCGCCGCCCCCCCTCGATCGGGGACAGATTGAGGGATTATTGCCCCAAATTCTTAATTACATCTATCATGCCCAAGCCCAACCCCATGAATACCTGTGGGGAGGAACGGTGCCGCCCCACTTTGACTGTTCAGGACTGATGCAAGCCGCCTTTGCTTCGGTGGGGGTGTGGTTGCCTAGGGATGCCTACCAACAGGAAGCCTTTAGTCAGCCCCTGAGCCTAGATCAGGCAGAAATGGGGGACTTAATTTTTTTTGGCTCCCCCGCCAAAGCTACCCATGTGGGTTTTTATCTGGGAGCAGGCAGTTATATTCATAGTTCGGGCAAAGACCACGGACACAATGGCATCCAAACCAGTAGCCTAGAAGGAGTCGATCGAGTATCCCAAACCTATGCCCAACAATGGCGGGGAGTAGGCAGGGTCATGGCTAGCTATAGCCCGCCACTGCTCAAGTGAAAAAAGCCCTCACCCCCAGACCCTCTCCCTTTGGGCGAGGGGAGTAACCAAATAGGCGCTATTCTAAGTTAGACCACCATATCTCCCCCCTTCCTACACTTAAATTGGGAGCTTTTCCCTCATGCCACAGTTAATCCAATGCAAGCAATAGCAAAATAACCCAGTGTTGTTGATGAAAATAGTATTTTTTGGCACCCCAGATTTTGCCGTCCCCTCCCTGCAAAAAGTATTGACCCATCCCCAGATGCAGGTGTTAGCCGTAGTCACCCAACCCGATACTCGGCGCGCTCGGGGCACTGCCCTCCAGTTCAGCCCCATCAAGGCATTAGCCACCGAGTATCAACTGCCCATCTATCAACCCGAAAAATTGAAACGGGACTCCGACACCCTATCAGCACTGACCGCCATGTCCGCAGACTTTTTTGTGGTGGTTGCCTACGGGCAAATTTTATCGCCCCACATACTGGCTATGCCCAAATTTGCCTGTATCAATGTGCACGGCTCTCTCCTGCCCAAATATCGCGGTTCAGCCCCCATTCAATGGTCGATCGTCAATGGCGAAACCCAAACAGGGGTAACAACTATGCTCATGGATGCGGGCATTGACACAGGAGCCATGCTACTCAAAGCCGAAACACCCATCCTGCCTACGGATCAAGCCCAGAGCCTGAGCGCTCGTTTAGCCCATCTGGGGGCAGACCTACTGGTCCAGACTTTAGAAAATTTTCACCAGATTAAGCCCATCCCCCAAGACGATGTCCAATCCACCTATGCCCCCATGATCCGCAAAGAAGACTGGGAATTGATTTTGTCCCAGCCTGCCCTCCACCTCCATAATCGGGTACGGGGTTTTTATCCCAACTGTTGGCTCAATTTCAGGGGCGATCGCCTAAAAATTTTAGGCACAGAACCAGTCCCTGCCACCTCTTCCGCCCCCATCGGCACTATCACCCAAATTATGAAAAATCAAGGTTTTGTCATCCAAACAGGGGATGGCGGACTGTTGATTAAACAACTCCAGCCCCCCAACAAAAAAACCCAATCAGGGTGGGACTTTGTCAATGGGGCAAGGCTAAACCAAGGGGAAAGCGTAGTGGTGTCTCCCTGCCCTTAAGCCACCACTACAGGGGGGAACCCAGAGCGAATTTCCTCAATCACCCCGTCCCTTAGCACCACATCCACCTGCATCGTGGCAATCAAATTATCCCCCTTGCCCACAGGACAAAAAGTATCTAACTGCCCCTGAATCACTTCCTGTTCTAATTCCAACACCTGTACTTGGTTTAACTGTTGCAAAAGTTGATTTTTCTGTTCTAAACCCTCCGATTTGCGCTGGTTCACCTCTAGGCGAATGTTTTCAATCTCGCGGGCGACATCTGCGGGAATGGGTTTGATACTCTGGCGCTCAATTTCCGCAATCATGCGCTGTCCTTGGGATTCTAATTGTTGTAATTGCAGGTCGATCTGGCTGACCTGAGCCTGAAGATTTTGTTGCATTTCCTCCTTCCATTTGGGGGTAACGATTACCCGAATGTTGGCTACACGCTTGATCAGTAATTGGCTAGAAAAATCGATCGACTGCATAAATTCCCTAAAATTAGTTGGCTTAAGAATTGCCCCAATATCATAGCCCGATAGGGGACAGAGTTAGCCAAGAACATTTTCCCAAATTTTAGTAAATAAAAAAGTTGATCTTTATGGGCAAAATCAGAATATAATAGAAACCTTACCACATTTACTGTGGTCATTTTATATTAACCCTAAAAAGGAGCCACTGCAAACGCAACCCTATGTCCAATCGTAAGAAAAACTCTAGTAATGTCGGTTTTACCCATGAAGACTTTGCCGCCCTCTTAGACAAATACGACTACCACTTTAATCCTGGCGACATTGTAGCGGGAACGGTCTTTAGCATAGAACCGAAAGGAGCTTTGATTGACATAGGCGCAAAGACAGCCGCCTTTATTCCCATCCAAGAGATGTCCATCAATCGGGTGGATCAGCCTGAAGAAGTCTTGGGTACGAACGAGACCAGAGAATTTTTTATCCTCAGTGAAGAGAACGAAGAAGGACAACTGACCCTTTCCATTCGGCGCATTGAGTATATGCGGGCATGGGAACGGGTGCGCCAGCTACAGCAAGAAGATGCCACCGTGAGGGCTAAAATTTTTGCTACTAATCGGGGTGGAGCATTAGTCAGAATTGAAGGTTTGCGGGGGTTCATTCCCGGTTCTCACATTAGTACACGCAAAACTAAAGAGGATTTAGTGGAGGAAGAATTACCTTTGAAATTCTTAGAGGTGGATGAGGAAAGAAATCGTCTGGTATTGAGTCACCGCCGCGCCCTAGTAGAACGGAAGATGAACAAGTTGGAAGTGGGCGAAGTGGTAGTGGGGGTAGTGCGAGGCATCAAACCCTACGGGGCATTTATCGATATTGGTGGAGTCAGCGGCTTACTGCACATTTCTGAAATTTCCCACGAACACATCGAAACCCCCAGCAATGTATTCAATGTCAATGATGAATTGAAGGTGATGATCATTGATTTGGATGCGGAACGGGGTCGCATTTCCCTATCCACTAAGCAACTGGAGGCGGAACCGGGGGATATGCTCCGCGATCCGCAAAAGGTCTATGACGGGGCCGAAGAAATTGCCGCCAAGTATCGGGAGCAGATGAATAATCCGCCTTCGGCTATGGCAGTGCCTGTACCTACGGAGCAACCTGAACCTGTGGCGGTATAGGACTACCCTAACTGTTTTCTGGGGGACTAAAGGTGGGGGGCTACAGGTCTATAATTTAGAGGTGATGTCTCCTCCTAGTTAGGAGGGCATTGAATTTGCCGTAACCTGTTCACCCACTTCTATTGCCCTTGGCTATTTACCTCGATCATTCTGCCACTACGCCCACCCGATCGGAGGTGATTGCTACCATGATGCAGGTGATGCAAACTGCATGGGGCAATCCTGCCAGTATTCACCAGTGGGGCGAACGATCGTCCATGGTGGTAGAACGGGCAAGGGAGCAGTTAGCCGATTTATTAAATACCCACCCCGATCGTCTGATTTTTACTTCGGGGGGCACGGAATCAAACAATATGGCGATTTGGGGCATTGCCCGCACCTATGCCAGTCCCCAGCATTTGATCACTACCACGATCGAGCATAGTGCTGTAGCTTTACCGATCGACTACCTAGAGCAAAATGGATGGCAGGTAACCCGTTTAGGGGTTGATCGCTGGGGGGTGGTGTCCGCCTCTGATTTAGTGAACGCCTTGCGCCCCAATACTGTCCTAGTATCGATCATTTATGCCCACAATGAAGTTGGTACTATTCAAGCCATATCGGAATTAGGGGACATTTGTCGATCGGCGGGGGTATTACTACACACGGACGCGGTACAGGCGGTGGGCAGGATTCCCATCGATCTCGCCACTCAACCGATCGATCTTTTATCTTTATCTGGGCACAAGTTTTATGCTCCCCAAGGTATCGGCGCGCTGTATATCGGTAGTAGGGTAAAACAATTTGCGCCCTTGTTGTTGGGGGGTGGACAGGAACAGGGTTATCGATCAGGTTCTGTGCCCGTGGCACTGATTGCTGGATTGGGGACTGCCGCCGCCTTAGCGAAAGCCGAAATGGCAGAGGAAACTGAGCGTTTACAAACTCTCAGAAATTATTTTTTGCAACAAATGCACACTCTGCCCCAATTCCATGCCACAGGACATCCTACCCAGCGCCTACCTAACCATCTTAGTTTTATTCATGAATCTTGGAAAGGCAGGGATATAGTCTATAAATTGAATCGATCGCACATTGCCATCAGTTCGGGGTCAGCCTGTAGCAGTGGCAAAACTGTACCCAGTGCCAGCCTGTTAGCCATGGGCTACAGTTCAGAGTCAGCCACAAGGGGCATTCGCCTGACCATGGGTCGCTCTACCACCACCGCAGATTTACAGGAAACTATCGATCGACTGCGGGAAATCACCACGGGCGCTCATGGCTGATTTCCCTGAGCAGGAAGTATGCCAAATCCTTTTCCCAAAATAACTGCCATTCCATCATTGGTGAGATTCGCGAAATTGTTTTACTCATTTCCCCTCACCCCCAGCCCCTCTCCCACAGGGCGAGGGGAGTAAGTTTCATTCCATGATTAGTGAGATTTTCCAAATTGTTTTGTATGGATATATTATATTGACCTAATCAGTGTCAAGTCCATAAAAAGACAGGGCAGTGTGTCCATATTGCCGCAGATCATATTTTGCTAATGAATGCACTCGATCGGGCAGGGTAGTTTCCGTGCTGTGTTCTACTGCTACTCGACTATCGGCATCCAGTACCGAGGGCAAGAGCTGTAATACAGGTAAATAGAGACCACTGGCATAGGGCGGGTCAAAATAGACCAGATCAAATTTTTCCCCCTGCAATTTGCCTAAAACCTTGAGCACATCTCCCTTAATTACGCGCCAGTTGTGGGTGGAACTAACTTTTTGCAGATTCTTTTTGATCAATTGGCAAACGGCTGGGGATTGCTCGATCGCCACCACCGATTTTGCGCCCCTGACCAAAGCCTCTGCTGACATGGCTCCCGACCCTGCACACAAATCTAACCAGGCGCTGTCATAAATAAGGCTCTGCCAGATATTGCAAACCGCTAACCTGACCTTACTAGCTGTGGGGCGAGTGGTGAGACCGACGGGGGTATGCAGGGCACGATCGCCCGTAATTCTGATCGCCAATTTAATGCGGGAGCAAAAATTTAGTAATGCAAAAAGGCGATGGCATGAATCCACAGAATCAAATTTTGTTCTCCTGTAGTCAGGGCGATACAGTGTTCATCGAGCCATTGCACCCTACCCGTAAACTGTTCTCCTGTTACCATTTTCACTGTGATTTCTGCCTTTTCCCGAATAAAGTTATGGATTTTGCGGGTGCTGGGCAGAGAAGTATTGAGATTGCCAAGGGGATTCGCAACAACTGGGGGCGCACTCATAGCTATTCCTGTAATTACGGCAAGTTCAATTCTACCTTAAGGGCATGAATGGAAGCGAGGGAAATATAATTTTGGCTCACCAATATCTGCACAGGGTAACGGCGTTCGCGACGGGTGAGTTGGATTGCCCGCTCTAATTCCACTTCTCCCCCGTGTCCAACGATAATCCAATCAGCACTGCGGGCCATCGATTGCAGGCGGTAGGTATCTTGGGGCAGGCTGGTCATCACCACCAAGTCTTCGCCCCTGAGACTATGGACAATGTTTTCGGCGATGCGCAAAATGCCTGTACTGGGGGACAATAGCCCTAATCTAGTGCCAAATGGCAACTTTTGGATATGGGCAATTTCTGGGGCATAGTCGGCAATATCCAGTAGAAACAACCGTACCTGCTGACCACAGCGATCGAGCATCCGTTGGGTCTGGGCACCAAAATAACGGTTGGTCACGATCGTGCGGGTTTGACTGTGGGCTAATAACTCTGGCAATTCCTCGATCGCCGCCATCTGGATCGGTATGGTCAGGTGCTGTGCCAGTTCCTTCATCATGATTTGGGCTACCCCCGGGTCTTCTTGTCCCGATACGACCAACACTTCCCCGCTACACTGGGCACGCCAATCTAATTCTGTTAATAATGCCTCCCGCACTTGAGTTAGAGTAAAGCCCTGTTGCATTAGGGTATCTAAAGTTTGATGCACGATCGCCTGTAGGGGGTTGTGGGCGGGGGGGCGCGCCGCTGGCACAAACATTCCCGCTCCACCTCTGGACTCGGCTAGTCCCGATCGTTTTAACTGTTGATAAACTTTACTGATGGTGTTGCGGTGTAGTCCTGTCCACTGGGCTAACTGACGAATACTGGGTAATTGACTGCCAGCGGGATAACGGCGGGAAGTAATGGCAAAACTGAGCTGATCAAATAATTGAGTGGATGGGGGTAATTCACTGTCGGGTTGAATGAAGAATTGCATCACACACTCAGGTTAAGATGGGAGCGCAATCAAATTCTCACCAATTATTGATTCTCCAAGTCAGAAACACGATTTTCCAGCCCTTCTACCCGAATCTCTGTGGCATCTTGTCTGATCTGGGTAGCAACAATGTAGCGCTCTACTAAATCGGCTAGGCGGTCTATTTGGGCATCGGTTGCCTGCACCAAATCTACCAAACGGTCTAATTTAGCGTCCAGCGCCCTACTTGCCTCTGTATTAGCGAGAATGGCTCTGGCATTGCTGTTGACAATATCAGCTAGGCGGTCTATTTGGGCATCGGTTGCCCGTACCGAATCTACCAAACGGTCTAATTTAGCGTCCAGCGCCCTACTTGCCTCTGTATTAGCGAGAATGGCTCTGGCATTGCTGTTGACAATATCGGCTAGGCGGTCTATTTGGGCATCGGTTGCCCGTACCGAATCTGCCAAACGGTCTAATTTAGCGTCCAGCGCCCTACTTGCCTCTGTATTAGCGAGAATGGCTCTGGCATTGCTGTTGACAATATCAGCTAGGCGGTCTATTTGGGCATCGGTTGCCCGTACCGAATCTACCAAACGGTCTAATTTAGCGTCCAGCGCCCTACTTGCCTCTGTATTAGCGAGAATGGCTCTGGCATTGCTGTTGACGATCGCCCTAGTTTCTGCTTGAAGTGCCTCCGCCTTAGCTAGGTTTTCTCGCATTTGTTCCATCTCTGCATTATGTCTAGCATGAGCCTCAGCATTAGCACTAAGGATCGCCTCAATGCGCTGAAACCTTGCTTCTACTTCTGCGGGTAGCATAAATTCTCCTGTACTCAAATACACAAAAGGCGGCACCCAGATTCGAACTGGGGGTAAAGGTTTTGCAGACCTCTGCCTTACCACTTGGCGATGCCGCCACTTTACCACAATGGCGTATTAAATTATAGCCTGAGTTTCCCCTTGTGGCATAATAAAAAAAATCTAAACGATCGTGTCATGAGTGCTCCTAATTCTTCTGCTCTTCCCAGTGAAATTCTCCGTCAAGCCGACCCAGAACGGTTACATCGTCTGCGCCACACCTGTTCCCATGTGATGGCAATGGCGGTACAAAAACTATTTCCTGAAGCAAAAGTAACGATTGGTCCTGCCACTGACAACGGTTTTTACTACGATTTCGATCGAGCCACCCCCTTTACCCCTGCGGACTTGAAAGAAATTACGAAGGTGATGAAAAAAATCATTCGCCAAAATTTACCCGTAGTCCGTCAAGAACTCGATCGAGAAGTAATTAGGGCAGAGATTGAACGATTGCAAGAACCCTACAAACTAGAACTGCTGTCAGCGATTCCAGAGGGAGAAGTAATCACTAGGTACACCATCGGCGATCCAGAGACAGGGAAAGAATTTTGGTGGGATTTGTGCGCAGGCCCCCATTTGGCTTCCACAGGAGAGTTACATCCTGATGCCTTTGCCTTAGAGAGTGTGGCGGGGGCTTACTGGCGGGGGGACGAAAAGCACCCCATGCTTCAGCGCATCTATGGCACGGCATGGGAAACCCCAGAGCAACTCAACGCCTATCACCAATTACAAGAAGAAGCAAAGCGCAGGGATCACCGCAAAATTGGCAAAGATTTACAGTTGTTCACCATTCAGGAGGAAGCGGGGGCGGGACTGGTATTTTGGCATCCTAGGGGAGCGATTCTCAGGGGCATCATTGAAAATTTCTGGAAGGAGACTCATTTGGAACACGGCTATCAACCCGTGACCACTCCCCACATGGCAGATTTGGAACTATGGAAAACTTCAGGACACCATGACTTCTATCGGGACAGTATGTTTCAGGCGATGGAAGTGGAAGAGAGATTCTATCAACTCAAACCCATGAACTGTCCTTTCCATGTATTGATTTACAAGGATAGTTTACATTCCTACAGGGAACTGCCCCTGAAATTCTCAGAATTGGGAACGGTCTATCGCTATGAACGATCGGGAACCATGCACGGCTTGATGCGAGTGCGGGGCTTTACCCAAGATGATGCCCACATATTCTGTACTGAGGCACAGATGGGAGGGGAAATTTTGGGAGTGTTGCATCTGGCGGAATATATTCTGACCACTTTTGGTTTCACTCAATATGAAGTGAATCTTTCTACTCGTCCCGATAAGTATGTAGGCAGTGAGGAAATTTGGGATAAGGCGACCCACGCCCTGATTCAGGCACTGGAAACTAAGGGATGGCAGTACAAGGTGGATGAGGGGGGCGGTGCTTTCTATGGACCGAAAATTGACTTGAAAATTGAGGATGCCATCGGGCGCAGGTGGCAATGTTCTACCATTCAATTAGACTTCAATTTACCCCAAAGATTTGATTTAGAATTTGTGGGAGAGGATGGAGAAAGGCATCGCCCGATTATGATTCACCGTGCCCTGTTCGGCTCTTTGGAACGATTTATTGGGGTGTTGATTGAAAACTATGCGGGGGATTTTCCCCTGTGGTTGGCTCCTGTGCAGATGCGATTGATTCCTGTGACCGACCAGCAGTTAGAGTTTGCCCAATCCCTCCTGCCTCAATTTCGCAAAGCGGGACTGAGAGTGGAGGTGGATAGTTCAGGCGATCGGATGCAAAAGCAGATTCGCAAAGCCGAGCTGGAAAAAATTCCTTTGATGGGGGTAATCGGTGCAAAGGAGGTGGAAACTAATTCCCTCAGTATTCGCTCTCGACTGAATGGCGATATGGGAGTTATGCCTGTGGAGACCATCATCAGTAAAATGCGGTCAGCGATCGAGGCACGCACGGGGCTGTGATTTTCTCTAAAGGGTTTGAGGTAGAGATTTACACCTGCACTCCTGAGGGGGTGGCGGTGGGTTTGTCCGACAAAATTGTACGGGACTTACAGGGATTTGTGCGGGAGCCAGACAGTCGCAATGTGGAATACACCACTCCTCCCTTATATCGCTATGAACATCTCCTCGTAGCTCTATTACGACCACGACAGCAGTTGCGGGCATATTTACGATCGTTGGGGGACTATACCCTTATGCCTGGGAGTACCATTCCTCTTCCCCATGAGAATCGCTTTTACCGTTCTGATCCGCAGAATATCTATCACACCTACATTGAGCAGACCTATGGCACTAAGGTAGTGACCGCTAGTATCCATATAAATATCGGTATTAGTGATCCGGAAACTCTCCTGCGAGTTTGTCGGGTGATTAGATTAGAATCAGCGCTGTATCTTGCCCTGAGCGCCTCTTCGCCCTTCTTTCAAGGACAGGTGACAGGTTTCCATTCCAGTCGCTGGCAGATGTTTCCCAAAACCCCCCCGATCGTGCCCTTATTTCTCAGTCATCAACATTACATTGATTGGAGTAATCAACAATTAGTATTAGGAACCATGCAAAATGTGCGCCACCTGTGGTCAGCCGTGCGTCCCAATGGCTCTAATCGTCCCTATGACTTGAATCGTTTGGAACTGCGCATCTGTGATTTGGTGATTGACCCCACCCATCTCTTGGCAATTACCGCTCTATTGGAAGCGCGCATCAAAACCATCATTGATCAGAATATAGATATAGGAAGTCAATTCACTCCAGAAGAATTAAGGCAGATTGCCGATCAAAATGAAGTGAGAGCTTCCGAATCTAGCTTATCCGCCCAGTTAATCCATTGGCAAACGGGACAAGAGGTGAGTGCGCAGGAATGGATTCAGATTCTCTATGAACAGGCATATCCTTTGCAAAAGCAGGAAGGGGCTGTCTGTTTTCTCACGCCTCTGCAACAGATTCTCGATCGAGGGAATGAAGCGCAAAGGTGGTTAGAGCAGATAGAAGCGGGACAGGCTCTGCCCGAAATTCTGCGTTCTAGTATTCTCGCAGTGCAAGTTCAAGAAAATGATTTAGTGAAGATATTAGAAGATTTGATTTGATATATCATTTTGCTTAAAAGGGATTTAGGGTGAGGAAGATAATTTTCGAGGTTCTTAAAATTGAGGGAATGGTTACCGTCCACTATGATTAAAGAATAGTGATTTTCCTTTGGCGCGATGTCGATCGATTCCCAGCTATCCCAATTATTTTGTCATGCCAGCAACAATCTCCCCCAGGCATTAGCCCTATTGTCGATCGGGACTGTGAGTGTCCCCTATGGGGGCATTATTCGTTACAATTGGCAGGGTATAGTTTCAGGGATTTTATTTATAGGTACACCTTATGCGAGTCACGCTTAATCTTGACGAAACCCTTATCACAGAAGCACTGCAACTGACACAGGTGGCTGATCAAGAAGAACTGTTGAATCTAGCCTTGAGAGAGTTGATAAGTTCCCGCCGTAAGAAAAATCTTCTCGATTTAGCAGGGCAAATTCAATTTGTCCCAGACTTTGACCACAAAGCCCTGCGTGCAAATCGTCATGTTGTTGATTGATACCTCCGTTTGGATCAGCCTGTTGCGCGACCGTAGCGGACAAGTTCGTCAACAGCTTGAAGCATTGATTTCTGGGCGTGATGTATTACTCACTCGCTTCACTCAATTAGAATTACTCCAAGGAACTCTAAATGAACAGGAATGGATGCTCCTCGCCAATTATCTGGAAGCTCAAGTGTATGTTGAACTTGCGCCTGCTTCTTGGCAAAAGGCCGCTCGAATCTACTATGACTTACGCCGTCGGGGATTAACTGTTCACAGCCCAATTGATTGCTGTATTGCCCAAGTTGCATTGGAGCATAATTTACTTCTGGTTCATAACGATCGAGACTTTGAAACCATAGCTCAGGTGCGGTCTCTGCCAAATGTTCGTTTTCAGCCTGAAACTTCTAATCAGCATTGAAGCTAAAGTTATGGAACGATGGGGCAAAAGTATCACCATCTCAGGGAATTACGATTTATGGGGGAGTATTAGTCAAGGAGTGGAAGTTAGCCCAAGCCAAAGGCGCAGATTTTCGGGCGGTTAGGCTATACGGATACTTTTTAAGGTGCTTAAAATTGAGAGGCTTGTTGCCGTCCACTATGATTAAAGAATAGTGATGTTCTTTTGGCGCGATGTCGATCGATCCCCAGCTATCCCAATTATTTTGTCATGCCAGCAACAATCTCCCCCAGGCATTAGCCCTATTGTCGATCGGGGCTGTGATTGCCACCTACGAAGGCAAAATTCTTTATGCCAACCAGCAAGGGGCGAATTTATTGGGCTACACCCCCAAAGAATTGATAAACCTAAATTTGGACAGTGTCAGTCATCCCCACGACCTGCTCCACGAAAAAGTACAGCGTCAGCGCTGTTGGCGTGGGGAGCAAGCCAGCTATCGGGTAGAAAAACGATTCCGCCACCGCCAAGGACAAATTGTCTGGTTACAAATTGATGCCACCATACTCAAAGATGGGGAAAATTGCCCCGCCTATATTCTCATGTATTGGCAGGATATTACCGAGCGCAAACACGCAGAAGCCGCCTTTGTTGAAAATGAAAAACGCTTTCGCCAGATATTTGAAGAAGTACCTGTGGGCATGGCAATTATTGGTTTCAACCATCGTTTAATTAAAGTGAATAAGGCTCTATGTGACATGACTGGCTACAGTGAAGCGGAACTACTCAGCCGTCCTTTTGACATATTGACCCATCCCGAAGATCATTTGCAGGACACTATTTTAGCCAAGCAATTATATTATGGGCGCATTCCCCATTATCAGCTAGAAAAGCGTTGTATCACCAAATCCCAAAATATCATTTGGGTACTTCTCACTGCCTATATTATTCGTAATGAACAGGGCAAGGCAGTAAATAGTTTAGCCATGATTAGAGACATTACAAAACAAAAAACTGCCCAAGAATACTTAGCTAATGCCCTACAAGAAAAAGAATTATTCCTCAAAGAAATTCATCACCGCGTGAAAAATAATCTCCATGTAATTGCTAACCTGTTAGAACTGCAATCCCAATCGCTCGAGGATGAATCTTTACATAATTTATTTAGTGATAGCCAAAATCGTATTTATACTATGGCTCTAATCCATGAACATCTATATCAATCTAGCCATTTTGGCAAAGTAGAATTGGGGGAATATATCAAAAATTTAACCTACAATTTACTAGCTTACTATGACCAAGAAGATATAAATTTACAGCTCCAACTAGATAAAATTTGGGTAAACATGGAAACAGCCATTCCCTGCGGGTTAGTTGTCAATGAACTGGTTACCAATGCCCTAAAATATGCTTGGGCAAATAGCCATTTTCAAGGGGTGAAACAATTAACAATTATGTGTGTGCAATCCGACGATCGATTGATTACCCTGACTATAAAAGATAATGGTTTAGGGTTAGAGGCAACAGGCAACTCCCACACTTTGGGTATGCGATTAGTGAAATTATTAGCCAAACAATTAGATGCCACTTTGCATACTGATACCCAAGCAGGCACCAGTTTTCAACTCACCTTTAGTGAATTGCAGTATCACGATCGATTTCAGATAGCGGGCAACTAAATTTGCCTGATGTACTGTGGGCTAACTGCAACCGCGTTTCTCCAGTAACAATCAAAATATAATCTAGGCTCTTAATCAAACTTTGACCCCAAAAGCTTTATGATTTAATCTAATAAACAAAACTATTGTTTGGAGAGTTTATGCACCGTCGATCGATCAGTCTATTGACCGCCCTATTCCTAGCCATAGTAGTTTCTCTGGGGGTAGTTGCCTGTCAGCCCACCCCTGAAACCCCTACCGCCGAAAACACCCCACCCGCCACCGAGACCCCTGTGACAGTGAGCGGAGCGAAGGATGAATTGCGCTTGGGGGCAATCCTACCCGCTACGGGGGATTTAGCTTCCATCGGGCAACCTATGGTCAAGGCGATCGATCTATTGGTGGAAACCGTCAATGACTGCGGCGGCGTGCTAGGCAAACCCATTCGCTTAATCAAAGAAGACGATCGGACGCAACCATCAGCAGGAGCCGAGGCGGCGACCAAACTAATTCAGGTGGATAAAGTAGGGGCGATCGTGGGCGCGTTTGCGTCCAGTGTATCCACAGCGGCGCTGGCGATCGCAGTTCCCAACAATGTGGTGATGATCTCCCCCGGTAGCACCAGTCCCGTATTCACTGAGAGGGCAAAGAGGGGCGAACTAAATGGCTATTGGTATCGCACCGCCCCCCCAGACACCTATCAGGCGGTAGCCCTAGCCAACCTTGCTTTCAAAAAAGGGGCCAAGAGGGTGGCAACCCTAGTAATTAACAACGACTACGGTATTGGCTTTGAGCGGGCATTTGTGGAGGCTTTTGAGAAGTTGGGCGGGGAAATTGTCAACAAAGCCAACCCCACCCGCTACGATCCCCAAGCCACCACCTTCGATGCGGAGGCAAAGGGGGCATTTGGTGGTAAACCTGACGCGGTAGCCGCCGTCCTCTATCCCGAATCGGGGGGCGCAGTGCTAAAAGCCGCCTATGAACAGGGTTTGACCCAAGGGGTGCAAATTTTATTGACGGATGGGGTGCAGACTGAAGATTTTCCTAAACAGGTGGGTAAAACCCCCGATGGCAAATTGATTTTGGCGGGTGCTTTGGGCACAGTGCCAGGAGCAGATGGCAAGTCCCTAGAGGCATTCAAACAAAAATTTAAGGAAAAGAAAAATGAAGGATTAGGGGCATTTGTGGCCCATTCTTACGATGCGGCGGCCCTAGTGGCCATCGCCGCCGAATCCGCCCAGGATGGTACTGGTGCCGCCATTAAATCCAAAATCCGTGAAGTGGCAAATCCTCCGGGTGTAGAGGTGTCCGATGTGTGCGAAGCCCTGAAACTGGTCAAGGCGGGCACGGATATTAACTACCAAGGCGCTAGTAGCAATGTGGATTTAGATGAATTTGGCGATGTGCGGGGTAGTTATGATGTGTGGACAGTTAAAGATGATGGCAAACTAGAAGTAATCGATCGAGTGCAGTCCTAATTAACTAATTTACCTAAAACTATGAGTCCCAATCCTAATGTAATTCGTGAACAAATACAATCGATCGTGGCAAAGCGAGAACTGTTGGTGAAATTAGCCCAGCGCCCCGATCTCGCCCATCTCTCCTTGGACATTAACCAAGCCCTGCAAGAGATGGATGATTTGATTGCGGAATTTCGCATCACTTTTCCTCAGGAGGTAAACTAACATGAATCCCATCACCCCCATTACGGGTATTGCCCGCAAAGCCTTTTATCTGGGACTGGGTCTGGCTTCCTTGGCGGGGGAAAAGGCGGGGGCGACCCTGACCGAATTGCGGGCGCAAGCTGTCAAACTAGCCGATGAATTGGTCGAGCGAGGGGAAATGACCTCAGAGGAAGCCCGTAAATTTGTGGATGAATTATTGTCCAATGTGCAAGGGCAAAAGACAACTAAAACCACAGGCGATAACCCCACCCCCCGCTCGATCGATATTTTGGACGGCGATTCAGAGGTGGAGGATTTACAAAAAAAGGTACGGGAGTTACAGGAAGAGTTGAAACGCCTGCAAAAGTAGGGTCAAGGCACGCGCCACACCTGAATTAAGTGGTCATTGCCCCCTGTCACCAACACCTGTGCATCCCGACTGAGGGCGATGGCATTGATCAAATCCCCATGCCCACTGAGGCTAGTAATTTCCCGTAAATGTACCATATCCCAAAATTTGACCATCTTGTAACTGGCACTGACTAGGGTTTTGCCATCGGGACTAAAAACTAAATCCTTGACCCAGCCCCAATGTCCCTCTAGGGTAGTCACCTCCTCCCCTGTTTGCAAATTCCAGAGCATGATTCTGGTGTCCAAACTGCCACTGGCGAGAAATTTACCATCGGGACTAATGGCAAAGGACAGTACCCGCGCCGAGTGCCCAATAAATTCCCAAATTTGTTGTCCTGTCGCCACCTCCCAAATGCGAATGGTGGTATCGTAACTGCAACTAGCGATCATTTTGCCATCGGGACTAAGGGCGATCCCCGCCACTAGGTTAGTGTGTCCCCGCAAGGTATGCACAATTTCCCCTGTGGATACATCCCACAGTTTAATCGTAGTATCCTGACTGCCACTCACCAAGAGAGCGCCATCGGGGGTAATTGCCACTGAGTTGACATAGCCCCCATGCCCCGTAAATACCCTTGCCGTAGAGCCTGTGGTTAAATCCCACACCCGAATAGTGCGGTCGCGCCCACTACTAAATAGGGTGTGGCTGTGGGGGCAAAACGCCAAAGAGGTGACCATGCCTGTATGCCCCACCAAGGGCTGATAATTGCCCGTGTCCAAGTCCCACACATAAATTTCCCCGCCCGCGCAGGTGCTGACTAGGGTGTGTCCATTCACCAGCAGTAAATCGGTGATGGGTTGGCTGTGCCCCGCCAATACTTGACAACAGTCCAATAACTGATAGTGGCTATAATTGCCCAAAGCCTCTCTCACAAAAGGTTCGGGGCGATGCCATAGCAGTTGCAAAGCTAGTCTTTGTACCTTGGTCGATCGATCATCTAGGGCAGACACCAACTGGCGTAAACCAACTTCCCCATAATTTACCAACTGCTGTAAACCCAACAACCTGCGTTCGGGGCTGGGACTGGCTAGGTGGCAGTGAGCACCCTGCAATCCGCCTAAAACTACTGCCGTAGAGGGCGTGGGCCCAGTGCCCCCCAACACCGCATCAGTGGCACGGGGCAGGCTCGATCGAGAATGTGCCATAGTAAGCCAAAATTTGTTTCAGCAAGTTTAATTCCCCCTGCCATTTGATCTGTAAATGATCCACTGGACTGGCAAGGTAGTCAAACTGTCCCGATCGGCGCTGAACAGTCACCTGTAAATCCCCTAATTGTTGCAAATGGGCAATAATTTCTACATAAACGCCCCAAGGCAGGGAGCAATCATAGGTTACACGCCAGTCCACAGTTGGTTTTTCCCCAAACAACCCTATGGTGTTTATCTTAGCCCAGAAAAAACTAATAAGTTAAAATGGGGAACTTAGCCCCCCAAGGGTCGATCAATCATAGAGTCACCAATGTCCAATTATCCAATTGCAGTTACCACAGGTAATCATGTCTTCTAATCCATCTCCGCAAACTGATACTGTTCCGCCTGAGCAATCCCAGCCCCGCTCTTTGCGCCATAAAATTGTGGATAACTTGCCCACGGTGGTAATGGCGGTATTGTTGGCGGTGGGGGTGCGTTCATTTGTGGCTGAACCACGCTACATTCCCTCCAGTTCTATGGAGCCTACCCTACAAATTGACGATCGAGTGATCATTGATAAACTTTCCTTACTATGGCGCAAGCCCGATCGAGGAGAAATCGTGGTGTTTTATCCCCCTGAGAGTCCCGCCGTCCAAGACAGTAGCAAGGTGTATATCAAACGAGTAATTGGGCTACCGGGGGACAAAATTGCCATTAGGGGAGGGCGGGTGTATCTCAACGGTGAACCCCTGACGGAAACCTATGTTGCCGAACCGATTTTCTATGAACTGCCCACAGATGACCCCCAAGCTCAGGTGTGCCCCCCCAATTGTTTTCAACCCAAAGAATTATCCGCTCCCAATAATATCCAAAGTTTTACAGTGCCCCCCAACCATTACTGGGTCATGGGCGACAATCGCAACAATAGTGCTGATTCCCATGTGTGGGGATTTTTGCCCAGCGATCGCTTAGTGGGGCGCGCCTTATTTCGCTATTGGCCCCTGCAGAGATTTGGCGGTTTCTAGCTCAACCCGTAAATTTCGGGAATCCCCCCTGTGCCAGATAATTCTAATTTTTTAAAATTGTGGTATGGTAATCCTGCACCGTAGCTCTGACCTTTATGGCTAGCTTTTCCGAATCGGGTAATCACATTCGCCTCCTGCGCCCCCTTGAGCTAGAGGCTCTCACCCAAGCGGGACTATATCCCCTCCACAGTTCTACCCCAGCGGGGGAGTTGTCCTATGGTTGGCTACCTGGTCCTGTCCGCCACCTAGTCGGCGATCGACACCGCATCTATGTCCTAGAGTCAGGGCAAACCATTTTGGGATGGATCAAGGTATTACCCCTCAATAGCCAACGCAGTGCTTGGCAGGTAGATAGTGTTGCCATATCCCCCCACGATCAGCAAACCACCACCTACGGGACGCAACTGATTCGCCACTGTTTAGAAGCCTGCTACGAAGCCCGTAACTGGATTGTGCAGGTGGATGTCAATCAACCCTCTGCCATTGGACTGTATCGCCACAATGGGTTTCAGCCCCTCGCTCACCTCACCAATTGGCAACTTGATGGGGAACTTTTGCAACAACTAGCTGTGCACCAGCCCGACCTGCCTAACCTTTTGCCAGTCAGTAACAGTGATGCGACACTGCTCTATCAATTGGACACGGCGGCCATGCCCCCCCACCTGCGTCAAGTGTATGATTTGACCATTCAGGATTTTCGCAGTAGCCCGATCGACAAAATTATGGATTTCGGTCAGCATCTCCTGCGCCACCAACAGGAAATTACGGGCTATGTCTATGAACCGCAACGCAAAGCCGCCATTGGCTATTTTCAATTACTCCTAGAACGGTCTGCCCATGTGCCCCTGCACCACTGCCAATTGACCGTACATCCCGCCTACACATGGCTCTATCCTGAATTGATTGCCCAAATCGCCCGCACGATCGTTGCCCATAGTGCCAGCCATAATCTGGGGGTACTGGGTCTAGTTTCAGCGGATTATCAACCAGAGCGGGAAGCCTATTTGGAACAAATTAAAGCGGTCAGGGCAAGTCATAGTTTACTGATGGCTCGATCGGTGTGGCACAAGGTACGGGAAACTAAACCAATTTTAGATGCGCTCCAGTTATCCCAGATGTTGGCGGGGTTACAGCAACCAGCCCAGCGACCAATACCGGGCAGGATCGATAGTTGATCGACAATCACTTATGTTGGTGAAGTTACGCACAGCCCTCGGTTTTTATACCTGTCTGCCTGTGCTGAGCCACACCGAATCCCTCGATTTTCAGGGCATTGCCCTCTATGCCCCGTGGATAGGTCTGTTACTGGGACTGATTTTCATCTCGATCGATGGGGGGTTAGCATGGTTGTCCCCCCAAGGTTTTGCGGTGCGCTCCCTTGTGCTCATGCTCAGTTCCATTTGGCTCACGGGCGGACTCCATTTAGACGGGGCGATCGATACGGGGGATGGGTTGGCAGTATCTGCCCCTGAACGCCGCCTAGAGGTAATGGCAGATAGCCGCACAGGGGCATTTGGCGTGATGACGCTGGTGTGCATCCTCTTGATTAAATTGGTGGCATGGACAGAATTGTTACATCTACCCGCCCTACGCAAAATCTGGCTCATGGTCAATATACCTGTATGGGCGCGTTGGGGACAACTGCACGCCATTGGCACTTTTCCCTACCTCAAGGCTGAGGGTAAAGGCAAAATCCATGCCTCTACGATCGATCAAGGACAAGTGTGGCTGACGGCTACCATCCTTATAGGTCTTAATTTAGGGATTAGCTATCTAGTGCATGATGGGCAGATGGGACTTTTCCTGAATTTTATGGGACTGATGCCCCTCGCCCTCAGTACATGGCTATACCACAAACTAGGCGGGCATACAGGGGACACCTATGGCGCGATCGTGGAGTGGTCAGAAGCCCTCATGGCTCTGCTCTCTGCCCTGTACCTAGTTCACCAAAGTTAGCATTTCCTAGCGCAGACTGGTGGACATCAAAACCGCAGTGCAGATAATGCTAACCAACCACGCAGGCGATCGTAAATAGGGCAGATCAAGAATGTAAAAAATGCTAAACAAAAATCTGGAGACTAAGAATACTACCGCAGTTAGGTCAGTGGTTTCCGAACTTCTCCCCGATACACACAACATCATCACCGCCGCCACATACAAAATAAATACTTCCCACGAATTTTGGTGTGCCCAAGTGGCGCGCTTGGCATAGTCTGGCAGTTTATCAAATTGGGAGCGGGGAGCGCTGGGATCATAACCCACCTGAAACCGCCCGTAGGCTGTCACCATATAAGGCAAATAGACCAGAAGGGCGGCGATCGCCACACTAAGTAGGAGAAATTTGGGCGGGCTAATAGTTTCCATAGCAAAAGGTTCGTAAGTAAATCTCTAATTAACTTAGCATTTTAGCCAATCACCCTAATCCCTGTCCTTGCCAAGTGGTAGTGTTCAGTCGTCCGAAATGACCTCACAGGATTCCACACCCTCATCTTCAGGCGGCTCCACTGGTAGGCTATTTAACTCCACATCCACATAGGGCAAAGAAGCTCCCTCTAACCCACGACGAATGCGGGATGGGGTGTAATTAAGGGTAACAAATAGGGGAAACAGAAAATCCGCTCGATCGCCCAACAGGTTACGGTATTTCAAGGGCAAAAGCCAATTGTACTCACTGCTGAGAATTACCTCCACCTGCCGCCACCGCTGTAATAACGACGCAAAATCCTCCCCCGATCGATGAATAAAGATAAAAATTTCGCGACCAATTTTGATCTTCCAGTCAGGATCACACATGATCACCGCCACATCGCAGGATAACTGCACATGGTTCTGTCCCTCTGGTTGTCCTGCCAGCTTGACCACAGGCAGGGGCACACAAATTAAACTATCCGTCGATCGACGCAGACTGGGAATCATCTCAAAATAGGGACGATACTGGCGCAAAAGCTGGATGATATTGTCTTGGTTACTGTAATAGCTCAGGAGAGCATCATAGTCATAACTCGCCATAGCTATTTAGTAGAACCACCTGAAAAGTCGACATTTAGTTCCCCAGAGCGCTGACGACGCAAAGCATTGATCGCCTCATCCAAGGACTCATTTTGCCGTTGCTGAAACTGTTCAGGGGTAGTATTGCCCCTCAAGTTGGCATTGTGGATTAACTGGATCACATTGAAACCGCCCCCTTGGTCATAGAGGCTACGGGAAGCACCCCGCTCTTTTTCCGCATCCCTGAGGGTCTGTTCCGAGAGCGTGGGGGCAGAGGGCTGAGCTAGGGTTTCTGAGACACCTATCAGCAGGCTAGTCAGGAGCAAGGCGATCGTGTAGTTTTTCATACCGTTGTACCTCTGAGATGAAACAATCAGGGAAAGTAGCCGCTAGTTGATGGAATTAGGTTCCCGCCCCAGGGCAAACAAACCTAGAACAACTATAATTTTGGCAATGTTACTGGCATTTTTTAGGGGTTATTAGTTAATGTAACATAGTTAGAAACAATGCTTAAACCTGACCTAGCGCCTGCACTAAAAAATTACCCCCGAATGACCGCTGTTAAAACCATTTCCCTCCTGTCCCTCCTCGCTAGTGTGGCCCTGTGGCACACCCCCGCCCGTGCCGATAATAGTTTGGCAAGGGTACTGCGCCAAAATCAACTGAGAGTGGGGGTGGATGCCAGCATTGGCGCTCCTTATCTATTTTGGAATCAACGCACCCGCAGTTTAGATGGCTTTGAGTGGGAAATTGCCCGAGAATTGGCCACCCAACTCAAGGTAGATATTCGTCCTGTGTCTAGTAAATGGGCAGAACAACCCCAGCAGTTACGGCAACAAAAATTTGATGTAATCATTAGCACCCGCGAAGAAGGTAGTCTCGATCGACAATTATTTCGGGAAATTCCCTATTACCGCACTGCCCAACGCTTGTTGGTGCGATCGACCGACCGCCACATCCATAGTTTTCGCAACCTCATCGGCAAACGGGTAGGGGTAATGCCCGGTAGTGGTGGCTCAGCCCTCGTAGATACCTATAATAAAAATAGGGGCAATGCCATTCGTGTATTTAGCTCTCAGGAATTGGATAGAATGGTACAACAATTGCAGAACCGCCAACTAGATGCCCTGATTTTGGATGAACCATTGGCGGTGTGGACAGCCCGACAAAACAGTAACTTGCGGGTAGCGGGTCAGCCCCTGCTGGCCATTCACCTAGTGGTAGTTACTAATCAAGAGGACAAAAGCTTGCACGATGCCATCGATCGAGCTTTGGCAGAAATGCGACAAAACGGTAAACTAGAACAAATCCTAAGGAGATGGCAATTATGGCAAACAGCACCGTCTTTAAGATAGAGCGGGGATTATCCCAATACCAGTTAAATGACCACTATGCCATTTTGGGCTTACCCCTGACCGCTGATCCCGCCCAAGTACGCACCCGTTATCTAGCCATAGTCAAACAATTGCACCCCGATGTCTATGGGCGCACCCCTGAACAAAAATCTTTAGCTACCCTCTACCTATCACGGTTAGTCAATCCTGCCTATCAATTGCTAAATAATGACCGGGAACGGAATGAGTATCTGGCTACCCTGCGCCTATTTGGCAAATCCCAGCAAGCGAAAAAGGAAGTGCCCCCTGTGAGGGGGGAGATTTCCCAACGGTTATTGAAAAATCCCCATGAATATACCTATCTGCAATTGGTGGATCAGTTGGCCAAGGAACAGTACGAAGCTATCCAAGCAGACACCCTGAAGCGCATCACGGAAGATTTGAGTGAATTAAATCTGGTATTTTTATTCACCCAAAGCAATTTGAGTTTTATTAGCACGGTCAGCTTTGCCACCACTCCTGCCCCCGCCCCCAGCCCAGCGCCCGCCCCCGCTCCACCCCCAAAACCCACAACTTCCCCCGCTTTTAGAAATATCCAGATGGCAGAAATTCTCTTGGGGGATAAAAAATGGTCTGATGCACTCAAGGAATTACAGGCGGGGGTCAAACTCGATCCTAACAATGCCAAAATCTATGGGCTGATGGGTTATGCCTATATGAGTATGAAAAATAATGCTCAAGCTAAAACTTTCTTTGAGAAAGCCTTGAAACTTGACCCCAAAGAAGAAAATGCCACCAAGCACCTCAGCAAGGTGGAAGCCGCCCTCAAAGCCAGCGCCAAACCCCCTGAGAAAAAGGGCGGTTTCTTTGGGTGGGGGAAAAAATAGGTACGGTCAGCCTAGTAACCAGTGTCCTTTAAGACATCACCGCCGCCATGGAGAGGGTGTAGTAGCCAATGCGCTCTGGCACCCGCTCCCACATACCATCAATTTTCCCCTTGGACAAACCTTTGGTGATTCGGTCTTTGGCAATGCGATACATATCTGGGGGCAGGAGTTCGCCGTAGAGACTACGGACTACCCTATCCGCATCCACAAACTCTCCTTTGTGCTCTTGCATCACTTTCCCGATCGCTTCCATCAAGGAACTACCTTGGTAGGGGGAGAGCATCTTCAACTCACTCAGGGCGCTACCCTTCCCCCTGCCTCTTCCCCCCCGCTTGATTACAGGAGCTGGGTTATTTGCCCGCCGTACACCTCTGGTTTTACGGGGCAGTTCTTTCACCAGCGATTGATCCAAGTCTTGAACAGAGATGGTGTAGTAACCCAGTTGATCGGGTACTCTCTCCCATAATCCATCAATTTTCCCTTTGGACAGATTCTTGGTAATCCTATCCTTCACGATCGGGTAATCGGCTTCCGATACTTCTCCAAAAATTTCCCGCGCCATTCCATCCGCATCAATACACTTACCCCGCAATTTTTCCATTACCTTGAGCACGGCTTGGGTAAGGGTTAGACCCGAAAATATGGGCAACATATCGGGGGATGCCTGACGCGGTTTACGCTTCCGCTCTTTGGGCACAGGTGGAGTGATTCCAGCCTTGCGGCGTGTGCGCCTAGGAACAGTTAGGTCGGCGGTAGCAACGCCATTGACGGAAATAATCTCGTTTTTCCCGCTGGCAGTTGCTTCAGGAGTGAGGTTTTTACTCCCCCTGCGCCGCTTGCCCACCCCTGTAGAAGTAGTGGGATAGTGTTCTAGGAGAGCTTCCAGATGATGCAGTTGCGATCGAGCGCTGGCTACCTTTTCTTCGTATTCTTGGAGAAAGGATTCTAAACGCTGTTTCAGAGTAACTAGACCTGACAGGTCGACGGGAAGGTCAAGATTCATATAACCTCTGGGGTAGTGGGGATAAATTTTTAATTGCCTACTTCACTACCATCAAGAGCGGTCAATCTCAATGGAATGAAGAGTGATTTTATTATCTTCTATCACTTTTCAATGGAATGCGCAAGAGGTTTGATAGAAATTCCATTCCCACAATTCATCTTCACGGAAACTCTCTATTTATACTCCCCTCCCAGGGGCTGGGGGTGATAAGAGTGGGACGGAGTAGTAGTTTCTACTTAAATTGGGAATAACCCCCCTCTGGGAAATGGCAAGTGGGATAATCAAACTGCCCCTGTCCTCTGGAAAATAATGGGAATAGGATCTTGAGGATTGGAGTTATTGTCTGAGGGCATCCATAAAGTTCTGTAACCGCTGGAGGAAGGAGGGACTTCTGCCTGTCTTTTGCCTCAATCGCTGAAAAATTTCCTCCAGACTGGGTCGATCGACACTTTCGTAAACTAATCGCATAGTAGTCTCAGGAATAGCAGGATTTTGCCATAACTGCCACTGGTGGGGATAGGCGCGCCATAGGGCCCCCTGCTCTAGGGGCTGGAGATAATAAATCACCTGAAAGGTATTGATGAATCTTGCCCGCAGTCGCCTTGCGGTCAAACCGATGCCAATCTCTGCACTTTCTAAACGGGGATTGAATAAAATGAATGGTCGATCGCCCGCTAATGCCAATAACTTTTCCAACAGGTCTACTTCCACTGCACTGGGGGCAACCAGTAAAAAGGCTTGGTCTTCGTCGCGAAGCGCCGCCCTCCCCTCATTTATACCTCTAAAAGTTAGTTCATATTTTTCTACCAAATCTAGCCAATCCCTCTGTGCCAGTGCCGCCATGCCTGCATCCGCAAATAATGCCTGCCAGTTCTTGCCATATCGATCGAGCAAAAAAGTAACCAATTCCCTGGCTACGGGTAGCGGTTTCAGTTCATCAAATTTTAAATCAATAAGAATGCGCCCGACTCGATCGTCCAGAGCTAAATTCAAACTGTGGATGGCTTGGGCGATAGCGGATTCAAGGGTGTCAGGCAGAACGGGATGGGACATGGAATCTTGGTCTATTAAGTTTAAACTTTTACTTGTACTTTCCCTCCCCTTAACGGGTTGGTGCAGTGAATGTACTCATATTATCATATCCAAAAGAACATCACCTGAACTAATTACACTGATGGCGAGGTATGGCGTATAATTCCCGATTTTTATGTATAACAATAAATGGTTGAACCCTAGTCCCTGCAAGGGAAGTTGGAAAGCCGAAACTGTTCCTAACTAAACAGGCGACTACTATATGAGTGAATCCTCAGCCTATGGATGACTGTTTGTAACCTGATACTCTTTTCCCTCAGAGGCAACTTTATTGGTCTATCGCTCCACTATTTTCCCCCCTCACCCCCAACCCCTCTCCCACAGGGCGAGGGGAGTTAATATGGTAAAAGCAATTTATCTGTTTCTATACTGGGAAGGGAGTAGTAAGCAAGGAAGGGAATACTGGCATTTTTGATTGATGATTCTAGGTTTGGGAAATAGACATTCTGCAAGTTTTATCCCACTAACATATACTCCTCTGGATATTTCACCAAACTAGGGCGGTGGTCGCCGCTAAATGCTCCCATCAATAGCAAAACACCTACTCTGCCAATGTACATAGTGCCAATGATTACTATTTGTCCTGCTACAGATAACTTAGAAGTAATCCCGATCGAGAGACCGACGGTGGCAAAGGCGGAAGTCGCCTCAAAAAATAATTCCATAAACTGAAATTGTCGATCGGTGATGGAGAGGAGCAAGGTAGAGAGGAGAACTACTAGAAGGGAGCCAAAGACCACTCCCACCGCCTTGAAAACCAATAGGGTAGTAATGTGCCGATTGTAGAGGATGACTTCATCTTTGCCTTGCAGTACCGTTTGGGTACACTTGGCTAAAATCCGTACTGTGGTAGTTTTGATGCCGCCCCCCGTACCCCCAGGGGATGCTCCAATAAACATAAGAATAATCATCACAAATAGAGCAGTGGTGGTCATACTTGCCAGATCGATCGTGTTAAAGCCTGCGGTGCGAGTGGTGACTGATTGAAACCACACCACCCCTAATTGTTCTAACCAGTTGAAGGCTTGCATTTGCGGTGTGCCCTGTTCCGTAATCCACAATAGAACCGTGCCCAGACCAATCAAGAAGACGGTGGTGGAGAGAACTACTTTGAAATTGAGACTAAAGTTAGTTTTGGGGTCGTGCTGGTGCGGGGAAATTACCGCTCTCAGCCATAAATATAGTTCTAAAAGCACTTGATAGCCAATGCCCCCACTAATAATTAGAGCAGGAATGATGAGATTGATTGCCCCCGATCGAGCATAGTCCATCAAACTATTACTGAAAAGACTGAATCCCGCATTATTGAAAGCACTGATACTGTGAAATACTGATAACCACAGGTTTTTTAGTCCGTCTTCGCCACCCCATACAAACCATAGGGCGATGGCTCCCCCCGCTTCAAATAAACAGGTAGTAACGATGATCGATCGTACCACCCGGATTCCGCCCTGCATCCCCGGCAGGTCTAGGGATTGTTGTAAGGTGAGTTTTTCACGCAGACTAAATTTTTTGCCAATGAGAATCAATAAAAAGGAAGTGGCGGTCATGTAGCCCAGCCCCCCCACCTGAATCAAGAGCAGTAGGACCAATTGCCCCCAAAAATTGTAGTAAGAGCCCACATCCACTACCGCCAGTCCCGTGACGCATACCGCCGAAGTGGACATGAACAAGGCTGTGAGGGGATTACTCCAACTATTACTGGCAGTGGTGATGGGCAGGCACAGGAGCAAGGCTCCCACACAAATGACAAATAAAAACCCTAGACAAATTGTCCGAGCTGGAATCACAGTTCTCTCACCACCAGTGCTTCCCCTTGCTGTTCCCCCACCAACACCACATCGGTAATGCCCACAAATAAGCCGTTTTCCAGTACGCCGGGGATATTGTTAATCTGCATTTCTAGGGTTTTGGGGTCGTCAATGCCCGCAAAGGTCACATCCAAAACCATATTGCCCTGATCCGTAATCACTGGACCATCCTTTTTTACCCCCATGCGCAATTCAGGTTTACCGCCAAGGGCTGAGAGGGCGCGGGAAACAGGGGCGATCGCCATGGGCAATACTTCCACAGGAAGCGGAAAAGTAGTGCCTAATTTGGTTACCAGTTTGGACTGATCCACCACCACAATAAACACTTCCGCCAAGGAATCCACCACCTTTTCCCTAGTGTGAGCGGCTCCCCCGCCTTTGATTAAATTTTTCTGGCTGTCCACTTCATCCGCGCCATCGATCGCCAGATCAATTTTGCTCACCTCATCTAGGGTAGTCAGGGGTACGCCATACTTTTTCGCCAAAACCGAGGCTTGAAAAGAAGTGGGAATACCGACAATATCTTTAATTTCGCCTGTTTTCAGTCTTTCGCCCAACTTGGCGATGGCAAATGCGGTGGTGGAACCAGTGCCCAGACCAACCACCATGCCAGACTGTACCCGCTGTGCCGCAGTTTCACCGACTAATTGTTTCAGTTGTTTGGTTAAATCTGTTGTGGTCATGTAAAAAATGGGTCTAAAACCCCCTCGTTGACGACGGTGTTAATTCTTTAACACTACCATATCAATTCCCAGAATAAGCACGGGTCTGTTATGGCAGAAGAAATACGGATTGAGATATTATGACCCTCACCCCCAGCCAATCTCCAGTCTGAAGTTTCAATCAAGACAATTTGCGAATTTCCGTGCAAAAGGAAGCAATGTTAGACATCCCTGTAGTCAAGCCCGCCCGCATACAGATATTGGGCTTGGGAAACCACAGTTTCTCTTCGGAATAGACCATGCCATACTCAGTAATCAGACACAGTACCCCGTCATCACTGACCCGATAGCGCCCCGCCACTGGGCTTTTTTCCGCATACCCCTGTTGCCGTAATAAGGTTCCTGCCTGCATATTATCTGGTTCCCCGATCGCCACCAATACGGTACTGCCAGACTGCTGGTCGGGGGCGCTGTCCCATTCCATGGAGCCTTGCCATGACACCTGGGCGGCACAGAGGGCACGATCGACGGCATATTCATGGAGTTCACACAGGGCAATTACGGCAGGGTCATCCAGCGACAGATTTTCTACCTTAATCTCCGATTTACCACTCTCGGATTTTTTAATAATTAAATGATGACTGGTGCGCTGGGATAGCCATGTGCCCGCCCGCTGTTGGAAAAATTCAATAATGGTCATGGCTGACATAATTTAATGATTGGCTCGATTTTAACTTTATTTAACCAAATGTGCGAAATTCCCCACAGTCTATACAGTGGGGATGGATAGCTGAACCTGACTGATTCTGGATGTACTGTTTCACAATTTCTAGGGGTGCAATACACTTAGAATCGTGCCACAACTTAGCTCTTCCCCAATACACTCTATTGAAATGTACAAAGTGAGTAAGAATCTACTGGTAAACAGGCGGCAGACCTTTCGACTGTATCCAACCCCAGCCCAAGAAAAGGCTTTGTTGTCTGCCCGTCGTCTGCATTGCTACCTGTACAATGCCTGTGTCGCCCATCGGGAGTATGAATACAAACGCAATCGCAAAACGGTTACCTACTTTGAGCAACAAAACCTACTACCAGAGTTCAAGCAGGTATGGACAGAGTTTGCTCAGTTGCACTCCCAGTCCCTGCAAGCTACGGTCAAGCGGGTAGATTTGGCATATCAATCTTTCTTTCAAGGACTGCGGGGCAAACCCAAATACAAATCAATTCGGGGGTATTCGGGTTGGACATATCCTGCCCAGTCAGGGTGGAAGGTGCATAGCAATGGCAAGCATGGCACTGTAACGCTGAATGACTTGGGTATCACTCTCAAGATGCGTGGCAAAGCCAAGGATTGGGGTGTGCCAACCACCCTGACCATTGTCTATAAACCAGCAAAACGGCAGTGGTATGCCTCATTCACCGTAGCGGTGGCAGTACCTGAAACCAAGTTTGGCTCTGCATCCGATTTGAAATATAAATCGATCGTTGCCTACGATTTGGGTACAGAAACAGCCATAACTTTATTTGATGGAGGTGAATTTTATGAAATCGAAAACCCTCGGTTTACCCAAAAGAGTGAGGAGAAGATACGCCAGACCGCCAAATTGAAACGA
>Ga0272446_1001391_pt1 | contig 35137 bp, 26 predicted proteins | sample YNPCB0061_FD_194587 | JGI IMG/M metagenome (GOLD analysis project Ga0272446, IMG submission 194587) | Hot spring microbial mat communities from Yellowstone National Park, WY, United States - YNP-CB-006-1 | ecosystem: Environmental > Aquatic > Thermal springs > Hot (42-90C) > Sediment | place...
CTGGATGTTGTGGGTTTGCGGTGGTTTGGGGCGGGAGTGGCGGCGGGCGTGGTTGGGGCGGTGGTGTGGCTGGGGCTGACCTGTGGGTTGGAGAACTATTGGTTCTGGATATTTGTCTCCGCCAGCCGCCGATTGGCACGCCCTACCATTCCAGAGACCTACGGAAACTATGCGCCATGGGCTGTGGGGGGGGCGTTGGTACTTGGCTGGTGGCTGTGGCAGCGGAAAGGGGAGACGGCGCGCCCGTCCTGGGTGACAACCGCCAGTCTGGCGCTTTTGCTGGGGCCTTTTGTCGTGGTGAGCGCCATAACCTGGCTCTGTGGACGCTTCTTCGTTGAGTTCGATTATCCGCTGCTGTCGCTGTGGGTTCCGGTCATGATCCTCACGCTGGTCGTTGGGTTGTGGCAACTGCCGTCAGCCTTGTCGGCGTCACAACCGGTTCGGGCGATGCTCCCGTGGATGGCTGTCATCCTGACATTCTTTTCGTTTCTCTCCCAAGGCTACACCCGGTCATCCTACGGAATATGGGCATGTTTCGCGCTCATGGTGGCCTATGCGGTGAGTCCGTTTGGCAGCGACCGCCGACAGCCGCTGGTGTGCTGGGGGATCGCCCTCACCCTGACGCTGGCGGCCATCCCCTACGTGTATCACAACATCCGGCTGCGCTATGTTGACCAGCGGGGAGCATCGTTGCAGACCGTCTCTTCGGGCCCCCTCCGCGGCTTTACGGCCTACAGTCCTCATCTCAGTAACTTTGCCGAATTGCTGGGTTTTGTGGCTGACCACATTCCTGAAGCCGAACCGGTGGTATGTATCCCACAGGAGGAACCGTTTTATGTGGTCACCGGGCGGCGCAACCCGCTTCCCATGGTCATCTTTGACCGGACAGCGACACCCTTTTCCCCGGAAAGCATTGTGGAAGAAGCCGGGCGCCGGCAGGTGAAATGGGTGATTGTCAAGCGGGTGCTGCAAATGGACTGGATTTTGGCCAAAGAGATCAAGGGGATTCCAGAGGCCTTTTCCAGAAAGTACCCCAGGGTGGCGCGGCTGAAGGGCTATGACATTCTGTATCGGTCGGCTCCGGCACAAGCTGATTCACCCTGAGCAGGTAAGCCGCTATGCTATCCCTCCATCGAACTTCGCCGTTCGGTGGGATTTTTCATCACCAAGGAGACAACCATGAAACTACCCGGTCTGGACCGCCTGCCTGGTTTTGAGCGCGCCATGGAGCAGATGCAGCAGAAGCAGGAAGAAATCAAGCGCGCACTGGAAAGTGCACGGTGTGAAGGGACTGCGGGCGGCGGCATGGTGCGCGTCACGGTCAATGGCCTCAAGCAGGTTGTGTCGGTCAAACTCGATGCCGAGGCGCTCGCCGACAAGGAAATGCTCGAAGCCCTGATTGTTGCCGCTGTCAACGAAGCCGGCCGCCGCGCGGATGAAGTTGCCCAGCAGCAGATGCAGCAGCAGATGACGGGTCTGCTCGGTAACCTGAAAATTCCCGGTATGTCCTAGCATCAGGCGTGTGCCTGAGCCTCTTATGGCAGAATTTGCGGAACCGATTGCCCGCCTGATTGACGAGTTCAGGCGATTGCCGGGTATTGGCCACAAGTCAGCCCAGCGGCTGGCTTTCCACGTCCTGCGCGGCAGCGCCGAAGACGCCGAACGGCTCGCACTGGCCATCACCGAAGTCAAGTCCCGGATGACCTTCTGCTCGGTGTGCCACAACCTGACGGACATCGGGCAAGACCCTTGCGCGTACTGTACCAACCCGGCCCGCGACCAGCATCTGCTCTGTGTCGTCGAAGAGCCATACAACGTCTTTGCCATTGAACGCACCGGCGAGTACAAGGGCCTGTACCACGTCCTGCACGGGGCCTTGTCCCCCCTCCGGGGGATTGGCCCCGACGACATCCACCTGCGCTCGCTGCTGGAACGCCTGCGCACCCTGGAGGTGACGGAAGTCATTCTGGCCACGAACCCGACCACGGAAGGCGAGGCCACGGCCAACTACATCGGCCGCCTGCTCAAGCCCATCGGCATTCGGACGACACGGCTGGCCATGGGGCTGCCGGTCGGAGGCGACCTCGAATATGCCGATGAAGTCACGCTGTACAAGGCACTGGCCTATCGGCGCGAATTGTAAGCCGTACGGTTTCCGGCGCTATGGTATCTGGCGGGGGACGGGCAGCGGATAACCCTGCTGCTGGGCCCGTACTTCGCCCTTCCGCCGCTCCCGTTTCAGCTCATCCAGGTAGTCGTCGAAATCCACCTGCATGGTGTGCCGCTTGGACCTGACATAGCGGGCAAACATGCGCTCCCGCTCCCGCGCGATGTCCCGCTCCATCGCCTCACGGGTGGGCAGGGCATACTCACCCTTGAGATAGGACGCCACCCACTGTCCCTGCGCTTCGGCCAGCGGCATGATCGCGCCCAGCGGCTGAAGCAGGCCGATGAAGAAGATGTTGGGAATGTCCGGCTTGAACACCCGCCGAAACAGTGGCAGATCATTGTCCGGCGCGGAGATGAAGTGCTCATCGAAGAAGGGAAAGGTCACTTTGTAGCCGGTGCAGTACACAATCACGTCCACATCCTCAACGCTGCCGTCGGCAAAGCGGACCTGGTTGCCCAGCAGTTCGGCGATGTTGGGTTTTGGCGTGATGACCCCGTGGGTGATGCGGTCCAGGATGCGTCCTGAAATCGTCGGATGCGCTTCACCGAAACGGTGGTCCGGCTTGGGCAGGCCATAGTCCTCCATCCGTCCTACGGTCAACCGCAGCGTCCACTCGAAGAGGCGTTGCCGTACGGACCACGGAATTTTGGCCGTCGTCACAATCTGGTCGAGGGGCCGGCCGAAAATGTATTTGGGAATGATGTACGCCCCGCGCCGCGCCGCCAGGTAGGTTCGTTTCGCCACTTCGCTGGCTTCGCAGGCAATGTCCATGGCGCTGTTGCCCATCCCCAGCACGACCACGTTCTTGTCGCGGAAGATGTCGTTATCCACGTAGTAGTGGGAGTGCAGCGTCAGTCCGTCGAATTCTCCGGGGAAGGGTGGTTCTGGATAGCGCGGGTCCCAGTGGTGACCGTTGGCGACAATGAGCGCGTCGTAGTGTGCCACCTGTCCGTTGTCGAGCGTAATGACCCACACCCCATCGTCCCGGCGCTCGGCCCACTTGACGCCGGTCTCGAACCGGATGCGGGACCGAAAGCCGAAGTGATCCACGTAAGCATCGAAGTACTCGGCAATCTGCGAGTGATGGGGAAAGACCGGATAGTGCTTCGGCATGGGGAAATCGGAATACTGCATGCGCTCGCGGGACGTGTTGATAAAGAGCCGGCGGTAAGCCGATGACATCCCGTTTTTGTTGCCGAAAACCCAGTTGCCGCCCACGCGGTCACTTTTTTCGTAGCAGTCAAAGTCAAAGTGATGCTCGTGAAGCGCCTTGGCAGCGGTGATGCCGGAGCAGCCCGCGCCGATGACGCAGACCTTGGGAAGTTCAGAACCTGTGCGTGCCATGGGTGAATGCAAGAAGCCTGGTGGTGTGAAACTGACGAAGGTATGGGCCTGGGGAGTCCGCGCAAACCGGAGTGTAAAGCATCCTGCAACCCGGAGACACTACCCGGTGCAGAAAGGCGTGCCGCCGGAAATGCCCGCCCGGTGAAAGCGTCCTTCACGTTGCACTTGGCTCTGGGCTATGTCATCACATGCGGCTATGACCGACCGCCGATTCTACGTCACGACACCGATTTACTACGTCAATGCCCGTCCCCATCTGGGGCATCTCTACACGACCCTGCTGGCCGATACCTTGGCGCGGCACTATCGCCAGCGCCGCTTCGAGACGTTTTTTCTTACCGGCACGGATGAGCACGGCCTGAACATCGAGCGGGCGGCAGCGGCCGCCAACCTGCCGGTCAAAGCCTATGTGGATGCCACTGTCGCCGAGTTTCAGCGCACGTTCGCGGCCTTTGGTCTCCAGCCCGATGACTGGATTCGCACGACTGATCCCGCCCACATTGCCGGCGCACAGACACTGTGGCGGCAGGTACGCGAGCGCGGCTACATCTACAAGGGACACTACGAAGGCTGGTACTGCCCAAGCTGCAATGAGTTCAAGGAGGAAGTCACGCCGGGCGAAGCGCCGGTGTGCGACATTCACCTGCGCCCGACCGAGTGGGTGGCCGAAGAGAGCTACTTTTTCAAACTGTCGGCCTTTCGTGACCGCCTGCTGGAGTTTTATGAAACGCAGCCCGAGGCCGTCCAGCCTGACACGCGCCGCAACGAAGTCAGAAGCTTCGTCGCCGCCAACCTGCGGGACCTCTCCATCAGCCGCATTTCGGTCAAGTGGGGAATTCCGGTGCCCGATGACCCGGCGCACACGATGTATGTGTGGTTCGATGCGCTGTCGAACTACATCACCGCGCTTGGCTACGGCAATGGGCGGCGGCAGGACTTCGACCGGTTCTGGCCGTATGTGCTGCACCTCGTCGGGAAGGACATCCTGCGTTTCCATGCCGTGTACTGGCCGGCATTTCTGATGGCGGCCGGGTTGCCGCTGCCCCGGCGTGTGTTTTCGCATGGGATGTGGCTGTCCGGCGGACGCAAGATGTCCAAGACGCCGGATGCCAGCGGGCGTTCCAACGCGATTGATCTGGATGTGCTCCGCCGCCACTTCTCCAACGATGTCGTACGTTATTTCTGCCTGCGCGAAATGGCCTACGGGCAGGACGGTGACTTCACCTATGAAGCTCTCATTGACCGCGCCAACGGTGATCTGGCTTCCGGGCTTGGGAATCTCGCCAGCCGGACGGTGACGCTCATCCGCAAAGCCTTTGGCGGCGCTGTGCCGAATGTGCCGCCGGATGCGCCGGAAGAGGCCCGCGCCATGGCTGCCACCATAGCCGAGCGGTTTGCCGCCCAGCGCCCGGTGTTCCTGGCGCATATTGAGCGTTTGGCGCTCAGTCGGGCGCTTGAAACCGCCTGGGAACTCGTGGCCCTGCTTGACAAGTATCTCAGCGACACTGCGCCCTGGAAACTCACGGCGCACCCTGGAGCGCAGCCGCGCCTGGCCACGATTCTGCATACGGCCGCCGAAGGGTTGCGGCATCTGGCCGTCTGGCTGTATCCCTTCCTGCCCGATGCCACGGGGCAGCTCTGGAACCGCCTGGGGCTGGCGGGACATCCGGCGGCGGTTGCGCCCGAAGACCTCTCATGGCAGCGTTTTGAGGGGGCTGTGGTTGCTGACGGCCCCGGACTTTTTCCACGTCTGGATAAAACAGCCATTATGAACGACATCGAGAACACGTCACGGCCAGGGACACCGGAGTTGACGGCCGCGCCCTCCCAGGCAGCGGAACCGTCACCGGCAGGTGGTGAAAGCGGCTACATCACGATTGATGATTTTGCCAAAGTGGAGCTGCGGGTGGGGCAGGTGCTGACAGCCGAGCGCGTCCCGAAGGCGGACAAGCTGCTGTGCCTGCAGGTGGATGTCGGCGAGACTGCGCCGCGTCAAATCCTGGCCGGCATTGCCCAGTACTATGCCCCAGAAACGCTCATCGGACGGAAAATCGTCGTCGTCACCAACCTTGCCCCGCGCAAACTGCGGGGGCTTGAATCCAACGGCATGCTGCTGGCGGCTTCGGTCGGAGAGCAGGGGCGGCCGGTGATTGCCACGTTTGCCGAAGACGTACCCAACGGTGCGCGGCTCAAGTAGGGACGGTTTCTTCACCCCCCGATGCAAGTGCTATTTCGCGGCGGAGAAGTTCAGAAAGACCATGCAGACCAAACTCCTGACCAGGCGTTTTGATACGCCCAACTCACGCAGTATCGCCACCTACCTGGCCGATGGCGGCTACGCCGGCCTCAAAAAGGCCCTGACCGGCATGCAGCCGGCGGAGGTCATCGAGGAAGTCAAAAAGTCCTCCCTGCGTGGGCGCGGCGGGGCTGGTTTTCCCACCGGGATGAAATGGGGCTTTGTGCCCGTCAACTCGCCCAAACCGAAGTATGTCGTGTGCAATGCCGACGAAAGTGAGCCGGGGACGTGCAAGGACCGCGAGCTGATGGAAAAAGACCCGCACCAGCTTATCGAAGGCCTGCTCATTGCCGCTTATGCGCTGCTGTCAAAGCAGGTGTTCATCTACATCCGGGGCGAATACTGGTATCTGATTGCCATTCTCGAACAGGCGATTGCCGAAGCCCGGGAACATGGTTTCGTCGGGAAAAACATCTGCGGCACATCATTTGAATGTGAAATCGTCGTGCATCCGGGGGCCGGGGCCTACATCTGCGGCGAGGAGACGGCGCTGCTCAACTCGCTGGAGGGCTACCGGGGGCATCCCCGGATCAAGCCACCGTTTCCGGCGGTTGCCGGGCTGTATGGCTGTCCGACCGTCGTCAACAACGTCGAGACCTTCTGCGCCGTGCCGCACATTATCGTCAATGGCGGCGACTGGTACCGCAGCTTGGGAACGGAAAAATCCGGTGGGACAAAAATCTTTTCCGTCAGCGGTCACGTCAATCGTCCGGGGAACTATGAAGTCCGCATGGGCTATCCGCTCAAGCAGCTCATTGAGGAGGACTGCGGGGGCATCCGTGGGGGGCGCAAGCTCAAGGCCGTCATTCCGGGTGGCTCATCGGTTCCGATCATGACGGCCGAGGAGGTCGAGCAGGCGACGCTCGACTACGAAGGCATGGTCAAGGCCGGCTCGATGCTCGGTTCGGGCGGGGTCATCGTCATGGATGAAACGACGGACGTTTTCATGACGACCTACAACCTCATCCACTTCTACAACCACGAGTCCTGTGGCTGGTGCACGCCATGTCGGGAGGGGACGGACTGGCTGCTCAAGCTGTTCAAAAAGATTGCGCGCGGCGAGGGCACGACGGCTGACCTGGACACCATCCGGCGGTTGTGCCCGAATATCGAGGGCCGGTCACACTGTCCGCTGGGTGATGCGGCAGTGTGGCCGATTACGAGTGCGATGAAGAAGTTTCCCGAAGACTTTCTCAAGCACGTCAAGCCGGCGACGGCGGTGCCCTCGGCAGCCTGAACGATGACGGACGTTGCCCACCGCGCCATCTTTTTTGACCGGGACGGCACGCTCAACGAGGAAGTCGGCTACATCAACCACGTGTCCCGTCTGCGCCTGCTGCCGGCGGCAGCGGCGGCCGTCCGGGCCGTCAATGCTGCCGGGTGGCGGGCCATTGTGGTGACAAACCAGGCCGGGGCGGCGCGAGGCTATTTTCCGGGCTGGATGATTGAGGCCGTCCATGCCCGGTTGCAGGAAGAACTTGCCGCCGCCGGGGCGCGACTCGATGCGATTTACGTCTGCCCGCACCATCCAACCGTCGGCGAGCCGCCCTACCGGCTGGATTGTGAGTGTCGCAAGCCCAAGCCCGGTTTGCTGCTGCAGGCGGCGCGTGACTTTGGGCTGGAACTTACGCAGTGTGTCGTTGTTGGCGACCGCTACAGTGACGTGCAGTTGGCGCACCGGGTGGGCGCGCAGGGCGTGCTGGTGCTTACGGGTTACGGGCGGGGCGAGTATGAGTATCAACGGGAGCAGTGGTCCGGTTGGCCGGACTACGTTGCCGAAGATGTCCTGGACGCTGTGACCTGGGTTCTGAAAACACAAGGCATTACCTCGTCCACCACACCTGTTCAACCGAAGAGCGGCTTATGACGACGAATGTGGCGACCTCCGACAGGGCAACCCGCTGGGTCTATCCGCTGCTGCTGGCACTCGTCTTTGCTGCTCTGGTGTGGGGAAGCTGGCGGAAGTGGGGCAATCCCTTCGTGGACTATGGCATCGAGTTGTACGTTGCCTGGCAGTTGTCCGAGGGAAAGCATCTGTACCGGGACATTGTGTGGTTGGGCGGGCCGCTGTCGCAGTACACGAACGCCCTGTGGTTCCGGTTGTTTGGGGTGTCCTATCTGACCCTGTCGCTGGTCAACATCGCGTTCGTGGCCGGTCTGACGGTGCTGCTCTATCGCTTTTTCACCCGGACGATTGAGCGGGCCGCCGGCTTCACCGCCGGGTTGGTCCTGCTCGTCGTGTTTGCCTTTCAGGCCTATGAAACCGACGGAAGCTGGGATTACGTCGCGCCCTATCGTCATGAAGCCGTTCACGGCCTTGGGTTGGCCATCCTGGGGTTGTCGGTCTTCGCCGATTACCTCCAACAGGGTGGGAAATGGCGTCCCTTCGTTCTTGGTCTCTGCTTCGGCGCCGTGTGCCTGACAAAGATTGAACCGTCTGGGGCTATGGCAGGTGCGCTTGTCAGTGGCTACTGGCTCGGCCTGAGATTTCTGCCGCTTCTACGGGAACGATGGCGACCGGATGTGGGCTGGTTCATCGTTGGCAGCGTGGTCATACCGCTTGGATTTGGCCTGTACCTCGCCACTCAGATGCCTTTGAAGTTGGCTGTAACCGGCCTGCTTGGGAACTGGCTGAATGTGGCCCGGACGGATGCCGTCGGACAGGTGTTTTACCAGCGCGTCATGGGACTGGGGCGCTGGAGGGAAAACCTCCTCCGTATGGGGGGCGGTTGCGGGGCGTTTATCGGCGTCCTGGGCGTATTTACCGGTCTGGAAGTGGCGCTGCGCAGGGTGACACGCGGATGGGTGGTTTGGTCCGGGGCCGCCTTTTTGGTCACCTGGCTCATTGCCCACACGTGCATGCCATGGGCTTTCTTTTTGCGCCCACTCCCACTGCTGACCGGACTGATCCTCGCCGGTGTGGCCTGGACGACCATGCACTGTTCTGATCAGACGCAGCTTGCACAGCGGTGGATTCCCCTTACGGTCTGGTGCGTGTTCGGGCTGCTGCTGCTGGGGAAACTCGGACTGGCAGCCCACGCCGGCCAGTATGGTTTCACGCTGGCGTTGCCGGCCACGGTGCTGCTGGCGGTGAGCGCCATCAGCCTCTGGCCGGAGTTCATCCGGGCGAAGGCGTGGGGCACGGGTGCGCTCGTCCGCTGGGGAAGCGCCGGGGTGTTGGTGGCCTTTTTTCTGGCAGCGCAGGAAAGCCGTAGCTACTTCCACTCGGCAAAGACCATGCCGCTCGGCGCTGGCGCCGACCGCATGCAGACCTTCGGACCGCCGCTGAGCGAGACCGGGGGCATCACGGCTGCGGCGCTGGAACACATGGCGCAGACCATGCCACCGGGGGCGACACTGGTTGTCATCCCCGATGGCATCGTTCTCAATTATCTGTTGCGGCGTGAAAACCCGACGCCGTACACCGTTTTCGATCCCGTTCTGATGGCGGTCTATGGCGGGGAGGAACGGGTGGTGGAAACACTGACGGCCCATCCGCCCGATTACATTGCCCTGGTGCAGCGTAACTTTTACGAATACGGACTGGCCCCCTTTGGACAGGACCCACGCTTCGGCCGCACCATCCTGGTCTGGGTTGAGAAACACTACGAGGTGGTGCAGGTCTATGGAGCGCCGCCGATTGGCGAGGCCTTTGGCATTGCGCTGCTGCGCCGTAAAGCCACTTCCGGCGAGGCGGCAAGCCATGCGCCGTGACGGGTTTGCCAAGCTCCCGGGACTTGCTTAGTATGGCCCGCCGATTACCAGAGACTGGCCCGCGACGGTAAGGGTGTGAAAAGTACCGAACACTGTATGCGCACTGTGGAGTGGACGCCGGCTGGCGTGCGTGTCATTGATCAGCGCGTTTTGCCCGGCACGGAGACCTATCATACGTACGCAACCTACGAGGAGGTTGCCGAGGCCATTCGGACGATGGTCATCCGTGGGGCCCCGGCCATTGGCGTGGCGGCGGCGTTCGGTATTGCCTTGGGGGTTCGGGCAAGTGTGGCCGCCGGGGAAGACCTCCCGGCCGCCTTTGAGCGGATTTGCCAGACTATGGCTGCCACCCGCCCCACAGCCGTCAACCTGTTCTGGGCCATCGAGCGCATGCGTCGCCAGTTTGAACATCTGCGCGCCGAAAAGACACCGGAAGCCCTGATTGCAGAAGCCCTGGTGGCGGAAGCCCAGGCCATCCACGCAGAAGACATTGCCACCTGCCGCCAGATTGGTCGCCACGGCGCGGAACTCATTCCCGATGGCGCAACCGTACTGACCCACTGTAACGCCGGCGCACTGGCAACGGCTGGCTATGGGACGGCGCTGGGAGTGATTCGCACGGCCGTCGAGCAGGGAAAGCGGATTACCGTTTACGCTGACGAAACCCGTCCTTTTTTGCAGGGCGCACGCCTGACGACGTGGGAACTGATGCAGGACGGCATACCGGTGACGTTGATCTGCGACAACATGGCCGGTCACTTCATGAAGCTGGGGCGCATTGACTGTGTTGTTGTCGGCGCTGACCGGATTGCCGCCAACGGTGACACCGCCAACAAGATTGGCACCTACATGGTCGCCGTGCTGGCCCAGCGCCATCGCATTCCATTCTATGTGGCCGCGCCGGTTTCCACCCTGGACCTGACCCTTGAGACCGGTGAGGGCATTCCGATTGAAGACCGCGCCGCACAGGAAGTCACGCATATTGCGTCCGTACCGGTGGCGCCCGCTGGTGTGGCCGTCGCCAACCCGGCCTTTGACGTGACGCCACACGATCTCATCACCGGGATTATTACGGAGCGTGGGGTTGCCTACCCTCCCTTTACCGTGTCGTTGCGCCGGTTGGCGGCCGGCACATGACCACTCCAACACGCATGTTTTCGCTGGAACAAAAAGTCGGGCAGTTGTTGTTCATCGGCTTGCCCGGTCCAACCCTGGATGCCGAAGCACAGCAGCTTGTCAAGTCCATCCAGCCGGGTGGCGTCATTCTCTTTGCCCGTAATCTGGAGTCCCCGCAGCAAACGGCCGAACTGACAGCCGACATCCGCCGCTTCAGTCGGGTGATGCCACTCATCTCGATTGACCAGGAAGGCGGGCGTGTGGACCGCCTCCGCCACCTGGCCGGGCCGATGCCCTCGGCAAAGCAAATTTCACTTGCGGACGATGCCAAGCTGGCCTTTGAACTGGGGGTGGTGACGGCGGATTTGCTCCGGCTGCTGGGCTTCAACATGAACTTTGCCCCGGTGCTCGACATCGAGGCCGCCAACGATCAGCCCAACGGGCTGGAAGAACGTTGCTGGGGTGGGCAGGCCATGACGGTCATCCGCTTTGCCGGGACCTACCTCGAAGGTTTGCAGAACCACGGCATTCTGGGGTGCGGCAAACACTTTCCGGGTCTGGGCGACACAGCCGTGGATTCCCACCACGCCCTGCCCACCGTCAACCGTTCGGAAAAGCAGCTTCTGGCGGAAGACCTGCGGGTTTATGCCGACCTGTTCAGCACGCTCTACACCCGTGTCCCGGCGGTGATGACCGCCCATGCCAGTTATCCGGCCTTTGACGGTCACAGCGGTATTCCGGCTTCGCTGTCCCGCAACGTCGTGACCGACCTGCTTCGCAAGCGCATGGAGTTTTCCGGCATCGCTATTTGTGACGATCTCGAAATGGGCGCCATCCAGAAAACCGTTGAGTTTTCAGAAGCTGTCGTCCGTGCCGTCGAAGCCGGTAACGATATGCTGCTTGTCTGTAGCCGTCCTGACCTGATGCAGGAAGCCCAGACGACGCTCGTGCGCGCTGTGGAGACCGGGCGAATTCCCCGGTCGCGTCTGGAGGTCTCGATTGACCGGATTGCCAAAGTCAAGGCCATGGTCATGGCTCCCTATGCCTACAGCGCCGAAGCGTTCCGCCGGGCAACAGAGCGGTTGGCCGTCCTTCACCGGGCGGTGATGGGGTCAGCCGCGCCACAGGAAAGTCTGTCCTAAAGTCTGTCCTGAAGAGAAAATCGGCCCATGACGTTGGGTGCACAGCGGTGGCTTCGATTCCTGGCGCTGACCGGCGTGCTGGTGACGACGGCCTATCTCCTGTCCTATTTCGTGACCCGGCGCGCGCCCTCCAGGCCGCCAGATGTGGCACGCCGGGACCTCACCCCGGACATCGAGGTTGTTTCCAACGATTTCCAGTACCTTCACAAAGAAGGCGACATCACCCGGCTGATCCTCCGGGCGAAGCGGGATACGGCTTTTGTGAACGGACAGCACAAACTCGAAGGCGTTGAGTTGCAGACATTTGACGCCCAAGGACAGCCTACGGGCAAGCTGACGGCCGAAACCTGTGACTATGATCCAACGGCGCGGACTTCGGATTTCAGGGGCAACGTCGTGCTGACGACGACCCAGGGACTGACCGTTAAAACCGAGTCCATCCGCTATGACCGCGAGGCTGAAGCGGCCACCACGTCCGACCCGGTGCAGTTCGTCCGCGGGCGTGTGAGCGGAGAAGCCAGGGGGGCGCAGTTCGATGGCAAGGCCGACCGGCTGGTGTTGGAAAAGGACGTGCGCACGACCGTTACCCCTGAAAAGCCAACCCAGCCTACGACCGTCATCACTGCCGGCCGGGCTGAATATCTGGCCCGCGAAAAACGCCTCGTGCTTGGCCAGGGGGCGCGGGTGACACAACGCGGGGATGCCCTTGCGGCGCAAACCCTGATCGCTCAACTCGATGACGCCCAGCGCCTCCGCCGGGTCGAAGCCCAGACGGCGGCCACCTTGCAGAGTGCCGAAAAAGGTTTTGTTCTGACGGCCTCGGTGCTGACCTTCGACTTCGATCCCCTGGGAGGACTGACGCAGGCCGTCGGTACGGGGCAACCTGTCCTCCGGCAGCAAACCGGGACTGAACACCGCGAAGTGACCGGCGAGCGTCTGGAAGCTTCCTTTACCCGTGGCGCAAATGCCAGTGAGATCACACGGGCGCAGGCAACCGGCAGCGCGCGCCTGCACATCGAGCCAGTCCGTGTCACGGCTGGCCGGACGCCGGAGCGGAAAAACCTTCAATCCGACACGCTGCGCGTGACTTTTGCGCCGGGGGGACAGGTCATGCAGAGCGCCGAGGCGGATGGGGCTGCCGTCCTGACCGTAGCGCCACTGGCACCGACGCCGCGCAGCGAAAGCAAAATCCTCCGCGCACCGCGTCTCACGGCAGACTTTTACCCCGACGGCAAAGTGCAGACCTGTACGGCCACCGGCGGCGTCGAGATGCGGGCCGAGCCGGCGCTGGACAACCCGCTGCGGATTCCCCGCCGGACGACGAGTGAGCGGGCGGAAGCCACGTTTGATGCAGCGCAGGGCGAGCTGGTCCGTATTGTGCAAACCGGCCAGGTGGCTTTCGAGGAAGGTCCACGCCAGGCGCGGGCCGAGCAGGCCACATTTCTTCGGGCGCAGGAAGTCGTCGAGTTGCGCGGTCGTGAAAAGCGTCCGGTCGTATGGGACGAGACCTTGCGGGCAGAGGCCCGGGAACTCGACCTGTCCACGGCGGCACGCTCGCACATGGCGCGCGGCGACGTGCGTACGACGTACTACGAAGCCCGTCAGACGGGCAACACCGGGATGTTCGGGCAGCCAATGGCACCTGTTTTCATCACGGCGCAGGAAGCGCAGGTCGAACCACAGCGGGCCGTCTTCACCGGCGAAGCGCGCTGTTGGCAGGGAGACAGCTTCGTACGTGGCGACCGGTTGGAACTGTTCAAGGCTGACCGCCGCCTGACGGCAACCGGGCACGTCTCCACGGCCTTTTACCGCCTGGCCCGTCCTGCCTTACCAAAAGCTGCATCCACTCCCGAAGGTGCCCCAGTGTTTGGTACGGCGCAGACCTTTACCTACAGCGATGTGGAGCGGCGGGCGCGCTACACCAGAGAGGTCAGGTTGACACAAAGCGACACGACGCTGACAGCCGGGGAAGTCGAAATCGAGCTGGCTGCGCGTGAGAACCGGCTGGAGCGCCTGACGGCCACCAATCAGGTGGTCATCGTCCAGCCCGGCCGCCGGGTGACGGGCGATCTCGCCCGGTACACAGCGGCCGACGACCGCTACGTGGTGGTTGGCAATCTCGCCCGGGTCGAGGATGTCGAGCGCGGGGTGTCCGTGGCACCGGAGATTTCCTTCGTCAAATCAGAAGGGAGTGTCCGGGCTTCAGGCGGCGCGAAAGGTCAGCGCATCCGCACGACCTACCAGCCCAAGCCATAGGTTTCTACGGGGTGGCCTGGGTGAGCTGAAACACGGCGCGCAGTTCACCGGCCGGTTGTTGGCGGTGGGTCAGAATGGGCTGGCTGTACTTTGCCATGAGCGCCGCGTACGGTTCAGCGCCGAGCAGCTCCAGGTGCCGGAGCACCTCCAGTACGACCGTATTGCGGGCGCGGAAGCTGTCGCCATCCTCAATCTTGACTGCCAGACCAAGCGCATCGGGAAAGCGATCGCTCGCCGGGACGGCAACAGCGTGGACGCCTTCCGCGCCGACCTTCGAGAGCAGGTGCCCCGGTACGGCGCGCATCAAGTCCGTGTCAATGCGTTCGGTTCCACCGATGAGTTCGGGATGCGCCAGCATGGCCGTCGCCACCCGTCGGCTTTCCTCCGGGTAAGGGGAGTGGGCAAAGAGCCGGGCGTAACCAACGGCCAGGTTCTGGAGCGGCACGGCCCAGGTAGGCACTGTGCAGCCATCCAGGCCACGGGGCATGGCTCCCACTGCCACGTTGCACATCGTGGCGATGATGTTGGCAATTTCAGTCTGAAGCGGGTGTGTCGGAGCATCGTAATCCGCGGTCGCAAAACCGGCCGCGAGACAGCCGGCCAGCATGCCGGCGTGTTTGCCGGAACAGTTGTTGTGCAATGCCGTGATGGTGACCCCGGCAAGGCGGCGGGCCGCAGCGCGGTTGAACGGCGGATGCGTGCCGCACCGGAGCGCGTCTGCCGTAAGTCCCAGTCGGCTGAGCAATCCGGCAACGACGGCCGTATGTTCCGGCTCGCCATTGTGTGAAGCGGCCATGATGGCCAGTTCGCGCGTGGTGAGAGCAAAGCGTTCGGCGGCGCCGGTGCGGAGTACGGCCATGGCCTGAAAAGGCTTGGCCGCCGAGCGCAGGAAACAGAGCCAGTTCGGATCGCCTACGGCGGCCACAATCTGTCCGGTGGCGGTCGCGGCCACGATGGCGCCCCGGTGACGCGACTCCACGGCTGAGCCGCGCCAGACTTCGACGAGAACCGGTGCGCCCTGATTTGGCGATGCCTGATGTGGCGATGAAGGATGTGCCGGCATGAAGTTTCAAGCCCGGTGATTGGCGACGATGCGCCCCACGAGGTCGTAGGTATGGGTGGCTGTAATCTCCACGTGGACGAGGTCGCCCGGTTGTGGCGGCGCGAAGCCTTCCGGCGCGTCGGTAATGAGCACCCGCCCGTCAATGCCGGGCGCCTGGGTGGCCATCCGGCCCTGCCAGATCAGGTCGCTGTCGTCAGAAGGCCCTTCAAACAACACTTCGACGACACGGCGTTTGAACTGCTTGAGCCGCTGTTTGGAAAGCCGCGCCTGCAACCGCATCAGCTTTGCCCGACGGGCTTCGGCCGTGCGGGAGGGCACTTTGTCCGGCAGGTCAAAGGCTGGCGTGCCGTCCTCGTCGGAGTAGGTAAAGACGCCGACCCAGTCGAAAGCCTGGGCTGCGCAGAAGTCAAGCAGCACCTCGAAATCCGCCTGAGTTTCGCCGGGGTAGCCAACGATGAAGGTCGTCCGCAGGGCAACCCCCGGCACCCGCTCACGGATGCGCGCAATGAGTTTTTCCATAAACGACCGTGAACCGGGCCGGCGCATGGCGTGCAGCATCCGGGTCGCCGCATGCTGGAGCGGCATGTCAATGTAGGGGCAGAGCTTTGGTTCGCTGGCCAATACATCGAGCAGCGCGTCGCTGATGCGGGTGGGATAGGCGTAGAGAAACCGTATCCAGGTGATGCCCTGTACTTGCGCCAGGGCGCGCAGCAGGTCGGCCAGTCCGTGTTTCAGCCCCAAGTCTTCGCCGTAGCTCGTCGTATCCTGTCCGATGAGGATGATTTCCCGGACGCCTTCCTCTGCCAGGCGTTCGACTTCGGCGAGAATCGAGCCGATGCGCCGGCTGCGCAAATTGCCGCGCATCTGCGGAATGGAGCAAAACGCGCAGGGATGGTCACAGCCCTCGGCAATCTTGACGTAGGCATAGTGCCGGGGGGTGGTCCGTTGGCGCGGGGTGGTCTCGCTGTAGAGATAATCAGCGTCCGGCCGCGTACGCTCGCGCTGGGGGACGCCGCCTCGTGGACGGAGCACGACCGGCCGGGACGTGACGGTGGCCGCAGGCGTACGGAGCAGATGTGGCAGTTGCTCCAGTTCATTCGTGCCGATGAAGGCATCCACTTCCGGGAGTTCTGCCGGCAGTTGCTGGCGGTAACGCTCGACCAGACATCCGGCCACGATGAGTCGCCGTCCTGGCCGTTCGGCCTTGAGCGCCGCCATCTCCAGGATGGTGTCTATGGATTCCTGCTTGGCCGCTTCAATGAAGCCGCAGGTGTTGACGACGATGACATCGGCGCTACCGGCATCGTCGGTGAGGGCATAGCCGCTTTGCGCGGCCAGGCCGAGCATGACTTCACTATCAACCAGATTTTTGGGACAGCCCAGGCTGACCATACCAAGGCTTGGTTTGGGAGCTGTCATGATGTCAGGCGCGCCTTTCCGTTGACCGGGATGGATGTCAAAGCCTGTAGCTTACGTCACTGGCTGTCGAACAGCGAAGTCAAATACGCAAGATTGCCGAGCGGCGAGCGCATTTCACCGAAGCAGCCATCGTCCCGAAGCTGAAGGTAGCCGGTGGCCGGTGGCTGGCGCTCGATGGCACGCCGGATGGCCGGTTCACCCAGCCTGGAAGGCGTGGCCTCGCCGGCGCGGGTCAGGGCGATGAGCGCCAGCGTGGCGCGTTCGAGGTCTTCCCTTGGCTGGTTGACGCGGTGCAGGAAGGCGTCAGGTGTCGCATGCCATGTGGAACGGACGGGTTGCGGTGGCGCACCGTCCACGGCCTGGGGAAGCGTCTGTTCAAGGGCGCTGCGCTCGCCGAGAAACAACCAGTCATCCAGAAAGCATGCCGCCCGTCCGTCCCGGTGCGTTGACGCAGCCAGCGGGATACCGGTTGCGCCCAGACTCAGGTTGGCGATGCTGGCGCCATCCGCGCGCAGGTAACGGTCCAGCGTCGGCAGGAGACGGGTGCGGTCACGGACTGGCACGCCCAAAATCAGAGCGGTTGGAGTTCTGCGGCCGGGGTCAACCACCAGCCACTGCTCGCCAAGGAAGTCATCGAGGGCTTCCTGGGGGCGAATCCCATAGCGTTCGCGCAGTCCAACCACCAGCTCCCGGCTCAGAAACGCCACCGGAGCCGGGCTGCGGGCCGCAAGGGCAAGCTGTACCTGATCAAGCGCCGTGAGCGGTTGTGCCAGTCCGACGGCCGTCAGTCCACCGGTCGGCGGCAGGAATCGCTCCACACGGGGCGTCGCCAGCGCCGGACGCAAATGTGGCCGGAGGGCGGCGACGATATTCGGGTGCAGCGCCAGATGGTAACGCTCCACGACCTGTCCCGCCTGAACGTCGAGGCTGTAGCCCAGTCCGTTGGAAAGTCCGGTCAGCAGGGCCGTCAGCAGTGATTGTTCCTGACCGTTGGCCGAGATAGTGCCACCAGCGCCGGGGAGTCCCTGCCTGAGCCGAAGCGCGGCTTCCAGCCCTGCCGGATTGATGAACGCAAAAAGCCAGGACGATTGACCTTGCACCGTTTGACGGGCGTCTTCAAAGGCGGGAACTCCGGCAAGGGGCGGTCGGCGGCCGTCGGCGACATCAAGACAGGCCCGCAGGGCGGCTTCGTGATTGGCCAGAAAGAGCAGGTCGCCGCGTGTGGCCGCCCAGAGTGTCGCTTCAGGACGCGCTGGCGAGCGAAAGCACAGCACCTGACCGCCAGCATCAGCGTGGTCGGAACGCTGCGGGTCCGGGCCAAGCAGCCGGCGCGCCACGAGCGGGAGCCGCTCCTGCGCGAGGCTGGTGAGTTCTGCCCCAGACAGCCCGGTGGCGAGGCACAGCGTCAGTTGGGGCGTCACATCCAGCGTCGCGCCCTCCGCAGACGGCGGAGCCGCGGGCTTGCCCGGATTTGAGCCGGGCGTGTCTGACGGGGCCGCCGCAGGGGGAGGCGTGACTTCGGCGGTGATGCCCGTCACGATCAGCCCCCAGCGGGCGCGGGCCAGCAGGCGTGCTTCCGCGGGGCCAATGTCGAACCACTCGATGAGCCGGCCCCCGTGTAGGACATCCTCGAACTGTCCGGGAGTGCCAATAGCGGATTTGAGGTCTTTCCAGAACGACAGCTCTTCAAGGCGACGCAGTCCGTCCGGCAGCGAACCGGCTTCGATGAAGACCAGTGCCTCCCGTGGGCTGTAGCGTGCCAGATCGGGTGACGCCGGTTGCGGCCGCAGCCACAGCATCCAGAGCAGCATCCCAACCAGCGCCAGCCCAAGAGCAAACCATCCACCGTGGCGTGTGAGGTAGGACCCTGTGCGTGCCTTCACGCCCGCGACTCTAGTGCGTTTGGGGCGTGGGTGCAATGAACCACCTGGAGACCGGCGAGGGGGAAGCCGGCCGGGGGCCGTCACCAATTGGTTGAAAGTGCAGCACTTTGTATTGTCTTCACGTACACCTTTCTCAAAAAGAGGTTGACGTGCCGGGAGCGTGGTGATAACCATACGGCACGCAAAAGAACAGGGCAGTTGTCATCACGGGGCGTACCCTCATTTGCTCCAAGGCTTACATCGCTTGCACTGCGTGGCGTGCGCTTTCCAGAGCCAGGTTGACGTTTTCTCTACAAGTGACGAGTGCGTTGGAATGCATGACGCAGTGGCGCAAACAGATTCGTTGAGCCGCGGTCGGAGCTGGCGCCGGGTCCGCTGGCCGATGTCATTGCCTTTGGTTGCTGACAGGCCGGATTCTGTCTTTTCCAAGCTTGCTGTTTATTTATCCCACTCCTGCGAGAAATGGAGGCCGTAGCTTTGCCATGGGCCTGCTGGGTTTCGGTAGTGCCAAAACCACGGTTGGTATTGACATCGGTTCGAGTGCCGTCAAGGCGGTGGAACTCAAACCGCTCAAAAATGGCTTTGAACTCATCGCCATCGGCCATGCCAATCTCATACCCGATGCCATCGTGGATGGTCACATCATTGACCTCAACCACGTCAGCGATGCCATCGGTCGCCTCTTGGGGGAGCACAACATCAAAGCCCGGGATGTTCATACGTCGGTCTCCGGGCACTCGGTCATCGTCAAGAAAATTGAAGTCTCCTACATGAGCGATGATGAGCTGGCCGAACGGATTCAGTGGGAAGCCGACCAGCACATTCCCTTCGATATTACGGACGTCAATCTGGATTACTCCGTCGTGGGCCGCGATCCGGCCAGTGGTGTCATGCAGGTGCTGCTGGTGGCCTGCAAGCGCGACAAGATTGCCCAATATACGACGGTCATTTCACAGGCCGGGCGAAATCCGGTCGTCATTGACGTGGATGCCTTTGCCCTGCAAAACGCCTACGAAGTCAACTACCAGCCCATGCCGACCGCCACGGTGGCGCTGCTCGATATGGGTGCGACTGTGACGAGCATCAACATTGTCCGGGGCTCAAACTCGGTCTTTACCCGTGATATTTCGGCCGGCGGCAATCAATACACCGATCTGCTCCAGAAAGAGTTGGGGCTGACCTTTGAGCAGGCCGAAGCCCTGAAACGGGGTGTTCCGACAGACAATGGTTTGCAGCCGAGCGATGCCCAGTCGCTGATTGATTCGGTGACGGACATTCTCGCCATGGAAGTTCAGAAAACGATTGACTTCTGGCGCGCCACCAGTTCGTCGGATGTGGCGCCTATAGACCGGGTGCTTGTTGCCGGAGGTAGCTCGAAAATATCCGGTTTGACGTCTGCCTTCTCGGAACGGTTTGGGATTCCGGTCGAGCGGTTCAATGCTTTCAACCCTTCCCGGATTATCGTGAATCCGCGGAAATTTGATGAAGAGTATATTCGTGAAATGTCACCTACGATGGCTGTAGCGGTCGGGCTGGCCGCGCGTCCGCCCGGGCAGTAGGGCTGCGGCCAGCAGGGGGAGCCAGCCGGGGAACACGTGGAAAGTTTGTTCGTACCTGGTCCAACTCGTGCCTCGTGACACAGGCGTGATAGAAAGGGAGTCGGTCGGGCATCTGATGCCGGCTGACGAACATTTTGAATATGCCGAAAATCAATCTTGCCACAAGTGCGGTTAGCGAGCCGACACCTACCATTGCCCCCGCTTCTGCCCGAGGGGGGGCGCAGATCCTTCTGGTGATCATTGCGCTCGTGGTGGTGCTCGGCGTTTACCTCGTTGACAGTGTTTACAGTAACGATCTTGCCCGCAAGGCCAAGGAACATCTGGAGCAGGCCAAGAAACAAAAGGCCGAACTGGAGCAGGTCAAGAAAGAGCGGGATGAGTATGAGAAAAAGAAAAAGTTGCTGGAGACACGCCTGGAAATCATCAAAAAACTTGATGCCGAGCGGCGTGGCCCGGTCGGGGTGATGTCTCAGGTCAATGCGCGCATTCCTGCTGGTGTCCGGCTGGAGCGGATCAGTCTGCGGGGTAACAGTGTCACCATCGAGGGCGTCGTGGACCGGGCTGAAAAGGACCGGGAAAAGAAAAACCGGGACATCATCACCGAGTTTGCACAACAGCTCGAACTTCGATCGAACGGTCTCTTTACCAACGTCAATCCAACCTTTCAGGAGACAGGCCAGGTTCTCCCGGATGCAACTGAGCAGCAGTCACTGAAATTTACGATTGTCTGTGACTACAACCCGCCCCAGCCGGCAGCTTCGCCGGGTTCTGCTCAAACGGCACAAGCTGGAAAACAGTGAGGAATTCAGACCATGCCTAGTATTCCTTGGTGGGGACAGATTCTCATCGCCATTTTCGGGGCTGCTGTGCTGTGCTTCTTCATTGACCTGATGATGTTCAGCGATCTGCGGGCCCAAGCCGAGCGGGATGAGAAGGAAGCACAGAAACTGGATGCTGAAGTCCGCGAGCTGGAAAATGTCCGCGTGCAGCTCAACGACTACAAGAAAAAGATCGAAGAATACATGCGTGACCTGCAGGCGTATCGGGCCAACATCCCCGAAGAGGTGCGCCTGTCTGAAACCCTGGCACAGCTACAGCGAATCGCGCAGGCGCGTTCGGCGGTCGTCCGTGAATTCCGTCCCGGTAACGTTCAGAAGCGAGGCTTCTATTATGAGAAGCCGGTCAGTATCAAAGCCGGTACAACGTACGACCAGATTGGCCAGCTTTTTGCCGACATTGCAGCGCTCCAGCGCATCGTCCGGGTGTCGGATGTGGAAATCCGGCAGGCCAGCGCCCAGACACCGAAGCTGACCATCGAGGCCAGCTACCAGCTCACGACGTTTTTTGCTTCGGAGAAGGACATTCTGGGGACTGAGGATGAGCCGAAGTAGAAACGGCATCCGGTCTGGTGCAGATGTGCCAGACCGGATGAAGTCACAAGGTTTTTGCGGATTGGGGGTCCAGGTCAGTCGAACATCGAGGAAAAACCCCATGGGTATTCACACTGTTTATCGCACACACCGAACCACGTTTGTTGTCGGACTGGCTTGTCTGGCGCTCCCGGGGCTGATGGAGCTGACGTTTGCCCAGTCACCTTCCTCGGTCGCCCGGAAGGCAACGGACGGGTTATCGTCATCCACGGGAAATCAGGGTACGGGGAGTCAGGGTGGGACAGCGTCGGGTCCGCCTGCCGATGCCATCTCTCCAAGCTACACCGGAACCGGGCGTGACCCGTTCCGTCGTTCAGGCGATCCCTTCAAGGACAGCGCCAAGGTTCGGGAGCCGTTTCGCCCGCCGGTCACAGACCTTCCCTATCCTGACTTCCCTACGCGGGAAGCCAAATGGCGTGAAATTCGTGACCGTCGTCTGGAGCAGGGGCAGCCTCCCCCGGCGGAATCGGAAAAGTACCTGGTGGAGGAGTTGACCGTCATCGGGATTTACTCGACGGAGCGTGGCCTTGGTGCCCTGCTCAAGGACCAGAAGCTGGGCACGACCATGTTCGTGCGTGAAGGCTCAAAGTTCTGGAATGGCTCGGTCATCAGTATCCAGCGTGCACCCCGTTCGTTTGGTGTTGGTGATGCCCAGGTTGTGGGGCGGGTGACGTGTTCGGAGATTATCGTGCGGAGCAATGGGCAGCTCGTCACCAAGCAGCGTTTTCTTGATTATGCTCCAAAAACTCCGGGAGGGGGCCGCACGGCCGGTCAGTAGCACCCGTTGCCGTCACCCGGTACGGAAACTGGTGCCCGGTACGGAAACTGGTGAAGGTGGTGGGGCCGGTCCGGTGGGCTGGCCCGTGGGAAGGCGGGTTGGAAAGCGGCCAGCCTATGAAAGGCTCGGCAGGTCCTGGATGGCTTTCTTCCCTGCACGTTCAGAGTACGTAGGTTATTTGGTCAGGTCGAGATTCTAAGGAAATGGATTCTTTTATCGGAGGAGAGTTATGAAATCCCTGCCGAAACGCTCCTACGCTGGTGCGGCACTGTTCCTGCTCTGTGGATTTGGATGGTGTGGTGCCGTACCTCTCCGGGCCGCGGAAGTGGCGTCGGAAACCGTTGTCGTCTCCACACTTGATGTGCGTTCTGATGCGTCGCGTGTGACGTGCGTGCAGCTACAGAGCACCGCCCGTCTGGATTACAACGTATCGAAGCCAGAGCCGCGCTTGGTTTCCATTGACCTGTATGGTGCCGACACATCGGCGTTGCAGCCTGAATATCGCGCTGAGCAGGGGCTGGTGGCGTCCGTGGCCGTCAAGGCGGGACTGGTCGGCGAGGCCACGGCCCGGCTGGATATTACCCTGCGCGAAGATTGCCACGTGCGTTCCTATCTGCGAAACGATGCCAAAACCCTGGTCATCGAGTTTGAGCCGCTAAGCCCGGCAGCGGCAGGGGGGGCGACAGCGGCGGGTACGCCATCGGTCACACCGGCAACTGGTCATTCAGATGCTGGCGCAGCGGCGTCCGCTCCCACGCAGCCGGTTGTTTTCAGCAAAGCTGGTGCGGCACGGACGGCCAAGGCTACGGGTGCCAGGTCGCTGATGCTTCAGTCGGTGACGTTGTCACAAGTTGAGCAGACGACGATGGCCGAGTTGGGGCTGACCGCTAAGGCCAAGTACAACCATTTCCTGCTCCAGAACCCGCCGCGCCTGGTCGTGGACCTGTTTGATACCGTGGCTGCGGTCGAAAAGCGTGTGCTGACCGGTCAGGACAAGGTGGTGACCCGGGTGCGCGTGGGAGAGCCGGATGGGCGCACCACCCGCGTGGTTTTCGACCTGAAGCAGGCGGTGGCCTACGCGGTTTCTGAATCCGAAACCGGTCTGGTCGTGCAGTTTGGCGACCGTCCGGCAACAACGACCCAGCCCGCTGCCAATCCGGTCACGACTCCAGTCACGACGGCTGCCGCCGCGCCCGCTTCTGCCCCGGATGCCACCCCGGCGGTATCCACCGCTTCGGTTGCCACTGAAACACCAGCCGCGGCCGAACCACCCGTGATGCCGACCCACCAAACCAGTGTAAAACCGGAGCCAGCCGCGCTGACCGTACCGCCGGCCCGGAGCGCACCTCCAGTAGCTGCATCCGCACCGACAGCCAAAGGCAAAACCGCCCCGGCTGCTCCGTCCGGTGCGCCTGCCAACGCCCCTGCGCCATCCGGCAAGCGCGCCCCACAGGGCGGCCGCGGCGCCCAGTTTGGCGATCCTTCCTACCAAGGCGATCCGGTGAGTCTGGACATTACGAATGTCGATCTTTCAGACATTCTCCGGTTTATCTCGGATAACTATGATGTGAATTTCGTCCTTGACAAATCTGTTGGCAGAGTGCCGGTCACACTCAAGGTCAACCAGGTGCCCTGGACGCAGGTCCTCGAATCCATCTTCCGCGCCAACCAACTGACCTACCGGCGCGAAGGACTGATCGTTCGGGTGGCTACGGTAGCCGCTATCACGGCCGAGGAACAGAACCGGCGCAACCAGCGCCTTCAGGAAATTTACAGTGCGCCGACGGTGACGGAGTACTTCAAGCTGAAGTATGAGCGTGTTGACCAGAATGCCGCCCAGCAACAGGCGGCTGGTGGCGTCCCGCTTCAGAGTCCAAGCGGGCAGCCTATGGGCGGTCTGCTCGGTGGTATCGGCTTCGTCACCATTGTTCAGCAGGCGCTTTCGCCGGCCGGGCGGATTTCCATCAATCCCCGGACGAACACGGTCATCATCACCGACATTCCTTCCTACCTTGAACAGGTACGCGATGTGATTGCGCGTCTCGACGTGCCAGAGCCGCAGGTGGAAATCGAAGCCCGTATCGTTTTTGCTTCGCGTAACTTTGCCCGCGAACTCGGAGTTCAGCTCTTTGCTGCGGCAACGACCCGTCAGGGACGGGCTGCCGCTTTTTCGACTTCAGCCGGGACGTTCCTCAATACCGGCACCGGTGGTGGCGGCGATCAATCACTTGCGCCGGGGCTGCTCATCGGGCCCGTAGCGGCACCGGGTATTTCCGGTGGTGGTTCTTCGGTCTTGGGACTGACGACCGGCCCCATCGGGACGGCGCTGCTGGCCGCAACCCTGACCGCCAACGAGCAGAAGGGGATTGCCAAATTCATTGCGGCTCCGCGCGTCACGGTACTCAACAACGCCGAAGCCAGCATTGTTTCCGGAACCCAGATTCCCTTCATCGCCACAGGCGGGGTGGGGGTGGCGCAGACGGTGACCTTCGTCAATGCCAACATCGGTCTGACGATCACCCCGCAAATCACGACCGAAGGCAATGTTTTGCTGCGGGTTTCTGTGACCAATGACGCGCCGGGGCAGGTTATCAACAGCTTTACGAGCATCAGCCGTCGCGCTGCCACCACCCAGGTCATCGTACCTGATGGTGGTACAACCATCATCGGTGGGGTGCTCAATGACCTTGAAACCACAGACGTGTTTCGGACACCGGGCATTTCGAGCCTGCCGCTGCTGGGTGAACTCTTCAAGCGGCGTGCCGTGTCGCGCACGACCGGCGAGTTGCTGTTCTTCATCACGCCCCGGATTGGACGTGGCGAGAACGTCCTCTCAGGCGGTGAGCCACCGGCTTCACCGCAGCCGGCAACCAGTGGAGGCCAACCGTGACCTTTTCGGAGCTGCTCCAGGGGATTCTGGCGCGGGTCGAGGGGAGCATCGGCATCGCCATCATGGGACTTGACGGGCTGGCCATCGAACAGGCGCAAGTTCCATCGAAAACAGATTTGGGGGAGCGGGTCGCGTTGATTGCCACCTCGCATGCCACGCTCCTCCGCAACACGATGCGCATGTCGTCCGACACTGGGGTTGGGGCGCTCAACGAACTCACCCTGATGTCGGACATGTTTCTGCTGGTGGTGCGCCTTATTGGGCGTGAATACTTCCTCATCATCGCCCTCAGTCCCGGCGGAAATCTTGGCCGCGCGCGCTTCGAGCTGCGCAAAGCCCACCTGCTTCTCGAAAAGGAGTTCATCTGAAACGCCCCGCAGGTAAGGCAGGAAGGTTTGTGCCATTCATTGCCTTTGCTTCTGCAAAGGCTTTTTTATTGCCCGGAGGTTTGCCTTGGCTATGTCCCCCCGAATCGAAGGTCACGCACTGCCGGCAGGTTCGCCGCCTCCACCTGGCTTCAAGCCACTCGGAACGACAGGACTGTGGTGCCACCCGTTGGGTTTTGGCTGCTATCGCGTGGAGGAAGACGAACCCTCCCATGAAGCCGCACTCCGGGCCTATCTGGAGCGCGGGGGGAATCTGATTGACACCAGTGCCAACTACACGGACGGTGGAGCCGAACGCACAATTGGACGTGTCCTGCGTGAGACCGACCGTTCGGCAGTGATTCTCGTGACCAAGGCCGGTTACATCCAGGGAGACAACATGCGTTTGGCCCAGAGCCGCAACTTTCCCGAAGTCGTCAGGTACGGCCCGGGGCTGTGGCACTGCATCCACCCGGAATTCCTGGCCACCCAAATCGAGCGCAGCCGTGAACGCATGGGTGTGGCCACGCTCGATGTCCTCCTGCTGCACAATCCCGAATACTTCCTGATGGCCTGTGCCAAGCGCAGCATTACGACAGCCGATCACGAGGAATTCTACCGCCGGATTCGGGAAGCCTTTGCTTTTCTCGAAACCCAAGTTGCGGCCGGCGTCATCCGCTTCTACGGCATTTCGTCGAATCACTTTCCTCTGTCGGCTGATGACCCGACACATGTCAGCCTCGCGCGCTGTCTGGCCCAGGCCGAGTCCGTGACGCCCAACCATCACTTCAGGGTCGTTCAGTTTCCCCTCAATCTTCTTGAAACCGGGGCCGTCACGGAAATCAACAACGATGACCTCACGCCCCTGGAATTTTGCGCCACCCACGGGCTGGGCACGCTCGCCAATCGCCCGCTCAATGCCTTTGCCCGGCAACGTCTGGTACGGCTGGCGGACTTCATCCCACCCGGCAGTCAGATGGTGTTGGATGACCTCTCCCAACGGTTGTCGCCACTTCGGGATCACGAGGCGCTTCTGGTAGCTGATTTCGGACTGCCCCTGATGTCCGGGAAGGGGTTGGCCGACTGGCTGCTTCAGCTTGCGCCCCGCCTCGATTCGCCGCTTGTCTGGGAGCAGAATGCCTACCGGTTGGTCATTGCTCCGGTGCAGCAGTGGCTGGGACAGCTTGCGCCGCCTTCCCGTCAGAAAGCCGCTTTCCAAAGCTGGCGCGAGCGTTTCATCGAACTCGCCAATGACGCGCTGGCTTGCGTTGCACACTTTGCTGCCGCCCAGGCCCAGCCGCAGTCGGATGAGATACGGCAGCGGCTCCGCGCGTTTGGCTATGCGGATGACGGCCAAACACTCAGCCAGATGGCCATCAATACCCTGCGCAGCCTGCCCAACCTGAGTTGTGTCCTTGTGGGGATGCGTCAGGAAGCCTATGTCACCGATGCGCTGGGTGTTCTCGATCTGCCCCCGGTGGATGGCGTGTCGATCCTGCGGCAATCGGCGACAATCCAGCTTCAGGCGGCTGCGCCGTGACACTTGATCGCGGGAAGTTTTACAGGCAACCGGGGCCGATGAAGGTTGGTGCGGTGATGGCATTGTATTCGGTGCTCGCCCTGGAAAGCCGCGTGAAGAACCCGGCGGCACTCCCCCCCAGCACAAACACCCCATAGTTGGGGAGCCAGCCTTCTGCATCTGCCTGGACTTCAAAGAAACGTTGCACCACGAAGTGCTCCGGCAGCGCCAGCTCGACAGTCTTTTCCCATATCTCCGGTGTGACAAAGGCCCCACACACCGTTTCGGCGCCCTCACAGCCGTAGTTGCTTTTGAGCACCCACTGCTCACGTTCGTCAAGCAGGCGTTCAGTGTCCATGTGTACCAGGCGGTAGGTTTCAGGAATGAAACGCCGGATGATGTCCCGGGCTTCGGCCGGGAAGCGCGTCATTTCCTCCCAGAAAAAGGCCAGCGAAAATTTGTTCTGGGTGATGACCGCGCCAAACGGATTGACCACCGTGACCTGGCCTTGCAGGTCGGCATCCAGCAGCGCCAGCAGTGGTTCGGTCAGCGGTTCGTCATCCGGGTAGCCTTCCGCATCCGCCCAAACCGGAAGCCGTTCACCCCACCAGTCGGTTTTGTAATGGCGCAGAACCAAATCCACCGGCTCCCCAAGCAGGGCCACACCGGTTGGCGTCCGGCGCAGATTGTAGGGCGATCCGGTGATAACCTGGATGTTCTCTGCTTCGAGCCATTGGGAAAAGGCCGTGATCATGCACAGGTCTTCGGTCAGCTCGGTTGGATAGACAATGCCAACCCGTGTCAGTGGTGCTTCGGTACGTTTGGCATGGCTTTCACGCAGCATGGCAACGAAGCGGGTGGGGAAATGGGCGTTGGGATCGTCCAGTCCGGGATGCGCGGCCTGGCGCAGCCGGTTGAGCCAGACCGCTTCGGGCTGACCCGACGGCGTATCGCTGTTGAGTTCGCAGCAGCGGATGTGACCATCCGTACACAGGAACAGATCGGCGCGCGCCATGCCGTGCCACAGCCCGCCGGAGGCGTACCACATCATCTGCTGAAAGGGCGTGAGGTGGTAAAACGACGTCAGATGGTCCGGGGCGTCAAGCAGAATTTCAACCAGCGCCTGATGCAGATACGTGACCGCTTCCGCCGCTTCAGCCAGCCGCGCGGCCAGCTCCGGGGAGATAACCACACCCTGCAAACGGAAGCGCGGCTCGCCCCAGAGCCACGGATCGGAGAGTACGCCCGTAGCATAGACGGCGCGCGCAAAGTCAGCATAGTCATCCATTGTAGTCTCATCCCTGACGCAAGGTAGGCGTGGTGCGTCAGGATGATACCCTAGCGCGCAAAACGTCGGGCGACATCGTCAATGATGTCCGGCGTGACTTCCCGGATGCGGCGTTGGACGGCTTCCCGCTCGGCCTCGATGCGGAGTTTCTTGCTGGCCGAGATGCGCACGAAGAACGGAACTTTCTTCAGCACGACGTTCATCCGCTCCACGGCATCGGGATTCCAGATAATTTCGGCCTCCGGGATGGCCATGGTCGTTTCCTGCGCCTGTTTCCGTTCAAGGCTTTCGACGGGCAGGTGACGGAACAGCAGCTCGAACAGGAAGTTGCTGATTTCCTGGGCGAGATACACCACCCCGGCATAGCCCATGAACGGTGTCCCGGTCGCACGCCGCACAACGGGGCCCGGAAAGGAAGCCGGGATGTAGCCGGTCAGCAGCTCGAGTTCGCTGATATAGATTTTTTCGTTGATGGAGCCAAACATCAGCATAGGTGGGTCGTCGAGCAGGGTCTGCCGGATGTCACTGGCGCTGTAGGCCAGCGGCCCCGACTTGGCCTGCCGCGACGCCACCACCGTGGGGCGCATGCCGAACTCATCCTGCAGGACACGCCGCAGCCCCTGCGCATAGGTTTCGCCCGCCGCAACGCCAAAGCTTGACGTGCCGAAGAAGTCCTGGTGCGGACTGCGCCACAGGTCCCAGAAGGCTTTGAGCGTCGTCTGCTTTTCGCGCGCGATGAAGGCCTCAGCTTCCGCCTGAAGGCCCAGCATCCGCCCCAGCTCACGCAGAAACGCCGTCGTATCCTGGATGCCAAACGGGGCGTAGAGATAGGGTTTCTGCATCCGGGTGGCCAGGCTGGCCCCGAATTCCTGGTACATGACAATGCAGGCGTCACACGTATCCACGGTGGCCAGATCGGCAATGTGGGCGCGCAGCGGCAGGACACAGCCCACCTCCGCGCCAATGCCGCGCACCAGCCGTTCGATTTCGGCCACATCGGAATAGCCGTTGAAGCAGCCATAGGTCGGGCCGATGATGGTGACCCGTGGCTTCGTCTGCCGGGCTGCGGCTGCGCGCAGGGCCTCGGCATCGTGGCCGGATGACGCAAGCAGCCAGTCGCGGTGTTCGTAGAGATAGAGCAGGGCAGCGTCCCGCCCCTGCCATTCGTCGTCCTGGAGGGCCCGGCTGTCAAACTGCGCCACGGCGTCGTCTGTGTTTGCCCCCGACTCAAAACCATCCGTGCTGATGAGTTCGCTTTCCTGGGTCGTCAGCACGATGGTTGCCCGCCGCCCTTGGTTGAGCTTCGAGCGGCCGCTGAGGGTCGTCCGCAAAATGGGATTCGTGCCATCCAGCGTGACTTCCCGTTCGGTGAAATCGGTTGAAATGACGTTTGGCAGGTTGGGAAGGGTGTCCGTGTAGTTGAGAATCGAAGTGATGGGCAGTGTGTAACATCCGACCGGGCCGTTGATGACGACCTGCAAATCCGGCAGACACCCAAAGGTGAACAGAGCGCCCCAAAAGGCGTTGCTGGTGTCCACATCCCGTTTGACGTTGAGCGTGAGTCCGGCACGCAGCGCCGTTTGGGCAAGGTTTTCGACTTCCTGTGACAATGGCATGGGTGAAACGCTCCCGGTCAGGTGAGAAGGTAACGCGCCGGCGCCGCTGCGGACGCCTTCAAGGCAGAAATGGGGCTGGGGAACGTCGCCCGGTGTGAAAAAACATTGAGAAAAACATTTCAGGGTGGACGCCGCAGCCTCCACCCTTGTCACCAACTTACCATGTGAGTGCGATTTTCAAACACTCCGGGTCGCGCAGGGCGACCGTATAGGCCCGGTTGGGATCGCGCGCCGGCAACTGGTGCGTGATGAGTTGGTGCAGCGCCGCGTCATGGTCGGCCAGAAACCGGAGGGTGGCGGCCATGTCGGCGGCATCCCACTCGCCGGCAATGTCGAGCCGGATTTCCTTGATGAAAGCCGGGCCGAAGGCAAAGCGGACGTCCTCGTAAAAGCCCAGCGAGCGCAGATGTCCGTGCTTTTTGAGGGCGCGCACGGCCGTGTCGAAACAACCCACATTGCCGGTCGCCTCAATGACGACATCGAAACTGTCCGACGGAATATCCGTTTCCTGATTGACCACGATGAAGTGATCGGCTTCGCCCAGCCCGACGCGAAAGGGAATCGTATCGGCAATGGTCACTTCCGCGCCGTACTGGGTCAGCATGCGCGCCGCCAACTGCCCGACGATACCCTGCCCCAGCACCAGAATGGACGGACGGGTGCCGGGCGCAACCAGGTCCCGTATGCCGTGGTGCGCCGTGGCCCCCAGCGCAAGCAGCAGTGCCGTTTCATTCGAGATGCCAGCCGGAACTTTGATGGGACGTTTGGCATCGTTGACCGATTCCGAAACCTGACCGCCAAAAACCGAGAAAAACCCCTCGTAGCGAACCGTGCCGGGCAGGAACACGCGGTCGCCCACCTGAAACTGTGCCGGGTCAACATCCGCGCCGACTTCGATGACCTCACCTACGTTCTCATAGCCGGGAATGAGCGGATACCGAAGCTGGGGCATTCCGGGCAGCCGCCCTTCAAGGGTCATCCGCTCCGTGCCGGCGCTGATGGAGGTCAGCTTCGTGGCGACCCGCACCGAAGTCGGTGTCATCGGAGGCAGGGGAATGGATTGCAGCCCGATTTCGTGCGGGGCATAGAAAACAATGGCATCCATACACAAAAAACCTTTCAGGCAGGCGTCGCTGCCGGATGAAAACCCTACCGCAGGACGAGGTTGACCAGTCGTTTGGGAACAACGATGACCTTGGCAACGGTTTTATCCGTGGTCAGCGCGCGAATCCGCTCATCGGCCAGCGCCGCGGCTTCCAGGTCGGCATCGGAGATGTCCGGCGCGACGAGAATCCGGCTTTTGAGTTTACCGTTGATCTGCACCGGAATTTCCAACTGCGGTTCGCGGGCCAGCTCCGGGTCATACGTCATCCAGCGTGCCTGAGCCAGCGAAGTCGTGTGACCCAGTTCCTGCCACAGTTCCTCGGCAATGTGCGGGGCCAGCGGCGTCAACATCAGCACCACTGCCTCCAGACCTTCACGCATGGTTTGAGCATCCGTGGTCTCCGTCGTTTCACCCACCGCCGTGTCGAAGTCGTAGAGGTCATTGGTCAGTTCCATGCACGTGGCGACGACGACATTGAGCCGTAGTCCCTGCTCGAACGCCTCCGTTGCCCGCGCCAGCGCCCGGTGGGTGGCGCGCCGCGCTGCTTCTGCCGCCGGAGAGACTGTCGCCGGCAGCCCCGTGACGCCACGGCAGCGGTCGCGCCACCGGTAAACCAGCCGCCAGACCCGGGCCAGATAGCGCATGGCACCTTCGGCCGCCGGGTAGTCATCTTCGCCGTATTCATCCGTAACCCGCTTCCAATCTACTTCCCGTTCGGGTGGGGCCGCAAACAGGATGGACAGCCGCGTGGCGTCCGCCCCGTAGCGCCGGATCATGTCGTCCGGGTCCACGATGTTCCCCAGCGACTTCGACATTTTCGCCCCGTTGAGAATGACCATCCCCTGAGTGAGCAGCCGCCTGACTGGCTCACCAAAGTCAATCAGCCCCAGGTCGCGCATCATCATCGTCCAGGCGCGGGTGTAGATCAGATGCATGACAGCGTGTTCGTCGCCGCCGATGTAGAAATCCACCGGAAGCCAGCGCTGGACGATCTCCCGGTCGAAGGGACGCCGGTCGTTGTGGGGATCACAGTAGCGGAAGTAGTACCAGTTGGAGTCCACGAAGGTGTCCATGGTGTCGGTGTCGCGCCGGGCCGGAGCACCACAGTTGGGGCACGTCACCTTTGTGAACGTCGGATGGGTTGCCAGCGGCGCGCCGACTGAGAAATCCAGGTCCGGCGGCAGCGTAATAGGCAGGTTTTCTTCCTTTTCCGGCGAGATGGTCCCGCAGGCGTCACAGTGAATCATTGGGATGGGCGTGCCCCAGGCGCGCTGCCGGGAAATGCCCCAGTCGCGCAGCCGATACACGACCGTGCGTTTCCCAAATCCGTGGGTTTCGGCATGGTGCGCCATGGCCTGACGCGCCGCGGCCGAGTCCATGCCGGCAAACGGCCCGCAATCAGAACCAAGCGTGCCTTCATCCAGGAAGGGGACGGCTGAAATCTTCAGCGTGGACTTCGGATCACCGGGCGCTGTATCCCATACGACCCGGCGAATGGGCAGCCCGTACTTGCGTGAAAACTCGAAGTCCCGTTCGTCGTGCGCCGGAACGCTCATCAGTGCGCCGGTTCCATACTGCGCCAGAACGAAATTCGCCGTCCAGACCGGCAGGCGCTCCCCGTTGAAGGGATTGATGGCATGGAGACCGGTCTCCACACCTTCTTTTTCCCGCGATTCCGTCCGCTCGCGCAACGACTGCGCCGTGATCCGCGCCACGAAAGCCGCGACCTGACTCCGCACGGGCGAGCGTTCAAGCAGTGGCTCCATCAGGGGATGTTCCGGCGCGATGATGACGGCATTCGCGCCATAGATCGTGTCCAGCCGGGTCGTGAAAATGCGCACGGTGAGAGTCGGGGCCTCGGCCAGGGCAAAGTCCACTTCGGCCCCTTCACTGCGCCCAATCCAGTCGCGCTGGCGCTTGAGCACGTGTCCGGGCCAGCCGGCTTTGAGCGGCCCCTCGATGCCGGCCAGCAGTTCCTCGGCGTAGTGTGTTTGGCGGACAAACCACTGTTCGAGTTCCCGTTGCTCCACCGGCGTGTCGGGATGCCGCCAGCAGTAGCCCCCTTCCGCCTGTTCGTTGGCCAGGCTCGTGTTGCACTTCGGACACCAGTTGACCGTCGCCCGCTTGCGATACACCAGTCCCTTTTTGAAAAGCTCGATGAACATCCACTGATTCCAGCGGTAATACTCCGGCTGGCAGGACGCAATCTCGCGGCTCCAGTCATAACTGAAGCCCAGCCGTTGAAGCTGGGTGCGCATGGCGGCAATGTTCTGGTAGGTCCACTCGTCAGGGCGCGCACCCTGCCTGATGGCGGCGTTTTCGGCCGGAAGTCCGAAGGCGTCCCATCCCATCGGATGCAGTACGTCATAGCCCTGAAGCCGTTTGTACCACGCGACGGCATCGCCAATGCTGTAGTTGCGTACGTGCCCGAGGTGAATGCGCCCGGATGGATACGGGAGCATTTCCAGCATGTAGTAGCGCGGGCGGCGGCCATCATCACGGACGGCAAAGGTGTTTTGCTCGCGCCAAATCCGTTGCCATTTTTCTTCGACGACGTGTGGTTGGTACTTTTCGTGCATAGAGGGAAAACCGGTTTCCTGAGTCGAGCGTTGACCCGGTAGCGCTTATGGTGTGGTCAGGTTTCAACGCCAAAAAGCATGACCCAAAGCGGCGGAAGGGTAAAGGTAAGCCGTCCCGGCGGGGAGAACACTCGCCAAAAGAGACTGGTTTCTGTGCAGCCAGCCCGTTGATAAGGTCGCGCCTGATTCAAGCTGGCGGGGCGAGTTGTTCGAGCAACCGCGTCACCTGATGGCGGGCAAGGTGAAAGGCTGCCCGGTTGACGATACAACGCGCGCTCACCGGTGCGATGTCCTCCAGAACGGCCAACCCGTTTTCGGCCAGGGTGCGGCCGGTTTCGACAATATCCACAATGCAGTCGGCCAGCCCCAGCACCGGGGCCAGCTCAACCGAACCGCTCAGCGGGATGATCTCCACCGGCGTGGCACGCGCCTGGAAATGACGCTGCGTGATTCGTGGGTACTTCGTGGCCACGCGGAGTTTTGACAGATGGTTGGCTTCCCGCCAGGGCATGTCAGGGAAGCCGGCCACCACGAGCCGACAGCGGCCAAAACCCAGATCGAGCGGTTCATACACGTCCGGTTCCTGTTCGAGCAGGACATCCCGCCCGCAGACCCCGGCCTGGGCAATGCCGTGTTCAACATAAATCGGCACGTCACCCGGTTTGACGAGCAGAAAGCGGTACTCGCCGCGCACATCGTTCAGAACGAGCCGCCGGCTGTCGAGTTGCTCCGGCGGCAGCACGATACCGGCCTGCTCCAGCCGGGCAAGGGTCGTTTCCTGGAGGCGGCCTTTGGCCAGGGCAAGCGTCAGCACGGCGTTATTGCGGATTGCGCACGCGCCGCTCGCGCGTGACTTTGGAAGGCGCCGGGCTGTCGGCGCCGTTTTCTCCGTCATCGCGTGGTGGGGGAGGAGTGGAATCGCTTTCCCCTTCCTTCGCTTTGTCCTTCATGCAGTCGGCAATCTGCGGCCCGTATTCCCTGGCGGCGGCAGCCAGTCCCAGGTACACCGTCTGGAACGCCTCGAACGTAATCGGTGTTTCGGTACGCAGCGACCACTTCAGCCCAATGTCCTGCTCGCGATCGACAAAGAAACTCCCAAAGGCCAGGGCTTCGTTGGCATTGAGCAACAGCGCGCGCAGGTCGTTGGCGTTCCTGGCCTCGGCAACGTTACCAAACGCATAGGAATACAGCCCGACCATTTTCTTGCGCGGCGAATGAATCACCACGATGTCGAGGGTTTCACCATTGGTTGCGGTGTAGTGGCTGACGATGGTGTTGGGGTCCTTGTCGGCGCGCTCCAGCCGGACACCCTTGATCTGGCGCAGGTAGCCGCGCAGGGTTTCATGCAGGGGTTTGGGTTTGGGCGCGGCTTCCGTCTCCGCCGGCGTCTGTCCGGCTGGTTTGGTGGCGGGCGGTTTGGACTGGGGCGCGGATGGGGTTGTCGTGCGCGGCGTTCCGCTGCCAGGGGTGGTTTTCGGACGACCTGGACTGGTTTCCTGGGCTACCGGACCTGACGGCCCAAGCAGCAGCAACGCCAAGGCAGCCAACATCGGGTTACGCATCATGTGTGGAGTCCCCACAGGTGCAGAATCGGGTCTTGCGGCG
>Ga0272446_1001392_pt1 | contig 35115 bp, 28 predicted proteins | sample YNPCB0061_FD_194587 | JGI IMG/M metagenome (GOLD analysis project Ga0272446, IMG submission 194587) | Hot spring microbial mat communities from Yellowstone National Park, WY, United States - YNP-CB-006-1 | ecosystem: Environmental > Aquatic > Thermal springs > Hot (42-90C) > Sediment | place...
GCAGCGTCGTGCTCTTGCCCGTCTGCCTCGGCGCGTGCACCACGAAGAACGCTCCCTGCTCGATGAGCGGGATCGCTTCAGGCAGCCGCGGAATCGGCGGCACCATGTAGTGCTGCCCCTCGATGCAGAGCCCAGCCGTATTGAATCGTCGTGCCATGTGTAGAGCATACACTGCCGCGAGTGCCTGGGACCGCACCGCACAACGAGCACGAAGGGCCGTTTCGAAGACCGGACACTGTCCACGTTCGCCATGCGGCGAAGCAGGTCCGTGGTTGGGCGGCGGCAAGCAACGCAAGACAGGGGCGAGCGACGCAGCAGTTGGGATCAAGTGGACAGGGAGCGGGTCAGGTGCGGGGCGACGGCCTCTCGAGGTCCACTCTGAGCTGCGCGGCAAGGGTGGACGGCAACGCGGCGTAGACTCTTTCGCGAAGATGTTCCGGCCATGGCATGGTCGTCAGCCGGGCATAGAGCTGCAAGGCGTGGTCCGCCAGGCTTCCGCCGGGCATGGCCTCGGTGGCGAGCTCCAGCTCGGCGACGGCGTCGTCGTAGGCGCCCTTGCGGCACGCCAACCAGGCGCGCGTCAACCGCCAATGTTGCAGCGGCTCGCGTTCCTGCACGCCGGTGACGTCGATCGCTTCGACGAGCTGCTCGGCCTCCGGCGCGCCGCGCGCGAGGGCCACCTGCGCGATCAGCAGCTTGCCTTCCGCCAATCCCCACGTATCGCCCATGCTCTCGAAGAGCTCCAAGAACTCCCTGGCATGCTGCTCGGCCGCTTGCAGCTCCCCACCATCGATCTCGGCCATGGCCATCACACGCAGCGCGGCGCTCTGCCCTCTCGGTGTGCGAAGCATCCGGAACGCGGCCAGCGCATTATTGGCCCGGGCCTTGGCGGCATCGAGCTCTCCGCACCGATGGTCGGCATGCGCCAGCGCCACGTCGCACTGCGCCGTGCCAAGACGGTAGCCGATCCGGTCGAACCCGCGCCTGGCGTCCATGAGGTAGCTGCGCGCGGCGTCGGGATCGTTGCGCGCGATCGCGATGAGCGCCAGCAGGATTAGACATTGGCCGCCACGTAGCACGTCCCGCGCGCGCTTCAACGGGCCTAGCGCGTGCGTGAGCTCCTGCTGGGCGAGTGCATGGTCCGCGAGCAGGTAGTCCAGCTCGCCGAGCACCACCTCGCACTGCGCGCGGCCCCACTCATGCCCCTGCGCGTCCATCATCGCGTACGCCTCGGCTACAAGCTTTCGGCCGTCGCGCGGTGCGCCCTTCTCCGAGGCGATGTGCCCGAGCAGACGCAGGCACTGCGCTTCGTTGATGACATCGTTCATGTTGCGGAAAGCGCGCCGTGCCGCCGACGCCAGGGAGGCGGCCTGATCGAGATCGCCCGCGTGACGCAGAGCTTCGGCGCGCCAGCGGTTGTGGATCGCAGCCCAGCGTCCCCGAGCCAGGCCGTCGATCATGGCCAGGTCCTCGAGGGTGGCGCCTACGTCGCGGGTGCGCTCCCACGCCCGCGCCACGAAGTCGAGCATCACATGCACGGCCTCGGCTTCGTCGCCCGCACGCAGCAGGTTGGTCACCCGATGGCGCACGATGCGGCGGTTTCCCGCCGCGGGGTGGTAGGACGCCAGCGCGAGCGCAGCCTCGCGAAAAACGTTCGCAGCGTCGGGTTGCTCGCCAAGCTTCGACAGCAGATGCTCCTGCAGCAACATGTGCGGCCAGCGATAGCGGACCTGATCGGCTTTGCCCAGGAGCTGGAATTGCTCGAGCATCGTCAGCGCGCTGAAGGGCGCGATGCCCAGGTTCGTCAGCAGCGGCACGAGCACGTCGGCCCTCACGTCGCCACCGAGCGCCGACGCCACCATGGCCGCGCGCTGCGCCTCCTGCGGCAGCGCCGCCAACCGCTCGTCCCATACCGCGGCGGTGGTCGCCGGCATCGCGCCAAGGGCTTCCGGTCGCACGAAGTAGCGTCCATCCCGGGATTCGAGCCAGCCACCGTTGGCCCATGCGTGCACGAGCTGCAACGCGAACAACGGGTTGCCGTTCGACCGCTGCCAGGCCGTTCGCACGACCATGTCGTCGAGCGCAGCGGATGTGAGCAGCAGCTCGGACATCTCCGCTTCGCTCAACGGCGCAACCTCGAGCATCCGGCCGCCGTGCCGGTCGAAGAGCTGCGCAACCCGCGCCATCGAGCTCAGCGACGGATCCGGGCCATGCGCAGCCATCGTCGCGAGCAGGATCATGCGCACCGGCGGCCGATCGGCCAGAAGCTTCTCGATCCACGTGAAGTCGCGCGGAGCAGCCTGGTGCAAGTCGTCGAGCCACAACAGCAGCGGCCGGTCGCCGCCGATGCGCAGCAGCACGTGGCGGATCACGGCGTAGCGAATGTCGTCGTTGTTGATCACGAAACGACGCTCCACGCCCGCGTCGTCGTCATTCCCGTGCGTCGACGGTCGCAGCAGCTCCGCGACGGCGGCTACCCACTGGTGGCCCTCTTCGTCGTCTTTCGCAACGTCCCACACGTTGGCCAGTGTCCGCTCGACCACCTCGCGGTCTGCGTTCTCCAGCCCGAAGTGCGCCAGCAATGCACCCGTGATGCCGTCGAACGGAGTCGGAATGCGGTTGTGCCTCGCGCGTAGTGGAACCGCGACTCCCCGCTCGTGCGAGTCTTCGCAGAGCCACTCCGCAAGGCGACTCTTGCCCACACCCGGCTCGCCGGTCAGAAGCAGCAGGTCGAACGAGCCCGGTGGCGCTTTGGTCATGCGATCGCACATCACCCGCAGGTCTTTCTGGAGCTCCGTTCGCCCAACGAACCTCGCCGGCCCGAATCCGAGCAGCCCCGGCGCCGTGGCGTCCGTCCTCGGGAGCACGAACCGCGGCGCCTCGTTCGACGGCACCGCCGGCGAACGCAACGCGGCAACGGCGTCGTGCGCACCGACCGGAGGCAGTGCCCACGTCTGGCGATCCCCCCTGGGCTTGAATTGCGCGAACACGGCGCGTGCGTCGGCTGCGTAGGGATACCGGTGCCACGGCCGCTTCTGCAGCAACCGCTGAACGAACGGCGCCACACCCGCCGGCACGCCGCGCGGCAGATTCACCTCCGGGACCGGCGCGTTGCGGTGCATCCGCTGCACCTCCTTCAGATCCTGGTGCTCGTAAGGCTCCGAACCCGTCAGTAGCTGGAACAGAATGCAACCGAGCGCGTACAGGTCCGTAGGCGGCCCAACGTGCGGAACCGCTCCCCTGATCTGCTCCGGCGCCATCCAGCCGACCGTGCCCGCGTGGGGACGAACCATCGGCCCCTCCCGCGCCGTGCCGTCGATCCGGTGGTCGAACCGATCGCGCAGCAGCCACGCAAGACCGAAATCCAGCAGCCGGATGCGAAGGTCGCCCGGCAGCACCTCCACCATGATGTTGGAGTGTTTCAGGTCACCATGGATGATCCCCCGGGCATGCGCGTGCGCCAGCGCGGCCAGCACCTGATCCACAATGAGCCAAATCGCCGGCCATTGCAGGTCCGTGTCCACGAGCACGTCCGGAAGCGACCGCCCCGGAGCCAGATCCATCACCAGGTACGGAGCCTTGTTGAGCAACACACCGAAGTCGCGTCCGCGAACGATGCCCGGATGATCGAGCGACGCGAGAGCGCGCGCTTCCGCCCAGAACCACGCGGCCGTGCCAGGGGCCGGCGTGCCGTCGACCGTGTGCAGCAGCTTGACCGCCACGACCTCGCGCGTGAGCGTGTCCTTGCAGGCGTAGACCACACCCATGCCCCCACGACCAAGCTCGTGGATGACGTCGTACCGCCCTGCCAGGCGGGTTCCCGGTTGAAGGCTGCTGCTCACGGGGCACGCAGTGTAGCCTACTCGGGCACCCTGCCCAACACGCCTGCCCGCCAATCTGCTAGCTTCGGGAAGCCCATGCAGGCCCGCCGTGCCATTGCCCTGGTTGCCGCTGTGCTGCCCGTCGTCGCCGCCACCGTGCCGCGCGGTCAGGCTGCCGCCCAGCATCCGCCTGCCGCCTCCACCAACAGCTCGCCCCCTGACACGTCACCCGCCGCATCGGCGAAGACCTCCAACGAGCCCGCGATCATCCAACCCGTGGTCCGACGCGGCTACACCCTCGACCGGTGCCTGATCCTGGCCGAGCTGAACTACCCCAAGGTCGCCGAGGCGCGAGCCAAGGCAGCCTACTATCGCGCTCAGCTCGACGAAGCCCGCGCCGCTCCTTTCAGCCAGTGGAACATGACCGCCGGTGTCGCCCTCGCCCCCACCGTGCGCGGTACCTCCGTCTACAGCCCCAACACCGACGTCTCCTTGACTTCGAACCTGGGCCTCGCCTGGCAGGCAAACGTCAACGGTTACCTCCCGCTTTGGACCTTCGGCAAGATCACCAACCTCGTCGACGCCGCCGAGTCGCAGGTCAAGCTGGGCGAGTACCAGGTTCGCAAAGAGAAGAATCAGGTCAAGCTCGACGTACGTAGGGCCTACTTCGGACTCATCCTCGCCCGGTCGTCGCGCGCCCTGATCAAGGAGGCGGCAGGCAAGCTCGACGACGCCATGGGCAAGCTCGAGAAGTCGATCGCGGACGGAGAGGGCGACGAGATCGACCTGCTCAAGCTGCGCACGTTCCGAGCCGAGCTCGACGCGCGCCAATCCGAGGCCGAACGCATGGAAAGCATCGCGCTCGCAGGGCTCAAGTTCCTGACCGGCATCACAGGCGAGTTCGACATCGCCGGTAACACGCTGCGCGCTCCCAGGCACCAACTCGGTCCGGTCGCCACCTACCTGCAGGCCGCCAGGCTCAACCGCCCCGAAGTCAACATGGCCCGCGCAGGCGTCGAAGCGCGACGCGCACAGGTCCGGCTCGCTCGCGCTCGCATGTATCCGGACGTCGGCGTCGGCCTGTTCGCGGGATACACCCGCGCCCCCGAGGTGGCCGACCAGATCAACCCCTACGTGCAGGACTCCGCCAACTATTTCCACTACGGCTTCGCACTGGGCATGCGCTGGAGCCTCGACTTCCTGCCGGCTGCGGCACGGATCCAGCAAGCCGAGGCCCAACTCGAAGAAACGCGCGCCATCGAGCGCACGGCCCTCGGCGGCGTGGGCTTCGAAGTCGAGTCCGCCTACGCCGAAGTGGTCGACGCGCAGAAGCGCGAGCGCGCCTACGGAAAGGCTGAGTCCTACGCCAAGCAGTGGATGATCGCCGTCCAGCAGGGCATCGAGCTCGGTACCGAAGAGGAGAAGGATCTGATCGAACCCGCCAAGCAGTATGCAACGCAGCGCTTCAACCACCTCAACGCGATCATGGAGCTCGACGTCGCCATGTCCAAACTGTCGCTCGTCACCGGTTGGGACGCGATCGCGCCGGAAGGTTGACCGGCCAGAGGTTGTGCCATGCCCAGAACAACACCGCTTGCCATCGCCATCGCCGTCGTCGCGACACTTGTCGCGTGCCACGGTTGCAAGAACGACGGCCCTTCAGGACAAAACCCGTCGGCGTCGTCGTCCGCTGCACCCCAGGCCAAGCCCTACACCGCGCTCGGCTTGAGCTTCTCCTACCCCGCTGCCTACTCGGTCGAGCTGTCCACCTCGAACCCCGAAGCCCACCAGATCGCCGTCTCCAGCACCACCCTGCCAGGCGTCCTTACGATCCGGCTCAACAGCGTCGACCCCACCGCCCCCATCGACATCGACAAGGTCGCCGAAACCACACGCGCCACCATGGACCCCTCCGCAACCGTCAACCCCACGTCCATGAAGGTCGGCACGCAGTCCTACGACGCCCGTGCGATCAAGTCCGCCAGCCTCGGCCTCGTCCCCGTGACCGATGTCGTGGCGGTCGTGCCGATGAGTGGGCGCAATTACCTGATCATGCTCCACGCCGCCAACGAGGACGTCGCAAAGGCCGCATCGATGTTCGGCACCGTGCTCGGGTCGCTCAAGCCGCAGTGACCGCGACGCCTACTTGCAAGGATTGAGGAACGTTCCGCAGGTCTTTGCAGGTGCAGGGCCGCCGCCGCCCCCACGCACCTGCTTGGGTAGATCGAACTTGCGCGTCGTCTCCTCCCCCGCCTTCACGCTGAAGGTCTGCGTCCGCGATACGTAGCCCTCTTTCTTCGCCGTGCAGCGGTGCTTGCCCGCGGGCAGGCGCACCCCCGCCGAGGGATCCTCGACCACCGCGTCGTCGCACTTGATCTCGTCGCAGCCAGGATCGCACTCGAACTTGACCAGCGCGTCCTTCGGTTCTTCCGGTGCCCCAGCGTCGGCGTCGGCCGACGTAGGCGGCGCCGCGGACGCCGTCACCGCGGTTGCAGGCGCCGAGACCGTTGCGGTTGGGGCAGATGCCGGTGCCGTGTTCGCGGCGGTAGCCGACGCCGTCGTCGCCGGCTTTGGAGCACCGATGCGCGACCACGCGAACCAGCCGCCCACCGCGACGACCGCGATCAACGCCAAGCCACCACCGATGACGACTGGAACCACCACGCCGGAGCTTTTCTTCGGCACGGGCTCGTCGAGGTCCGCGACCGGTTCGGCCTGGGCAGCCGATTGCTGCGTCGACGGCTGCGGCGCGTCGGCGGCAGGCATGCCCGCCGCGGGCGCCTGCATGGGGGGAGGAGACGGCTGCTGCATCGATGCGTCGTGCTGCGCTTCGGCCTGCGGCGGAGCCGGTGTCATCTGGGGTGCCGGCACGTTCGGTGCGACCGGTGGAGGACGCATCGTGGCGACGTGCTGAGACGAGCCGACGAGGGCGAACAGCGCCTGGGACATCTCGCCGACCGACCTGAAGCGTTGCGTTGGCACGACGGCGAGGGCGCGCGCGAACCAGGGGTCGAGCGTGGGGGACAGCAAGACGCCAAGCTCGCGCGCACGCTGTGAAGCCGGTGGCAATGGCGCGGTCATCTCCGCCCAGAGCATGTTCAGGTCTGGCGGGCTCGTGCGGCAGGCCATGAACGGTGAGACGCCCGTCAACGCGAAGAACGCGACGAGGCCGAGCGCGTACACGTCCATGGTGGAGCTCGCGGGCGTGGCTGGATCCGCTTGCTCGGCCGAGAGCCAGCCCGGCGTCGCCGTCCATCCCGGAGGCGGAGGCGCCAGCATACGCGCCGACGCGATGCCGAAGTCGGTCACACGGACATTGCCCGACTGCTCGACGTCGTGAGCGGCGAAGATGTTGGAGGGCTTGAGCGCACGATGGACCAGGCCGGCAGCGTGAGCCTGATCGAGCGCCGGCGCCAGCGCTCGCAGGATCGCATCGAGCGTGGGAATGCTGATGGGGCCGTCGGTCCCGACCCGTGCCGACAGCGACGGGATGGCGACATACTCGCCCAACACATAGGGCGCATTGGCCGCTGGCTCGACCTCGAACTCGTAGGACTTGGCAACAGCCGCGGCACCGAGCTGCGACGCGCGCTCGGCCTCCTGCCTCAGCGCAGCCATGGCGTCCGCCCGCGACAGGAACTCGGGGGCGAGCAGCTTCAGTGCATACGCATACCCCGTGGAAACGTCGCGTACGTCGTACACCTCCCCCATCTCGCCCGCGCCGAGATAGGCCACGACCTGAAAACGCTGAGCAACCCGGTGCCCAGGCTGAAGCCGCTGCCCGTCGATCACTTCCCGCTCCGCACACTCAAGAGGGCGTCACGAGCCGGTCCGCCCCTGTCCTTTGCTGCGTCCTTCTTCATCGCGACCACGCCCACCAGCGCCCCACCTTCAACGTGCGCCACCGCCAGCAACATCATGCCAGCATCGCCCTTGACCTTGCACGTCGTGTCCCACGTGTCGAGCTTCAGATCACCGGCTTCCTCCACCACCGGCTTCTTCTTCATCATCTTCTTGATCTGGTCCGCCGTCACCTCCGTCACGCCCATCTGCTCGAGCATCGGCGCGAGTGCCCCATGCACCTTCTCGGCGTCAGCGGCCTCCGCATGAACGAACGCGATCGCCGCGTCTTGCTCGCCCGCCACCGCGACCGCACCCGTCTCGAGCTTCGCGTAGTGCCAACCCTCCGGCGGCTGGAACGAGCCCTCCACCCCTATCTGGACCCGATGACCCGCCTTCGCCTCGCACTTCTCGTCCAGCGCCTCGCACTTGGGTTTGGGCGGCGGGGAAGGCTTCCGTGTCTCCACCTGCGAGGGCTCGGCTTCGGGCTCGGGCGCCTTCGGGGGTTGCTTCTTGCACGCCGCCAACGTGATGCCCGCTAGCGCAATCACCGAGAAGAGTCGAAAACCATAGCGATACATGCGGATCCTCCAAACAACTCGCACGTCGGGCATGGCCGGAACGTGCGCCCCGAGGCTCGCGCAACTCAGCACGTATGTCCAGCATTTGAGACCCTTGCCCCGCAGAACCCGCCACCCGCTTCGCTTGCCCTACTCGTCGTCGGCCGGAACCTCCGCCGACGAATGGCGCTGCTTGCGCAGCACGTCCACCCGTCGCGCATCGGTCGCCATCAACCACGACAATAGCTGAAACACCCCGAGCGCCACCAGCGTGGTGGCCACCAGGAACAAGCCCCCCGCTTGCACATGACCCACCCATCCCCCTTCGCGCATCCACAACCCACGCAGCACCACGTCGCCGCTGAATGCCACCAGCACCAGAACCGCCCACGCCGTCGACGCCGCCGTCGTGCCCGAGCCCATGAAACCGAGGAGCGACGTGAGCACCGACAGCAGAACCAAGGCCGCGCCCACCTTGGCCGCTACCTCGCCCGATGCCACGACCATCCCAGCCCGCACCAGGGCCGGCAAGGCCAGCACCAGCGCCGCAGCCAAGGCGATGCGCGCGCCCCGGTAGGCTCGGTAGCTGCTCCGGAACAGCAACGCCGCTGCCAGGCACGACGCTCCCACGGCACGCGCAGCCTCCCAGGGTACGTACGCCCTCGTGGGAACCAGCGGCGCGATCGGTCCCAACCCGAACAGCCCCAACCCCAGCGACGCCAGGCCCACCAGCGCGACCAGCACCCCCCGAACTCCGTATGGGAAAGGAAGCACCGACGCACTCAACAGCGCGCCACCCAGCGCGTACGTGATCCTCGCCGAGGTGAACCCGCCCGGCAGCAGCCCGAGGTGTAGCCCGCCCCCCACCGCCAACACCGCCAACCCCAGCCCCACGACCCAGAACCGAAGCGCCCTCTTCGCAGGCTCCAACGGTGCAACGTCCTCACGAAGCACTTCCGACGCCAGAATGGGTGGCGGCGTGCGAACGGTAGAGCTCTTCCTGGCCCGGTCTGCTTGCCTGTCCAGCTTGGGCGAAGGGGGGTTCGGCGGTGCAGCCGGCGCGGTCAACGTCTCACCGTAGGGCTGGAGCGAAGCACCCGCTCAGGGTAACGCGAGCTGGCCCAGCCTGGCTACAAGTCCTTGACACAGCCGGCGGGTAGCCTCGAACTCTCCCGCCTTGGGTGCGCAGGTCCGCTCGTTCATGTACAACCTGCGCGCCAGCTCCACCTGGATTGCGTGACTCCCTCGCTGGGGATGCCCATAACGCCGCGTCGTCGCCCCCCCCGCATACGGGTCGTCATGCGCCACCGACCACCCCTGCGACCGCACCATCCCCTCGATACCCCGGATCAGCCCGCTCGATGCGGTCGTGCGCCGCCGCGTTCCAATCACCACATCGGCGACCCGCCCACCCGCAGAAACCTGGCGGTCCGACGGCATCGAGTGCATGCTCAACACCACAACCGTACCGAAACGATCCAGCTTGCGCTGCACGATCGTGTCGAGCGCCCGATGGTACGGCCAATACGCCAAGGCAAGCCGCCGATCCAGCTCCGACGACTCCACCGGACCGTCGAGGGCTGCGTCACCCCCTGTCGTCAGCCGCCACAATACACCCCACGGACGGCTCTCCCCGGGCGCGCCCTCCACGGCAAGGTGGTCGACCTCGTCTGGCGCGCGATTGAGGTCCACCACGTACCGGCTCATGCGCGACACGATCAGCGTCGCCCCCTCGTCCGGCGCATCCTGCACCAACACGTCCACGAACAGATCCGCGTCGCGCACGAGCGCCTGCACCGGCGCCTTGCAGCAGGCCATCGACAGCTCGTCCATCCGCAGGCCGGCGTGAGGCACCTCCACGATGACCGGCGTCTCGCCGTGGGCCGGCTCGCGGACATCAAAGGTGGGCAGCAGCATCGCCCCCCTGATCTAGCGTCATGAACGCGCCGCGGCCAGAGGGCGCCCCTGAATCCAGGCGTCACGCCCGCGGGTGCGTTCGTTGATGCACCTTGCGCACGTGGTCGTCCGCGACATGCGTGTAGATCTCGGTCGTGCTGATGTCCGCGTGGCCGAGCATCGCCTGCACCGCGCGCAGATCGGCGCCTCCCTGCAGCAGGTGCGTGGCAAACGAGTGACGAAGCTTGTGCGGCGAGATGGGCTTGGTGATCCCCACACCCCGGGCGTACCGCTGCACGAGCTTCCAGAATCCCTGGCGCGTGAAGGCACGGCCACGCGGCGAGATGAACACCAGCGTCTCGGTGGGCCCGACAACGCTTGGACGAACGTCTCGCAACCAGGTTTCCAGCGCCGCCATGGCCACCTCGCCGATGGGCACGAGCCGAGCCTTGCCTCCTTTTCCCACCACCGACACCAGACCCCGACGCAGATCCAGCGCCGCCAGGCGCAAGCTCACCAGCTCGCTGACCCGCAGTCCCGCGGCATACATGAGCTGCAACATGGCCCGGTCGCGTATCCCCCACGGCGTGGAATCGTCCGGTGCGGCCAGGAGCCGCTGCACCTCGTCGTGGTCGAGCCAGATCGGCAGCTTCCGACGAATCCTGGGCCTGTCGACGATCGCCGTGGGGTCGGCTTCGATGGCTCGCTCGCGCACGAGGAAGCGAAAGAAGCCCCGAAGCGCGGAAAGATGCCGCGCTGCGGATCGCGCTCCAAGCCCGGACTTGCCCAGCGACGACAAGTACGCGGCAATCGTGTTCAGGTCGATCGCTCGCGGGTCCGTGATGCCCAGCCCTTGAGCCAGGTCGATGAGCTTGCCCAGATCGGTTGCGTAGGCCCCCACCGTGTTCGCCGCGAGCCCGCGTTCAAGGCGAAGGTGGTCCAGGTAGGCGTCGACCCAGGCATGCAAGTCCACGCACAACATCGTAACCGAGCCGGGCCACCCCACCGAATTTCGGGATCCCAGGCTCCCCTGCCCGCCTCGAAAACAAGGGCCTGCCCCGTGCGGCGATCAGGGCGCCTCGCAGCGCCCCGTGCTCGGTTCCGGCACCAACGCGACCGCTCGCTGCAACGCAAGCGCCTGCTGCTCCACGTCGCGCTGTGCGGTCATCGCCTGGACCACCTGCCCGAGGTCGTCGGAACGGAGCGCGTCGGCGTAGTCGGATATGCTCGAGATCCGCAGGTCGGCGAGCTCCAGGAGCCGTGCTTGCTGCTCCTTACCCCATCGCGTTCGTGCCCGAAGGCGGCTGGCTTCGTCGCGAACGAGCGAGGCCTCCGGCCGTGCGAACCTGTCCAGACGGTTGGCGGCTTCCACACCGTGGCCCGCCGCTGCGAGCGCATCGACCTCGTGCAGAATCAAGCCCACGCGCTGGTCATGCTGGATCACGGCGGCCAGCGCCTGCTGGTCCGTTGCGCACGCCTCCGCCTGCGCCGAGCGCGAGCAGCCGGACATGGTGATGCCCACCACCACGCCCACTGCGCCCACCCACTCATGCAGCCCGCGCCACATCGTCGATGAGCCGGTCGAGCATCTCCCGGTCCGCTGGCCCCATCCCGAGGAATCGGAGCGCCTGCCGATCGCCGCGGGCCCACGCCACCCGCGCCCAGACCCAGATCCGATCCTCCTGGCCCGGCACGCCGATCTCCACCGCGTAGCTCTTCATCGTGTGGAGCGGCTCGTGCGGTCGACGAAGCAGAATGCCGCCGGACGAGATGTCCTGCGCCCGACATGCGTAGGGGTAGCCGTCGATGTATTGATTGACGATCATGTCGACGGGGCGACGAGCGGAAGAACGACGTTCGGTCACGGCTGGCCTCCTGGGAGAGAATCGTAGGGAGGCGCGCCGCAGACGGCCAAGAGACCGGAGCTGTCAGGTGGCGACCCGCGCGCCGTGCTCGCGCAGGAATTTCTCGATCCGCAGGTTCACGAGCTCCGGAAACTCGAGCGCCGTGAAGTGCGTGGCGCCCCGTACGACGAAGATCTCCGCGCCCGGGATGCGCCTTGCCGCGGGCTCCGCGATCGCCCGCGGTGTTACCCGATCGCCCTCCCCAATGAGCACCAGCGTGGGCACGTCCACCGCCGCGAGCAAATCCATGGAACGCTCCGTGCGAAGGGCAGCCAGATGGCGCAGGTAGGGGCGCGCTTGCACGAGCGCGAAGTCCGCCACGACCTCGCTGAACAGATCTTCGTCGACCGTGGGGCCGATGAGGCCAAGACGCTTCGCCCAGGGCAGGAGCTCGGGGGACCGCGCCGCCCGGTGGACGATTCGTTCGACCAGCCCGTCCACCCGCTCCAGCATGCCCACGACGCGTCCACGGACCTTCGAGACGGACACGTGCGCCTCGGCATCGGCCTGGAAAGTGCCATTGAGCACGATAAGGTGCGACGGCGTCAGCGCGTGGTCGCGCATGGCGCGAAGAACCACGTGCATGCCGAGGCTCCACGCCGTGACGATGGGATGCTCGACACCCTCCGCGCGAAGGATGGCCGACAGATCCCGGGCATGAACGTCGAAGGGATGCATGTCATCCGGCAAGGGACGCGGATCCGTGCCGTACAGCCCGCGGTAGTCCCACATCAGGAAGCGGTAGTCGTCGCGCAGATAGGTGATCTGGTGGCGCCATGCGGTGCTGCGCGCGCCAAGCCCGTTGGCAAGCACAATCCATGGGCCGCTGCCGAGGGTGACCTGATAGGTCAGATCCTGGTTGTCGAAGGTGCGGGTCTGGCGCGTCTCGATCTGCAGGGGAAGCATGCGCGCGGTTATTCGACGGCGCGACGCCGCCGGCAAGGGAGAAGTGTCCGCCGACCCGGCCCTGCTCGCACCGGAGGTTGGCCGCAGAGAACGCAGACAGCCGCAGAGAAAACGGAGTGAGCTTGGCGCGGCGATAGAGTGTCTCGACCGATGCGACGGCGAGGGGGGCCTTCGGCCACAGCGTACGGGAGCGGAACTGCGGCGGACCGAACGCAGCCCAGCGAGTCCATTGCGTTGACAGCAAAGCCGCCGTGCCGCTAAGGTGACCGCGCTGCGTGCGCCCGAGTCCTCCCACCCCGCAGCGGCTCGAAGAGACACAATGGCCGAGAAGAAAGTCAACATCGACCTCAAGACGCGGCTTGGCAGGGCCTCCTCGTTGAAGGCCCCGTCCACGACCGGTACCCCGGTTCCTGGCGCGGCTCCGCCGCCACCGCCCGCCGGTATCGCCCCGCCTCCCGGCATCGTCCAGCCCAGCGGCATTCCGGCGCCTCCCTTCGCCCCGCAGCCCACCCAGCGTCCCGCCGGTCCCAAGATCAAGGCCGACGACCCGTTCCAGGCCGTTTCCGCAGACGAGGTCGCTGCCCCCAGGCCACAGGAAATCAAGGTCGAGATCGGACACGAAGTCGTGCAGGCCCAGTCCAAGGGCAGGCTCTACATCGCCATCGCTGCGGTCGCCGCTGCCCTCCTCGGAACCGGCATCGGCTATGCGCTCGGCGGCATGTCGGCAAAAGCCGATGAGAACAAGAGAGCCGTGCAGGGCGCCGGCGAGATCGCGGTCGGCGTCGAAAAGGCCAAGAGCAGCATCGTCGCGCTGGCCGACAAGGTCGACGGCGCCGCCAAGACGATGTTCAAGGACAAGAAGTTCCCCGACAAGTTCGCCAAGGATCTCGAAGGCATCACCATCGACTTCTCGTCCGGCGACCTGGCGGGCAAGAACATCAACAAGCTCAAGCCCGCCACCGTTCGCGCGCTGTTCGAGTTCGCGCGCGACGCCCAGGAGCTCGATGCCAAGCGTGACTGGCTCCGCCGCTTGTTCGAAGGGCGAAGGGCCGCGATCGAAGACATCCTGACCGGCGCGCAGAACCCCAAGATCAACTACATCCTGTTCGTCGGCAAGGCGCAGAAGGGGCCTGTGGGAACCTTCGCCCAGCTCAAGACGCCCTTCGAGTTCAACAAGGATTGGCCCGACAAGCTCACCATCCTCGGCACCAACGACCAGGAAATCGCAACCGAGCGCTACAAGGGCGGCGAACCCTTCGTCAAGCCGGCCAAGCGCGAAGGTGAGGCGCCCACCGTGTATGCGATCCCGATCGAGCCCGACGGCATCAAGGCCGAGTTCCCCGATCCCCTCGGCCAGCGCATCGAAGACGAGCTCAAGAACGTGGCACTGCTGATCCGCGGCACGCCGCCAGGCACGCCAGCGACCCAAGAAAAAACAGGCCTGATCAAGATGGCGGAAGATTTGATCCAGGAGCTCAAGACCATCGGCGCTGCCCGTTGACCTTCAAGGCGCGAATCCCCAGGCCCAGTCCGTCTTGTCCTTGTCCGACCCTCCGCCCACTCGCACGTAGCCTCGCGCCAGCAACGCCGTGCACCGTGCCGCCCGATGCAGCGTCGGCCCCGCGCCGTGCCCTGTCATCCGCTCCAGCATGCCCGGCTTGCGCGCCCCCTGGACCCGATCGGCAACCGCTACCATCGTGCCGGACGCCAACGACGACGCCTCCGGAAGATGGGCCGCTACCTCCCGGATCGAAGCGAGCCCGCCGTCGCGAACCTCGTCGCCCAACGGAATGCGGATGATCCGTGCCGAAGCGAGCAGAACCAGCGGTTCATCCACCATCACGCGCCGCTCCCCGCAGCCGGCGGCTCGCTCGTCTTGCCCGACGGTGCGCCGTCTTTCTCGAGCTTGACGATCTCGACCTTGGAAACCTTGCGCTCGTCGGCCTCACGCACGATGAACCGGTAGCCGTATGCCTCGATCGTCTCGCCGGCCGCGGGCACACGCCCCGCCTCATGGATGAGCATGCCGCCAAGCGAAACGAAGTCGCCCTCCTCCGCGGCCAGGTCCGTGCCCAGCGCCTGCCCCAGGTCGTCCACCGAGATCTCCGCCGCTACCAGCAGCCTTCCGTCACCGAGATCCTGAACAGGATCCTCCTCCACGTCATGCTCGTCGCGGATGTCTCCCACGATCTGCTCCACGATGTCTTCCAGCGTCACCAACCCGGAGATTCCCCCGTAGTCGTCGACCACAACCGCCATGTGCAGCCGCCTGGCTCGCATGTCGCGCAGCAGCCTGGAGACGGGCTGCGTCTCCGGCACGAAGTTCACGGGCGTTCGGATGTACGCTTGGACCTTGGCGTCACGCGCCTGGACGTCTCCCAGCATCCGGAACAGATCCTTCGCGTACAAGAGGCCCACCACGTTGTCGACATGATCGCGGTACACCGGATACCGCGAATGCCCCTCCCGCGCGATGACCTCCAATACCTTCGAGATCGGTAGCTCCGCGTCGACAGTCACCATCTTCGTGCGTGGAACCATCACGTCGACCGCGGTGAGGTCCGTGAACTCCAGCACGTTCTGGATCATCTCTGCGTGTTCTCGACCGAGCGTGCCCGCGCGCTGCCCCTCCTCGACCAGTAAGTTCACTTCCTGTTCCGTCGTGCGGCCATCGGGTCCGGCCGCAGGCGGCATCAACCGCCCCGACAGCTTCGCCACCGACGCAATCGGCCAGGCCAGCGGCGCCGCGAGAAGCTCCAGGGGACGCATCAGGCGCAACAACAGCGGGGCGGCTCGCGGCGGGTTGCGTCGCGCGATCGTGGTCACAACCTCGGTCAGCAGACCATAGGTGGCGAGCGTGCCGAGGATCGCGGTGGGAACCGCCCAGGTCGAGGACAGGTGGCGTACCGCGTCGCCGATGAGCACCGCCGTGAGCGCAGTGCAGGCGATTCGGCCGGCCAACCACCTCGACAGCACCCGGATGGGCGCCTCGAGGTATCGCCCCAGCGCCCTGGCTGCGTTGCCCTCTGCTTCTGCTCGCCACGCCTCCACCCGCGTCAGCGGCGTGCCGCCCAGCACCGAGGTACCGGCAGCGAACAGCGCACCCAGCACCGACGAGACCAGCGCGGCGAACCAGTGGCCGGACATGGCTACCTGCGTGGTCGCGACCACGGCGAGCTCGTTGGAAACCTGGTCCGCCATGCTCATGGTTGCGCCCCCTCGACAAAGGACACAACAACCGGCCCAGGTGGCCGATGGAAGGACATGCGAACCAGCGCGTGCCAAGGCCGGCAGGTCGCCATCCCCCCTGCCGCTACCAGAACGCCGATGCACCCCGGCGCGGCATTTCGGGAGATGCTCGCCGCCGCTCGCCAACCACGTACCACGCAGCGACAGGCGCGGACCGTCCACCACCCCGACGCAATCCCCAGCCACCCCGACGCGAACCGCGACGCAACACCCGGTCTGCCGCCGCCGGACCGCCATCGCGGTCGGGAGGATTCGGAACCCGGAGGTTCCTCCGCGCACGAAAGCTCGACGACACGCGATGCGTTGGACCTGGACCCGCTCGTTCGTGCGCTGGCCTGGGAGGTGCCCGTGCGGTCCGCCCCGCTGGCTGTGCCCGACGACGCTTCGGCGCGCGTCGATGCCGTGCGTGCCACCGTGATCGAGCCGCTTCTGCAAGCGCTGGTTCGCCGCGCTGCATGGGGACGATCCCCAGATGGTCGCGCGACCACGCTGCGTCTCGAGGTAGGGGATGGCCCCCTTGCCGGCGCGACGGTCTTGATCACCGCCGACTCCCGGGATTTGCACATCGAATTGGACGCCCCACCTGACATCGATCTGGAGGCGTGGAAGGCACGCCTACGTCATCGCCTCGCATCTCAAGGACTCACCGCTACCATTGCCTAGCATAGTTTCCCCGGAGGCGCGAACCCACGGAGCACCGCGGGCCGGCCGCGCGCCCGGTCTCCCACCGCAACCAACGTCCCATCCATCGCGAACCACGCACTCGGCCCATCCGACGGCGGTCGCGAGAAGTCCTCGTCCGTCAGCGGCTGCCCTTGCCATGCGCGTCGAGCACCTTGCTCCGTGAGCACCGCTTGCGGCATCACCGCCCGCGCGACTTCCGCGACCGGGACCATCGCCCGCAGCCACCCCTGCCCGCCGTCGTCCCACCCCGACGCCTGCGCGATGCCGAAGGGACCCGTGCTCGTGCGTCGAAGCGCGGTCAGGTGACCACCCACGCCGAGTGCGTCGCCGAGATCGCGAGCCCAGGCGCGTACGTAGTAGCCCTTCGAAACCTCGAGGCTGACGTCGATGGTGCATGCCGCGGCCGATGCTCCCGTGACGGTCATGTCGAACACGCGCACGCCGCGCGGCGGCAGGTCGAAGCACTCACCGCGCCGTGCTCTCTGATAGGCCGGCACCCCGCCCTGCTTGATGGCCGCATGCAGGGGCGGCACCTGGTTCGTGCGCATCCGCTCTCGTTGCAGCGCAACCGCCAACGGGTGCGCGGGGTCGAGGCACGCCGGCCCCCCTCGCTCCACCGCTGCCAGCAGGCTCGACAGCTCCGGCGGCAGCGGCGATGACGACGTCACCTTGCCCAGCGCGTCGAACGTGTCGGTGCGGACACCGAACCGAAGGGTGGCGTCATAGCGCTTGCGCTCCAGCGTGAGCCACGCGGACAGCTTCGTGCAGGAGCCCACCAGGATCAACAGCACGCCGCTCGCCATCGGGTCGAGCGTGCCCGCGTGCCCCACCGACCGCGTGTGCAGCACGCGGCGCACATGCGCCACCGCATCGTGGCTCGTCGGCCCGCGAGGCTTGTCCAGAACCAGCAATCCGTCGGGCGTCATCAACCGAACCAGACGGAACGACGTGCCGAAAGCGCTCGATCGAGCATCGTTTGCATGGTCGCGCGCACCCGCTCGGTCAGCCTGCCGACCAGCACCTGGTCGTCCGCGGTTTCCGGCCCATAACCGTCGAGCTGGATGGGTGGACCGAACACGAACGACCAGCGTGTGGGCGCGGGCAGCAAGCCGAGCGGGCCAAGCAGCGGAAACGTCGGCGTGATAGGCAGGTACGGCAGGCCAAGCGGCCCCGTGAGGTATTCGATGCGCGTCATCAGCGGCATCGACTCCTCGGCGCCGACGATCACGCAAGGCACGATAGGAGTCTGCGTGCGAAGGCAAAGGCGGATGAAGCCGCCACGGCCGAAGCGTTGCAGCCGGTACCGATCGCGGTACAGCCGTCCCATCCCCTTGGCCCCCTCAGGAAAGACGGCCACGAGGTTGTCGTTGGCTAGGAGCCGCTCGGCGTTCTCCTGACAGGCCCGGACCGACCCGAGGCGCGTCATGAACGACCCCACGAACGGGAGGTAGAAGATCTGGTCCTCGCTCAGCCAGCGCACCTGCCTCGCCGCCGGATGCTCCTTGCGCACCGCGGTCTTGAGCATCACGCCGTCATACGGAAACGTCCCGGAGTGGTTCACCACGATGAGCGCACGGCCCGTCGACGGAACGTGCTCGATGCCCTCGGTGACGGACCGGAAATAGCGGCTGTATAGCAGCTCCAGAACCGGCCGAACACGTGCGTCGTAGCGCGGGTCGTAGCCGAACTCGTCGACCACCTCGGAGCGGTTGCGCATGCTGATGCGACCCCATTGCCGCAGATAGTAATCGCTCGAGAGCATCTCCCGCGCGGTGCCCAGCACGCTGCCATCACCGCGATCGCGAGGGCCGGGCGATGTGCCAGAAGCACGCGGGGCAGGGGCTGCGTCGGACGCCGGCCCGGTCGCCCCGTCCCCACCCATGCCTTCGATCCGGCTCTCCAGCTCCCGGATCTTGGCTTCGACCTCACGGCGTCGTGCCTCTTCGATGACCGCCGTCTCCTGGTCCACCGATGGTTGCGTTGCCGCGGCGGCATCGTCGTGCCCAGCCGTCTCGACGGCAACCGTCGCGGGATCGTCGGGCGGCGACGCGGCGGGCTGGAGGTCGATGGGGTCGACGCGGGGGGGCGCGCGGCGCTTATCACGACGGGCCTTGCGTGCGGACACAGGGGACTTCTTTTTCGCCGCTGGGCGGCTCGGAGCCGGCGACGCAGCGGGTGCCGGCGACGTGTCCATGGTGCTGATGCGGGTTGGTTCGAAGGGATTGTCCCCGAGGACCGACTTTCGGTTTCGCGTTGGCACTGGTTCTCTCCCGCGTGGATCTGGCTTGACGCGACCTACCTCGAACGGTCGAAGCTAGCAGGTTCGCCGGCGAATGCCGCGGCCCTGCGAGGCCCAGCCCGAACTTCACCTGGCGCATCCGGAACCCTCCACGGGTGACCGTTCAAGGTATGTCAACCGCCCGCGACGAGCTCGGGGGCTGCCGACGAGAAACTCTAAAGCCCGCACCCGTTGTTCCGTCAAGCCGGATGGCGCACCTCTTCCAAGGCGCAGCAGGGGCGTATTCGGCCCTCCGAGGCGGGTGAACCGGCGGGCAGGAGAGCGGGCGGGCAGGGGGAGGAAGTGGCGGAATGCGTGGAGGGGTGGCGGTTCGCCATTTCGGCGGTTTCTCCCGGGCAATACCGCAAGGCGGGGGGCTGGTCGGGCGCATTTCGGGGTGGCGGCCGCCACCCGAGCCCGTTGGCAAGTCGGCGCAAATCCGTGCTACGGGACTGGCACAGGAGGTGCTTGATGTGCGCGCGCCGGTGCGAGTGCGCATAGCGCCGGCTCGCTGTTTGACAGGATGGACACGGGACGGTTGGGATTGTCCAGGCGGCTTGGGCTTCGGCCGGGTCGCCGTGGGTAAGTGGCGGGTTTTTGACCTAACAAGAGGTGCCACTTGGCAGGAGTGCGCGCGTCTGGCGGGCTTGGTTGCGCGTAGCGGCCGGTCTGGCAGGCGGGGCGCGAGAGGCTGGCGGTCGGCGCCGTCAAGGCGAAGGCCCCGGCAGGCAGGAGGTGAAGCAGACCCCCGGCAGGCAGGAGGTGAGGCTGAACCCGGCAGGCAGGAGGTGGAGCAGACCCCCGGCAGGCAGGAGGTGAGGCAGGCCCCCGGCAGGCAGACGTGTGCCTTCGGCCCGGCCTCGGATGGAACAGCCTCTCAGCCACCTCCCGACGCCTCCCGGGACCATCCGACGCGCTCCCAACGCCCTCCGGCGCGGAAAAATGGCCTTCGGACCCGCGAAATTCGCCATCCCGCCCGCGGCCAACCCCGCCAGCCGCCCCCAGAACCCCCTTGATTCCCGCGCCTCCGACGCTCCGGAACGCGCCGGAAGCCCTCTGGAACGCGCCGGAAGCTTTCCGGAGCGCGCCGGACGGTCGAATGCCCCTCCGAGACGGACGCTTGTTGGGGCTGGAGGCGCCCGGCGGCGCTCCTACTCGGGATTTTCGTCCGCCGCCGCGTCCTCGTCAGCCTTGGCGGCCAGGTGGCGCACGGCGAGCCGCCTCCAGTCAGAAGCTCGCGACGCCTGAGGACCGCCTCGGCGAACTCCGACCACTCCTGGCACAGCGTGCGCAACCCGATCAACGCCTTGCCGCGCCCTGCGTTCGCTTGTCGTCGTCCCACGGTCGAAGCCGGTGGACTTTCGAGCCCGTGCCGCGCCCAGGCGAAGCGAAGCCCGGCTTCCACCTGGTGCATCCACGATCCTCGATGGCTCGCCGTGCAAGATGTGGCTCTACACCGCAGGCTCGTCGAGCAGCCTGACATCGCGCAGGTGTTGGGCGGTGGCGAAGTCCAGCACCGCGTCGCGTGAGGTGTACGAGGCGCGGAATCCAAGCTGCTTCTCTGCAAGGGCGCCGTCGGCGACGCACAGGTACCGCAGGTAGTCGACGAACCTGGGCGGAGTTTCGATGATCTGGGCGGCCCAGAGCGCGCCCGCCAGAGGACCGGCCATGGGGTGGGGGATGGGCAACGCCAGGCGCCCGGCCAGCCGCAACACCGTCGATAGGGGAAGCACACCCTGGCTCACGATGTTGAACGTGCCGGGAACATCCCGAGCGATCGCGAGCTTGAAGGCGGCGACGGCGTCGACTTCGTGCACGAACTGCCAGAGCGGATCGAACCCCATGAGCACGGGGACAATCCTGCGGCCCAGGTAGCGGGTCACGTAGTTGCGAACGGTCGGGCCGAGGATCGGAGCGGTGCGCAGGATGGTGACCACGGTGCCAGGGCGCTCGGCGAACCGCCGGGCCTCGGCTTCGGCTTCGATCTTGTCGTGGAAAAAGGCAGCGTCCTTCGGCGCACGCAGCTCCCGTTTTTCGTCGAGGAAGTTGGGGTTCGATGGGTGGGCGCCGTACAGCACGGTCTGGCTCCAGTGCACGAGCTTGGTGATGCGGGCCTGGCGCGCCGCGTTGAGCAGGTGCATGGTGCCGACGGATTCGAACTCGTGGGCCCAGGCGGTGGCGTGGGTGGGCAGGGAGAGAAAAGCGAGGTGGACGAGGGTGTGCACCCGCTCGGCGGCGAAGATCTCGCCCAGGCGAGCCTCGGATGTGGGTTGCGTGAAGTCCACCTCGTAGTACCGGGTCTTCGCTCCTGCCGTGGTCGGCGCGCGGACGTCGAGCGCGATGATCCGGCTGGTATGCGGGTCCTCTTCCAGCAGGCCGATCAGGTTGCGCCCGAGAAACGAGCTCGATCCGGTCAGCGCCACGGTCCGTGGACGACCCCTGGGGCCGGCGTCGATGCCGGCGCTGCCTGCCACGGGCTCGATCGCAGCTTGCTTGCGTTGGGCCTGTCGTTTCGCCATCGTGTATCACCAGTGGTTGCAGAATGAGAACGCCGGACAAGATGTGACGCCAGTTTCCATCGTTGCTGGTAAGCTACGCAAACCAAACGCGTCGATGGCCGGGACACCTGCACATTTCCCTCAGAAGCTCGGACCCTACGAGTTGCTCCGCCTGCTCGCAACAGGCGGAATGGCCGAAGTCTACCTCGCCCGGCGCGACGGCCCACACGGATTCACCAAGACCGTGGCTCTCAAGCGCATCCTGCCCCAGCTCGCCTGCGACAGCGACTTCGTGTCGATGTTCATCGACGAAGCCAGGGTCTGCGCCCAGCTCTCCCACCCGAACCTCGTCCAGGTCTTCGACTTCGGCGAAGCCGGCTCCGAGCTGTACATGGCCATGGAGTTCGTCGACGGCACCACCGGCGCCAAGGTTGTCCGGAAAGCCGCGGCCATGGGCGAGTACCTGCTGCTCGACGGCACGCTGCACATCGTGCTCAGCGTGCTGCGAGGTCTGGAGTACGCCCACTCTGCGGTGGACATGAACGGTGTTCCGCTCGGCCTGGTGCATCGCGACGTATCCCCCGGCAACATCCTCATCGCGCGCACCGGAGCGGTCAAGCTGGGCGATTTCGGCATCGCACGGGCCGACGATTTCGAGCGGCGAACCGAGGAAGGCCAGCTCAAGGGCAAGCTGGGGTACATGTCGCCCGAGCAGGTGACGGGCCGCAAGGTCGACGCGCGCAGCGACCTGTTCACGCTCGGCATCGTGCTCGCCGAGCTGCTGGTGTCGCGTCCGCTCTTCGGGGTCGGTAACGAGCTCGACGTGCTGATGCGCATCCGCGATGCGGACCTGTCGGTATTCGAGCGGTTCTCACAGCATGTCCACCGGGATCTCGCCGCGATCGTGCGCAAGGCGTTGGCCCAGGATCCGGACGACCGCTTCCAGACCGCCGGCGAGTTTGCCGAGGCGATCGAGGAGTTCGCGCGCCAGCAGCGCATCTCCATCGGCTCGACACGCCTCGTGCCCTGGCTGCAGCACACCGGCCTGATCACCACGACACGGTCCGGCGAGCATGTCCTCGACGTGGCGCGCATGCCCGATGCGATTCGCAACCCGATGCGACGCGGCAAGACCCCGAACCCCGACGCCATCGTCGCGCCCGAAGTGCGCATCCAGGAGTTGCCTCAGCCCCAGCACGACGGCACCCCGGCTCCGGGTAGCCCGCCAGCTCCGAGCGGGGCGCCGGTGTCGCCAGCCGTCTTCCGCGTCACGATCGGCGACCAGGTGATCGGCCCCATCCCCTACGCGGAGCTGGTGGAGCTGGTCGCCACGGAGCGGGCGACGGGATCGACGCCGGTGGCTCGCGGCAACGGACCGTTTCGTCCCGCGCGTGAGCTGCCCGAGCTCGCCCGGCTGCTGCTTTCTCCGGCGTTGAGCATGCCGCCTCCCGCGGCCGCCGAGGACCGCGAGGTCTGGGAGATCGACCGCGCCAGTCACGCCATGAAGCTGTTCGACCTCGCCACCCGCAAGGAAACCGGCCTGCTCGTCGCCACCCAGAACAGGCGGCGAAAAAAGGTGTTCCTGGTCGACGGCGCACCCGTCCTGACCACGTCGACGGACAAGAACGAGCTGCTCGGGCAGCAGCTCATCGCCCGTGGCATGGCGCTCCCGATGGAAATCGACATGGCGTTGGCGTTGTGCCCACGCTACGGCGGCAGGCTGGGGGACGCCCTCGTCGGATTGGGCGTCCTTCGCCCGATCGAGCTGTTCCGCGCACTGGTCGCTCAAACGCACGACCGCTTCATCGAGCTGGTCTCCTGGAAGTTCGGCACGACGGAGTTCATCCGCGGCGTCCGGGCCGAAGGCGACGCGATCCTGCACGGAACGTCGCCCTACGAGCTCATCGCCAAGGGGCTGCTGCAAGGGCTCGCCGAGATCGACCTGGTGGAGCTGCTGGCTCCGTTCCTCGACGCCGAGGTGCGCCCGGCGTCGGCACCCCCTTTCCAGCCGGCCCATCTTCGTCTCAGCCACCGCCTCGCCACCATCCTGTCCAGCATCGACAGCCCAAGGCGCATGGCCGACATCGTCGACCAGCACACCTCGGTGGGGTTCGCCAGCCGCGACGAGGTGCTGCGCGCGTTGATGGTCGGGTTGAGCGCGCGTCTGCTCATTACCACCGGCTTCCCCCCTCCGGTGCACAAGCCGTCGGTCCCCACGACGCCGATGTGACGCGGCTGTTGGCGTCGCCCCTGTCCCGGCCCGCTCACGACAGCCCGTACAGGTACAGATACCGGTATAGCGTAGCCCGCCCCACGCCTAGCAGCTTGGCCGCTTCCTTCTTGTTCCCTCCCGTCTTCGCCAGCGCCACGATGATGTCGTCCTTGCGCAGGCTCAAGGCGGGCCCTGGCTTCGCTCGACCGCTCCCCTCCCGCTGACGGACCTCCGGCGGCAGGTGCTCCGGCTCTACGACCCCGCTCCTGCACTTCACATACGCATACTCGATCGCGTTGCGCAGCTCGCGCACGTTGCCCGGCCAGCCGTACGCCATCAGCACGTCGATGGCCTCGTTCGATATCCGCAGCAGCTCCTTGCCTGTTTGGCGTGCGGTCCGCTCCAGGAAATGCTCCACGAGCATCGGGATGTCGATCGCACGTTCGCGCAGCGGCGGCAGGCCGATCGGCACCACGCACAGCCGGTAGAACAGGTCGCGCCGGAACTGCTTGCGTTCCATCATGCGACGCAGGTTCTGGTTCGTCGCGCTGATCACGCGCACGTCCACACGCACCGGTGTCTCGCCGCCGACGCGCTCGAAGGTCTGCTCCTGCAGGACACGCAGCAGTTTCACCTGCATGGCCGGCGACAGCTCTCCGACCTCGTCGAGGAAGATCGTGCCGCCGTCGGCGAGCTCGAACCGTCCTTTCTTGTTCTGCACCGCTCCCGAGAACGCGCCGCGCACATGCCCGAACAGCTCGCTCTCGAGGATCCCCTCCGGCAGCGCACCGCAGTTGATGGCCACAAAAGGCTTGTCTGCCCTCGGGCTCAGGTCGTGTATCGCGTTGGCCACCAACTCCTTGCCGGTCCCGCTCTCCCCTTCGATCAGCACCGGCACGTTGACCGACGCCACCTCCCGGATCAGGTCGAACAGCGCCAGCATCTTCGGGTCCTTGCCGATCATCCCGCCCACCGCATGGTGGTGCTTGAGCCGACGCTTGAGCGTGTCGAGCTCCGTGATGTCCTTCAGCAGCACCAGCGCACCGACGTGCTGTCCGTCCGGATCCGCCAGCGGGGTCGTCGCCTTTTCGAGCATCCTTTGCTCGCCGTCGACCCTGCCGAACAGCACCGTCTGCCGACCGCCGTTGTGGCTCTTGGCGCTGTCCGGACTGCATTGCGCGCACGCCACGCCGCACAGCCTGCCCTGGAACAGCTCGTGGCAGTCGTGCCCCAGCACCTGCTCCCGGCGCATCCCCGTCATCCGCTCAGCAGCCTGGTTGAAGTAGAAAATCCTTCGCGACATCGTGTGGGCGATCACGCCTTCGCCCAGGTTATCGAGGATCAGCTCGAAGTTCCGGCGGCTCACGAACAGCGCGTGCAGTACGCCGGAGGCGACGAGCGCATCCACCCGCTGTGCGAGCAAGTCACGCGCCTCGCGCAGCAGCTCCAGACTTCGTTCCGGGTTGTCGGACGGTCGTGGCTGGGGCAGGTCCCAGTGCAGATGCGGCGGCATGCCAGGCAGGTTCGGACGGCACGACTGGTCGAAGTCGCCCAGGGTCACCACCAGGTCGAAGGTGAACAGCTCGACATCGAGGGGAGACCGCGAGGGCACCGCGGCGAGGTCGAAGCCCTTTTCGGCCATCACGCTGGATGCGAGCGGGTCGAGGTCGACAGGGCTCATGTTGGCGCTGATGATCTCGACGCGCTTGGGGGCGATCCGGCGAGCCAGGCATTCCGCCATCAGGTGCAGGTTGCTGCGCCCACTGGCGAGAAACAGGATGAACCGCGTTCGCTCCACGACAGGGTTGTACTGCAACCTTCGCCCCGAAGGAACGCATCCGCGGCTTGACACGCCCCGGATTCGCCATTGTCATGCACGCTCATGGGCATATCCAACAGTGTGCGTTGCTACGGGCATGACGTACCGGCGTTCCGCGAGGTGTTCCCCAAGCTCTTCCGCGCCGGCCTCGACATCATGCAGGCGGACCAGATCCACCAGGTCGCCGGAAGGATCGAGCCCTCCGACCGCGCCGCCATGGCCGACTACCTCGGCCCCGACGGCATCCGCCGCGTGCTCGACGGTCTGGTCGACGAGAAAGCCCAGGCGGTGGCGTCGTCGTACGCCACCACGGGATCCATCACCGAGGAGCGCTTCCGCGCCGTTTTCCCTCGCGTGATGGTCGCCATCCACAACACCCTCCAGCCCGATCAGGTCGTGCGTGTGATGGCCTGCCTGTCCGCCGAAGACATCGCGAGCATGAGCCTTTTCTTCGGCGACGACGGGCGGACCTTCGTGTTCGAGCACATGCGCCCTGACGCCGTGCGCGCCGTGCTCGACCGAACCGAGGACTGGGTGTTCCTGGAGACGGGACGTCGCGCGGTGCAGGCCGTGCCCCAGTACACCTGCACGCTCGAGAAGCAGGAGCGGGTCGACCGGAAGCTCCAGGGCGTGGAGACGATTGAGCTCAAGTACCGGAGCAGCCCGCTCGGGATCTACATGAAGTGGACCGCGGGCCCGTTCAAGGGCCGGGAGCTGCTCTACTCCGAGGCCGTCCTCGGCAAAGACAAGATCCGCGTGCGCGAGGGCGGTGTGCTCGGCATCGTGCCTGTCACCCTCACGACCGACGCCCCGCTGGCTCGCCGTGGCACCAAGCACCTGGTGACCGAGGTCGGCCTGGGTCAGCTCGTCAAGATGATCGAGGCCGACTACCTGAAGGCCGGACCCAAGGGGCACATCAAGCGGATCAACCACGGCATCGTGGACCTCGACGGGGTGAAGGTCTACAAGTTCGAGAGCGTGCTGCCGCGGGACAGGTCGCTTGGCTACTACTGCCACCGCATGGTGCACTACACCGACTACTTGCGCGCGCTCGAGATCAAGTGCGAGGTCTTCAACTTCGACGACGATCTCGACGAGGCCTACTACTACCGGAACCTGAACCTGAAACCGGGGCTGAGCGACGTCGACTTCGACCCCAAGAATCGCCAGTACAAGCTCTAGCGACGGCTCGCGCGGGGACTTGTCCGCACCTCGAAGCGCCGGAGCCTTGCTGGTCGATCAAGGCCGCTTGCAGCAGCGGAACCCAACCTCGTAGCCGACGTAGCGCTCGTCGTGCGAGGTGACGATCGGGCGGCACCTGTTGCGCACTGGCCCCCACCAGCCGCCTTTGACGGCGCTGCGGTGCGGCGGACGCTTGTACCGCAGCATGACCCATTCGTTGACGTTGCCGTTCATGTCGTAGACACCGAACGGGGACACGCACCTGGGACGAGCGCCGGAGGGGGCTCGCTGGTCGACCCGGGCGAATTCCGCCTTGCACCGGGGATCCTTGTCGCACTCGTTCCACGGCTTCATCGAAGCCGGGCGAGGCAGAAAGGGCTTGTCGTAGTTGCACGCCGAGGCGTCACGCTCGAATCCCGTCGCATACGGGCGCATCTCCTCGCCCTCGCATGCGAAGTTGAACTCGGACTCCGAGCACAGGCGCTTGCCCTGCTCCTTGCACAGCCGCGACGCCTCCCCGAAGTCCGTCAGCGTGCGCGGCAGCTCGCCGGCCCGGTTCGGGTACTCGTAGCGATCGATGCAATATCGCATGTGGACGCGTTTCGGCGCCACGCACTTGCTCGGCTGCTCGTAGCGCAGACAGATGGCGTTGTCCGAGTTCTGGTCCGCGTCGCCCTTGTGTTCGAGACAGCGCTGCTCGACCAGCGGGCAGTATTCGCCTTCCACCAGGATCATGTCCGGGCCGCAGGGCGAGTCCGCCGCTGCAACGGACGAAGAGCCGCCTGGTGGGGGCGTCGCCGAAGGCTCCGCGCCGCCTTCGGAGGAGGCAACTGGCGGGGAGTGCATGACGCCCGATGGCGCGGCTTGATCGCTTGCCGCGGACGGCGCGGAGGGGACTGTGGCGCTGGGCTGCGCGTGCGGCGGCGGCGGTGGTCGATCCCGGCATGAAAGAAGCGCCGGAGCGATCCAGGCGGCGGAGCAAACCAGGAAGCAAGCGTGACGGGAGCGCGCAAGCATGCGCGACTTTCTAGGACAGCGTGCGCGTGCCCGCAATCGGTCCCCGGCGATTGGGCCGCGCGGCTTCCGCCATGCCGTGCGACGTTTCGCGATGCGGTTCCATCCGCGGGCGCCCCGCTCTACGCTGCCGTGCGATGACGGACACCAGAGCATCTCGGACCGAGCAGCTCGTGCGCACGGTGGCGTTGGGCGTGACGGGCAGCGTAGCGGCTTTCAAGGCCGTGGAGATTGCGCGCATGCTGGTTCAGCGCGGGACGCATGTGCTGCCGGTGCTGACCCGGTCCGGCGCCAGGTTCGTCACGCCGATGACCTTCACCGCGCTGTGTGGGGAGCCCGCGCGCGTGGACATGTGGGACGACACATTTGCCGGCGAGATGCACATCGCGATCGCCTCGCGGGCGGACGTCGTGGTCGTGGCGCCAGCGACCGCGGACTTTCTCGCGCGGATCGCGCAGGGCCGCGCAGACGACCTGCTGGCGGCCCTGGTTTTGGTAGCCAGGGGTCCTGTGCTGGTCGCTCCCGCGATGCATCCACGCATGTGGGCGCATCCTGCCACCCAGCGAAACGTGCGCACCATCGAGCACGACGGCCGGGTGCAGATGGTCGGTCCGGTGGTCGGGCCTGTCGCCAATGGGGAAGAGGGGCTCGGGCGGATGGCGGAGCCGGAAGCGATCGCGCAGGCCATCGACCGTGCGCTGTTCGGAAGCGATCTGCGAGGGGTGCGGATGGTGGTCACGGCCGGGCCGACGGTCGAGGATCTGGACCCGGTGCGTTTTCTGAGCAACCGGTCTTCGGGGCGAATGGGCTTTGCGATCGCGGGCCGAGCGGCGGAGCGCGGCGCGCAGGTGACCCTCGTGTCCGGGCCGGTGCCGCTGCCGACGCCGTGGGGGGTACGCCGCGTGGACGTTCGATCGGCGCTGCAGATGCGGGACGCGTTGCACGAGGCACTGGGCGATCGGCTCGACGGCGCCGACGTGTTGGTGATGAGCGCGGCGGTCGGGGACTATCGTCCGGCCCAGGTGCGTCAGGGCAAGATGAAGCGTTCGGATGCCCCGGTGTCGTTGGATCTGGTGCCGAACCCGGACCTGCTTGCGGAGATTGGCGCCAGGCGCACGGGGCGTCGGCCGCTGTTGGTGGGCTTCGCGGTCGAGACGGGCACGGACGACGAGATCATCGCGCATGCGCGGGGCAAGCTGGATCGCAAGCGGGTGGACATGGTGGTGGCGAACGCGGCCGCCGATGGGTTCGGGCGGGAGACGAACCGGGTATCAATCGTCGAACCGGGGGGCGAGGAACGTCTGCCGGAGATGAGCAAGCGCTCGGTGGCTGACAGGATTTTGGACCGCGTGCGCGATCGCATCGACGCGGGGGGCATCAAGTGATCTACCCGCTGATAGCGTTCATGCTGACCGCCGCGGGCACCACCACGTGCTTCCATCCGTCGATGGCGGGGACGCCCTGGATGTGGCTGGCATTCGGGGTGTCGCAGGCGCCGCTGGCGGTGATTGCCTTGCGGAACATGCAGCGCGACGGCGAGCTGCGAGATCTGCTGCAGCCTCGCTGGGGCGACATCTCGATGGGGATGGGGTCGGCGCTGCTGCTGCTCGCGGCCTCGCTCGGGATGCGCGCGATGGTTGCGCCGGACGGATCACCGCGGCAGGCATGGCTGTTCCGGGCGTACTTGCAGGCGGGGGATCCGAACCTGCTCCAAGCGCATTGGCCGGTCGTGGCGGCCGCGATCATCGCGTTGGCCTTCATCACGGAGCTGGCATGGCGCGGGCTCGTCCTGCCGTCGGTGGAGGCGCGTTGGGGATCGCGTCGCGCGTGGCTGCTGGTGGGGGTGGGGTATGGTCTTGCGTTCGTTCCGGGGGCCTGGTGGCTTCGCGACGCGGCGGGCTGGAACATGCTGATCCCGTTCGCGGCGTCCGCGGGGGGGCTGGCCTGGAGCTTTCTGGCGGTGCGCACGCGGCGGCTGGTGCCGTCGATGATGTCGCACGCGGTTTTTCTGTGGTTCGTGGTGGTGCAGTTCCGCGTGGTCTCGTTGGGACGCTGAACGTGGCAACGCACGGCGTGGCCGGGCGAACGGAGGTTGGCCGCAGATTCCGCCAAGAGCCGCAGGGGGATGGACGGGTCCAGCCCTCACCCGCACGCGCATGCCCACCGCGACTGCACGCGGCGAATCCGGCGGTGGGTCGTGGTCGGTGGATTTGGAGCCCGGCCCAGCCCGATGCACCCGGGTCAGCAGCTATCCCCTGACGCGCATCCCCTGAAAGCCTTGCCCCGCGCACGGCTGGCGGATCATAGGATCCGGCCGAGCGGACCAGAAAGGTCGGCGGCACGAACCCGGGCGGACATGGGCAGCCACCGAGCCGGAGCTACGGGCGGGGCGGTGGTCCGTGGCTTGTGGGTGTGGATGGTCAACCCTCACGACCGGCTTCGGCTCGTGTGCGACCCGGCCTGGCCGAATGCTGCCTTTCAACCTTGCGGCCGTTGACCGGACGTCGGCGGTTGGCTAGCCTGCGCGTTCCGTCTCGACCAGGAGGCCACAGGCCATGAGCGGTCACTCGAAGTGGGCGACGATCAAACACAAGAAGGGCGCGCTCGATGCGAAGCGCGGCAAGCTGTTCACCAAGCTGATTCGGGAGATAACGGTGGCAGCCCGGATGGGGGGCGGCGACATCAACGGCAACCCTCGTTTGCGCAAAGCCGTTGCCGACGCCAAGGGCCAGCAGATGCCGGCGGACACGATCCAGCGCGCGATCAAGCGAGGCACGGGCGAGATCGAGGGCGTGTCCTACGAAGAGGTTTTGTACGAGGGTAAGGGGCCCGGCGGCACGCTGTTCCTCGTGGAGACCATGACGGACAACCGCAACCGCACGGTGGCCGAGCTTCGCAAGATCTTCGAGAAGCACAACGGCTCGCTCGGAGCGTCGGGCACCGCGGCGTGGGCCTTCGACCGCAAGGGGGTCATCGTCCTCGACAAGTCCGCGTCGAACGAGGACCAGCTCATGGACGTGGCGGTCGGCGCGGGAGCCGAAGACTACACCGACGCAGGCGACGAGTGGCAGATCACCACCCCGGTCGAGGCTTTCGACGCGACGCTCAAAGCGCTGGAGGCCGCGAAGGTTCCCACCAAGGAGGCCAAGATCGAGTTCGTTCCCAAGAACCGCAAGCAGATTGCGGGGCGCGACGCAGAGGTGTGCTTGAATCTCGTCGATGCGATAGACGAGCACGACGACGTTCAGAACGTCTTCGCGGACTTCGACATCTCCGACGAGGAGATGAAGCGGATTTCCGGCGAGTGACATCTGGTCCCGGGCTGGGCGGGCGCGTTCATGGCGTGGTCCGGCCCGGGTGGCGACGACGGATCCTGCGAGCTAGGGTAGATTCACCCGCGCGGTGCGCCGGAGGCGCGCTTGCACGGCAAGTGTCATCATGATCTCGCGCGAGACCATCAGCCGAATCCGGGAGCGGGCCGACATCGCCGTCGTGGTGGGCGAGACGGTGAAGCTGACGCGCCGGGGACGTCACCTGGTGGGGTTGTGTCCTTTTCACAAGGAGAAGACGCCGAGCTTCCACGTGACGCCCGAGACGGGGCGCTACTATTGCTTCGGCTGTCACGAGCACGGCAGCGTGATCGACTTTGTGATGAAGGTCGAGGGGCTCGAGTTTGCAGAGGCGGTCCGTTCCCTCGCCGACCGTCTGGGCATCGAGATCGAGGAGGACAAGACCGGCGACGCGGGCGCGGGAGCGCGGGCTGCCCGGCGCGCGACGCAAGACCTGTACGACGTGCTTTCGCTGTGCGCATCCTGGTTCGAGCGTCAGCTTCGAGAGCACCCCGGCGCGCGTGTGGCACGCGAAGAGCTCGCGCGTCGCGGTCTTCGTCCGGAATCGTCCACGGACCTGGTGGCCGACGCGTTGCAAGCATTTCGCGTGGGGTATGCGCCGGCCGGATGGGACAACCTGGCAGCGTGGCTGCGTTCTCAGGGTGTTTCGCCGGTGGCGGCGGAGACCGCGGGGGTCATCGCTCCGCGCAAGAGCGGGGGCGGGCACTACGACTTCTTCCGCAATCGTCTGATGTTCGCCATCCTCGACGTGCAGGGCAGGGTGGTGGGGTTCAGCGGGCGCATCCTGCCCGATCCGGCCACGGGCGAGGTGGAGAAGAACACCGGCAAGTACGTCAACTCCCCCGAGTCGCCGGTCTACCGGAAAGGGCAGACGGTGTTCGGGTTGTTCCAGGCGCGCCAGTCGATACGCCAGCGTGACGAAGCCGTGGTGGTCGAGGGCAACTTCGACGTGGTGTCGTTGCACGCGAGGGGGGTGCGCAACGTGGTGGCGCCGCTGGGCACGGCGTTCACGGCGCAGCAGGCGCGCTTGATCAAGCGCTTCGCGCCGCGCGCGGTGATGCTGTTCGACGGCGACGCTGCGGGGATCGAGGCGGCGCGCAAGAGCCGCGAGCCGTGCCGCGAGGCCGGGCTGGACGCTCGTGTGGCGGTGCTCCCCAAGGGGATGGACCCGGACGACTTCGTGCGCGCCAAGGGGCCGGAGGCGGTCGATCGCGTGGTCCACTCGGCCAAGGGCATGCTCGAGTTCCTCATCGAGCTGGAGCTCGACAAGGGCTTCGCCAGCCGCGACGCCCGGGAGCAGGCGGCACGCGTCAAGAATGTCGCGCAGATCCTGGCGTCGGAGGACGACCCGACGGTGCGCGCGATGGCGAAGCGCTATGCGGACAGCGTGGCGGCGCGGCTGGGGGTGACCGACTCGGACACGCTGCGATCGCTCGAGCGGGTGCTGGAGCGCGAGTTGGGGGTACGGTCCGGGGCGGGCGTCGCCCCGCGGGTCCGTTTCGCCCCGCGCGACGAATCGGTCCCGCTGGACATGCTGGGCTGTGTGCTCGACTTCCCGCAGATCCTGCTGGACCCGGAGGTGCAGGAGCGGATGAGCGTCCTAGAAGGGGAAACCGCGCTCGCCGCAGGGCTGGCACACAAACTGCTTGACAACAACAAGGCCGAGGCTGCCGAGTCTTTTCTTGCACAACTGCCGCCGACGATCCATGAATTCGCGGCTCGGAGGTTGGCCAGCCCCCGGCATATGGATGCCGACCAGGCGCGGCTTGAGTTTGTCGAGAACGCTCAGAAGTTGAAACGCCGTGGTGTCTCTCGCGAGCATGCCCTCGTGGTGGAGCAGATCAGTCGTGCAGACGCCCAGGGGGACGTCGAGCGCGAGAGCGATCTGCTCCTCGAGGCTGTGCGCAAGCATCGGGAGAGGCTCGGGATGGAGTGAATGATCCGCTGGACGGAGGCGAATCAGGTGGGAACGAGGGAGCCGGTGCGAGCGAACAAGTCCGATCGAAAAACGCAGAGCCAGCCCGCATCGTCGGGCACGCCCTCCAGAGGCCGTGACAGCAAGGAGGTGCAGCATCTCATCGACCTGGGCAAGTCCAAGGGGTTTCTGACCTACGACGAGGTCAACGAAGCGCTACCCCAGGATGTCGTCGCGCCCGACCAGATCGACGACGTCATCAGCGCGCTCGGCGACGAAGACATTCAAATCGTCGACGCAGCGACGCAGGTGAAGATCGCGCCCAAGCGCATCGCCGAGCAGGAGGCGGCGGACCAGAAGGTTCATGTTCGCGACGAGGACGCGGCCGAAGAAGATCTCGACGCCTACTACACGCGTTCGAACGACCCGGTGCGCATGTATCTGCGCAGGATGGGGAGCGTCGCGCTTCTCACCCGCGATGGCGAAGTCGAGATCGCGAAGCGCATCGAGGACGGCGAGCTGATGGTGCTCGGTGCGATCCTCAACTCGCCCATCGCGGTGCGCGAGATCATCGACATCGGCGACAAGCTTCGAAAGCACAAGATCCGCGTCAAGGAGGTCATCCGCGACGCCGAGGACGACGACCAGAATTTCGACGAGGAGGAAGCCGACCGGCGCATCATCCGCCTCATCGACAAGGTCAAACGTCTCGACAAGCGCCACCAGGATCTGCTCGCGGATCGCAAGGGCTGCGCCGACAGCGAGCGCAAGGCCCTCGACGCCGACATTGCGGCCACGCGCCATGAGCTCGTGCGCACGCTCGAAGAAATGTCGCTGAACAAGAAAACGATCGACCGCATCGTGTTCAAGCTCAAGACGGTCATCCAGAAAGTCGAGCGTGCCGAAGCCGACGTCGCCGTCCTTGAGAAGACGAGCGGCATGACGCGCGAGCAGATCAGGCGTCAGATCTCCGCCACGCGCGACAACCCCGCCGCGGCTCGCCGTCTCGCCAAGAAGCTCCACGTGCGAGTCGCCCAGCTCGACGACGTCGAGATGTGCATCAAGAACGCGCATGCCGGCGTCAAGAAGGTCGAGGAAGAGCTCGACATCGACGTCCGCAACATCCGCGAGACGTACGCGGCGATCCGCAAGGGCGAGCAGATGTCGGAGCGCGCCAAGGCCGAGCTGGTCGAAGCCAACCTGCGCCTCGTCGTGTCGATCGCCAAGAAGTACACGAACCGCGGCCTGCAGTTCCTCGACCTCATCCAGGAGGGCAACATCGGCCTGATGAAGGCCGTGGACAAGTTCGAGTACAGGCGCGGCTACAAGTTCTCCACCTACGCAACCTGGTGGATCCGGCAGGCGATCACCCGGGCCATCGCGGATCAGGCGCGCACCATCCGCATCCCGGTGCACATGATCGAGACGATCAACAAGCTCATCCGCACCTCGCGCTACCTCGTGCAGGAGTACGGCCGCGAGCCCACGCCCGAGGAGATCGCCGAGAAGATGGAGCTGCCGCTCGACAAGGTCCGCAAAGTCCTCAAGATCGCCAAGGAGCCCATCTCCCTGGAGACGCCCATCGGCGAGGAGGAAGACTCCCATCTCGGCGATTTCATCGAGGACAAGTCCGTGGTCAGCCCTTCCGAGGCCGTCATCAACATGAACCTGTGCGAGCAGACTCGCCGGGTGCTCAAGTCCCTCACGCCGCGGGAGGAAAAGGTCCTGCGGATGCGCTTCGGAATCAACGAGAAGAGCGACCACACCCTGGAGGAGGTCGGCCAGGATTTCGAGGTCACCCGCGAGCGCATCCGCCAGATCGAAGCCAAGGCCCTTCGAAAGCTCCGTCACCCGAGCCGCTCCAAGCAGCTCAAGAGCTTCGTCGAAAGCTGAGCAAGCTTCCCTTCCTGTCGCCCCTACGCTCCCACCACCATCGAGCGGATTGAGGACCCACGCGCCCCAGCCGAAGCGAAGAAAAAAACACGGG